>Ga0210410_10001017_pt1 | contig 27179 bp, 22 predicted proteins | sample IncBWC4MmetaG_FD_161058 | JGI IMG/M metagenome (GOLD analysis project Ga0210410, IMG submission 161058) | Forest soil microbial communities from Barre Woods Harvard Forest LTER site, Petersham, Massachusetts, United States - Inc-BW-C-4-M | ecosystem: Environmental > Terrestrial > Soil >... | reverse complement strand
TCTTGAACGAGGCGAGCTGCGCCGGCGCAGCGTTGTCGGGCGAGAGATCAAGGTTCAACATCGTGCGTTTCTCGTGCGCTTCCAGCCGTTGCACCTCAACGTGCCGCAAAGCCGCCGCGGGTAGAATGCCTCCGGCCAACTCAAGCGCGTCCTCAACCGTTTCTTCGCCGTTCAATTCATAAATTGCCGGCCGCCGGACCATTCCCGTCACTGTGACTTGCGGCCCCATGGACGGCACCATCAACGTATCGCCGTTTTCCAGTTTCTTCGCGTCCGGGGAAACTCCGTGCAATAGCAGGTCGTACGCGTCGATCTCTTCCAGTTCCTGCTTGCCACGCATATGCTTCAGCGAACGCAAAGATCCGCGAGGGGTGACTCCTCCAGCCCCCACCAGCGCATTCAGCGCTGTCGAGAGGGAGCTGATGTCGTACGCTCCGGGTTCTTCCACTTCGCCAACGACGTAAATGCGGATCGTCCGCAGGCGGGACACGGAAACATCGGAAGACGTGTCTTTGTACTGGCTCGAAATCGCTCTCTGCACCGCTTGCTGGACTTCCCCGAGGGATCTGCCGCTCACCAGCACCGGCCCTGCTTCGGGAAGAGTGACTCTTCCCTGGCGGTCCACAACGCGCACCAACTTTGTCGAAATGCCTCCCCAAAGGTCGATGGTCAAGCTGTCGCCCGGGCCCACCACATAATCCGGCCCCACGGGCAGGTCCATGGGAATGCTGCGCGAATCGCGCAGGCCGTCACGGAAAACTTGCGAGCCGAATCGTTGCGGCGGACGGTCCATGGCGGGAGCCTGTACATAAAGGTCATACAAGGACGGAATGTCGGCATAGGGGTTTGGCCGGTGTACCGGCATTCCCGGCGCCAGCCCGCGATCCGCCGCGAGTTTTGTCCTGCGGCGCATATACGGCTGTCCCGTGGTGTCGGACCTCGTGGCCTGCGATGCGGCCGCTGCCGCCAGGTCGGGGGAACTCCCTGTCCCCAAGCTTTGAAGCGCACCCTGACGCGCCTGGTCCATGAGCACACTACTCAAAGGATCGGAAGACGGCATCCCTGAGGACTTCGAATCACCCAGCTGTTTCATTGGGCCGGAACCTGTCAGGAGGGACTCGAGGCTGTCGCCAGATTGGTTCATAAAAGAGCCGTCATCAACGCCGCGAGTCTGCATGAGTCGCGGAGAGGCATTCAGCGGCTGCCCTTCATTCGGATAGTACGGGGGCATTTCTCTTTGCGGAGCGCTCTCCTCAGGACTCGGAGTCATGCGTTCAGGGCGCGAAGGAGTTTCCTGTGCGCAGTCCCGCGGGTCTTCCGAATCGCATGCGACGGTTTTCGTTTGAACGGTCTCAGGCTTTAGTGGTTTAAGAGCCTCGGCGTCCGCCTGGGCCTCAAGCTGGGCCTGGCGCCGGACGCGTTCCTTAAGTAGAAGGTCCTGTTCTTTTCCCAACTCAGAGTTTGGGTTGATGGTGGGACGCAGGTAGCCATAGCGCTGCACCAGTCGGGTCGCGACCGAACGAAAAATTACATCGCTTGCCAGCCGGTCAAATACGGCGTTATCGGTGAGATCTGTCTCGCTGACCAGTTGCCCGTTGTCGCTCGCTTCCTTGGCAATCCAGCGCTTCACCTCGACCATCAACCCTGGATCCTTGAGGAGCACTTCTTTGACCTGGGCTGCTGACGCCGCAACGTAGTTAAGATTTTCCTTTTCGAGTTCAGACGGCCCAGGAAGTTGCCGCTGGGTAGATGACCCACGGTCGGGCACACGACTCGGCTCGGGCTGCTGCGCCAGAGCGGGGAGGCAGCAGGCGGAAACAAAAATTGCGGCCGCGAGTTTCAAACTGAACCGAAAAGACGCCATTCTCTGAACCTTCGAACCCATGATTCCCCGTTTCATAAAGCTATCCTCCCGCCTAGTTGCGCTGTGGCGCCCGGTTCTCTGTCATGTGCCGAACGGCGGTAAGCAATCCTTCTTCGGAGGACTCGATATCGCCCGAATGAATGGCCACGGACGCCCAGTAACAGACCGTATGATTCTCGTGAGGGGCGACGGCGATGATGCGGAGTTCTGGGAAGTGGCGGAGAAGTATGTCGCAGATGTTGGGACGATTGCCGCGCTCCTCGGCCGTAACAACGAGGAGATCGGGAGAGGACCTCAGCACGGAGTCGTAGATATCCGCCTCGTCTGCTACTTCGCCGACAATCTCAATGTCGGCCTGATCCGCGAACGTTGTGAGTATGAGCTCTCGCATGAGCCGAGGACGATTTGCGACGAGGACCCGGATAACCTTTTCCATTGCGCACTCCCGAAGGACTAGGATCGGTCCACCAAGTGGACGTCATTAGATAAGTGTCCATCTTTTCATCTGGTTATCGACAGGTTCAAAAGTTAGCTACTCGAGGGGTCTAGTACGCCTTGGTTCATGTACCAAGCAGAATTTACTGACTACCAAAGATGACCCAATCAAACGTACCTAACGCTCGATTTGGAACTGCGCACCAAAGGTTAAGGTGGCGTTCAGGGAGGTCAGGGATTACGATGACTATACAAACATCACCGGGACAATCTGGCATCGCAACAAGGCAAGACAGAAGGCAAAGGTGCCATTTAGACACATAAAGATTGCATTATCCATCAACCGATTATGGCAATTCGATAAGTTGGACTTGACACCACTAGACATCTAGTTTACGTTATCGCCTATCGGCCACGCCCCGGTTACTTTCGCCTTAAGTAACCGGGGCAGTGCCGTCGTTCGAATATCCAGAAAACAACGCAAACAAAGGATCTCGTGAGCGAAGTTGTCCCTTGCCCGTCTATACGCGTATTCCTAACGATCGAAAATCGCCTTCTACGTGGAGCGCTGATTCGGCTGTTTCGCAAGCGTTCTGATCTTGTCGTTGTCGGCCACGACGGGCCAGCGGAAACAACCGACGGACCAGTAGTTGGCTCCGAATTTGACGTACTTGTCATGGACTCTTTTCAATCCACGTTGCCCGCGGCTAAGATTGCTAGCGAAACTGGAGGTCAGGCGGCTTTTAAGACCATCCTGATTGGAATGGAGCCTGATGAAGAACAATTTATTGCTGCTGTCCGAGCGGGAGTGATGGGCTATTTGCTGAAAGATGCTTCTGTTTCAGACCTCGTAGCTGCAGTGCGCGCCGTTTACCGGGGGGAGGCCGTTTGCCCTCCTCAACTCTGCTGCACCCTATTCCGCTTCGTTGCTCATATAGTCGAGGAGACCCCTGTCAAGCGCTCAGCCTCCAGACCTGATCTAACTCTGCGACAGCAGCAATTGATCGCCCTCGTCGCCAAAGGTCTGACAAACAAAGAGATCGCCGCTCAGTTGAATCTCTCGGAATTCACGGTGCGAAACCACATCCATCGAATTCTAAAGCAAGTGGATGTTGGTAGCCGAAGTGAGGCCGTGGAAGCAGTTCGCGGCCACGGTTACGCGATCAGTCAATGACCATGCGGAGTGTCCGCATGGGAAGCCCTGCTCAACATCATGCAGCACGTACAGCCGGTCCCGTCCTCGTTGATTCCATGCCATTCGCTCCGTTCCGATGGAAGCTTCGGGCTCTCCTGAAGCCAGGCGCCCGCAATCTTCCGCCACGGCCTCTTGAAGTGCTTGCGAAATGGTCACGCAGTGGGGTTTTCCGTTCCCGTTTGACGCCTGGATTCATCAGCTCAAGCAGAGCTCTCCATTCGCTGGCGCGCTGAATAGGTCCGCGAGTATCAAGTCACAGCCACCAAATACCTGGACGGTCGGGACATGCACCGTTGTTATCACCGCCATTACACCATGATGAGTGTCAATGCTGCTCAACTCAGAATCAGCTCGGACGTGCGAAGCTAAATCGAGCCGTCCGGTTCAACCTCTCCGCGCGTATACCTCCGTCGCGGCAGGTGTTCGATAGCGCCTGCTTCGGCTTTCCCGTGTCTCCAGCAATTTCGTGAATCTGCTTAGGTTCAGAGCCAACCCCAACCGCATGAAAGCGTGGGACCTCATCTTGTTCTTTACCGCACGCCAGTAAGACCCTCGAATTGCTTGATCGAGCTTCTTGATCAAATCGTACGAACGTCACTCGGTTTTCGTCTTTAAGGGAGCGCAGGAAGTCGATGTTTGATCGGCCTTACTCCTCGATTCGCTGCTGAGTGCTCGCGTCGCCGTTCACGTAGGCACGAATGATATCCAAGTTGGAGATGCTGGTCTTGGGGCGCAAAGAGACGAGCGCCGTGGGACGCGGCTTCGGCTCGCGAATGGCTGGCACCTCGGAAGACTACACGGACTCGCCATTCACACGTCACCAGTGGCCGAAGCCTACGTCAGCGTGTTGAGGTACACCGTCGCATCGGCAACCCCAATGATCCCATTCGGGTCAATGATGATCACGCGATCTCCCGTCGGGTTGGCGTCGGTGAGCGGGCCGCCGGTTCCTGCGTAGAAAACGCGCGGGTGAAGCGTCGCGCCGTTCTTCGTGACCTTCACCGTGCCGTCCGAATTGGGAGCGGCCACGTATGCGTTCTTACCCGTCGAGCGGGCAGCGACGTCCCGCTGAAAATCCGCCCCGTTGTTTCGTGCTGACATTTGCTTCCTCCTCACACCTTTCGGTTGGCCCAGTAATCGCAAACGGCGCGTGCCAGCGCCTCGTCCCCCAGAACCCCGACGGCCCTGTCGAGCGTGATCGTCATGCCCATCGGAAACTTCTTGCTGGCCTCGAGAAGCGCGGCCTCCGTGTAGCGGGGCGGCGCGGCCAACGAGGGGTCCCGCGCGGGGTCGTACGTTTTTGCGCGCCCCCCGATGTTTGGCCCAATCGCACGATGAATCACGGCCTCGCGCTGAATGCACCCCATCGCGTCCAAGGCCGCAAAGGCCCGGTCGAGCTTCGGGAGCGTCATGGGGGCATCTCGGTGGACGGCCGCGTAACGAACGACTTGCTCCATGTTGTGCTGCATGCGCCGAGGGTACGAGCCGGAGAAAAACTCCCGCTGCGGCTCGCGGTTCATCCACGCGAGGAACACGGCGTCGTCCGTTGCCGTGAAGGTTGGTCCCGCGCTTCCCGGCACGGTCCCGTTGGGCGTGGCCTTTGCTAATCCGAGCTGCGCGGCGCGCCCGCGCAGTCCCGTGGGCAACTCATCAGCCTCGATCATCGCCTGCAGTTGCTCCCGCTCGGCGGTGTCGGCCTCATTCTCACCAGCGGGGACCTCGCGATAGTCCTGTGGGAACGCGCCCGTCAGCTTTGTCCGCAGCTCGGCCAGCGTCGGTGCCTTGAGCTGCTTCGTTTTTGTGCCGTCTCTTTTGCTTGTGCCGACCGTCGCGAAGCCGAACAGGCCCAGCCCGCCGAGTGTTATTTGCCGAATCGTCCCCCGGTGCGTCGATGACTCCCAGTTGATGTCGCTAATCCAGTGCTGACTATTCATGCTTCCTCCAGTCCCCTGCGGTCGTTTAGGTCGTGAAACGCTGCCAGCAGGTTTTGGCAAGTGAGAGGGAGGCCTCGCTTGCGCAGCCACGCCGTCAGCCTGCGGTAGTTTTCCGGCGTCGCGTGGTACTGCTCGCCCACCGCATCCTTAAAGAACCACGCGTGTCGTGTTTCGTCGTCCCAGATCTCCAGAGGCGCGGGCGGCGCGGCCAGCTCGTGCTCGGTCGTCGTGGTGCGGGCCTTCCACGAGAGCAGCGTCAGTAGGAGGTCGTCGTGCGTCGCGGCCTCGGCCCTCTCTGAGGTACCGTCGAAGTAACGAATCTCGGCGATATAAACCGTTCGCGGCGGGTCCAGCGTGACCTCCGCTTGGTGGCGCGCGGCCAGCAAGCCCTGCTGCTCCCACGCGATCTGCTCACCCAGCGCGGCGGCGGACGGGGCCGTTAGGACCTTGCGCTCGCCCGTGTCCCGGTTCGTAAGGGTCGCCTGATGCCGCTCCTCCGGCCAGATGGTCCCCGTAAAGTTCTCGTTTCGGACGTGCTCGACGCCCGAGTGGTACGGCGTGCGCGGGTCGTCAACGGCGCGTGCTCGCGCCTCCTCAACGGTTGGCAATTTCCTCGTGCTGGGGGCTGCCCCCCAAGGCGTAGACTCCATGCTTGTATCCTCCTAACTCCTGCCCATCATCTGGGCCTGCAAAAAGTTGATCTGATCAGTGGGAATACGCCGCCCGCTGTGATGACACTGCCCGCGCGGAATCAAGCACAGAGAACACGGCGTGAGGTCGTCGCTTGACTCGGCGTTCTCGGCTGCATCCTTTGCGGCCACGGCGGCTAGCTCGTCGCGCGTGGGCTTGGGCGCGTTGCAATGGCATATTTCGAATGGCACCTGACACCGTTCACAGAATTTTTCTGGTAGGACAGTTGCGGGCTTGGCGGCTCGCGCACGCGCCGCTTTTTCGGTCCGCCTCAGGTCGCCCATCGCGCGCTTGCGATGCCAGTCGCCCGTCGCCGCGTCGTCGAGGACGGCCTGCGCGCGGCGTCTCATCTCGAGCTCTTCATTGGTGTAGCGCACGACGCTCAAAGCCGCTCCACGCTGGTGACCACGGCGAAGCCGGGGTCGGTGAGCTTTCCCGTGACGAGCACCGTTTCGCCCTCCGTCAGGTCCCCTAATTTTTCGCTCTGCTTGCCGTAAGCCACGCAGGAAAGTTCCATGGTTCCGCGCGGTACGTTCGTGCTAATCGCGAACTCGCACTTTTCGACGCCGTTGGGTAGGCGTACGAAGCTCGGTGCGGCGATGAGCTTGCCGGATAGGATGAGTGCGTTCAGTTGGTTGCCCCATAGTGGTTGACGATGCTGCGCATGATGCGGTTCACTGCGTCATTTCCCAAAAATTCCAACGCCGCCCGAAGTTGGCTGGCAATAAAGCGCTGCCCCGAGATGGACTGCCCGCCGAAGGCCTCCATCATCACGGTGTCGAGCGCGTTCGTAATGGTGTTAACGGCTTGCTCCTCCGGCGCGGGAGACGCGTGCGGGATCGGAGCGAAAGTCGTCTGTTTTGTGAGCATGCCTGGAGAGGTGGCGCTCCAGCGCAACCTGAATTTCACGCGTGGCCGACCGGCGGTTTAATTCGGCCAAGCGCTGAATGTCGTGCTTGAGCGCAGGGGAGAGCCACAGCAGAAAAGGTGTTCGGATGGAAGCTGACACTTAGAAAGCCGTGGCTTGCCCGAGGGTGAGTTTACTATCCGCGAGACGGCCTGCGATGAGTTGCAGCACCGTTATATAAAATTGAGTCAGAGTTGGCGGCCCATGAAAATTGTTTTCTTTGATTAATTACATCGGCCCCTCGCCCCAGTTCGGGCTTAATCGAAGGTATAATTGGGACCGTAGCTGCACATTTCCCTGAGTGGGCCGCGCGGGTGTGAATTTGGCGCAGCTCCCCCTTAGGAGCGCGTCGTCGATGACCAAATCCCTCAATTCGATGCTCCCGGATGCTGCTTCGGTTCTGGCACTGGAACCGGAGGAACTCGGGGGCGTGCTTCTTGAGCACTTCAATTCGATGACGGCACAGGAGCAGTTCCAACTGAATCGGCACAACTTCCTAATGAGCACTGAAGTCCTTGGATATGGACGTGACCCGCAGGATAGGTTAGCGTGCGTGTTTGCAGAAGCATGGGCTTGGCTAGAACGTGAATGCTTGATTGCCTTGAAGCCGAATGCAGGTGGAAGCTACGGCTATTTCATAACGCGACGCGGCCAGAAATTGATTGACCGTAATGCCTACGAGGCGTACCGACGCGCCAGCCTATTACCTCGTTCACTTCTTCACCCTCGCATTGAGAGCCGTGTCTATCCTTCGTTCCTTCGCGGAGCCTACGACACAGCGGTCTTGGAGGCGCTTCGTGAAGTCGAAGTTGCCGTTCGTGAGGCTGCGAACTTCGGCCCGGAAAAGTATGGTGAGCCTCTGATGCGTGAGGCTTTCAACCCTGCTAATGGACCGCTGGCTGATAGGACTTCCCTGAAATCGGAACAGGAAGCTGTGGCCAACTTGTTCGCTGGGGCCATCGGCCTTTACAAAAACTCATCGAGCCATCGCACGGGTACCGTTCAAGACCCGGCAATCGCCGTTGAAGTGATTGTCCTCGCGACTCATTTGCTGCGGCTGGTCGAAGAACGCAAGCAGGTGGTCAATCAGGCGCCCGCAGTCGCCTGATTGCTAGTGCCCTGTCAGGGGACCTTGTGCCTGACACAAAATTCCGTCCACCCCCCTGCCTGATTTTTCCGCGAGCTCGCTTCGGGAAATACGCTTCACCGCCAAGGATTTGGCCCCCCATTCGGAAATGAAGTGACGCGAGGTATATCGGACACGAGGACTTGGAGCCTTCCACCGGGCCGGGATCCCCCGGGCGGGTCCGGTTCGGGGTCCCCAACCGGGAAAACTTACGCCCTTTGCCCGACACGTGAGGCCATCACGGGGATGACGCGCGGAGGACTTTTGAATCACGGGCGGGGGCCAACGCGGGGTAACGGGGGGGCGTTGTGGAGATGGCTTATAAGTTCATTATGAAACGGGACGGGAGTATTCACGCGCTGGGCGGCGTGGATTTTTCGTAGTTGCTCCAATCCGTTCGGTGCAGGAGGCGAGCGACGTTGCTGGCGTGCCACTTCCCATTCGGTTTGTGCGTTCGCACCCCCTCAGCATTGAGAGTCGTGGCGATGGCGCAGCAACTCCGGCCCTGGGCTTGAAGCTCGCGCATCCGGTTCAACGCGATGCGCTCCTCGGGGTGCTGGCCCAGTTTCTTGCGGCCCTCAACGCGGCGACCCACCTTTTTGCTGTTGCGGTCGCGGGCAGCCTTTAGGCGTCGCACGAGGTTCTTACGATCGTACTGCGCGAACAGCCCCTGCATGATGCGGAACGCCTCGCGCTCCGGATCCTTGCTGCACAGATCGGGCTCGCGCGTGGAGATGATGTCCCAGCCAGCCTTTTGGAAGTTAAAAATGATGTTTTCCTGAACGCGAACGTCGCGTGCCAAGCGGTCCAGCTTCTCGATCACGACGTGTTTCACGCCGTTACTCTCGAGCGCTCCGACCATGGCAGAGAAAACCGGGCGGTCCAGGGCATCATCGGCACCGGACACGTCCTCCTCAAAGAACAGGACGATCTCGATCTCGTTCTGTGCCGCGAAGTCGAGGATGGATTGCCGCTGGCGGGGGAACCCATCGCGAACCGTTTGGCCCTCCGTCGAAACCCGCAGGTATCCGAATGCCTGCTTCATGATTCGCGCCTCCTTTCCCACTATGTCACTCTTAACTCTACGGTAATCATAGCAGGAGCGGCCACCGGTGTAAATCTTTTTTGTGATTTAAGGTAGAAATCCCGTAATCCGTTGATTTTAAACGGGTGTCATTTTCTGACTACGGAAACTGGGAACAATCTTCCCGGTTGGTGATTTTGGGGCAGATCGGCGCGTTTCGGGAGCCATTGGGGAATCGCCTGTCGGTTCCGGCGTGTCCTCTGGCGTGGCATCGAGCACCGGAAAACCGCGTCGAAACACGCCGCAATGAACGCCGCGACGGTGGGACGGGTGAATAGGTGCGCCGGAACGAGAACGGCGATTTAGGCCACGGTTTCCGGGGACCGCAACTCTCTGAGGTTCGTCAGTGTTGCGCAGATCGGTGACACGGTGAGGCTCACAAGTTCACAAGAGGCTCCTCACTGGCGTCGCCGGAACCTCGCCAGAACCGGATTAGCCAGTTCGCTGGGTGTCAGGAGGCCGCCAAGATTCAAATCGCAACCTTGGGTAGGCATGGTAGAGAAGGTAGGCATTTCTCTATTTGTTATATCTACGTTTTTATTTTTCGAAAAAAAAGTTCCGTATAGCATACAGAATAGAGAAACGCTTCCGATGCCTACCTTGCCTACCTATCCCCGACGGCCAATTCAGGACGCCGCCAGGTTTCTCTCAAAATAGGGAATCCTCCAATGGCGGGCCTTCCTCCTGATAGGCACTAGGCTCGCCGCTCCCCTCCCTGTTATCGCCGCTCGCGCGTAGCGCTAATCCGGTACACATCCCCTTCTCGATCCTGACGACGAGCGTCTTTTCCCGGCAGTATCGGTTCAGTTCCCGCATGAACCACGCGTAGCTGGTGACCAGCTCGTTCTCGCGCGAGCACCAGAACCGGTAGCGCTGGTACACGCTCTCGCTCTTGATCTTGCTTGCCGTGTTGAGTTCGAGCAGGCCCGAGGCGAAGAAGCGCGCGACCTGATTCTCCTTTTCCTTGTGCTCCAGCGTAACGTCCTTGATCGAGGCGGGAGCCACGAGGTATGGCTTGCCAGCCTTGCGGCGCTCATTTACGCGTCGCCACCCTTCGAGGAAGAGGTTGAGGATGCCGGGGCCTTCGGCGGCCAGCAGCTCGGCGTGGAAGTTCTTGTTTTGCTGGCCGTCGGGAATGGTCTGCTCGAAGAGGATGTACTTCAAGCGCCTCCATGTTCCGTGCGTCTGGTCGGCGATGCGTGGCGGGTTGTTCATCTGAAAGATGAACTTCCCCCAGGGCTTGAACTGTGCGTTCTTCGCGGTCCGGTACATGTCGCGCTCGCTCACCTCGTCGTTGCCTGTCCAGTCCTTCAACATCTCCATGTCGAGGGACGTTCGGCGCGAGATTTCGGCAGCGATTACGAGGCGCTTTCCGCGCAGCGCGGCCAGGTCCGAACGAGCTGCACCGGGTGTTACGTTTTTCGACGCCGTGAAGGAATTCATGGAGATCTTGGCTGCGTAATTCCCCAAGAGGCCCATCTTGATACGGGTGAGGAAGCCCTTCCCATTGCTGCCCTCACCAAGCCAAATGGCGATATCGGGAAAGGTCACGCCGGAGAGCGAGAGGCCGTCAAACTCGGTCATGTACTCTCGCACCTCCGGTTGCGGAATCGAAAAGGCAAAAGCCTCGCGATAGCGCGGGCAGGTGGCCTTGGGGTCATAGCTGACCGGGGATTGAAAGGTGCAAAGGTCCTCACGGCGATTTTCGCGAAAGGACATCGTGCGCAGGTCAATAGCACCGTTGGCAAGATTGAGAAGCAGTGGGTCGGCGTCCCACTCCTTGTCGGTAACGACCACACCCGGCTCGGTGGCCGCCAGAGCCAGGCCGTTCGTGATGCGCTTGGCCCAAAGTCCGGCACGCGCAATCTCAAGCTGGTTAACCAAGGACTGGTGCGTGCGCCCGATTTCCAATTCATCGGCAGTCGGAGCGTTCTCGTCCCGACGTGGGTTTCCGTTCTCGAAGAACTTGTGGGCGATGGGCGACCACTGCCGTTCTGCGCGACCCAGATCGGCTTCGAGGTCGGCTACCAGCCGCTGAAATGTTTCCTTGAAGCGGCGCGTGACCTCGTTGTCGTCATCGTCTTCCCGCCATACGGTCCCGTTCCAAACGAGCCAGCACGCCTTTTGCGGGTTGTAGCGAACCTCCCGTCCGTGGCAATGAATGAAGTACGCCCCGAAGCTCGCATCGTTGTTTTCTAACTCAGCATGTGCGTTGCGAGCGCCCTCATGAATTAGCTGCGACACGGTCAGGTTTAGCGTGTCCGGGGTGCTCATTGAGCACCACCTTTGGCACCCAATATTTCACATGCCGAAACCGCGCGGACGTTGAAGGCCTTTTGCCGCCCGCCCCACGTTCCGACGGTGAAGCCGACGGGCTAACCCTTCACTGGGATAGGCCCCCCGCCCAAGTCGCTCTCGTGGAAGAAAAGCTCTTCTCCGCTGGCGGCGTCCACCAAAAAGCCGTAGTGGCGCTGCCTGAAAAAAGTCACAACCTTGCCGATCATAGATACTCCAACTGCTACTTTGTCTTAAGTGCGCCGCTTTCGATGGGCCGCCGCGTTTTATTCTTCCCGAAGGATTTTCTTCACGCGGCCTCGCGGCTCAAATCTCTACGTTTGTTTTATTGATGCGCCTTTTGCCCTTTGCGGGCCGTTAGGCTTCTACTACCCTTCAGAGTTTTTCTGCGTGTCGTGATCGTGAAGCGCGAACTTCTCCAGTTCTCTCCGGTGGATCAGCACACGCGCCCCGATTCGCCGGGTCTGCACCTCGCCCCGCTGGACGAACGTCCAAAGCAGCCGGGGCGATATGCCCAAGACGCGAGCGGCCTGCTCGACGCTGAAGAGCAGTTGCCCATGTACTGGCTCCTTCGGGACAGGCGTCCTTTCCGCTTTCTGCTCGGTGGTCGCGCTCACCGCCTTAGCTCTCCCGCGGAGCGGACTGCAACTTTCGCAACTCGCTTTGCGGAATGAGAACGTGATAGCCGATGCGGGTGATGCGCAACTTCCCGCCGCGAATTAGCGCGCGAATCTTCTTCTCGCTCTGGCCGGTTTGCTCAACGGCCTGGCGTACGCTCAGTAGCCCAACGCTCATATCTATTTCTCCTCGGTGAAAAAAACTGTTTTCACCTGCTAGGAAAAATAATATAGTAGACGTAATCGGATATAAACTGATGAACGATTACATACCGATTACCTCAAATGAGGCCCTCGGGCTATTCAGCGAGTGGTGGCGGAAACATCCCTACGTCATTCGCAAGGGGACCTACACCCCATATAGAGGAGAGGGTTTAAAACCAGTTTCAACTGACACCAAGGTTTTGGTTCCTACCGGAAAGCGAATCCAACGCTATGCACCAATCCAGAAGACCGAACTGCTCAACGCCCTGCTCGATGTAGCGCAGGAACGGGCCACGCCCGTCGAATTTGCCAACCGCTTCGGACTGCTGGGATACAACTACGAAGTGCCCCGCGAAAATTACTGCGAGGGTGGTGATCCGCTCGATTGGTTCGCGGCGCAGGCCCACACCGTCCGCACCTTGGCGGAATTGATAGAGCGACTTGGAGAGGCAAAGGAATCCACGGGCGGGCGTAGGCATCTAGCTAACTATCTTAAGGAGGAATTGACCACCGGTCCCTACGCACTAGGCGGGCGAGTAGCCGAAATTAGTTTCTCACGGTCGGCGACGAATCCCGTTATGGAGGCAACGGGTATCGCGCGCTACCTCCTCAATGCGAATCTTGGGGAAGTGGGACGACGGCTGATGGCATCGGGCCTCCGCAGCATCTTTACTTTTCGCTCTCTCGCACAGGTCCTCCACTGGCAGCTTGCTGATCAGATTGGGCAAAGCTCGATTCATCGCTGTGCCGAGTGTGGGCGGATTTTCATAGCGACAAATTTGCGCTCGCGGTTTTGTCCGCCCAGCGGGGGCAAAAAGATCAGCGCGTGCAAGTCGCGATGGAATGTGCGCAAGTTTAGGAAGAAGCAGCGGAAGGGGATGAAGCGATGAAGGGCAACCGCAGCGACCAGCCAAAGCGCGGGCAGTGGCAGAAGGACAAGAGCGAGCGCGGCGTATTCAAGCGGGGGAAGGTGTGGTACGTCCGCTTCCGCGACCAGGGAGGCAAGACGCGGGTCGAGCGGGTCGGCCCCTCAAAAGCTCTCGCCCTCAAGGTCTACGCGAAGCGCAAGACGGAAGTGGCCGAGCGGCGGTTCTTCCCTACATCCCGGATTACCTTTGACGAGCTAATTAAGGATGCAATCGCCGAGGCCAAGCGCAACCACGCAGTGAAAGGCACCAAGAAGCGGCTGCGAACGTATCGTTATCGGATAGTTGGTGAGTGGTTCAAGGGGCGCGAGGCGGCCTCCATCACCCCCGGAGAGATCGACGCGAAGCTGGCCGAGAACTGCCGCACGCCCGCGAACTTCAACCGCTACCGCGTGGCTATGAGCCATGCATACAAGCTCGGTCTTCAGAACGGTAAGGCCGACAAGAATCCGGCGAGCCTTGTGAGGCTGAAGAAGGAAAATAACGAACGGGTGCGCTTCATGGAACCAGAGGAAGAGACCGCACTGCGCGCGGCCATGCGCGCACAATGCCCGAACCGCGAGCCGGAGTTTGACCTGGCACTGTACACAGGCATGCGCTGGAGTGAGCAGTACGGACTGCGTTGGGCGCAGGTGGACTTAAAGCGGAATCGCATCACGCTCACCGAAACCAAGAGGGGACCACAGCAGCATGTCTGGGTGAACGCTGCGACGCGCAGCGCGCTCGATCGGTTGCGGCGCATCGCACCCAGCTCGGCGTTCGTCTGCCCAGACCAGGACGAGTGGACGCACCGCCAGTGGTGGGAGACCGTGCGAAAAGAGGCTAAGGTCTCTGATTTCCACTGGCATGATCTGCGCCACACCTTCGCGTCGCGGCTGGTAATGAATGGCGTAGACATCTATACTGTGAACAAGCTGATGCGCCATGGAACTCTGCAGGTCACGAAGCGCTATGCTCACCTCGCCGACACGCACCTTCAACAGGCGGTCGAGCGGATGTCGGGTGTAACGCCAAGTGTTACAGTCCTCGATAAACCGTCCCTACCTGCCACTACAACTCTTCAGTAAAGTATTGAAAATAGTGGTGCCCGGGGTGGGAGTCGAACCCACATGAGGAAAAATCCCCGGAGGATTTTAAGTCCTCAGCGTCTGCCATTCCGCCACCCGGGCGCTGGCACTACAAATTTAACCAACGCGCCCGATTCCTGCAACACGCTCCGAATGGTCCCCATTGGTCATGCGGCTTTCCCGGCAGCTAAGACTCGAACTACTTCCGATTCTTCAAGAAATGCTCCGCCACTATGCCCGGCGTCTCCACAATGCGCTTTTCCTCCGCGCAAACCGCCAGCCGCAGGAATTGCGCCATGCTCCAGGCCAGCGGCGTTGCGCTGCCCGTTCCCTGCCCGAACACAAATCCCGCCCGCGTCGGCTCCGCCTGCTCCCACACCTGCTCCGGAATCATTCCACCTTTATTCGCGAAATGCAGCATCGCGTTCAAATAGGGCGTCGCGTCGTGCCCCGCGGCAATTTCATACTCACCGCGCTCCCCAGTAAAAATCGGCCAGGTCCGCCCGATGCCTTCTCCCTGCCACGGCCCGCCAAAATACGTCTCGCCGTAGCCGTCATGGCTATACCGGTAGAACGACGGCCCGTTCGGCGTCTCCACGCGAATCGCCCCGTCCACAATTTCCACCGAGTGCCGGATGATCGGATCGTTCGCCGGCCGGATTCCCAGCCGCACAAATTCCAGGAAGCCCGCGTCCACCACGTCGCGCTCGTCCCACACGCCGCCGCCATTCCGCACGTCCAGCGTGAATCCGTCGTTGGGGTCCGCGTTGTTGTCAATGCGCATGTAGTAGCCCGGCTCTCCGGCGCCCTTGCCCAGATGCCCCGTCGTCGTCACCATCCACGATTCGATGTGCGCCGCCCAATCATCCGCGGTCTTCATATAGCGCTCCGCGTCCTGGGTCGCGCCATTCTTCCGCGCGATATCCGCAGCGCACACCAGCCCAGCAATCTCCGCCGCAATCGTCGAAGGCGAATATCCGCCGATCTCTTCCCAGCGCTCCTGCTGCGTCACGGGTCCGTGCGACACCACAAATTCCGCTTCCGGCCGCACATGCTTCGTCCACGTCTCCGCGTCCGTCCTTCCCAACTGCCACGCCAGCACCATCGGGTACGAAACTTCATCCATCTGCAGGGCCGTCCAGTAAGCACGTCCGTCCAGCCAACTGTTCTGCGGGAAGCCCCCGTCCGGCTTCTGCTGCACGGTATACAAATACGTCAGCGCGCGATCCGCCGCCGCGCGATCTCCCGCCGCCATCAGCCCGGTCGCCACCTCATAAAGGTCCCGCGCCCACACCAGGTGATACCCGCCGATCCCCGCCGTATCGGATTTCGCCGTGAACCCCCACGGAATTGTCATCGAAGCGATCATCGCCCCGCGATAAGTTTTGTCCTCGTGCGCCTTCAGCACCATCGCCGCAAGCTGGAACTCGTTCTCGTAACGCGCGTCCACTTTCCGCAAGCCCTTAACATAATCCTTCCAGCCCGCCACATACTCCGCGCTCACGTCCGCGAACTTCCGCCCGAGTGATTTTTTCACCACGTCGATCGCCGCCGCCGCGTTGGCTCCAAATCCCAGCGCCACCGTGTAGCGCCCTCCCCCGCCCAGTTTCGCCGCTTGAAAAACGTTGCCGTTCTCCGCGCGATCGAATTTCCAGGTCAACTTGTGGTGCAGCAGCAAATCGGTGTACCCATCGCTCTTTCCCGCGAATCCGCTGCTCGCCTCCGAAAATCCCGGCACGCTCATCAGCGCGCAGGCCACATCCTCTTTCTGCGTCACCAGCGCACCGTCCTGCGTGAACCCTGTGTCGCCGTATCCGCTGTTCTTCAAGGCAGGGTCCGCCAACACGTAAAGTTCATAACCCGCGGGCGCCGTGAACGCGACCTCAATCAACACCGCATCCCGCTGCGGATCAGTCGCGTACGTTTTCTCAATTTTGAATTTTCCGCCCGGCTCGCTGCTCGTCTGCCGGTAGAGCAACGCGTCACTGTTCACCCGCTCCAGCGAGTGCACCATGTCCTTCGACTCCGTCCAGGTCGCCTTTCCATCGCTCACCGCAAATTCCAGCGTCCGCAGATTCGCCGTATCCAGCCGCGGGTAATAAACCTCGGTCAAAATTCCGCCTTCCAGCGTGAACCACACATGCGATTGGGTAGCGGTTGCCGTGCCAACGGCCTCCTTGCTCCCCGCCGTCCAAGTTGGCACCGTACCCGGCGCCCCGGGCGCATTCTGCGCCGAACCCTGCGCGGTAAAGCCCAACACAAGCACAGCAATAGCGAGCAACCGTTTTCTAGGAGGCAAGGACGTACCCTTTCGCGAAGAATTCAAATATTAAAAGGGATGAGAGGCGGAGATTTTCTCCGCCTCCCTCCCGGGGTGTTCGGGGTTAGAAAGTGACGCGCAGGCCCAGTTCAATCTGACGCCAGCTATTGGCCAGCACATTGTTGATCAAGCCAATGTGACCATCGCTCCAGTTGGTGTCCGCCGGGTTGGCAAAGTGCGGGGTGTTGGTTAGGTTATACGCCTGGACGCGGAATTGTGTCTTTACGCGCTCGGTAATGGGAATGTTCTTGAACAGGGCGAAATCCATGTTCGAGAATCCTGGTCCCCGCACGATGTCGCGTCCCGCAGTGCCAGGAGCGAGGTAAATACCCGCGGCATTCGCGACGGGCACCGCAAAGGCGGCGGCATCCACGTAGTTGTTAATGTTGCCGGGACGCACGACGATTGGGCCGACAAGGTTTGCGCGCGTAGAACTGGGATTGCCGCTGACCGTAATACTGAAGGGAGTACCTCCCTGCAGCGCGTAGATGGCGTTCAACTGCCAGCCTCCGATCGCATAGTCCATCCAGCGCGGCACGTCGCTCCCAAACTTCTTGCCACGACCGAATGGCAATTCATACAGCGCGCTGATGGACATGACATAGTCCACGTCCTGCGTAGACAGGCCGCGTTCCAACGCATAGTCCGTGTAGAGCTGTGGAGAACAAACGCCACCACCATCCAGGTTGCCGCAAGAATCATCAAGCGTTTTGGACCACGTGAACGCACCGGTCATCTGCAGACCATTCGTGAAGCGCCTTTCGTACTGCGCCTGCAAGGCGTGATAGTCCGACTTTCCACGAGTGTCCTGGACTTGGATGCTGCCCAAGTTCGGATACAGACCGGGGCCGGAAGGGGCGTCATACAGTTGCTGGTTCGCATTGTAGTTACGCACCAGGTGCGCGCCATGCGTGCCGACGTATGCAAGGCTCACCGACTGGTTAGTGGCGATCTGTCTTTGAAGCTGAAGGTTCCACTGAGAGACCATCGGCGTCACGTTTGCGGGCAACAGAGCGATTACGCTGACTCCCGTCGGCGCTGCCAGATTCAGGTTCGTGAAATTCCCGCTCGGCAGAGGGCCGGTTGCCAGCGTGGAATTGAGCTCGGCGTTGGTGCAGCCAGCGACCGTATTCGAGCAAGGCAAGGATCCGGAAAGCGTGATCCGAGCACCCTGCGCATAGCTGACACCGTTCGTGCCGCCAAAGGGAGGATTCTGCGAAAGTTGGTTGCTGATGCCACCCCGGTCAACGAAGTAGAAGAGGCCGTAGCCTCCGCGCACAACCGTCTTGCCGTCTCCGGTAAGTTGATAGGCAAAACCAAGTCGCGGACCGAAATTGTGGTAATCGTTTGGAATCAACGTCCGCGAGGCTCCATTGCTGCCCGCGACAATCAGGGCGCCGGTCACCAGATCGAAGTTGGCCTGGCGGTTTTCTACTTCGGTCGGCCAAGTCAAAATGTCCCACCGGATACCCAGGTTCAGGGTGAGGCGTTGAGTCACTCTGAAGTCGTCCTGAGCGAAGAAGCCGTTTTCCCAACTGCGCGTGCCCACCATGCCGAAGGACGTGCCATGGGCGTAGCCGTCGACAAAACCCGCCAGCAAATCGGAGACCTCGTAGCCGGTGCTCACGTGCCCCGTTCCGGGCGCCGCGCCGCAACAGCCACTTGTACCGTTGCCCGCAATCGCAAAATAGCCCTTGCCGGCGAGCGGGCGGTAGAGATTTAGTTCGCGGCGGAGAATACTTCCGCCGGCCTTTACCGTATGGCGGCCTTTGGTCCAGGTCACCGTGTCGTTATAGTTGAAACCGGTTTGCGGAATCTTATACGTGCCATAGTCCCCCGTGTATTCAAGTTGATTGTTGTATCCGCCGATCAGGGCGATGCCTCCCAGCAGCGGCGTGTTGCAGTTCACGATTCCCAGCTGCACGCAAATGTCTGTGCCATTGGAGGGAGGCAGGTATCCGAAAGTCGTGCGGACAAAGCCCCCGCGAAACTCGTTAATCATCGTTTGGCTGATTGTGGAAGTGAAACCCACCGAGGTGCCCCACGGATGATTGAAGTTTGTGCCCGAACCGAATCCGGAAGGCAGCGTGGTCAGGCGCGTCGTGTCCGTCTGATCCGCGCGCCCGCGGCTGAACCGCACGAATAACGAATTCTTGGCGTTCAGGATGTAATCCCCGCGGATGTCAAAGTCGTTCCAATTCTCGATGAGCTTTCGAGTGTTCTTATAATTGTGGTAAACGGAAAAACAAGCTGTATCGATGGACTGGTTGCAATTGGGTTCCGGGAAAGCATTGATGTAGTTCTGGCCAACCGTGTTGATGCGGCCCGCGGAAATCACGTTGCCGGGGAAGGGTGTCGCTCCGTTGGGGTTGTTTGAATTCGTCGCCTGAGTGCCGTTGGTCGTGGGATCATAAACGGGAATCGAAAATGTGGCTTGGCCGGAACTGCAGAGATTCTTTTTGCCAGTGGGGTCTGTGGGATCCGGAAGTGGATTCAACCCCGTAAGGTTCCCGCCGCCGCAAGGAATATTGAGCAACTCTGAAAAGTTGCCTTGGCGCATGTTGTCCGTTGGCACCGTGGCGTATTCCGGGCTTCCGGGAATCTGCTGCCGTAACCCTTCATAATCGCCAAAGAGGAATAGTTTGTTCTTGATGATCGGTCCTCCGACCGTGCCGCCAAATTGATTCCGATTGAACTTGGGAGTCGGTGTGTGCGGAGAGGTGAAAAAGCTTTCGGCGTTCAGGTTGGTGTTCCGATTGAACTCAAACGCGCTGCCGTGATACTCGTTTGTGCCCGACTTGATGGTGCTCACCACTAACGCGCCGCCCGCTCGGCCAAATTGAGCCGGAGCAACGCTTGTCTGCACGCGGAATTCATCGATCGCGTCCGCCGGCGGAAAAAACACAATCGTATTCACCAGCGCTTCATTGTTATCGATTCCGTCCAGAATGAAATTATCCGCTTGCGGCCGCAGTCCATTGACCGCGAGCGATGCGCCGCCCTCTTGCCCGAACCGGAACGTCTCGGCGTTGTTGTTTGAACCTGTCGCCGCGCCGTTCGGCTGGCCGCGAGTTACGCCCGGCACCAGCAGCGCTAATTGTGTGAAATTGCGCCCATTCAGCGGAAGTTCCGTGATCTGCCGCCCTTCCACCACTTCGCCCATCGCCGAGTCTTGCAAATCGATCACCGGCGATCCCGCTTCCACCATAATCGTCTCTGTGACATCTCCTACCGCGAGTTGAAAATCGGCCACGCCCAACTGCGCCACCTGCAACTCCAGAGTCCTCGTCACCTTCTTGAATCCCTTTTGCACGATATCAACCCTGTAATTCCCCGGCGGCAGCGCAGACACCGTGTAATACCCAAGTTCATTCGTCAGGGTCGTGGATAGCCGTCCTGTCTCCACGCTGGTCACATTTACAGGTGCGCCCGCTATCGCGTTCCCTTGGGCATCGGTCACCGTTCCCTGCAACCGTGCCGTGTCGCTCTGCGCCACGCATACCGTCGCCGTCAAGACCGCGATCAGCAGAGCCAAGGCCCAACTCCGTACCTGTTTCATCTTCATGCCACGCCCCTTTTCATCTCTCGAGATACTTTTGTTCACACCCGAACCCACTCTGGCACCTTACAGTGCTGTCCCCTAACGCCTCTCGACTTGCGTTGGAATTGGACTCCGGGTCCTCGGAATCCAAAAATTAATATATCCCGCTAAAGCTGCTGAAATTGATTACCAGCAATGAGAAAAAGCACCCTTGTTGTGCATCACTTTTTCAGATGCTTGCCATAGAAAGAAGTCTCGCCAGGTTTGATACAGTTACACGCAAAACCTCCGCTCTTGCAGTGAGTTCCACCGTTTGTTACGTTGTTACAAAGAGATTTCTGTGGGGTTACAAAGGCCGGATGTCGGATAAGGAGCTACACCTACGCCAGGTGGAGAAGGTTGCAGCCAGTTCCGTTCTGCATGGCTCGGAATCGCTGTGTAAGCTCCTGCGTTATCTCGCCCACAAATCAATCGACCACCCGGGCACTCCCGTTAAGGAATACCAGATTGCCACAGAGGAGTTCGGCCGCCCACCGGATTTCGATCCCGCCGTCGATTCCATGGTACGCGTCCAGGCCGGCCGCCTTCGCTCGAAGCTGGCGGAATATTACGCAAGCGAAGGCTCCGCCGATCCCGTCCGCATCGAACTCCCCAAAGGCACCTATACACTCGCTTTCCATAAAAAGGATTCCGCCTCGAAATCCGATCGTCGCCCCCAGCCTTCTCTCGAGCAATCCCAGCCCATTAATGGGCAGATTCCACGCGTTTGGCTCCTCTCTGTCGTCGTCCTTTCTATTCTTCTGGCAGGCTCGCTGCTCGCCCTTTTTCTTACTCGAAAGATCACTCCGAGCACGTTTGCTGGGGATGCCAAGCCCGCTCCGGCCGCCTTCCAGACTTTTTGGAAGCCCTTTCTTTCTGGACCCGAAGAACCCTGGGTCGTCTTCAGCAATGCCGCGTTCGTTGGCCGCCCCGAAACCGGCATGCGATATTACAATTCCGGGCACGATCCAAAAGACGCCATTTGGGACCACTACACCGGCGTCGGCGAAGTGATTGCCGTCCACAATCTCGACCAGGTCTTCAGCCTCCTGCACCGCAATCTTCGCGTCAAGCGCGGCAGCCTCTTCTCCCTCGATGATGCCCAGAATACCGACTTGATCTTCGTCGGTTCGCCCTCTGAAAATCTCAATCTTCTCGAAATACCCGGCACTCGCGAATTTGTTTTCCAGCGCATGACCGACGGCCCTCGCAGAGGTGATCTCGCGGTTTTTAACGTCCATCCTCAGCCCGGGGAGCAGAAATCCTATCTCGCTTCCCCGTCGAACGCGCCCCTCACCGAAGATTACGCCCTGGTGGCTCTCATCCCAGGGCTCAACCCCTCGCGTTTCGTCATGATAATCGCCGGCACCACCACGTTCGGCACCCAGGGAGCCGTCGAATACGCCTGCCGCGAAAAATCGGTGCAAGAATTGCTCTTGCGTCTCTCCGTCTCTAATACCGGCGAACTTAAACCCTTTGAAGCCCTGCTTCACGTAAAGATCGCCAAAGGCGTGCCCGTCGAGACCGATCTCGTCTCCCTCCGCAATGTAGCCTCCCCGTAAACTACCTGGCCGAAGAACGTAACTTTTCTCCCGCTGGTTCATCTCAATTTTCGTCTTATGATAAAGTTTCGGAAGAGTGCTACCCGCCCAGGTAGTCGATCGAAGAGGTACGCGAACTCGCCGGATTTTGAAGTACAATAACCCGCTTCCCGCCGAGCGGTGTTCCAGGCAATCGTCGCTTTTCCCTGGGCATCCTTGTTAACCCGTCGAAGGAGTCTTTGTGAGCCAGCAAACCGCTGTACCCCAGCAAACATTAGACCAGCTCTGTATCAATACCATCCGTACGCTTTCGATTGATGCAGTGCAGCAGGCCAACTCCGGTCATCCGGGCGCTCCCATGGGTCTGGCTCCCGTGGTCTACTCCTTGTGGCAGAATTTCCTTAGGTACGATCCTGCCGATCCGCTCTGGCCCAATCGCGATCGTTTCGTTCTCTCCGCCGGCCATGCCTCCATGCTGCTTTATTCCACGCTGCACCTTGCCGGCGTCCGCGCCGTAAATGCAAAAGGCGAAGTTCAAAAAGAACTCTCCGTCCCGATGGACGAAATCAAGCGCTTCCGCCAGCTTGGCAGCCGCACTCCGGGTCATCCGGAATCGCACATCACCACCGGCGTTGAGACCACCACCGGCCCGCTCGGCCAGGGCGTCGCCAACAGCGTCGGCATGGCCATTGCCGGGAAATGGCTCGCGGCGAATTTCAATCAGCCCGGCTTCGATCTTTTCAATTTCCGTGTCTATTGCGTTTGCGGCGACGGTGACTTGATGGAAGGCGTAGCCGGTGAAGCCGCTTCCTTGGCCGGCCACCTCGCTCTTTCCAATCTCTGCTTGATCTACGACAACAATCGCGTCACCCTCGACGGCCCGGCAAGCTGGTCCTTCAGCGAAGATATGATGACCCGCTTCGTTGGCTACGGCTGGAACGTCACCCGCGTCAGCGACGCCAACGACCTCCTCCAACTCTCCCGCGGTTACAATACCTTTCTCAACACCACCGACAAACCCACCTTGATCGTCGTCGACAGCCACATCGGTTACGGCTCACCACACAAGCAGGATTCCTATGAAGCTCACGGCGAGCCGCTCGGAGAAGCCGAAGTGAAGCTCGCGAAGCAGAATTACGGCTGGCCCGAGGACGCCAAGTTCCTCGTGCCTGACGGTGTCTACCAGCAGTTCCAGAACGGCGTCGGCGCCCGCGGCAATGACGAACGCACCAAATGGAACTCCCTCTTCGCCGACTATTCGAAGAAATATCCCGAACTCGCTGCTCGCCTCGCCAAAATGAAGAGCCGCGCTCTTCCCGACGGCTGGGACAAAAACCTCCCCAGCTTCCCCGCCGACCCCAAGGGCATGGCTACCCGCGAAAGCTCCGGCAAAGTCCTCAACGCCCTTGCGCAGAATATTCCCTGGATTGTTGGCGGTTCCGCGGACCTCGCCAAGTCCAACAAGACGAATCTCGTCTTCGAAGGCGCCGGCGATTTCTTCACAAATGAGTACAAGGGCCGCAATATTCACTTCGGCGTCCGCGAACACGGCATGGGCGCCGCCGTCAACGGCCTCACGCTCACCGGCCTGCGCGGCTTCTCCGCCACCTTCTTCAATTTCAGCGACTACATGCGCGCCAGCATGCGCCTTGCCGCGCTAATGGAAATCCCCGTTCTCTTTATCTTCACGCACGATTCCATCGGCGTCGGCGAAGACGGCCCCACGCACCAGCCCGTCGAACAACTCGCCTCTCTTCGCGCCATGCCCAACATGCTGGTGATTCGCCCCGGCGACGCCAACGAAGTCACCGAAGCGTACAAACTCGCCGTCCAGCACGCCCACGGCCCGTCCACCCTCGTCTTCAGCCGCCAGGCCATACCCACCTTCGACCGCACAAAATATGCACCCGCTTCCGGCGTCTCCAAAGGCGCCTACATTCTCGCCGACGCCGATGGCGGCAAGCCCGAAGTGATTCTCATGGGCACCGGCACCGAACTTCAGCACTGCGTCGCCGCCTACGAAAAACTGAAAGCCGAAGGCGTCAAAGCCCGCGTTGTCAGCATGCCTTGCTGGGAAATTTTCGATCAGCAGGACGCCGCCTACAAGGAAAGTGTGTTGCCCGCCGCCGTCTCCGCGCGCGTGTCCATCGAAATGGGCGCCACGCTTGGATGGGACCGGTACGTCGGTCCCAAGGGTAAAATGATCGGCATGCACTCCTTCGGTGCTTCCGCACCCCTGAAGGATCTTTTGCCAAAATTCGGGTTTGGGCCGGACTTCGTCGTCACTGCCGCAAAGCAACTTCTGGGAAGGTAACCTGACTATGAAAGTTGTCATCGGTTCGGATCACGCCGGCTTTCAACTGAAAAACGCCATGGGCGCTTTGCTGACCTCGCTCGGCCACGAAGTCCTCGACGTCGGTGCCTACAACGAAGATCCCTCCGACTATCCCGACTTCGCGGAGGCCGTCGGCAAGGCCGTCCTCGACGGTCGCGCCGAACGCGGCGTGCTCATCTGCGGCAGCGGCGTCGGCGCGAGCGTCGCCGCCAACAAAATTCGCGGCATCCGCGCCGGCATGTGTACCGACACCTATTCCGCGCACCAGGGCGTCGAGCACGACAATATTAATGTCCTCGTTCTGGGCTCCCGCATCACCGGCGAAAAGCTCGCCGAAGAACTTGTGCGCTCTTACATGGGCGCCAAATTCACCAACGAGGAGCGGCATGTCCGCCGCCTCGCCAAGGTGAAGGCCCTCGAGGACAAGATGTGCAAAGTCTGAAATCTCAAGCCCCCTGCCTGGCAGGGGCGTAGAATTGTTAGTAAGGCCCTCTTGAAACTATAAGGAGAAGTGTTATGACCACCTCAGCGACCATTCCGAATACCGGCACTCAGTCCGCCGCTAATCCCCTGAAAGGCCTCCTCGCCTACGGGCAATCTCCCTGGATGGACTACATCCGCCGCGACCTTCTCACCGGGGGCGGCTTGAAAAAATTCATCGCCGAAGACGGCTTGCGCGGCATGACCTCCAACCCCACCATCTTTGAAAAAGCCATCAACGGCAGCACTCTCTACAACGACTTCCTCAATTCTCCCGAAGCCAAATCCCTCAACGCCAAGCAACTCTTCGAAAAAATCGCCATCCGCGACGTTCAAGACGCCTGCGATATCTTCCGTCCCGTCTACGACGAGACCAAGCATCGCGATGGCTACGTCAGCCTCGAAGTCTCTCCGCTTCTCGCCAACGACACCAACGGCACGATCGAGGAAGCCCGCCGTCTCTGGAAAGCCGTCAACCGTCCCAACCTCATGGTCAAAGTCCCCGCAACTCCAGAAGGCATCCCCGCCATTCGCCAACTTCTCGAAGAAGGCTTGAACATCAACATCACCCTGCTTTTCGCGCAATCCGCGTACGAAAAAGTAGCCGAGGCTTTCATCGCTGCTCTCGAAGCCCGCGCCGCAAAGGGCCAGCCCATCAACCAGATTGCCAGCGTCGCCAGCTTCTTCGTCAGCCGCATTGACACCCTCATCGATTCCAAGATTGACGCGTTGCTCAAGACCGCCGCCGGCGACGCCAAAACTCTGCTTGAAAGCCTCCATGGCACCATCGCCATCGCCAACGCCAAGCTCACCTACGAGAAATATCAGGAACTCTTCGGCGGCCCACGCTGGAAGGCCCTCGCTGCAAAGGGCGCACAGACTCAGCGTCTGCTCTGGGCCAGCACCAGCACCAAGAATCCCAAATACCGCGACGTCCTTTACGTCGAGGAACTCATCGGCGCGGACACCGTGGACACGATTCCACCCGCGACCTTCGACGCTTTCCGCGATCACGGCAAGCTCCGCCCCAGTCTCACCGAAGATGTCGCCAGCGCCGCTCGCCACATGGAAAATCTCGCCAAGGCCGGAATCTCCATGAAAGAAGTCACCGAACAGCTCGTCGTCGACGGCGTAAGACTTTTCGCCGAAGCCTTCAAGACTCTTCTCGAGGCCACGGGTAAGAGTGCCGGAGTGAAAGCGTGAGTCTGAACAAACTCTCCTACAAGCTGCCCCCAGCCCTGGCCGAAGGAGTGAAATCCTCGCTCGCCGACTGGAAGACCAATAATAAGGTCGCGCGCCTTTGGCAGAAGGACCCCACTCTCTGGACCGGCGCTGACGAAGGCAAGTGGCTCGGCTGGCTCACTATCGTCGAAGAGCAGTTGAGAGAGGTCGCCAACCTCAAAAAACTCGCGGCGGAAATCAAGAAAGCCAAATTTCGCCACGCCGTCCTTCTCGGCATGGGCGGCTCCAGCCTTTGCGTGGAAGTCCTGCGCCTCACCTTTGGCAAATTCGGTGGCTATCCCGAGCTGCACGTCCTCGATTCCACCGATCCCGCTCAGGTCAAGGCCGTCGAGAAAAAACTCGACCTGAAGAAAACCCTCTGCATCGTCTCTTCGAAATCCGGCAGCACTCTCGAGCCCAACATCTTCAAGCAGTATTTCTACGAGCGCATCCGCCAAAAAGTCGGCGACAAGGAAGTTGGCAGCCATTTCATCGCTGTCACCGATCCCGGCTCCAAGATGGAGCAGGTCGCGAAGGATGGCGGCTTCCGCCACATCTTCGCCGGCGTCCCCAGCATTGGCGGCCGCTATTCCGCGCTCTCTCACTTCGGCACGGTTCCCGGCGCCATCATGGGCCTCGATCTTTCGAAATTCCTGAAGATTACCCAGAAAATGGCCAAAGCCTGCGGCCCCGCCCCCGCTCCCGAAAAAAATCCTGGTGTGATCCTTGGCACCATTCTCGGCGTCGCTGCCAATCAGGGTCGCGACAAAATCACCATCTTCACTTCTCCTGGCATTTCCGATCTCGGCGCCTGGCTCGAACAGCTCATCGCCGAATCCACCGGCAAAGTCGGCAAGGGCATCATCCCCGTCGACCGCGAAAAAATCGGCAAGCCCGCCGTCTACGGCAACGACCGGGTCTTCGCCTATCTTCGTCTTGCCAAAGAAAACAACCGGGCCATGGATGCCGCCGTCACCGCTCTCGAGAGAGCCGGGCATCCCGTCGTCCGAATCGTTCTCGGCGCCAAGTTAGACCTCGGCCAGGAATTCTTTCGCTGGGAGATCGCCACAGCCACCGCGGGCTCCATCATCGGCATCAACACCTTCAACCAGCCCGATGTCGAAGCAAGCAAAATCGAAACCCGCAAACTCACCGGCGAATACGAAGCCACCGGCAGTCTCCCCTCCGAAGCTCCATTCTTCGAGGACCAGGGCTTGAAGCTCTTCGCCGACCAGAAAAACGCCGCCGTCCTCAAGAACAATTCCACTCTCGCCGAAGTACTTCGCGCGCATCTTGGCCGCATCGGCGCCGGCGATTACTTCGCCCTCCTCGGCTACATCCAGATGAACGGCGCCCAC
>Ga0210410_10001016_pt1 | contig 27198 bp, 25 predicted proteins | sample IncBWC4MmetaG_FD_161058 | JGI IMG/M metagenome (GOLD analysis project Ga0210410, IMG submission 161058) | Forest soil microbial communities from Barre Woods Harvard Forest LTER site, Petersham, Massachusetts, United States - Inc-BW-C-4-M | ecosystem: Environmental > Terrestrial > Soil >... | reverse complement strand
CCCGCCCACCCGCCCCCTGCCACCATCGCCCACCCGCCCCCTGCCACCATCGCCCACCCGCCCCCTGCCACCATGCCCGGCGTGCTGCACGTCGAGGAGCCGGCGCCCGGCGTCGCGCGCCTGACGATCTCCAACCCCGAGAAGCGCGGCGCGCTCGACCGCGCGCTGCTGGAAGCGCTCGTCGCCGCCCTGGACCGGCTCGACGCCCGCTGCGTCGTGCTGACCGGCGAGGGCCGCGCCTTCTGCGCCGGCTACGACATCGAGGAGCTGCTCCGCGAGGGCTACGACGACGGGGCGGACGGGCATCCGTTTCCGACCGCGCTGGCGGCGCTCGAGGGGTACCCGTATCCCGTGCTCGCGGCGCTCAACGGCGCGACGATCGGCGGCGGGCTGGAGTTGGCGATCGCCTGCGACCTGCGCATCTCCGCCGACACCGTGCGGCTCGGGATGCCGCCGGCGAAGCTCGGCGTCGTCTACGCGCACGCGGGACTCAACCGCTTCCTGACGACGATCGGCGCGGCGCGCACGCGTGAGCTGTTCCTGACCGGGCGGCGGATCGACGCCGCGACGGCCGAGCGCTGGGGACTCGTGAACGAGGTCGTCGAGGCGGAGGCGCTGCCGGACGCCGCGCTCGCGCTGGCGAGCGAGATCGCCGCCAACGCGCCGCTGTCGCTGCGCGGCAACAAGGCCGGCATCCGCGCGCTCGTCGCCGCTGCCGGAGCGCTCGACGCCGCCACCGCCGCCGCGCTCGACGCCGAGCGCCGCACCGCGTTTGCGTCGGAGGACCTGCGCGAGGGCCTGCGCGCCTTCGGCGAGAAGCGCGCGCCGGTGTGGCAGGGTCACTGAGGACAACGCATCTGCTGTTGCGCGCCGCTTGGCAGCGACTACGCTGATCCGGCGTGGCCCGGTATCAGGATCCGTTCAAGCCCAAGCCGCGTGAGACGTTCAGCAGGCGGCAGGTCGACCGAGCGGGCGACGTGCTCCGTGAGTTCTTCCTCTGGGAGCCGGGAACGAGATTGCCGCCTCGAGCGGGCGAAGTGCCGCGAGCGTTCGCCGCCGTTGCATGAGTGGGAGACGCGCAGCGATGCGAACGTCGACGCCGTTCTGCTGAGCGCGGACTCGCTGGAGACCGTCAAGAGGACGCACTCGAGCTGCTTCGGGAGCCGTGAGCGGTTCGAGCGCCTGCTGCCCCCCGGCGTATTGCACGTTCGCTGACGCGCCGATCTCCCGCCGCCCGGTCGGGCGGAATGCCTCCCCCGGCGGGCCCGCCGGCCCGTCGCGGAGCGCGAGCGCGATAGGTGGTGTGTCACCCTTCTTCCCTGCACGCCACGGCCGGAGTCGTCCGGCTGCGGCCCTATCGTGACCCGATCTTGCCTCGGAGGTTGCCGCCGCCATGCCGTCGTTGATCACCCGTGAGGAAGCGCTGCGCCTCGGCGAGCTCGAAGAGCATGCCGAGATCGAGGCGCTGATCGAGCGCGCGTGGAAGGTCCGCGTCGAGCGCTTCGACGACGCGACCGACATGTGCTCGCTCGTCAACGCGAAGTCGGGCGGCTGCGCGGAGGACTGCGGCTTCTGCGCGCAGTCGCGCTACGCCGAGGCCGACACGCCGCTGCACGCGATGATGGACCCCGAGCAGATCCTCGAGCACGCGAAGGCGGCCGAGGCGGCCGGCGCGCACCGCTTCTGCATGGTCACGCAGGGCCAGGGGCTCTCGAAGCGCGACTTCGAGAAGATCCTCGACGGCGCGCGGCTCGTCGCCGAGCAGACGAACCTCAAGCGCTGCGCCTCGATCGGCCACATGTCGGCCGAGCGCGCGAAGGCACTCAAGCAGGCCGGCATCCAGCGCGTGCACCACAACGTCGAGACCGCCGAGTCCTACTACCCAGAGGTCTCCTCGACGGTCCGCTACGAGGGCCGGCTGCGCACGATCGACGCCGTCCGCGAGGCCGGGCTGGAGACGTGCGTCGGCGGCATCCTCAACCTCGGCGAGTCGCGCGAGCAGCGCGTCGAGATGGCCTTCCAGCTCGCCGAGATCGACCCGACGAGCGTGCCGATCAACCTGCTCAACCCGCGCCCGGGCACGAAGTTCGGCGACCGCGACTACATGGATCCGTGGGAGGCGATCAAGTGGATCGCGATCTTCCGCCTGATCCTCCCCGACGCGCTCTTCCGCCTCTGCGGCGGCCGTGTCGAGAACATCGGCGACTTGCAGCGGCACGCCGTCAGGGCCGGCCTCAACGGCGTGATGATGGGCAACTTCCTCACGACGCTCGGCAACACGCCCGAGCAGGATCGCGCGATGTTCGAGGAGCTCGGCCTCAACGTCGCGCGCCAGCCGGACAACGGCGCCAACCCGCGCCCGGACAACCGCTCCGGCTGGCTCGAGGGCGAGACGCCGGACGTCGTCGAGATGCACCTCGACGCCGCGCCGGAGACGGGCGCGGGGACGTTCGAGGTGAGACTGTGGGATCCGGCGACGCAGCTGCGCTTCGAGAGCAAGCGCGTGATCCCGCCGCGCCCTGATGGGGCGCCGAACAAGGGCATGGGACGACCGACACGCGAGACGGCGCCCCATCAGGGGGCGCCGAATCGTGGCCAGGGACGACCCACCCGGGAGGCGGCAGCGCGGCGATGATCGAGATCGAGGCACGACTGGACGAGCTGGAGCAGCTCGGGCTCGCACGCCGGACCCGTCTCGTCAGCGGCCCGCAGGGGCCGCGCGTCGTGCTCGACGGCAAGCCCGTCCTGCTGCTGTGCTCGAACAACTACCTCGGCCTCGCCGACCACCCCGCCGTGCGCGAGGCGGCCGCCGAGGCCGCGATGCGCTGGGGCGTCGGCGCGGGCGCGTCGCGGCTCGTGTCCGGCACGATGACGATCCACCGCCGGCTCGAGGAGCGGCTCGCGTCGTTCGAGCGCCGCCAGGCCGCGCTGCTGTTCGGCGCCGGCTACCTCGCGAACGCCGGCGTCGTGTCCGCGCTCGCGCGCCGCGGCGAGGTCGTCTTCTCCGACGAGCTCAACCACGCCTCGATCGTCGACGGCTGCCGCCTCTCGCGCGCCGACGTGTTCGTCTACGAGCACGGGGACCTGGAGCACTTGGAGTGGGGCTTGCAGGAGGCCGGATCGCGCGGCGCGCTGATCGTCACCGACGGCGTCTTCTCGATGGACGGCGACGTCGCGCCGCTCGCCGAGCTGGCCGAGCTGGCCGGCCGCTACGACGTGCGGCTCGTCGTCGACGAGGCGCATGGCACGGGCACGATGGGCCCGGCCGGGCGCGGCGCGGTGGCCGCGGCCGGCGTCGAGGACGGCGTCGACGTGATCGTCGGCACGCTCGGCAAGGCGCTCGGCTCCTACGGCGCGTACGCCGCCTGCGACCAGCGGATGGCGAAGTACCTGACGAACGCCGCACGCTCGTTCGTCTTCTCGACGGCCCCGCCGCCGCCGGCGGTCGCAGGCGCGCTGGCCGCGCTGACGCTGCTGGAGGAGGAGCCGCGCCGGGTCGAGAAGCTCCAGTGCAACGTGCGCGTGCTGCGCGAGGCGCTCGAGCAGGAGGGCTTCGCGCTGCCAGCCGGAGAGGCGCCGATCGTCCCGCTCATGCTCGGCGACGCGAAGGCGACGATGCGCGCCTGCGAGCTGGCGCTCGAGCGCGGCGTCTTCGCGCAGGGGATCCGCCCGCCGACGGTGCCGGTCGGCAGCTCGCGCCTGCGCCTCGCCGTCATGGCGACGCACGGCAAGGGCGAGCTGCGCGACGCCGCCCGCGCGCTCGCGCAGGCGGTCCGCGGCGTCGGCATGCGCCCCGAGGAGCTGCGCCCGCCGGTCATGACGCCTGCCGCGGAAGCGCCCGAGCCGCAACCCGAGCCGGCCGCGCGCTGGGACGACGAGGCGCCCGCCGGCGAGCGCCCGTCCGACTCCCAGGACGACCGGCCGAACGGGATCTTCGACGGCGAGGCCGGCGGCGACCTCGAGCGCGCAGCGTAAGCCGCGTGCTCCGGATGGTCTGGGACGGCGGGGCCGTGGATGGCTGACGCCGCTGACGAGCGCAGCCGTACCGGTGGTACGGCGAGCGTCGGCAGTGGTGTCAGACGCCGCGGAGCCGTCGTATCCAGGCCATCCGGCATGCGGGGGCTCTTCGTCACGGCGACCGACACGGGCGTCGGCAAGACGATCGTCGCCGCGTCGATGCTCGCGGCGCTGCGGGCGCGGGGTGAGCGAGTCGCCGCCTTCAAACCGGTGGTGACCGGCACCGACGAGCCGTCCGATCCGGCCTGGCCGCCCGACGACACGCTGCTCGCCGCCGCGGCGGGGATGCATGCCGAGGACGTCGCGCCGGCTCGCTTCGGCCCTCCCGTCTCCCCTCACCTCGCGGCCGCGCTCGCCGGCGAGCAACTCGACCCTGCCGCGCTGCGGGCCGCGTTCGCCGTCCGTGCCGCCGAAGCCGACGCGGTCGTCGCCGAAGGCGTCGGCGGACTGCTCGTGCCGCTCACGCGCGACTACCTCGTGCGCGACCTCGCGCACGACCTCGGCCTCCCGCTCGCGATCGCCGCGCGTCCTGGGCTCGGCACGATCAACCACACGCTGCTGACGATCGAGGCGGCCCGTGCGGCCGGGCTCGCGATCGCCGGCGTCGTGATGACGCCGTGGCCGGAGGCGCCCAGCGCGATGGAGGCGGACAATCGCGCGACGATCGCGCGGCTCGGAGACGTCGAGGTCGCCACGCTCGCGCGCGTGCAGCGCGCCGATCCGCTGCTGCTGGCCGAGGCCGGTGCCGCGCTGCCGCTCGACCGCTGGCTGTGACTCAGGCCGCCGCGCCGCCGTCGAGCGCGCGCTCGATGAACGGGCCGAGCAGCTTCGCGGCCGCGGCCGCCGTCGCCTCGGGTGAGCCCTTCGGCACCGTCACGTAGCTGATCGCCAGCCGGACGAGGGTCTCGGCGAGCAGCTGCGCGTCGCGCTTGGAGGCCTGCGACCAGCCCTCGCGCATGACCGCCGCGAGGCGCGCGGAGGCCCACTCCACGACCGGCATCGACTGCGTCGTGACGAGCGGGAGCATGCCGCCGGTGCCGTCGTCGCTCAGCAGGATCCGCACGAGCGGGTCCTCGCCGGCGGTCACGAGGAACACCTCCAAAGCCGCCGCGACGGCCGCCCGCGGGTCGTCGAGGTGGTCGCGCACCGCCTGCTCGACGGCGTCGATGAAGCGCTCGCCCTCGCGGATCACGAACGCCTGCGAGAACTCGTCGCGCGTGCCGAACTCCTTGTACAGCGTCTGCCGCGAGACGCCCGCGGCGCTTGCGATGTCGGCCATCGTGATGTCCGCCCACGCGCGCTGCTCGAGCGCGTCGCGGGCGGCGTCGAACAGCGTGTCGCGCAGGAGCTGGCGCGCCGCGACGGCGTAGGGGGTGCGCTCGCGGGTCGAGGCCATCGCCTTCATGGTGGCAGCAGGCGCGGGCGACATGCTCAGTCCGCGGCCGGCTCGAAGTCGACCTTGTCGCGCACGCCGCAGTCCGGGCAGGCCCAGTCGTCCGGCACCTCGGACCACGGCGTGCCGGGCGGGAAGCCCTCGCGCGCGTGCCCGGCCTCCTCGTCGTACAGGTACCCGCACGCAGGGCAGACCCAGCGCGACATCAGCCCGCCATCCCACCGCCGTAGCGCGCGAGCACGCGGCGGCGCGCCCGCGGCTGGACGTTCGCGCGCGCGACGTCGCCGTCGTAGTGCGCGAGCAGGCGATGGTCCATCACCCGCCGCCAGACGGGCGGCACGAGCGCGAGCACGATCATGCCGGCGTAGCCCGTCGGGAGCTGCGGCGCGTCGTCCACGTGGCGCAGCGCCTGGTAGCGGCGCGTCGGGTTGGCGTGATGGTCGCTGTGGCGCTGGAGGTGGTAGAGCAGCACGTTCGAGGCGACGTTGTTGGAGTTCCACGAGTGCTCGGGGGCCGTGCGCTCGTAGCGGCCGTCCTCGCGCCGCTGCCGCAGCAGGCCGTAGTGCTCGAGGTAGTTGACGACCTCCAGCAGCGAGGCACCGACGAACGACTGGACCAGCAGGTACGGCAGCACGACCCAGCCGAACACGGCGATCAGGATCGCGTACAGCCCGAGCGTCATCGCCCAGGCGTTGAGGATGTCGTTCCGATGGGTCCACGGCGAGCTGCCGGTGCGGCGCAGGCGCTCGACCTCCAGCTCCCACGAGGAGCGCAGCGAGCCGGCGAGGGTGCGCGGCAGGAACGCCCAGAAGCTCTCGCCGAGGCGTGCGCTCGCCGGGTCGTCGGGCGTCGCGACGCGCACGTGGTGCCCGCGGTTGTGCTCGATGAAGAAGTGGCCGTAGCCGCTCTGCGCGAGCGCGACCTTCGACAGCCAGCGCTCCATCGAAGCGCGCTTGTGGCCCAGCTCGTGCGCGGTGTTGATCGCGATCCCGCTGACCATCGCCATCGTGAAGGCGAGGCCGATCTTGTCGACGGTCGAGAGATCGCCGTACGCCCACAGCCAGCAGGCGAGCACGAGCCCGGCGTACTGGACGGGGATGAAGACGTACGTGCACCACCTGTAGTAGCGGTCCTGCTCGAGCCACTTGATGACGCTGTCGGGGGGGTTCGCCGCGTCCATGCCGACGATCACGTCGAGCAGGGAGAAGATCCCGAACACGAGGATCGGCCCCCACCACCAGAAGATCCCGAGCCCGGTCAGCTCGACCCAGCCCCAGGCGATGAACGGCAGCAGCGGGACGATCAGGCCGAGCAGCCACGCGTAGCGCTTGCCGTCGCGCCAGGTGGCGGGATTCAGCTCTTCGACAGCGACGGCTCCCATGTCTCCTCCAGCGTCTCGCGTGGCTAGGACGTCAGCTAAGTTTACACGAACTGCCATCAGTGTCAACCAGCGTCCGCAACCGTCTTAGCGCGTTGCCGGTTGTGGGAGCATGGGCCGATGGGACGGGGGACCCATGCACGCACCCGCGTGGCCGCTCGCGCGGGCGTGCTGCGAACGCTCGCCGCACGACCGACGCTGACCGCCGCGCTGCTGTTCGCGCTGCTCGTCGTCGTCTACCTGTGGCCGGTGCTGCTCGGCGGCAAGGTCTTCTCGCCGGACGCGGTGCTCTACAAGCTGACCCCCTGGCAGCCCTACCGGCCCCCGGACGTCGCGAGCTTCGAAAACTACCTCTTGGCAGACGTCCCGCTGGACCTGCGCCCATGGCGGGAGCTGGTGCGCCAGCTGCTGCACGAAGGCGTCCTGCCGGCGTGGAATCCGCACACCCTGACGGGCGTCCCGCTGCTCAGCAACCCGCAGACCGGCCTCTTCTCGGTGTTCAGCCTTCCGCTGTGGTTCCTCCCCTTCAACTGGGCGCTCGGGCTCGCGGCGGCGCTCAAGCTGTGGGCCGCGGCGATGGGCACCTACCTGCTCGTGCGCGAGCTGCGCCTCGGCTTCCTCGCCGGCATCGTGGCGGGCGTCGCGTTCGCGTTCTGCTCGATGAACGTGATGTGGCTCGCGCAGGAAATCGTCCCGGCCGTCGCCGTGCTGCTGCCGTGGATGCTGTGGCTCGTCGAGCGCCTCGTGCGGCGCGGCGGCGGTGTCGGGACCGCGATCGCGCTCGCATGCGTGACCGCCGCCGCGCTCGGCGGCGGCCATCCGGGAACGCAGGTCCACGTGCTCGTCGCGACGGGCCTGTACGCGCTGCTGCGCGCGGCGTTCGCGCGCGAGCGGGCGCGCTCGCAGCGCGTGCGCTCGCTCGGGCTGGCGCTCGGCGGGCTCGTCGTCGGGATCGCGCTGATGGGCGTGCTGATGATCCCGGAGATCCTGTCGAGCCACGGAACGGTCGGCACGCTCGCGCGCAAGGGCGGCGCCGGCTCGCTGCCGGGCGTCGACCACATGCCGTTCGGGATGATCCGAACGCCGCTGTTCCCCGACTGGTGGGGCCGGCCGAGCGCGTTCGAGACGACCACCTCGCCGGTCCACGCGCTGAACCTGAACTACGAGGAGCGCACGTTCTACGCAGGGACGGTCGCGCTCGTCCTGGCCGCGATCGGGCTCACGAACCGCGCCGCGCTGCGGCGCCAGGCGCCGTTCCTGATCCTCGGCGGCCTCGGGCTCGCGATCGCGCTCCACGCACCCGGCCTGTGGTGGCTCGTCGGGCACCTGCCGGCGCTCGGGCTGGTCGAGAACCAGCGGCTGCACTTCGTCTTCGAGCTGGCCGTCGCGGTGCTGGCGGCGTTCGGCCTGCAGGCGGTCCTCGACCGCCCCGGCGAGCGCGGCCGGCAGCTCGCAGTCGCGGCGGGCGCCGTCGGCGTCGCGCTGCTCGCCGCCGCGACCGCGGGCGCCAGCATGGCCGACGCCGGACACGTCGTCGAGCACTTCCTCACCGGGCGCGACTTCCAGCGCACAGGCGTCGTCGAGCTGACGACGGTCGCGTGGTTCCTGCTGTTCGCGCTCGGCGTCACGGCCGTCCTGCTCGCCCTGCGGCGCTGGCCGCGACGGACGACGGCGATCGCCGCCGCGATCGCGCTGCTGGCGGCGCTCGACATGCTGCACTTCGCGCACGGCTACGTCCCGATGGGACCGGCGGCGAAGGCGATCCCGCCCTCCACCCCGGCGATCGCCTACCTGCAGCAGCACCGCGCCGACGGCCGCTTCGTCGGCGTCGAACTCGCGCTGCCGCCCGAGACGGCCGCGCGCTGGGAACTCGCCGACGTGCGCGGCTACGACCCGCCGTTCCCGACGACGCGCTACCTCGACCTGTGGCGCCTGGCGGCGCCGGAACAGCTCGAGTGGCTGCCGACGACGATCGGCGGGATGAGCCCGGCCGCGGTGCAGGTCACCGGCGCGCTCGGCGCCCGCTACATCGTCGCCGACCCCGGCACGACCGCGCCGACCGAAGCCGACCCGGCGCTGCGCCCGCTGCGGCGCGTCTACTCAGGACGCGACGCGGCGATCTTCCTCAACCCGCGCGCCACGCCGCGCGCGTTCGTCGCTCCCGCGATCCAGGCCGTGCCGGACGCCGCGAGCGCGCGGACGGCGCTCGTCGACAGCGGCTTCGACGCGCGCCGCGCCGTCGTCGTCGAAGCCGACCAGCCGGGCGCGGCCGAGCTCGCCGGCGTGCAGGGGGCGCGCGGCACCGCCCGGATCGTGAGCGAGCGCAACGCCGGCGTGACGCTGCGCGCGACGCTCGACCGCCGCGGCGTCGTCGTGCTCGGCGACCAGCTGCTCGACGGGTGGAGCGTGCGGGTCGACGGACGGCCCGCGAGGCCGCTGCGCGTCGACGCCGTGCTGCGCGGCGTCGTCGTCGACGCCGGACGCCACGAGATCGCCTGGAGCTATGGCGTGCCGGGCCTGCGCGCCGGCGTCGCGTCGAGCGTGCTGGCGCTCGTGCTGCTGCTCGGCGCCGGACTGCTGGCGGCGCGGCGCAGCCGCAGCGGAGCGGCGCTCGCGCGCACGTGACGCTCCGCGCCGGCTACTGGCCGCCGGAATCGTCGACCGGCACGAGCGGCGTGACGTCGACCGCCGTGCCGCCCGCGTCGAGCGTCACCGCGACGTCGTCGCCGACGGCGATGCCGTCCAGCAGGCTCGGATCGCCGACCGGGATCGTTCTCGCGTCGCTGCCGTCGTCCGGTGCGATCGTGAGCGAGGAGGCGTCGGCGGCGATCGCCGTGACCGTGCCGTCGACCTCGTCGCTCGCCCCGTTGTCGGCGCAGCCGCCGTCGGTGCTGTGGCCCGTCACGCGCAGCTCGTCGGCGATCAGCCGGCGGCCGTCCTGGTGATAGCTGACGGAGACGGCGTCGCACCACGCAGCGTTGGCGGCCTCGAACAGGCGCTGGGGATCGTCGAAGCGCAGGCCGCTGCCGTCGTCGGCTCTGACCCCGAACGAGCCGCCCCCCTGGTCGTCGGTGACGACCCCCGTCGCGTGCAGCTCGCCGCCGTTGGCGCCGATGTCGGTGGTTCTCGGGAGGACCTTGATCGTCAGCAAGACGTTGCCCTGCTCGTCGGTCGAGATCGTCACGAGCAGCGTCAGTCCCGGGGTCAGCCCCTGGAAGTTGATCGTGATGCTCGCGGCCGAGCGGGCGCGGTGGCCGTGCGGCTTGGCGCCGTCGAGCTGGAAGGTCGAGCCGTCGCCGAGGCGCACGACCGCGCCGCGACCCGTGCTGTGCACGACGCGGCCGAGGAAGGACACCCGGCCGACATGGCCGCTCACGTGCGCTCTGCCCCTGCGCACCGTCACGATGTCGCCGCGTCTGAGCCCTCTCGTCGACGAGACGCGCACGTCGGCGACGCGATGGCCGCGGTCGACGAGACGGAGGCTGTGGTGGCCCGACGACAGCACGACGCCCTGGCCCGCAGCAGCGCCGTGGCCGGCGGCGAGCGCGGACGCGGCGCTCAGCGCACACGCGCTCGCGGCGCACGCGAGCACGGTGAGAAGACGGCGGGCTCGGGACATGGGGGCATCGGCTCCTGTGAGACGGTCACGGCGGCGGTCTGCCGTCGCCCACCGGTTCTCGGCAGGTCAGCCGTCAGACTTTCGCCCTGTGCCCCGAGCCTGGACGCCCTGCAACGTGCCGGCCGCCGGAGCGGCCGATCTCGCGCTCAGTCCTCGTGCGGGACGAAGTCGCGCTTGCGCGCACCGCAGACCGGACAGAACCAGGTCTCCGGAATGTCCTCGAACGCCGTTCCGGGCGGGATGCCGCCGTCGGGATCGCCGTCGAGCGGGTCGTAGATGAATCCACAGGACTCGCAGATCCACTTCTGCGTCGTTTGCGTTGCGCTCATGCCTGAAACGGTACCGCGCTCCCACGCGCAATGGCTGTACTAGTGTGGACCGCAGATGGAGCCCGCGCAGCCCGGACCCGGCGAGGAGCTCAACACCGGCGCGGTGACGACGCCGCGCCTGGCGGCGAGCGTGATCGTCCTGCGCGGTGCGGACCGCGGGCTCGAGGTGCTGCTCGTGCAGCGCAACCCGGCATCGCGCTTCATGGGCGGCGCGTGGGTCTTCCCCGGCGGCGCCGTCGACGAGATCGACGGCGCCGGCGGCGACGAGGCGGCACTGCGCGCGGCGGGCGTGCGCGAGGTCGCCGAGGAGGCCGGCATCGCGATCGGCGACCCGGCGCAGCTCGTCCCCTTCTCGCGCTGGATCACGCCGGCGGCCGTGAAGATCCGCTTCGACACGTGGTTCTTCCTCTCGCCGGTGGCGGACGACACGGCGCCCGCGATCGACGGCGGCGAGTGCGTCGACTGGCGCTGGAGCACGCCGCAGGCAGCGCTCGACGCGCATGCGGCGGGCGAGCTGATGCTCGTCTTCCCGACGATCAAGCACCTCGAGCAGCTCGCCGCGTTCCCGCACGCGGAGGCGCTCGTGGGGCATGCGCGTGGGCGCACCGTCGAGCCGGTCGAGCCGCGCGTCGTGCTCGAAGGAGAGGTCGCGCGCGTGCTGCTGCCCGGCGACCCCGGCTACGCGGCCGACGAGCCGCCGGCGGAGGCGTGACGATGGCCGCTGCGAGCGCGGGCGCGGGCGCGGGCATCACCGTCGCCGTGACCGGACCCACGGGCGACGTCGGTCGTGCGCTGATGCGCGCGCTGGAGCGCAGCAGAGACGTGGCGGCGATCCGCGCGCTCGGTCGCCGTGCGATCGACCCGGCCGCCGAGGGCTGGCGCAAGACGACGTACGTGCGCGGCGACGTGCTCGATCGCACGACCGTCGAGCAGCTCGTCGGCGGCGCCGACGCGGTCGTCCACCTCGCCTTCGCGATCATGGGCGCGGGCGGCAAGGAGGGCCACCGCGTGAACCTCGAGGGCTCGCGCAACGTCTTCTCGGCGGCGGTCGCCGCGGGCGTGCCGCGGCTCGTCTACACGTCGTCGGTCGCCGCGTACGGGTTCCATCCCGACAACCCGCCGCTGCTGAGCGAGGACGTCGCGCCGCGCGGCACCGGAGCGCACGCGTACTCGGCCGAGAAGGCGGAGGTCGAGCGGCTGCTGAGCGACGTCACGCGCGGCAGCGCGACGGCGGTGTACGTCTTCCGCCCCTGCATCGTCGCCGGACCGGACGCGCTCATGTTCATCTCCTCGATCCCCTACGTGCAGCTCGGCGAGCGGATGCCGGAAGCGGTGCGGCGCCTGCTCGACGCCGCGCCCGTGCTGAAGCCGGTGATCCCCGACAACGGCGTCAGCTTCCAGCTCGTGCATCACGACGACGTCGCCACCGCGTTGCGCGCGGCGACGCTCGGGCGCGGCAGACCGGGCGTCTACAACCTCGCCGGCCCCGGCACGCTGACGATGCGCGTCCTTGCAGAGGACCTCGGCTGGTACGCGGTGCCGGTGCCGGAGCTGGCGGTCGACGCTGCCGCCGAGCTCGCCGGCCGACTGCCGTTCGTGCCGGAGAAGGCGCAGTGGATCAACGCGCTGCGCGTGCCGGTGCTGATGGACACGACGAAGGCGCAGCGCGAGCTGAGATGGCGCCCGCGCTACGGCGCACGCGAGACGCTGCGCGCGACGATCGCCGAGGCGCGCGTCGCCGAGCTGCTGCGCTGAGCGCGCTTCAGAGGCCGACCACGGCGCGCCAACGGCGGATGCCACCGGCCCGGCTGGCGGCGTCGTAGAGCGCACCCTGCTCGGCCGCGCGAAACTCGGCGACGGTCGGCCAGCTCGCCCGGCCGACGACGAACGCGCGCAGCTCGCGCTCGATCTTCGCGTCGCTCCACTGAGACGGCCGACCTCGACGCGAGCCGGTCCGGCTCATCCTCGCGAAGGCATACCGACTGCCGGGCCCGCCGCCGCGCAGCACGAGCACACCGTGTTGGACGAGCGTCCGCAGATCATTACCGGCCGCCGAGCGTCCCACCGCCGCAGCATCCTCGTAGTCGCGTCGACCGAACTCACGCCGACCCTGCGCCCGGAGCGCCGCGAGCGCACGCTGTTGGCCCGTCGTGAGTCGCAAGGGTGCGGATCCGCCAGGCAGCAGGCTGCCGAGATCGACCACTCGCTCGGACACACGCTCGTACTCCTCGGCCAGACCGGTGAGGAAATAGCCAAGCCACTCCTCCATGTTGAGCGTGTTGCGGCGCACCGAGCGAAGCGCCTCGTAGTACGCCGGGCGATCCTCCGCGTAGTAGCGCTCGAACGAGAACATGCGCCCGGGGAGGACGCTCGCCTCGATCAACAGCGCCGACTGAAACAGCCGAGCAGCGCGGCCGTTTCCGTCCGCGAACGGATGGACATCCGTGATCCCGTAGTGCATCACGCCGGCGAGCACGAAGGGCGACTCGCCTTCGTCGCGCTTACGCGCGAGCCACTCGAACATGCTCCGCATCCGCGGCTCCACCTCGTCCGCCGGCGGTGCCGCGTGCATGACGCGACCGGCGAGACGATCGACCACCAGCGCGATACCGTCGCGCCACTCGCCTTCATGATGCGGTTTGAAGTGCGGATCGTCGTCACGACCGAGTCCTCTCGTGGCAACCCGGTGCAAGTCCTTGAGCAAGCCCGGGGTGAGCTCCAGAGCGCCAGCGTCCAAACGCTCGTCGATCAGGTCGAGTGCCTCGACGTAGTCGATCAGCTCGACCTTCGCCCGCGTCTCGGGCTCGAGCTCGCCGCGCGCCGCGCGCTCTGCTTCGACGCGTGGAAGCTCATTGCCCTCGATCAGGTTGGAGTAGTGGACCGTTCCGACACGAGCCGAGGCTCGCAGCTCGTCAGCCACCGCGGGCAGCACACGCGCGCCGCGGATGACGCCCAGCGCACCAGCGATCCGAGCAAGCGACGTCGCCAGCTCCGGCGTGTACCGACGAAAGCTCGCGGGAAAGGCAAGTGCCGGTGGAATGTCGCTCATCGCAGAAATCCTACCGCAGGAATCGTAAAAATAATCCCCTATATAAAGTGGATTTCAGTCCCTTCTACCGCGGATTCCTAAAATATCTACCACCACCTCAGTCTCACTACCATCCGGGTAGCCATACGTCGGCCCCGCTGTCGTATCGTTCCGGCGATGGCGCACCCCACGCAGACGGCGGTCGGGACCTGGAGCGGCGGTCGCTTCATGCACTTCGGCGAGCCGCTGGACGACGAGCGGCTGCTGGCGCTGCTGCGCCCGGACGACGCGATCCGCACGGCGATCACGGCCGACGCCTACGGCGCGGGCGACGCCGACCGCATGCTCGGGCGCGCGCTCGCGCACCTGCCGCGCGACGACTACGTGCTCGTCGGCGCCGTCGGCCACGACTTCTACGAGGGCGAGCGGGCCGGGGCGAAGGGCTACCCGCGCTTCACCGACCCCGCCCTGCGCGGACCGGACGCCTACGCGGACTACCTGCGCCGCGCGACGGAGGCGTCGCTGGAGCGCTGCGGCGTCGACCGCTTCGACCTGCTGCTGCTGCACAACCCCGACCGCGTCGGCTACACGAGCGAGGCGGTGTGGGACGGGATGGCGGCCCTGCGCGACGCCGGCCTGACGGACCTGATCGGCGTCGCCCCCGGCCCGGCGAACGGCTTCACGCTCGACCTGATCGACTGCTTCGAGCGCTTCGGCGACCGCATCGACTGGGCGATGATCATCCTCAACCCGCTCGAGCCGTGGCCGGGCGAGCTGGCGCTGCCGGCGGCGACCGAGCACGAGGTCAAGCTGATCACGCGCGTCGTCGACTACGGCGGCCTGTTCGGCGGGGACCTCACCGAGCCGGCCATGCTCGGCCCGCGCGACCATCGCGGCTTCCGACCGGCCGGTTGGATCGAGGCCGGCCTGGAGCGGATCGAGCGGATGCGACCGATCGCCGAGCGTCACGGCCTCACGCCGCTCCAGCTCGCGTGCCAATGGAACCTCGCGCACGACCCGATCGCGTGCGTCGCGCCGACGCTGCTGCAGGAGGCGGGACCGGACGCGCGTCCGGTCGAGCAGAAGCGCGCCGAGCTGGCCGCGCTGCCGGCCGAGATCCTCCTCAGCCCCGAGGAGGTCGCCGAGCTGCGCGCGATCGGCGACAACGCGAACGGCATGACGCTCAAGGGCGCCGCGCCGGACCACGAGGGGCCCGTCATGGCCGATCGCTGGCCGCTCGACCCAACCCTCGAGCAGCTCGCTGAGCGCTGGTCGATCGACCCGCAGCGCGATCTCGTGAAAACCCACGCCGCGTAGGCGATCTCACCGCCAGGAAGCAGCTGACTCTGACCCTCGACCTGAGGGTTCAATCGAGCCCTCAGACGTCCTCCTCACCCTCGATCACGTGCATGACCGCGTTGATGAGGGCGAGGTGGGTGAACGCCTGCGGGTAGTTGCCGAGCTGGCGGCCGCTGTGGACGTCGAGCTCCTCGGCGAACAGCAGCAGCGGCGAGGCGTGCGTGAGCAGCTTCTCCAGCAGCCCCTTCGCGCGACGGTGCTCGCCGATCTCCTCGAGCGCGGCGACGAGCCAGAACGAGCAGATCAGGAACGTGCCCTCCTCGCCGTGCAGGCCGTCGTCCGTCTCCTCGACGCGGTAGCGCAGCACGAGGCCGTGATCGGTCAGGTCGCGCGCGATCGCCTTGACGGTGTCCGCGATGCGTCTGTCGTCGGGCGGCAGGAAGCGCACGAGCGGGATCAGCAGCGTCGAGGCGTCGAGCGCGTCGGTGTCGTAGTGCTGGCGGAAGACCCCGTCGCGCACGCCGTGTCTGAGGATGTCGCGTCTGATCTCGTCGGCGATCTGCTGCCACTGCTCGGCCAGCTCCGACTCGCCGTGGATCTCCGCCAGGCGCGCGCCGCGGTCGAGCGCGACCCAGCACATCAGCTTCGAGGAGACGTAGTGCCGCGGCGCGCCGCGCGCCTCCCAGATCCCCTGGTCGGGATGCCTCCAGGCGGCGATCGCGCCTCTGACCTGGTCCTCGAGCACCGGCCACAGCCGCTGCGGCAGGCGCCCGCCGTGCTTCGTGTGCAGGTAGACGGAGTCGAGCACCGCGCCGTAGACGTCGTTCTGGCGCTGGTCGAACGCGCCGTTTCCGATCCGCACGGGTCTCGCGCCGTCGTAGCCGGTGAGGTGGTCGAGCGTCGACTCCGTCAGGTCCTGCTCGCCGCCGATCCCGTACATGATCTGCAGCGCGCCGTCGCCGTTGCGGTTCACGTCCGCGACGAACTGCATGAAGTCGTCGGCCTCCCAGTCGAGCCCGAGCGCATGCAGGCCCCACAGCGTGAACGTCGCGTCGCGCATCCACGTGTAGCGGTAGTCCCAGTTGCGCTCGCCGCCGGGCGTCTCCGGCAGCGAGGTCGTGAGCGCGGCGATCATCGCGCCGGTCGGCGCATAGCTGAGGCCCTTCAGCACGAGCGCCGAGCGCTGCAGGAAGACGCGCCACGGATGGTCGGGGAAGTGGCCGTCGTCGAGCCAGCCGCGCCAGAAGTGCGACGTGCGGTCGAGCATCGCCGTCGCCTCCGCGACGGTGCGCGGGCCGTGCAGGTCGGCGCCCCACGACAGCGCGCAGAAGCGCGTCTCGCCCTCCTGCAGCGTGTGGCGCGCACGAGCACGATTGCCCTCGATGCCGAGCATCAGGTCGGTGCTGAGGCGCACGGTCGTCTCGCCGTCGGTCGCGTCGGCGACGGTGTAGCCGTCAACCGCCTCCCACTGCGCGTCGACGCGCGCGTAGTCGAACGCCGGCTCGCAGACCATCTCCACCTGCACGCTGCCCTGGATGCACTCGATCGTGCGCACGAGCACGCGGTCGGCGTCGGTGTCGGTCGGCGGGCGCGTGTGCGCGGCCGGGTCGCTGCTCTCCGGCCATGGGCCGATCGTCAGCGCGTCGCGCACGACGACCCAGCCCGACGGCGTCATCCACGTCGACTCGACGATGTTCGTGCCGGGCTCGTAGCGCCGCGCGCCCGGCACGCTGAAGCCGTACGGGCCGAGACGGAAGCCGCCGGCGCCGCGGTCGAGCAGCGCGCCGAAGATCGACGGCGCGTCGAAGCGCGGCACGCACAGCCACTCGATCGTGCCGTTCGGCGCGAGCAGCGCGCCGGTGTGGCAGTCCGACAGGAACGCGTAGTCGGCGATCGGCGGGAAGGGCGAGCGCGCCGGCTGGCGCACGTGGCCGCGTGGGTTCGCGCGCGGGCGCGTCCTGCGCGGGCGAGCGGTTCCGGTCATGCGTTCCTCTCTGTCGACGCCGGCTCCACGGTGGGAATGCTCCCACGCCGGGTGGCTGCTCGACGCGCGACCGGCGAGGCGGGACGCACGTGTTGCCGCAACGCACGCCCCGCGCTCGCCGCTCCCGGGTCAGATGCCAGGGCCCGCGTAGGGGACGCTGCGGGCGCCTGACGACCCGGAAGGCTTGACCGCGAGCATCGCGCGCAGGTCCGCGACGGTCAGCTCGCCGGCGAACGTCTGTGCGAGGAGCGGGAGCAGCGAAGGCTCGGCGCCGTCAGCTCCAAGGCCGCGGGCGATGCTCGCGATCGTGCCGATGCCGGGGTTGGGCTTCTCGCCCGCTTCGATGCTGCCGAGGTGGCTGCGGTGGAGCGCGGCTGCGTCGGCGAGCTGCGCCTGGGTGAGGCCGCGCCGGCGCCGAACCAGCCGGATCGCCTCGCCGAGCACCTGCGCCCCTTCCTCCGCTCCGATGCCGCGCCCGGACCGGCCGCTGCCCGCGTCGATGCGCAGCGCGCCGTCCGTCGGCGGGTTGGCGTAGCTGTCCGCGAGCACGGCGATGCTCACGTCGAGCCCGCGAGCGACGCGATCGACGGTCTCGAGGCCCGGGTTGGGCACGCCGCCGCGCTCGAGCGCTCCGAGGTAGTTGTGGTGCATCGCCATGCGCGCACCGAACGCGACCTGGCTGAGGTGAGCGTGCCCGCGCAGCGCGCGGATCGTCGCGCCCATCGCGCGAGCGCCTCTGATGTCGCCGCTCGGCCTCCCGCTTCCCGCGCGCCCCATCGTGGCGGCGATCCTGGCGCGCTGCGCTCGAGTCGGGTAGGTCGGCTGCAACTGTTCCAGACTGGAAGTCGGCGTATCGCCCAGCAGCGGGCAGCACGGCGCCCGATGCCACTTTTCGCTGGGAGTTGCAGGGGTTTCCCATTTCACATACGGTCGTGTTTCTTTGCGTGGTCGGCATCCGGGCTGTGCGGCAATGGGACAGGCGACCGAGATCTCGAGGGCGAGAGGCGGAGCACGCAGGTGTCGATGAAGAACGCCGTGCTCGGCCTGATCGTCGAGCGTCGCGGCTATGGCTATGACCTGATCCGCCGCTTCAACGACCGCTTCGGCGCGGCGTGGAACCTCAACCAGAGCACCGTCTACGCCGCGATCGACGATCTCTACGAGGGCGGCCTCGTGCGTGCGATCGACGGGTCGGGCATCGCCGCTTCCGGCGCCTCGGGAGCCGGCGCTCCGCGACGCTCCCGCAAGGTCATCTACGAGGCGACGCATGAAGGCAGAGAGCGCTTCCTGACCTGGTTGACCGCCCCGATCGGCAAGGTCGAGCCGGTCCGCTCCGAGATCTACCTCAAGATCGCGCTTGCGACCCAAGAGCACGCACTCGCGCTCCTGCAGGTGATCGACGCGCACATCGACGCCTGCACGAACATGCTCGCGGAGCGGCTGGCCGGCTACGAGCTCGACGCGGGAGGTGCACGGGAAGTGAGCTGGGCGATCGCCGCCGGCTACTTCATCAACGACGCGGGCCTCGGCCGCCTGCAGGGCGACCTGGCGTGGCTGCGGCGCGTGCGCGCGGGCGTCGAGGCGCTGCGAGTCCACGGCGTCGTGCCGATCTCGATGCTGGCGCCCATGGCGGGGCTGCCGCCGGGCTGGCGATGAGCGTGAGTGCGCTGCTCTCGCTCGCCGGCGTGACCAAGAGCCACTGGCGCGGGTCGCGCGCGATCCCGGTCCTGCGCGACGTGTCGTTCACGCTCGCGGCCGGCGACTTCGCGGCGGTGCTCGGCGACCGGCGCATGGGCAAGACGACGCTGCTGCGGATCGCCGCCGGCGTCGACGCGCCCGACGCCGGCGACGTCCTCTTCGCAGGCCGCCCGCTCACGGGCATGCCCGACGCGAAGCGGGCGGAGCTGTGGCGCAACGAGCTCGCCTGCGTGTGGAACGGCTCGACGTGGCCCACCCGCAGGGTGCTCGACACCGTCACCGTCCCGCTGCTCGGCAGCGGGATCACGCGGCGGGAGGCGCGCCGGAGGGCGAGCGACGAGCTGGCGCGCTGGGACATCGGCGACGCGGCGGGTGCGATGCTGCACGAGCTGTCCGACGCCGAGCTGCAACGCGTCGCCTTCGCCGAGGCGCTCGTGCGCAGACCGCGCGTGCTGCTCGCCGACGACCCGACGGAGACGCTCAACCTGATGGAGCGCAACCACGTCCTCGCGAACCTCCAGCGCGTCGTGCGCGAGGAGCGGATCGCGGTCCTCATGAGCGCGACGGACGCCAGCGGCGCCGCCGGGATCAACCGTCTGCTCGTGCTCGTCGGCAACGGCGAGCTGCGCGAGGCGCAGACGCCGCAGCCCGCACCCGTGATCCCGCTCCCCACCCGTTCGCAGGCTCGTTCGCGCGATGCTTGAGCTGCGCGACGTCGTCAAGACGTACGTCTCCGGCGACGAGCACGTCCGCGCCGCCGCCGGGATCTCGCTCACCGTCGCGGCGGGCGAGCTCGTCGCGCTGTACGGACCGAGCGGCTCCGGCAAGACCACGCTGCTGCTGCTCGCCGCAGGCATCCTGCGCCCGGACGGCGGCCAGGTGCACTTCGAAGGCCGCGACGTCGCGGCACTGTCGGAGCGCGAGGCGTCCGCCTACCGGATGCACGACGTCGGGATCGTCTTCCAGTCCTTCCACCTGATCCCGGGCGCGACGGCGCTCGACAACGCGTCGGTGAAGCTGCTCGGCCGCGGCAGCGCCCGCCGCGACGCGCGCCGCAGAGCGCAGCCGTGGCTCGACCGCGTCGGAGTCGGATCGAAGGCGGCGCGCCACCCGGCGAGGCTGTCCGCCGGCGAGCGCCAGCGGGTCGCGGTCGCGCGTGCGCTCGCGAACGACCCGAAGCTGCTGCTCGCCGACGAGCCGACGGGCAACCTCGACAGCGAAAGCGGCCGCGCCGTGCTCGCGCTGCTCGCCGAGATCTGCCACAGCCAAGGGCTCGCGGTGGTGCTCGCGACCCATGACCCGGCCGCGCTCGACTTCGCCGACCGTGCGCTGCAACTGCGCGACGGCATGCTCAGCGACCACGTCCCCGCCACGCAGTCGCCGGCGCGTCGCGCGGCCTCGGAGGCGCCATGAGGCCCGGTACGGTCCTGCTCTTCTACTGGTGGCGGCTGCGCATCCAGCCCCTGCAGGAGCTGCTCGCCGCGACGGGGATCGCCGCCGGCGTCGCCTTGCTGTTCGCGGTGCAGGTCGCGAACTCGAGCATCGGCGGCTCGGTCGAGCAGCTCGTGCACGGCATCACCGGCCAGTTCAGCCTCCAGGTCGCCGCATACGACTCGCGCGGCTTCACCGAGGCGTTCACCGCGCAGGTCGAGCGGATCGACGGCGTGCGGCTTGCCGCGCCGGTGCTGGAGCAGCGCGTCGGGATCGCGGGGGCGCGCGACCATGCGAACGTCGACCTCGTCGGCGTCACGAACGCGATCTCCGACGCCGGCGGCCCGCTCGTCAACGGCTTCGGCGGACGCTTCGGTCCGCGACTCGCGGACGCGCTGCTGATCCCCGCGCCGCTCGCCGCCCGCGTTGGTGCCCAGCGCGACCGCTTCGTCACGCTCGCGACACGTGTGCCAGTCGCCCAGCGCGTCCCCATCTCGGCGATCCTCGACCGCAGCCAGATCGGCACCGCGATCGACAGCCCGCTCGTCGTCGCCCCGCTCGCCTACGTCCAACGCCTCACCGGGCTCCCAGGCCGCGTGACGCGCATCCTCATCGCGGTCAGACCCGGCACGGAGGAGCACGTCCGATCCGCGCTCACGACGCTCGTCGGCGGCCGCCTCGCGGTCGAGCGCAGCGACGTGGAGGTCGGCTACGTGGAGCAGGCCGCAACTCCGAACAACCAGTCCACGGGGCTGTTTGCGGGGATCTGCGCGATCGTCGGGATCCTCTTCACGTTCAACGCGATGCTGCTGACCGTCCCGGAGCGGCGCCGGCTCGTTGCCGAGCTGCGGATCCAGGGCTACAAGCGGCGCCAGGTGATGATCCAACTCGCGTTCGAGGCGACGGTACTCGGCGTCGTCGCCTCGCTCGCCGGCCTCGTGCTCGGCGACCTGCTCTCGCGTCACGTCTTCCACGCGGCGCCCGGGTACCTCAGCTTCGCCTTCCCGGTCGGCGGGCAGCGCGTCGTGCACGCGTCGAGCATCGTGCTCGCGCTCGCCGGCGGCATCCTGGCGACGTTCATCGCGACCGCCCCGCTCCTCCGCGATCTCTTCTCGAGCGGCCCGGTCGACTCCGTCCAGCGCGGTGAGGAGGAGCCCGGCGAGGCGATCGGCGCCCGCGCGCGCACGACGCTCGCCGTCTCCGGCAGCGTGCTCTTGGCGGGCACGACCCTCGTCGTCGCGCTCGTGCCGCAGATGACGATGGTCTGCATCGCACTGCTCGCGGTGGCGATGCTCGCGCTTGTACCGGCGCTCCTGTCCGGCGTCCTCACGCTCGTCGACCGCATGATCGACGGGGTGCGAGGCAGCTCGCTGCCGATTGCCGTCATGGAGCTGCGCAGCTCGCTCACGCGCGCGACCGCGCTCGCAGCCACGGGCGCGCTCGCGCTGTTCGGAACCGTGGCGATCCAGGGCGCGCACGGCGATCTCCTGCACGGGCTGGATGTCACCGCGGCAGCGATGCTGGGAACGACCGACGTATGGGTCACCGCGAACGGCGACGAGAACATCCTGATGACCACGTCATTCGCGCTGCCCGACCGGCGAGCGCTGCTCGCAAGCGGCGTCGTCTCGGGCGTGCGCGCCTACCGCGGAGAGTTCCTCGACATGGCCGGCCGCCGCGTGTGGGTGATGGCGCGCCCGCCGCAGGACCGCCCCCTCATCTCGCCCACCGACGTCCAGGAGGGCGGCGTCGAGCGCGCGACGCAGCTCGTGCGCAGCGGCGGGTGGGCTGCCCTGTCCGCCTCGATCGCCGACCGCCTGCACGTCGGCGTCGGCGACCGCTTCACGATCCCGACGCCGACCGGATCTCAGCCGCTGCGCGTCGCTGCGATCGTCTCCAACCTCGGCTGGGCACCGGGATCGCTCGTGCTCAACGGCAACGACTACCGACGCTGGTGGCCTGACAGCGACGTCACCGCGCTCGAGGTCGACCTCAAGCCAGGCATCGCGCCGAGTGACGGCAAGGCTGCGATCCAACGCGCGTTGCCGGCCGGCTCGCCGTTGCTCGTCGAGACGCAGACCGAACGCAAGGCGCGCTTCGGACGGCTCGAGCGCCAGGGCCTGAACCGTCTCAGCCAGATCTCCACACTGCTGCTGATCGCGGCCGTGCTTGCGATGGGCGCCGCGATGGCCGGCACCGTCTGGCAGCAGCGCAGGCGCCTCGCCACGTTGCGCATGCAGGGCTACGGCGTGGGGCGCATCCTGCGGCTGCTGCTCACGCAGGCGTTCCTCGTGCTCGCCGCGGGCGCGGTCATCGGCGCTTCCTTCGGCCTCTACGGCCAGGCGCTGGGCACCCGCTGGCTGCAGCTCACGACCGGCTTCCCGACGATCTTCAGCCTTGCCGTTGCATTGGCGTTCACGACACTTGCGACCGTCGGTCTGCTCGCCCTCGTCGTGGTCTTGATCCCCGGCTACTTCGCCGCTCGCACCGGGCCGTCGCTCGCCTTTCGCACCGATTGAGGTCACAGCGATAAGCGGCATTGCCGTGCTTGGCGCCCGTACGATCGGCCGATGGCCGACCGACGCCTCGCGTGGGCGCCCGTCACGGTCATCGTGCGCTACCTCACGACGATCCAGCCGCACGCCCACCGGGAGCTCGCGCGATGGCGGCGCCACGCACACGCGATCCCCGATCCCGAGTTGCGCCGACACGTCCTGCGGCCGTTCGACGCCGATGGGAGCGCTGACGGCGCCGCGCTGTTCGCCGTGCTGGCTCCCTTCCGGGAGCAGCGACGGCTGATACGCCTGCTCGTCGCTTATGTGCTGCTGTGGAGCTACGTCGACGTTCGCACGGAGCGCGACTCGGACGCCGACCCCCGGCTGTACGACGCACTCCTCGACGGGCTGCGTCGCGAGGTCAGGAGCCTTCCGCCCCTGGATGACGCCGGCTACCTTGCCGCGCTGGTCAGCGAGAGCCGCCGCGGCTGCGCCGCCTTGCCCTCGTGGCACACAGTCGCGGCTGCGGCGCTGTCCCTCGCAGACGATGGCCGCACCGTCCAGGCGATCAACCACGCACCGAGCGCACACACCGAGACGCACCTGCGCGCGTGGGCGGGTGACCGAATCGAACGCCCCTGGCAGGAGAGGTGCGCCGGCGCAAGCAGTCCACTCGCGATCCACGCTCTCATGGCGCTCGCCGCCCATCGGCACGCCACCCCGGACGAAGTCCGCGCCACGGCCGCCGCATACGGCCCGGTCTCCGCGCTTGCAGTGCTCTGCGACCACCTCATCGACCATGCCGAGGACGGCGCCCTCACCAACCACAGCTACCTGCACTACTTCGCTTCCCCGACAGCCGGAGCAGCCGCGCTTCAGGACCTCGCCGACCGGTCCGCGCGGAGCCTGCGAGGTCTGCCCGCAAACGAGCGGCACGTGTTCATCCTCGCCGCGATGGTCGCCATGTTTCTCTCCCGCCCGCCGGCTTCGAGCCCAGCGAACCAAGCGACCGCGCAGGCGATCGTCGAGGCCCTGGGATACCCAACCGTGCAGCTCCTCGTGACGTTACGCATGAAACGACGCCTCGACGACCGGCCATCGCGCGCGTCGGCCGCTTGATCCGCCGAGCGGCCTTCCCGGCGGACAGCAGCCTCATTCCCGTTCACCGTGGGCCTGGCACAAGGCCGCAGCCAGCCGCGCCAGCTGCCGATCGGTCAGATCCGAGAAGCACAGGTCGACCACGTCGGCCTCGTTTGCGATCGCGCGCGCGAGCTGCCGGTCCGCGCCTTGGAACGCAGCGACGAACTGCTCCACTCGCACGTTCCAGAAGCGATAGGCGTCGCTCGACGCGAGCGATCTCGCCAGCGCTCCGAGCCCCGCACCAACCTCGACCCACCGCGCCGCGTGCAGGGCACGCTCCGCGTCGATGATCCCCTCCTCCAGCGCCGTCGCCGCGGCTGTGGCGACGTCGTCGCTCGTGGCCAGCACGCCCCGTGCCGGCAACGACGCCAGCCGCTGCCCGAACGACATGACGAGCGCCTCGACCTCGTCGACCGCCGCCCGCACCCGCTCGACGAGCTCCGGTCCCGCCTCAGCCACCCCGCCCGACATCTGGTCCGCGAACGCCGACAGCTCCACGCAGCTCAGCTGCACCAGCGCCCGCGTCCGCATCCACTCCAGCTCGCACAGCGCGAACGCCGCCTCCCCCGCACCCATCTCATGCGCCGTGGACATCGAGCGGCAGCCTCGCGCCAAGGCCGGCCGAAGCCAACCTCAGCTTCAAGGCTTCCAGTTGGGACTAGACACGACCTGGTACCACAGTGGTACCGTTTCGGTATGAGCAAGCAGATCGCCGTTCGGCTCGCGGATGAGCTGGTCGACTTCGTGGACGAACGTGTCGAGTCCGGCGCGGAGCGGAGTCGGGCGGCCGTGGTTTCGCGTGCCCTCGAGCGCGAGCGCCGGCGTGCGATCGCCGCGCGCGACGCCGAGATCCTCACGCGTACGGGTCCCGATCCGCAGCTGCGAGGGCTGGCCGAGCACGTAGTCGGGCTGCCGTCCGATCTCGCTTGATGCGTCCGATTCACATTGCCCGGCTCGACAAGGCTCGGCCGGTGCTCGTCCTCACGCGCGAGCTTGTCCGCCCGCACCTCACGACGGTGACGATCGCGCCGATCACCACGACGATCCGTGGCCTTTCGACCGAAGTGCCTGTGGATGCCGCGAACGGGCTTGCCGGGCCGTCAGTCGTGAGCTGCGACAACATCACCACCGTCCCCGCCAGTGCGTTGGGCGAGCAGGTCGGCGTGCTGCTCGACCACCAGGAGCAGACGCTCAGCGACGCGATCCACGCCGCCTTCGATCTCGACTGAGCCGCCGCCGTGGTGCGTGGCGCCCGTGTTCAGCGTGCGCTGAGGACGTCGGTGTGCGTGAAGTCGTCGCCCTTGTAGAGGAGCGGCCGATTCAGTGTCGTGGCGAGGGCGTAGCTGAAGCAGTCGCCGTAGTTGAGTGCTGCAGAGGAGCGGCCCTTGCCGTACCGGGTCCATGCGGTGCGGGCGGCGAGCGCTTGGGCGACATCGACGGCGACACAGCGGACGCCCGCTGCTTGCAGGAGCTGGTCGAGGTCGGCGACTCCGTCGTCGCCGGTCTTCGCGTGCAGGACGATCGAGGCTTCGAGCAGGATCGCGGCGGAAATGAGAGGGTCATCGGCTGTGGCGAGCAGGTGGACGAACTCCACGCATTCGGGTTCGTCGCGCAGGATCGCGACGAGCGCGGAGGTGTCGAGGACCATCAGGCGGGCAGCCCGTGGCGGTCGTAGCCGACGATCTCGTCGGGGCTACGATGATCACGCTCGGGACGGGCCGCGGCTTGACGGGCGATCCGTATCAGTTCCTGCTCGCGCAGGGCAGCCGGTGCCACGCCGCGCACGCGCTCCAGCCGTTCGCGCACGGCGACCGTCACCGCTGTTGTGATGCTCTCGCCCGTGGCGGAAGCGAGCTCGCGGACCAGCTCGTCGGCGGTGTTGTCCTTGATGTTGAGCGCCACGAAAAGGAAGAATAGCGCACGATTCTTCCTAGGGTAGCGCTCATGTCGCCGACACGGTCCGCGCAGCGACACACCGCTGAACGCCCGCTGAACGCCGTCCGCGAGGACCGCAGCAACGACGCTGGCCTGCATGAGACGATGCTGGCCTATGCCGTTCAAGTGGCTGCACCTCACCGACATTCACGTTGGCCTCGCCCAGCAGAGTTACCTGTGGCCAAATGTCGAGGATGCCGTTCTGCGAGACCTCGCCCGCCTGCATGAAAAAACCGGCCCTTGGGATGCCATCCTGTTCACGGGCGACGCCACCCAGCGTGGCGATGAAGCGGAGTTCAGGCAGTTCGAGATGATTCGTCGACAGCTGGTTGCCCACGTCGAAGGGCTCGGTTCGGCACCTCTCTTCCTTGCGGTTCCCGGCAACCATGATCTCGTTCGTCCTACAGAATATGGTGGGATCGTACGTCTCGCACGAGATTGGTCCACAGATGCTCGGCTGCGTGAGCATTTTTGGACAAATGAACCCGATGAGTTTCGAAGCGGTATTGAGAACGCATTCAAGAATTGGTGCGCATGGTGGAGCGGTGCACGACCGTCTGATCGACTCGTCGAGTACTCCGACGGAGCTCTGCCAGGCGATTTCATCGCCACAGTCGAGGTCGGCGAGACTCTGGTTGGTATTGTCGGGCTCAATACCGCTTTCCTTCAGCTTGAGGCCGGCGAACTCAAGGGACGACTGTCGTTGGATGCGCGTCAGGTGTCAGCTCTCTGCCCGGACGGGGCAGGTGCGTGGGCGCGCAAGCATGATATTGCGATCTTGATGACACATCATCCTCCGGAATGGTTCGACCGGCGAGGCTTGACTCATCTGAGAGACGAGATCGCACCACCCGGACGGTTTGCAGTGCATCTGTACGGCCACCAACACGAGACTCAGTTCCTGTGGCTCCGTGTCGGTGGCTCGCGTCCGCAATGTGAGGTGCTTGGCTGCTCCTTGTTTGGCCTCGAGACATGGGGAGATGACGTTCAGCGGCTCCACGGATATTCCGTAGTCGAGGTCGATGGCATTACGAGGCGCAGTTTGCGCATGTGGCCGCGTCGAGGTCTCCATCAGCAAGGTGGCGGGTGGGGGATCGCACCAGACCATTCCTTTGCACTTGAGCAGGACGAGGGCACTGAAGCCGTCTCTCTGGGGCCATCCCCCCGCGCGGGAGCCTCAGACGACACAGGCGTTCACGCTGACGCCGAAAGCGGGACAGGCTCGACGGACAACTGGTCCTCGCAGGCGCAACGAGGATGGGAGTGTGACACGCGGGATATTGACTCCGATTTGCAGCACGCCGTCAATGACTCGGTTGCGGTTGCCGAGGCACTGTTCGAGCGGCATCGCCGTGGCGAAGCATCCGCCGCGGACCTCATGGCGTGGGTATTCGAGTTCGGGTTGCTCGTTCGACAAATCGATCCTGAAGGCGACGATTTCAGTAGGTCGCT
>Ga0210410_10001015_pt1 | contig 27203 bp, 24 predicted proteins | sample IncBWC4MmetaG_FD_161058 | JGI IMG/M metagenome (GOLD analysis project Ga0210410, IMG submission 161058) | Forest soil microbial communities from Barre Woods Harvard Forest LTER site, Petersham, Massachusetts, United States - Inc-BW-C-4-M | ecosystem: Environmental > Terrestrial > Soil >... | reverse complement strand
ACGCCGGTGCAGGCCCGGGCCTACGAATTGGTTCGGATGTTCCCAGTAACCGGAAGCTGAACTTTATGCTATCCCTCTGGAAATCAGCAGAATACTCTCTGGGACCTCATGGAACTTCGGCTTAGAAAGCAAGTTTCTGATTCAGATCCTCGCCAGCTTGGCCAGGTCGGGCGGGTTTGCCGAGGTCGCGTCCGTAGGAGTTGTCCTGAGCACGCGTGAGAAGAAATGGCGTTAGTTGGGTCGCTTGGTGGATTGGAGGAGGGCCACAGTGCGCTTGGGGTCGATGAGGTGGCGGCGGTCATCGGGGGAGGCGGTGGCACCTTGTTTGATCAGGGTGATTGCTTGGGCGGGGGTGAGGGACGGGTCGAGGGCGAAGAGTTTTGCGGCCAGGTTGGCGACGTTGGGGGAGGCCATGGACGTGCCGGACATTCTTAGTCTTGAGCCGCCGGGGATGTAGCTCTCGACTTCGTAACCATTGGCGTAGACGACGACGGTGTCACCGTAGCTGGTGAAGGAGGTTTCCTCGCCGGCCTGGTTCACCGAGCCAACGGTGATTAGGTTTGGAAGTTTCAGGGAAGCGGGCACGTCTTCGAGGAATCCTGCGTTGCTGTTGCTGTTGCCTGCGGCGCAGACAAAGAGCGTGTTGGGGGCATTCTTGATGGCGCTCTCGACGGCATCGTGCCAGATGGTGAACAGTTCGGCGGCATGTTTTTTGCGCTCGGCGGGATCGGCGCCTTGACCGGCGTTAGAAAGCCAAGTCTCGAATTCCTGGGGATCATCGGCCCAACTCATATTCACGACACGGACGTTGCGCGTGCGGAAATAATCCGACATTTGCTGGAAGGCGGCGGCCATCTGATGCTCCCACTCCGGAGTCGGCGGGAAAGGCAGGTCGGGCAAGCGGTCATTGAAGCGCGCTACGACGAGGCGCGCGGCAGGATTGCCGCGGGCTACGATGCCGGTGACGTGGGTGCCGTGAATGTAGAAGTCGACCGCATGGTTTAGCTCAAAGATCTCATGCAACTCGTCCGCGGAAAGGGTGTTGGCTTTCTTCTGAATAGCATTGGCCTCGGGCGACTCGATTCCATTTTCTAAGTCGAGAACGCCTTGCAACTCCTCGCGAAGACCAGGGTAGCGCTGCTGCTGAGCGGGAGTAAGCGGGTAGAGCCAGGATGACGAAGGATTTCCTTCATCGTCGTAGGCGAGACCGTGGGTTCCGCTGGCGGTGGGGTTGGGATCATTGAAAAGCTGAGCTTCATATAAGGAGACATCGACGCCGGAATCCCAGACGGCGGCCAAGACTGGCGTCAGTTTCTGATCGGGAGTGAGAGTTACCTCGCGGGATTGCCAGATGTCGGGCTTAACGACATTGTGGGTGGCAATGTAGTGCTTGAGAACCTCGATGCGGGCGTCTCGCAGCGGAAGATCGAAGAGGAAAGCATTTCGGAAAGAGATCAGCGTCCAGGCTTGCTGGTTGTCCAGGACGCCGGATTTCTGAACAGGCGGGTCCATGTCGGTTTTGACGGTCCCGAGGACAACACCCTTGCTGAATATTTTGTTGTCGCCGTGCTCGGCCTTGATCGAGACCTGCACGACGTCCCAGGGCAGCCGATCGATGGCGTTTTGAAAATGCTTTTTGAAGGCTTGCTCGAAGGCCGGGCCTGTGGTGGATTTCGTGTCGATGGCGGCTTGGAGCGCGGAACGCGTGAAAAGGCCGGTCGTTAGCTTGGCATCGGGCTTTTCCTGGACGGCGCGGAGAGATTGGACGGTCTCGAGAGCGGACTGATATTCACCGGCGAGAATTTGCAGGTCGAGTTTTGCGGACAACAGGGTACGCAGAGTAGATTTGTCGTCGATGTCGTAATCGCGGAAAACGGAGTCCAGATCGGATTTCACCTTTGCGGCGAGGGTGTTGAAGGTGGCGGAATCGGATTGAAGGAAAGCGGAGGCGGGCGAGGTCATGGGGTAGGTGAAGCGCGGGAGGTCGGAGTCGTTGGTGACTTTCTTTTTTGCGGTGGTTTGCGCGTTGACCGCAGGAGCCAGGAGGAGCAGGAGGAGTGCAAGGAGAAGGGTTAGAGAGTAGGAGCGCTTGGGCATGGGGAACCTCCATTCGGCAAAAGGCACGATATAGAGTGGCTGGCCGGGTAAGTGGCAAGAGTCTAGGAGAGCGCCGGAGGAGCGTCAATCGGAAAGGCGGTGGGTGAGGTGATCTTATGACGGAGGAACATTTTGCCGCAAATCCTGGGCGGCTTGGGCTAGGTCGGCGGGTTTGCCGAGGTCGCGCCAGTAGGAGTTGTCGTGGCGGAAGGCTACGATTTTTTCGCCTTGGGAGGCTAGGCGGAGATAAGAATCGATGATGGAGAAGGGGCCGGTTTCGGTGAGTAGGGGGAGGAGGCGGGGGGAGATGAGGTGGATGCCGGAGAAGGCTAGGGGGTGCAACGCGGAGAGTGTCGTCGGCTTAGGAAGTGGCGAGTGGCGAGTGGCGAGCGCCGAGTGGCCTTTGACGCGGCGGCCGGAGAGCTGGAGTTGGTCGTTGAACAGGAGTTGGCGCCCGGAGTCGCGGGATTGCACGGCTAGGGTGGCCAGGGCTTGATGTTCGATGTGGAATTGGAGCATGGCGGCTAGGTCGATAGTGCTGATTACGTCGACGTTGTGAAGGAGGAAAGGCTTGTCGGCGAGGATGGAGTGATCTCGGCTGGAGTCAGCGCGGCTCGGATCCTCTTGGAAAAACCAGGCGGCTTTTTTTAGGCCGCCGCCGGTGTCCAGGAGTTGATCGTCTTCGCGGGAGATTTCGATGTGCATGTTGAAATTGTTTTTGGATTTGAGATATTGCTCGACCATGTCGGCGAAGTGGTGGACGTTGATGATGACGTCGGCGATGCCGAGGGTGCGGAGGCGGGTGAGGATGATTTCCAGGAGAGTGCGGTTGTTGATTTCGACTAGGGCTTTGGGGCGTGTGTCGGTCAGGGGACGGAGGCGCGTGCCTAGGCCGGCGGCTAGGATCATGGCTTTCATAGGAGGGGACCGGCGAGTGGTGAGTAGGTAGTAGTGAGCAGTGCGGGAACGAAAAAGATAACGCCGAGAGGCACAGGACGCTGAGAAAACGCAGAGGAAGAAGGAAGTGGCGCGTGGAGGGTGGCGAGGTAAAACGGGGAAAAAACAGGTGCACAGAGGACACGGAGAGCACAGAAGAGGGCGCAGAGAAGAGAGGAGATCATTTGCGGAGGTTCTCCAGGCCAAGGTGGCGGAGGACGACCGCTACGCCGGGTTTGATGCGGAGGCGTTTAGCTAATTGCTCTGCTAGATAGACGGAGCGGTGTTGGCCTCCGGTGCAGCCGAAGGAAACCATTAGATTCTTGAAGCCTCGGCTTTGGTAGCTGGCGATGCTTGCGTCTACCAGGCTCAGGACGCTGGCGAGATATTGATGAACGGTCTCTTGTTGGTTGAGATAGTCGATAACCGGGGCGTCTTTGCCGGTTAGGGATTTGAAGCGCTCTTCGCGGCCGGGGTTGGGGAGGCTGCGGCCGTCGAAGACGAAGCCGCCGCCGTTGCCGGTTTCGTCGGTGGGGAGGCCCTGGTGAAAAGAAAAGCTGAAGACGCGAACGACTAAGTCGTCGGCTTCGCTCGCCAGGCCCTGAAGCTTTTCCGAGGCCAGCATTCCTTTAAAGGCGGCCATTAACGCGGGAAGTGCGATCGGTAGCTCGACGTGATGCAGGAGCCAGCGGAGATTTTTTAGGGCGTAGGGAACGCTTTGGAGAAAGTGGGCTTTGCGTTCGTAGAAGCCGCGGAAACCATAGGCTCCGAGGGCTTGCATGATGCGGACGTAGACGTAGGCGTAGTAGTAACGGAGGAAGGCTTCGCGATCGACCGGGATGAAATTCGCGAGCGCGCGAAGATAATCATAGATGAGCTGCTGGCGGAGTTCAGGGGGGAGGTCGGCTTTGGCATCGTAGAGGAGAGAGGCGATGTCGTATTGAAGGGCGCCTTTGCGGCCGCCTTGATAATCGACGAAATAAGGCTGGCCATCGCGGAGCATGATGTTGCGCGACTGAAAATCGCGGTACAGGAAATAATCGCGAGGGGCGCTGAGCAGGAAATCGGCTAGGCGTCCGAAATCGTCCTCGAGGGCGAGTTCGCTAAAGGGAATGCCGGCCAGGCGTAGAAAATAGTATTTGAAATAGTTGAGGTCCCAGGCGATGGATTGGCGGTCGAAGCTGGCGATGGGATAGCAGATGGAGTAGTCGAGGTCGCGGCTAGCTTCGACTTGGAAGCGCGGGAGGACGGCGACGACTTTGCGATAGGCTTCGACGACTTGAGGGGCGATGGTGCCGCCTTGGCGATTTTTGGAGAGAAACTCGAAGAGCGTAGTATCCCCAAGATCTTCTTCGAGATACGCGCCTTGGGTTATATCTTCGGCGTAGATTTCTGGGACCGGGAGATGGTGTCTGCGAAAATGTTTGGAAAAAGCGAGGAAGGCGGCGTTTTCTTCGCGCACGTTGTAGAGGATGCCGATGGCCGTGCGTGGGCCGGCGCTTAGGCGGATGATTTTGCGGCCCGAGCCGCCTAGTTCGCCTTGAAGCGGGTGCACGCGGTCGACGGGGGCGTGGAAGTGTTGCTCGAAGAGATTTTTTAGGACGTCGATGGGCATGGTTTTTGGCTTAGCGGTTACCACTCATCCATAGAGCAAATCGTTTTCTAGCATAGCCGATTCCGATCGAAGAGATTTGGGTGGAAGTGAAAGTGTGTGCCCAGATATGTCGAGAATGGAGCACAAGCTGAAGTCCGTGCCAGGAGTGGCGTATTGATGATTTGGCGGCAAGCGATGCGCCATCCCTCGGCACTTGCGTCTAACGCGAACAACCGGCGGCTATAATGAAGTGATGCCATCACAGCGGAGCGACAAAAGGCGGACAGAGCAGCGGCTGGCTGCGTCGAACAGGCTCGACCGGATGACGGCAGCGGAGATTGTGCGGTTGATGAACCGTGAGGATCGCAGAGTCGCGGCGGCGGTGGGGCGAGAGTTGCCAGCCATTGCGCGGGCGGTGGATGCGATTGTGCGCGGCATGCGAGCGGGCGGGCGCTTGATTTATGTGGGGGCGGGATCGAGCGGGAGGATGGCGGTGTTGGATGCGGCGGAATGCCCGCCAACGTTTGGAATTGCGCGTGGGCGGATGGTGGCTTTGATTGCGGGGGGACGACGTGCGGTGACCGGGGCGGTCGAGGGCGCGGAGGATTCGGCGGCGAATGGGGCGCGGGATTTGCGGCGCTTGAAATTGGAACGGAACGATGTGGTGGTGGGGATCGCGGCCAGCGGGACCACGCCGTACGTTTTGGGAGCGATGCGGTATGCGCGGGGGCGCGGGGCTTTCACCGTGGCGGTGATGGCTAACCGGAATATGCCGCTGGCGCGCTTGGCGAAAATTGTGATTGGGGTAGAGGTGGGGGCGGAGGTTTTGACTGGGTCGACGCGGTTGAAGGCGGGGACTTCGCAGAAGATGGTCTTGAACATGCTGAGTACGGCTGTGATGGCGAGGCTCGGGCATGTTTATGAGAACTTGATGATTGATGCGGTTTTGACAAATGAGAAGCTGCATGGGCGGGCGGTCAGGATTCTGATGGAAGCTAGCGGTGCGAGTGTGTCTAGAGCGGAGGACGCTTTGCGGGCGGCGGGACACAGTATGCGCGTGGGGTTGGTGATACTGAAGTTAGGAGTGAGCGCGAGAGCAGCTCGAAAAAAACTGGCGGCGGCTCAGGGGAATTTGCGTGCGGCATTGAGGGAATAAGAAAAAACTTTACATAGAGGCCCGAGAGACAAAGAGGGCACAGAGAAGAGCCAGCTAGACGAGGAAAGAACGAGCGGATGGATAAATTTTTGATTCGGGGTGGAAAACCGCTGCATGGGACGCTGGCGATCAGCGGGGCGAAGAATTCCGCGCTACCGGTGATGGCGGCGGCTTTGCTTACGGCGGAGAAGGTTGCGGTGCACAACATTCCTAAGGTGCGCGATCTGATCACGATGGGCAAGCTGCTGACGTTTATGGATGCGAAGGTCACTGTGACGGAAATGCCCGCAAGCGACTACGTAATCGAGGCGCCTACGTTGAATCATGCGGAGGCGCCGTATGAATTGGTGAAGACCATGCGGGCGTCGATTTTGACGCTGGGGCCGTTGATGGCGCGGCTGGGAGTGGCGCGGGTTTCGTTGCCGGGGGGTTGTGCGATTGGGGCGCGGCCGGTGGACTTGCATTTGTCGGCTCTGGAAAAGATGGGCGCGGAAATCGCGATGTCGCACGGGTACATCGAGGCGAAGGTGGCGGGAAACGGGGCCAAAGGCGGGCGGCTGAAGGGCGCGCACATTGTGTTTGAGAAAATTACAGTGACTGGCACGGAAAATATCTTGATGGCGGCGACTTTAGCGGACGGCGAGACCGTGCTTGAGAATTGCGCGCGTGAACCGGAGGTGACGGACCTCGTCGTAATGCTGCGGAAGATGGGCGCGGAGATCGAGGGAGACGGCACGGCGACGTTACGGATTCGCGGCGTGCGGGAATTACACGGGACGGAGCACCGTGTGATTCCGGACCGCATTGAGACGGGGAGCTTTTTGGTGGCCGGTGCGATTACCGGCGGCGACTTGACGATTACGAATTGTGAGCCGGAGCATCAGGGAGCCGTGATCGCGAAATTGCAAGAGGCGGGGGTGTCGATCAAAACGGTGGACAAGACGACTTTGCGTGTGCACGGAGGGGGAAAACTGGCGGCCGCGGACATGACGACCACGGAGTATCCGGGATTTGCTACGGACATGCAGGCGCAGTACATGGCGTTGGCCACGCAGGCGGAAGGCACGTCCTTGATTACGGAGACGATTTTCGAGAACAGGTTTATGCATGCCAGCGAGATGATACGAATGGGCGCGAATATTTCTGTAGAAGGCCGGCGAGCCGTGGTTCACGGGCCTGCGGTGTTGTCTGGATCGACGGTGCAGGCTTCCGATCTGCGGGCTAGCGCGGGTTTGGTGCTGGCAGGGTTGGTGGCGAGCGGAGAGACGGTGATCGACCGCGTATATCACATCGATCGCGGGTATGAAGGCATTGTTGAGAAGTTGCGGGCGGTGGGCGCCGACATCGAGCGAGTGCATGGCCCGGGGTTGTAAGGAAGAGCAATCGGGCTAGCCTTGGAGCACCAGGCCGATCAGCCACTGTGATCCAGGGATTCTCCGTGAGATACGCGGTTGCCATGCTGTTGCGATTCGAACGTAGAACCACGGCACCCTGTTACGCTGGAGTAGCCCTCAGAAAATCTGATTTTTCTCAAGATTACAAAGAAGAGGCAGCCTGGGAACGCTGCCAAACAGAGAAGGCCCTCGAAATTGTCGAGGGCCTTCTTTATTTTTGCAAGAAACGGGCACGGCAAGCCCGCCTCTAAAAGTCAGGAACGCTATTCGTGGCTGCCGGAGTCGCCGCCGGAGCTGACTTCGCTGCCGGAGGAACCCTGTTGGCCGCCGCCGCTGGCGGCTGCCTTTTGCTGTTTCTCGCGGGCTTCCTTGATTAGGGCTTTGCGCGAGAGGCGGACTTTGTTGCCCTCGATGGAAAGAACTTTGACGAGGACCTGGTCGCCGAGCTTCAGTTCGTCGCGAACGTCGCGGATGCGATGTTCGGATATTTCGCTGATGTGCAGGAGGCCGTCGGTGCCGGGGAAGAGTTCGACGAAGGCGCCGAACTCCGCAAGGCGTACGACTTTGCCGAGATAGGTTTTGCCGATTTCGGCGGAAGCAGTGACGTCGCGAACCATTTGCAGGGCCGCATCGCCGCCAGCGCCGCTGGTCGAGAAGATGTGCACCGTACCGTCTTCGAGGACGTCGATTTTGACACCGGTGGCTTCGATGATGGACTTGATCTTCTTGCCGCCCGGACCGATCAGGTCGCGGATCTTGTCCTGAGGAATTTTCAGCTTGAAGAGGCGCGGAGCATACGCGGAAATTTGCGTGCGTGCTTCGCCGAGCGTCTTCTCCATGGTGTCGAGAATTTCGAGGCGGGCTTTTTTCGCCTGGGCCAGGGCTTCGCGCATCATGCCGATGCTTATGCCGAGGACCTTGATGTCCATCTGGAGGGCGGTGATGCCTGCACGCGTGCCAGCTACCTTGAAGTCCATGTCGCCGTAGTGATCTTCAGCGCCGGCGATATCCGTGAGGATCGAATACTTTTTATCATCGCCGACAACAAGGCCCATGGCGATACCTGCGCACGACGCTTTCAGAGGAACGCCAGCATCCATAAGGGCCAGCGAGCCGCCGCAAACGGTGGCCATCGAGGAAGAACCGTTGGATTCGAGAATGTCGGAGACGAGGCGCATGGCGTACGGAAAATCGGCCTCGGGAGGAAGCAGGTTGACGAGCGCGCGCTGCGCGAGAGCGCCGTGGCCGATTTCGCGGCGGCCGGGGCCGCGCAGGAACTTCACTTCGCCGACGCTGAACGGCGGGAAGTTGTAATGCAGCATGAAGCGATTGAATTGGTCTTGCTCGAAGAGCAGGTCGAGGCGCTGCATGTCTTCCTTGGTGCCGAGGGTAAGCGTGGCGAGGGCTTGCGTTTCGCCGCGGGTGAAGAGAGCCGAACCGTGCACGCGGGGTAGCAAGCCGACTTCGCAGGAAATATGGCGGATTTGGTCAAAGGCGCGGCCGTCAGGACGACGGCGGGCGTTCAGAACGTCATCGCGGAAGATGTTTTCGCGTAGGCGCTCGAGTGCGCGCTTGGTGAGAGCGCGCTTTTCGTCCATCTCTTTCTTGGGCTCCTCGGGGATGGCTTTGATGATTTCTTCTTTGAGGGCATCAACGAGGTGGTAGCTCTCTTTCTTGGGATGCTTTTCGGTATTGAGAGCATCGTGGAGCTTGGCACCGTACTTTTTGTCGAGGTCCTTGTAGATGGATTCGTCAAAGGGAAGCGGCTTAACAACCACCTTCACCGGCTTGATTTTCGCGTGCAGCTCCTTGATGGCGGCAACAATTTTTTTGACCTGAGCGTGGCCGAATTCGAGAGCGTCGACGACGGCTTCTTCAGAGATTTCGAGAGCGCCGGACTCGACCATGACAATGGCTTCTTCCGTGCCGGCGATGACGATGTTCAGCAAACTCTTCTTTTGTTCGGCGACAGTCGGGTTGGCCACCAGCTGGCCATCGAGCAAGCCGACGCGAACGCAAGCAATGGGCTTCTCAAACGGGAGATCGGAACAATAGCAGGCAGCGGAGGCGGCGGTAACCGCGATGACATCAGGATCATTGTCGCTGTCGGCGGAAAGCACCATCGCGACGATTTGTGTTTCGTTGCGCCAAGACTCCGGGAAGAGCGGGCGCATGGGCCGGTCAATCAGACGAGAGGTGAGAATCTCTTTTTCCGAAGGACGACCTTCGCGCTTGAAGAAGCCTCCGGGGATTTTTCCAGCCGAATAGGTGTTTTCGCGATAGTCGACGGTCAGCGGAAGAAAATCGCGGTCGTTGGCGACAGTCGACATACAGGCGGTGGTCAACACGACGGTGTCACCGTAACGAGCGGTGATTGCGCCGTTGGCTTGCTTGGCAATCTTGCCAGTTTCGAGAATGAGGGCGCGTCCCCCGATTTCAACCGATACCTGGTGTGGTGCTGGTGTGTGCGTATTTTCAGACATAGGTAATCATTTCCTTTGGCCCCGTTTCGTACGGAGCATTCTAGAGCGTCCACAGGGGTGACGACCGTCGAGGAGTAGATAGCCGCTTTGCTGCGGCCTGGAAAAACAATTCCCTGCTTCGAGTAGGTCGGCAAATACCTGGCCTGGATAACCCCAGAGAAGAAAAGAGGCGAGAAATACGATCGGAGACTTCTAAAAGCGAGCCGGATTAGTCCACGAGAAACGCCGGCCGAAATGCAGCCGAGGGCCCGATGATTTCACGGATAACGCAACCGACCGGCGTGGCGTCAGACAGACTTCGACTGGAAGTCGTCATTGCGTGAAAACGCAGAGGCTTCTGCCCGCTGAGACTCGTAAATGTAAGGCAGTTACTTGCGCAGGCTAAGGCGTTCAACAATCTCGCGATACCGATCCGGGTCACGACGGTTTAGATAGTCCAGCAGGCGGCGGCGCTTATTGACCATCATGATCAAGCCGCGCCGGGATGCGTGGTCTTTAACGTGGGACCTGAGATGCGTTGTGAGGTAGCTGATCCGTTCACTCAAAAGTGCAATCTGGACTTCCGGTGAGCCAGTATCTTTCACTTCCCGCCGGAATTGCTCGATCAACACCGCTTTGGCTGTGCTCAAGTGCCCCTCTCCGTCGTCCCCTGAATTTTTTCCTCTTCTCTTCGACTCATTCAGGCTAACACAAATATGTTTTGAGTGTAAAGGAATGTCAACATACTTCAGGGAGCTCCGTTTCGTGGTTGGACGCTTTGGGAGCTTGCGTTGTGGCGCCAAATTGGGTTGAATGCTTGCTGCGAGTGTAGAAGCTTTCTGAGGAGGACGATAAATGCAAAAGCGAATGGCGGCGATTGGTGGGCTTTGTCTTAGCTTGAGTTTTCTAGCGACGCAGGCGTCTTGTCAATCGGACAAGAGCAAGCGCCCCAGTCCGCCGGCAACGGCGTCCTGTGCGCTGGCAGATGGTAAAACGATCACGGTGGACTACTCGAGCCCGCGTGTAAAAGGCAGAAAAATCTTCGGGGAACTCGAGCCCTATGGCAAAGTCTGGCGCGCGGGTGCCAACGAAGCCACGACGTTTGTAACGACGGCGGACCTGAAGGTCGGCGGGAAAGACGTGCCCGCGGGCGACTATACGGTTTTTGCGATTCCCAATCCGGACAGCTGGACGCTGATCATCAGCAAGAGGACTGGCGAATGGGGCTTGGCGTATCCGGGGCCTGGGGAAGATCAAGCGCGTGTAGAGATGAAGGTCTCCAAGCTGCCGTCGGTCGTTGAGAATTTCACGATTGCGTTTGACAAGGGTGGGAGCGGCTGCACGATGAAAATGGAGTGGGAGACCACTCGGGCATCGGTGGAAATCGCCAAGAAGTAGTACAGGCACTCTTGACTGCCCGGTTTTCTCACACTTTGAAGGCCAGAAGAATGCGGGAGACAGACTAGAATGTCTGTCCCACTCAGGAATTTTTCGTGCGGACAAGCGAAAGGAATTCGTCGCGTGTCTGCTTATTGTGCCGGAAGCCGCCGAGCATTGCGCTGGTCACCGCCTGGCCATGCTGCTTCTCCACGCCGCGCATCTGCATGCAAAGGTGACGCGCCTCAACGATCACGCCAACCCCTTCTGGGCTGATTTTGTCCTGAATAGCCGCGGCGATTTGACTGGTGAGGCGCTCCTGAATCTGCAGACGGCGCGCGAACATGTTGACGAGGCGCGCGACTTTGCTGAGGCCGATGACGCGCTTGTTGGGAAGATAAGCTACGTGGCACTTGCCGAAAAACGGCAGCAAATGGTGCTCGCACAGGCTGAAGAACTCAATGTCCTTTACCACCACCATTTCGTCATAGGAAACGCTGAAGGTCGCGCCGTTGAGAATGTTCTCCGCGTTTTGGTGGTAACCGCCGGTCAAGAATTTCAGCGCCTTTTCATAGCGCTCGGGAGTCTTGCGCAGGCCTTCGCGGTTCGGGTCTTCACCGATGAGTTTGATGATTTCGCGAACGTGGCAGGCAATTCTGCGCGCGTCCAGCTCTTTCTCGTCGTGCAAGATGATTTCTTCCGTGGGTTTAGCCATTGCGTTTACCTCTCGAAGCCTTCTGGATTGTCTCCGGCGTATTCGAAACTATTGTTTGACGTTTCCTGAACGCGGACGCGTTCGAGCTTCGCGTTCGGGAACGATTTAAGGCGGCGGAAAATCTCGATGCATAGATTTTCCGTCGTGGGAACCGCGGCGTCGAACGCGGCGACATCTTCGTTGAGCGACTTATGGTCGAAGGGATCCAGAATTTCGCGCTCAACAAAACCGTCCAGGTCCGCGAGATTCGCGATCATACCCGTGGCGGGATCGATTTTTCCCGACACAAGAACTTCCACGACGTAGTTGTGACCGTGACCAAAAGGGTTGTTGCACTTTCCATAGAGGCGGCAGTTGTCTTCTTCGCTGAGCGCCGGGCTGTGCAGCCGGTGCGAGGCGGCAAAATGATAGCGGCGTCCCAATTCGGTTCTGACGGTGCCTTTCTGTGCGTTGGAACTCATCTCGCGTCAGCCCTTTCACTTCCGTTGCGATAACAATCCGCAAACAGATCCGACGTCTCGTAAAGCCGCACGCGATGCAGCTTTCCTTGCTTGATCTTTGGATCAAGCAGTTGCCAGATGACGCGCGCAATGTTCTCGCAAGTCGGGATCTGTCCGGCGAGTTCAGGCACTTCATAGTTCAAAAAACGATGGTCCATACGCTGCATCACTTCGCGCTCGAGAATCTCTTTCAAATCTTTCAAATCCAAAACCATTCCGGTGAGCGGGTCGGGTTCTCCGGAAACGGTGACTTCGAGAGTGTAGTTGTGTCCGTGTCCATGCGGGTTATTGCATTTACCAAAGACGCGGCGGTTCTCTTCCGCTGAGAAATCCGGATTGTGATAGAGGTGCGAAGCGGCGAACTCGATTTTGCGCGTGAGCAGGACCATGGCGTTGGGCGTGTCGGTAACCTTATCTGGGCGCGCCGGGAAGAGTTACCGCAACTTCCCGTCCTTTCCACTCAACCTTCCCTTTCACGTGGCCCCGGTACGAGGCCCAAAGCACACCCGCGTACAGCGCCACAGCGGGCACGTAATAAATGATGAATTTAAAGGGGTATTGGTTACGAGATATCTCCAAACCGTAGGTCCATTGGCGCAGCAGGAGGAAACAGACACCCAGGAACGCGGCGATGGGAATTTTAAGGCCGAGAAGAATGAGAGCCAGAGGAATCCACGGGATGGTGGACTCCAGCTCGCGAAAGACGGCGCCCGGACTGCCACCGACCAAAACATAGAGATTCTTCTTCCAGCCTTGCCACATCGCGCCGAAGGAGCGATACATTCGAACACGGACGATTCCCTGCCCCGAACCAAACCACAGGCGGAAACCGGCGGCCTTGGCGCGCTTGGCGAGGGCAACGTCTTCGAGCACTTTTGCGGAGACGCTCGCGTGACCACCGATCAGGTTGTAAGCGTTTCGCTGAATCATCAAGAACTGCCCGTTTGCGGCGGCAGCGGGCGAAGAGGGATCGTTCACGGCGGCGTAGGAGAAATGCTTTGCCAGCCGACAGTAGACGAAAGGAATGAGCGATTTCTCGTACCAGGATTCGGTGACTTGCTCGGGCGAAAAAGAGATCAGTGCGGCGCTATTTTCTTGCGCGATTTGGAGCGCGCGAGCGGTCGCGCCGGGTTCGAGATCGGCGTCTGCGTCGGTGAACAGCAGCCAGGGACTTTTGGCTTCCTTGGCGCCGAGGAACACCGCGTTGTTTTTTCCAACCCAGCCGGCGGGGACTTCCTGCGTTTCCAGTAAACGCAAGTGCGGAATTCTGGTTATCAGACTGCGAACAATTTCCGCGGTTTTGTCGCTGGACTGGTCATTGATGACGAGAATTTCCGCGATTTCAGGTTGCCGCGCCAGCGATTCGACACAGGAGGCGATGACAGCTTCTTCATTTCGCGCGGGCACAATGGCGCTAATCGATGGTGCCAGAGAGGCCGAAGGCGGAGCCGAGTTTGGCGATTCGTTGGTCACGGCAAAGTCTGGGGCACGGGCCGGTTTTCGATCCCGAGTCTGATAGGCTAGTATAGCATTCGATGAGAATCGGGCCGAAGATACTGGCTTGGGGCGGCCTGGCGGCCTTCCTCGGGATAGTTGTCGTTTTTGCTATGCCAAGTTACCGGCATGGCGAGGCGTCCATCGCAGGGAAGCGCGCGGAAGATTTTACAATGGAGCTCAGCGGCAAGCCGTCACACCTTTCCGATTTTCGCGGCAAGGTTGTTGTGCTGAATTTCTGGGGCACGTGGTGCCCACCCTGCATCGAAGAAACGCCCGCGCTGAACCGCTTGCAGAAATACATTGAAGCCCGCAACGGGGTTGTTCTGGGTGTCGCGGCCGACGAGGACCCGGCTATTTACGAAAACTTTCTCCGCGAACACGCGGTAATCTTTCCAACGTACCGCGATCCAGCCACCAAAGAAAATCATTCGCCCATCGCGCAATCCTACGGCACGGTCAAATTTCCGGAAACGTATATCATCGATCGCCAAGGCAGGATTGCGCGAAAGATTATCGGATTTCAAGAGTGGGATTCGCCGGAGATGCTGGCGTACTTCGATTCCATCCTCGGCAAGAGCTGAAGGTTCCCAACTGAAGGAGTTAAAGCGGGACTTTGCGCAAGCGGAGTGCGTTGGCGATAACCGAGACGGAGCTGAAGCTCATTGCAGCGCTGGCCAGCATGGGGCTGAGAAGCCAGCCTAAGAATGGATAGAAAACGCCGGCGGCGACGGGAATGCCGAGCGCGTTGTAAAGGAAAGCAAAAGCCAGATTCTGTTTGATGTTGCGGATGGCCGCGCGGCTTAGTTTGCGGGCGCGGACGATGCCCCGCAGGTCACCTTTTACGAGAGTGATTCCGGCGTTCTCGATGGCGACGTCGGTGCCTGTACCCATGGCGATGCCGACATGTGCGGCGGCGAGCGCTGGGGCATCGTTGATGCCATCGCCAGCCATCGCCACGATGCGCCCCTGCTCTTGAAGGCGCTTGATGACTTCACCTTTTTGTTGCGGCCGAACCTCGGCTTCGACATCGTCTATGCCGAGTTGGCGGGCCACCGTCATGGCGGTCTCGCGGCGATCTCCCGTGAGCATCACAATGTGCATGCCGTCAGCTCGCAATGCGCCAATCGCTTCCGCTGCGGACTCCTTCACCATATCTACTAGTGTGAGCACTCCTGCGAAGTTTCCATCGATCCCGATACACACGTTGGACGAGGACGCCAGACCATCCACGCCAAATCCCGAGTAAAGAGGCGAAGGGCTGAGCGCACGAAAGTTCTGCTCTTCTAGAAACCTGGCCGTGCCAACTACGACTGAGCAGTCCGAGACGCGGCCCTTTACGCCGCCTCCCGGAAACGCTTGAAAATCGGTGACTCCGGCGAGTTCTACGCCTTGCTCCTTTGCGCGGCGAACGATGGCACGGGCTAACGGATGTTCGCTTGCACTCTCGACGCTTGCGGCTAGAAGGAGCAGGCGGTCCTGGGTGAAGCCGCTTCCCGGAGCAGCTCGGATGGCGGCCACTTCAGGCTTGCCTTCGGTGAGAGTCCCGGTCTTGTCGACGACCAAAGTGTCGACTTTGGCAAGCGTTTCTAGCGCTTCGGCGTTTCGAACGAGGACGCCCGCGTGGGCGCCGCGGCCGACCGCGACCATAATGGAGATGGGCGTAGCCAGGCCCAACGCGCAGGGGCAGGCGATGATCAGCACGGCCACCGCGGCGATGAGCGCATGGGCCAAGCGCGGCTCGGGGCCGAAAAGCGTCCAGCCGGCGAATGCCAGCACCGCCACTACGATTACGGCGGGCACAAAATGGGCGGCCACTCTGTCGGCTAAGCGTTCGATCGGGGCGCGGCTGCGCTGGGCCTCGCTGACGAGCTTGACGATATGCGCAAGGAACGTTTCCGTGCCGACGCGTTCGGCGTGCATCACGAAAGTTCCACTCGAATTCAGAGTTCCCCCGGTGACTCTGTCGCCGGCGGATTTCTCTACGGGCATGGGTTCGCCGGTGACCATCGACTCGTCGACGGCGCTGGCTCCTTCGAGGACTGCGCCGTCAACCGGAACGCTTTCGCCTGGCCGCACACGCAGGCGGTCGCCTTGCTTGACGAGATCCAGCGCGACATCGTTTTCCGTGCCGTCAGCAGCGAGCAAGTGTGCTTGTTTCGGCGTCAGATTTAACAAAGACCGAATCGCGCTGCCGGTCTGCTGGCGCGCCCGCAACTCGAGTACCTGGCCGAGTAGCACCAAGGTGGTGATGACGGCGGCGGCTTCAAAGTAGGTTGCTACGGCGCCGTGCATGTCGCGAAACGAGGCCGGGAAAATTTGCGGAAAGAGCGTCGCCGCAACGCTCTCGAGATAGGCGGCGCCGGTTCCCAAGCCGATCAGTGTGAACATGTTGGGGCTGCGATGGATAAGCGACGCCCAGAATCGCTGGAAAAATGGCCAGCCGCCCCACAGGACAACCGGCGTCGCGAGAACGAATTCTAGCCAATGGCGCGCAACCGGCGAGAGAGGGAGCTGGAGCGCGTCGCCGAACATGGCGATCAGCAGAACTGACACAGAGAACGCGGTACTCACCCAGAATCGGCGCCGCATGGAATCGTATTCGGGATCGGCTGCAACTTCGGCGAACGCGTCCCTTGGTTCAAGAGCCATGCCGCAAATCGGGCAGCTTCCCGGTCCAAGCTGAACGATTTCCGGATGCATGGGGCAGGTGTAACGAACCTTTTCTTCAGGCCTTGCCGCGTGTGATTCGACAGCTGGAGAGTGATGCATCGCGTCGCGTTCCGCAGGCAGCGGACGGCGTTGCTTACCTCCAGTGCCGGGAACGGCCAGAAATTTCTCCGGTTCACGGGAAAAGCGTTCGGCGCACCCCTTCGAGCAAAAGTAGTAGTTTTTTCCCGCGTGCTCCGCCTTGCCAGCCGCTTTCGCCGGAACAACCATCATCCCGCAGACGGGATCCTTGTGCCTGATCGACGCCTGCGACATCGGGAATGACGTTCCGTCTCGATTCTCTGAACCCATTGGGTGATCTCCTCTTCGCTGGTGGGCTATCGCAGATGCGCGTAGATCAATTCGAGCAGTTCGTTGTACATAGCTTCGGTCTCTTCTTTTTTTCCGCTCTCGAGAGCCTTGGCCGCGCAATGATGGAGATGATTCTTCATCAAGTTGCGTGCCACGCCGCGCAGCGCTTCCTGCACGGAAGCAACCTGCGTGATAATGTCCGCGCAATAGCGGTCTTCCTCCACCATTTTTTGCAAGCCGCGAATCTGCCCCTCGATGCGGCGCAAGCGCTTCCGGTTCGCGTCTTTTAGCTCAGGGTCCACGCCAGCGGCTTTGCGTCCGCCGGGCGCCGACGCGCAAGCGCAGTTTGCCAACGAAGGCGGGCCTCCCCTCTGGCCGCTATGGATCTGCTTCCGCGGGTCTGCGATCATGATACCCTCCACCCCTATTTATACCCCTACCCCCTATCTGAAGTCAAGAGATGGTGGTTCCCCTGGGCGCCTCCCTTGCGGCGGGCTGCTATAATGCCGACATGACCCTCGTCGAAATTACCTACGAACTGCAATCCCCGCTTACGCCCGATCAACTGCGGCGTCTCGGCGGGTTTTCAAACACTTACGGCCTACGGCGCTTTCATTTCGATCCGAGCAAGAATCGCTTGTCGTTTGAGTACGACGCTTCCCGACTGCAAGACACACAAATTACGCATGTGCTCGGACAGGCCACTATTGCCGTGGCGCGAAGAGTCAATTAGGCGAATGGCTCAGGTGAGCATTGGGCTTGGGGATCGCGGGCCAGGTGGCACAAACCTTCGTTCAAGTATGGGGGGGCAGAAAAGGCCAGGAATGTCTGTCCCTGCCCGGAATTAGGCTTTAGAAAAAAACGAGGCCCCCTCTTGGTATCGGGGGCCTCCGAGAGTGCGTTTCGTTGTCAGTGCCGTTTTCACACCGACTCGTGGGGTCGTCCATCCTAGCTTCCCTCTCAGAGGCAGGTGGGAACGAATTGCGAAAAGTGGTGAGCGAGCCCCTTCCCCCTCGCGCGCCTCTCTCCTCAACTCATCAAGTGAAACGCACTCATGGGCCTTCCTAATGCACGGGTAGCGCCAATGCCCACGGTGGGCCGAATTCTCGGCAAGTCTTTCATTAGCAAATACTTGCCTGAATTGGAGGATTGCCCACACCGCCCCAAATCCGGCCTTTGCGTCCAGTTTGGAACTCGTCAAAAACTGATTTGGGAGGCGCGACCTCTCCCGCTCTGTGCTTCAACCCGTCCACCGAGTTACAGGACCCAGGTAACAAAATCTCCAGACTACCCGCGCTATCGGTTTTCTTGGGCCTTGCCCGCAGACTTGGCCTATGCACATGCTCCCCGGCAATCACCCTCTTCCGCGTACTCTTAGCCTCGGAGGCGTGGCTTTGTTCGCTTGTTTACTTTCGGGATCACTGATTCTCTCGGCAGACACACCGACGGAGTTGCGCAGCGCCACCGTCGGGACTTGCTATTGCCACTGTCGAGAATCGCGGACCCACCACAGCTGCGTGAAGATGTGTGAAATACCCAAGTATTCCGCCCGACGATGGGCAACGACCTGCGCCAAACCGCGGCTCAAATTGCCCGTGGAGAACCGCGATGCCGGCCCGCGCTTTCCTCATCCGGGCCGCCATGAGAGAGCACAACTCCCAACGCCAGCCACTCCCAGCTAGGCAGAGGTTTGCGTGTGGATCGCTGGCGCGGCAGATCGCTCGGCGGTTTCCGCGGGCAGACCCAGAAGTCTTGCTAGCATCTCCGGAATCTCAAAGATGGCGCGATTGTCGAGGGCCGCGACATTTTTCCGAAATTCCGCCAGCCTTGCCGGTTCCAGCATTTGGCGCACTCCCTCAACGACTTCGCGAAAGCTCTTCAACACAATGCCGACTCGCTTTTCACTGACCCACTCCGCGTTGTAGCGTTCCTGCGGGAGCGTCCAGGCGTTCGATTCAATCAGCACGGGCAGCTTGCGAACCATGGCCTCCGCGATACTGCCGGGGCCCGGCTTGCCAATCAAGAAATCCGCAGCGCGCATGAGCTTGTGTATTTCCTTCGTGAAACCAACGACGTGCACGGGCATTTTCCATTTTTGAGCCCGCAACTTTGCCGCCAGTTCTTCGTTGCGGCCGCATATCAGCATTAGCTGTAGAGGAAGACCTGCCGCATTTAACCGTTCGGTTAAGTCGTACATGACCTTGGAGCCATGTCCGCCGAAGAGGACAATCGCGGTCGCTAGATCGTTTCCCAGGCCCATATCCTGGCGAAGGGCAACTAGATCGACAGTGTCTTGCACATAGAAGTCGGGACGCAAAATCATTCCGGACGCTTGAAGAATATGGGCTTCGTCGTGGCCAAAGGCACGCGCCTGCTCGACGGCGCGCTGGGTGCCAGCAATGACGTATTGCTCCTTAAGCGGTTCAATCCAGAACCGCGGCGGGTAATCGGCTAGGTCCGTAATGAGGGTTACGAACGGCCGGCCTGGATAGACGGCTTTCCAACTTTCACAAATCTCGCGATTGAAGTGCGGAATGACCGAGACCAGAAGGTCGGCGGGGTGTTCGCGCCAGTATTGTTCGAGAAGGCGCACTAGGGGGCCGTGGAAGAGCTGAATGGTAAGCTGCAGAACCCGCAGGATATATTTGCTCCCGAGAGTCCATCCGTTCTGTAACATGGTGTTGTATTGCTGCTGGATGCGGATCCCGGTCAGCTTGCGAAGCACGTCCAGACGGTCCGTCAAATCCTGGAATTGCACAAGCTCCGTCTGCCAAGGACGCCCTTGCTGGGTCGCGATGGTCTCCAGGGCGATGGCGGCATTGCGGTGTCCGCCCCCGCCGTCATGGAAGACAACGTGAATTTTTTTCATCATGGACATTCTGCCATACGCTTGATGTTCGCCGCGAAGAGCAACCAGCATGCCATGTGGATAACTAAGGAAGTCCAATGTGTTCAAGGAGTTCCATGGACACATTCATCTACAATTAGCGACCTCTTCATGGCCTGTTCATATCGTGGGCTAAGAATGGTCTCGTGCGCTGCGACCTCCACGTTCACTCGATCGCCTCTGGCATGTGCAACACTCCTATACTGAGCCGGATTTGCCGCGAGTCGTACAACCAGCCCGCAGAAGTCTACACCCGGTTGAAGCAGCGTGGGATGTCCATCGTTACGCTAACCGACCACGACTCCATCGAAGCCGGGGAGGCTCTCCGGAAACATCCCGATTTCTTCCTGAGCGAGGAAGCTACCGTGCGGATGCCGGGTGGAACCGAGATGCACCTGGGCGTTCACGGAATCACCGAGCGTGACCATATTGAAATCCAGCGCCGGCGTAAGGACTTCATTTCGCTGATGATGTACCTGACCGAGAGAAAATTGTTCTTCAGCGTGAATCATGTTTTCTCTAGTTTGACGGGACAGAGGCTCGCGGATGACTTCTGCTGGTTTGCCTCCTACGTGCCGGCGTTTGAATCAAGGAACGGCCAGATGTGGCGGAGAGCCAATGAGAGCGCCGCGCGGCTAGCGTCGCGGCTGGGAAAGATTGCGATTGGGGGAAGCGATTCCCACACGATCGCGGGAGTGGGGCGCACCTATACGGAAGTTCCTGGTGCGCGCACTGCGGATGAGTTCTTCGCGGGACTGCGGGCGGGCCAGGGGCAAGTTCATGGCGCGCATGGTAGTTACGCCAAGCTGACTGCGGACGTCTTAAGCATCGTATGGTCACTTTGGATGGAAAAGCCGTGGACTCTGGCACTAATGCCGCTTTCGCTTCTGGTTCCCGCGTTTACGGCGGGCCACTGGGTCAACGAGATTCGCTTTTGCCAGAAGTGGTCAACTAGGCTCGAGCGCGGCGAGAAGCGCCAACGGATGTACTGGGATATGGATTCTAGCTTCGAGGCGAATTGGGGCTAGATGGGCTAAATACTATGGCTGTCGCACGCACTGTCTGGGGATACATCGAACGGCGGGATCACCGACTGATGCGCCGGATGAACCGCTGGCGAGCTCCACGGTGGGTGCGTGTGTGGATGATCCTGGCCACGAGAATGGGCGATGGCTGGCTTTGGTACGGGCTAGGGGTCATGCTGTTGATCGATGGAGGCCCTCAGAAGTTTTCGGCGATTGGGGCGGCTGGGTTCGCCGCCATCTTCGGGATTTTCGTGTTCAAAGCATTGAAAAGACTCAGCCAGCGGCCGCGGCCTTGCCAGTTGGAGCCGCATTGCTGGTCGAAGGTTCTTCCTCCGGACCGGTTTTCGTTTCCCTCCGGCCACACCATGACGGCGTTCTCTATCGCGCTGGTAGTAAGCTACTTCTATCCGTCGCTGGAAGGGCCGCTCTTCTTCTTGGCTATCAGCATCGCCGTTTCCCGCATTGTTTTGGGAATGCATTTCTTGAGCGACGTGCTGGCAGGCATGGTTGTGGGCGTGGCGCTGGGGTGCGCTTCGATTACGACGTTTGCGTCGCTTGGATGGATTTAGGTCTCGGCAGCCTGGCCGGACTGGCCGAAACAACTTATATATTTTCAAGAGTTTTATAGGGGCTTGGGGTGGGCCGCGAGCGCCTCGCGGAACGCCGCCAGATTTCTCTTGTCCACGGTAGCTGTACCGGTGTCGATCCATGCCGGCAACGGAGCTGCGGGCGCAGTGTGCCAGTCTTTAAACTCGTGAACCGCGTTGTGGTGGAGATCGTCGACGAACTTCAGCCCGTAATAGGCCATGATGTAAGGCTTCTGCACGATGGTCGCGTTAATCCAGCCCTTCTCGATTGCATCGAGGGTTTCAGGGTCTTTGTCGAAGGAGACGATGGCAATCTTGCCCGTTAGGTCCAAGCGGTGCAGGGCTTCGGCGACTCCCGAACCGCCGGAAGCTTCAAGACAGATAACGCCGTCAACCTTTTCTTTCTTTGCAAGAAGAGCTGAGACAGCGTCGTTAGCGTTGCGAGGATCTCCTTTGTCGTCAATGGTCTGGCCAATTTTCATGGCGGGATATTTTTTCAGAGCGTCGGTGACGCCGCGGACGCGGTCGTCCAGGTTGAGCTGTCCGGGTACGGTGACGATGATGACCTGTCCCTGACCCTTGAGAATATCTGCCATGCGCTTTCCGCTTTCCTGCCCGGCGCGGAAGTTGTCGGTGCCTACGAAAAGAACGCGGTGGGAATCGGGTGCGTCGGCGTCGATCGAGATGACCGGGATGCCTTGGAGTACCGCGGCGTCAATAGCGGGCTTGAGAAGCTCCTGGCTCGTGACGGAGACGAGAATGCCGGCGGGATGCAGGGCCGCTGCCTTTTGGAAAGCGTCCAGCTCTTCTTTTGGTGAGAACGTGGCCGGGCCATCCATTTCCGCTTTGACGCCCATTCCCGTTGCAGCGTCGCGCAAGCCGGCCTCGGCTTCTTGCCAGTAGGGCAAGTTGATATTCGCGGAGATCAAATAGTATTGCTCTTCTTTTTGGTGGTACGGCTCCTGGCAGGCCGCCAGCGCCGCACCGAGAAGGACAGCGGAAAACGCTAGGCTTCTGGAATGGAGTTTCATGGGAGGTCTCCTTTGCATGAAGTAGCGGCTCGGGATCGACGAAGACGGGAAACAAGAGACCCGAACTTTCTGGCGCAAGAGAGTACCACAAGAGTCGCCCGGTACAACTGTTCTCCGTCGAAGAGCGAGACCAGCAGATAAGCACGCTGGTTATCGTTGCGTTCGCCGACGGGTATCCCTTTGGTAGCTCTCGGCGAAATGCGCCCTGTCGGGCATTGGCGTTCTGTAGTCTTCTGATAAGGATCCCACCTCTTGGGTTCTTGGCGGCGCTTTTTGCGAAAACGGGGAGACGCGATTTTGGAACCGGGCTTCGAGGCTCTGAAGGCGAATGGTGTGGTCTCGGCGGAGAAGAGCGCGAGGACCACTGAACTGGCTTTCCTTTTGCAGGTTTCACGACCGGGGCTTTGGAGCACGACGGCACTGTTTTATTTGATGCCGCTTGGCCGCACGGATTTTTTGCATTCGCCCACACTTTGGCTGGGGCTTTGCTACGTTTTGTTTCCGCTGGGATTTCTTCTGTATGGCGTGAACGACATTGTGGACGCTGAGGCGGACCGTTGGAATCCGCGCAAGGGAACGTTTCTGTTTGGTTCGCTGGGTGCGGCGGAACAGCTGGCCGCTTTGCGATGGAAGATCGCCGCAGTGCAGATTCCGTTCCTGATCATTTTCTTCTACCTTGCCGGTGCGCGCATCTTGGTCTGGTTCACAGTGCTATTGATTGCGGTGGGGCTTTACAATGCGCCGCGTTTTGGTTGGAAGAGTCATCCTCCGCTCGACGTGCTGATTCAGGCGAGCTATTTGCTGGTTTTCGTGCTGAGCAGCTGGCTGAATCAAGTGCATCAACTCCCGTGGCAGACTTTTCTGTTTGGCGCAATGTTCGCGATGCACTCTCATATTTTCGGCGAAGTGATGGATATAGAGCCGGACCGGCGGAGCGGGCGACGCACGACGGCGACGTTGATGGGGGCGGTGCCTTCCAAATTGCTGATCGCAGCGATTTTGTGCGTGGAGACCGTGCTGGTCCACTTTTCTTTCAGAGATTTGGTCATCACGGGATTTCTTGGGTTAGCAGCGGCATGGTTTCTGTCGGACGCCTTGCTGATTTGGAAAAATCGCCCGTACAGCCCGACCGAAATGCGTTTTTTTATGTGGGGATGGAACGCAACCGCCTTCCTAGGAATGTTCTGGAACTGGTCAACCGGCAGCTTGCTACATGCCAGGCATGTTGCCGGATTGTTGGAATAGTTTGAGTATTGGGCCTCGTTTTCGCTTGGTCCTTTTTTCGACCCAGCGTTCACTTTCTGCCCAGCGAAATCATCTAACGTACAGACGCAAATGCGGTTCGCGTGAGGCATTCGATGGATCTCAGCATGAACTTCAGCAGGGCTGGAAAAGATGTGCCGGGACGTGCGACAGACAGTCTCCTCCAGGTGGCGCGGGGTAACGATTCTCGGCTTCGTCGTCTTGTGCTTGGCGCTACCCGTACCGGCTCGCGCGCAGGAAACAACTGCCATTCCGCCGCTGGGAACTGACCAGGATGCCGCGGGCCAAGCTCCCGTGGATGGCTCTGCTCCTCCCCCGGCCAGGTCAACAACCACGGTGGCAGTGCCGCGCGAGGCCACCTGGCGCAAGCTTCCGAGAAATTTTCTCGAGGACCAGAAGGATATGTGGTTGTTCCCGGTGAAGTTGGCAGAAGGCCATCATTGGCTGCCTACGGCTTTGGTCGTAGGAGGTACGGCGGCGTTGATTGCGACGGATCCCGAAAGCATGCCTCATTTCCGGCAAACCACCGAGTTTCGCGGATTCAATCGCGTCTTTACGAGCACGGTGAGTGGGGGCATTATTGCTGCGGTTCCGGCCACGTTTTATGCAGCCGGCTTGATTCGCAAAAACTCCTATGATCAAGGTACGGCATTGTTGGCCGGTGAGGCGGTCGTGGACGACACGGCGCTGATGGTCGTACTCAAATCCATTACGCAGCGACTACGGCCCACGGATGTCGCGGCAAGCGGAAGCTATTCAGACACCTTTTTCCAAGGCATCAAATCCCCGATCGGCAAGGGCACCAGCTTTCCGTCGGGGCACGCGCTGATGAGCTTTTCCGTGGCCACGGTGTTTGCACGGCGTTACCGCCAGCATCACTGGGTTCCCTACATCGCATACGGTCTAGCGAGCGTGATTAGTTTTTCCCGCGTGACGACTGGCGCGCACTTTTCGTCTGATGTATTTATCGGCGCGGCATTAGGGTATGTCATCGCACGCTACGATGTGGTCCGCCAGTGAATCCTTTTCTTTCCGCGCTCGTCTCCTCTGTTAAGCTACCGCTCGATGCCGGCCCGGTACGTTCTTGAAATCAGCGTGGAAAGCGTTGAAGCAGCCATGGCGGCTGAGCGTGGCGGGGCGCAGCGCATCGAGTTTTGCAGCAATGCAAGGGAAGGCGGGACGACCCCGAGTGACGAGGTGTTGAGCGCCGTGCGCGCGCGCGTGACTCTGCCCATTCTTTCGATGGTTCGGCCGCGTGGCGGGAACTTTTCTTATACCGACGCCGAGTTCGTGGCCATGCAGCGCGAGATCGAGGCGGCCAAAAAATTCCGGATGGACGGAATCGTCTTGGGTTTGCTGAGCGCCAATGGCCACATCGACGTTCAGCGCAGCGCGCACCTCGTCGAACAGGCGCGGCCGCTCCTGGTCACCTATCATCGCGCATTCGATGAATGTAGTGATTTGCGAAGGTCCCTGGAGGACGTGATCAAAACAGGAGCCGCAAGGCTACTCACCTCCGGGGGAAAGCGGACGGCACCCGAAGCGCTTGAGTCGCTTGGTGATTTGGTTGGCATTGCGGGCCAGCGGTTGATCGTGATGCCGGGCAGCGGGTTGCACGCGGGAAATATTCTAGAGGCCGTGAAAAAAACCGGGGCGCGCGAATTCCACGCAGGGTTGAGTTCTGTGGTGCCGGATCCCCTAAACAATCTCGGGGCATTTGAACGAGAAGTAAGAAAACTTGCAGCTGCTTTAGCTTCCAACGATTGAACCGGCATGGAAATTCACCTGTCGAACATGCTCGGCCCCGGGGGTGGTGGGGATTCCCGAAAACTGCGGACTTGGTTTGTCATTCCGGAAATTCAGAGGCGTCTTCGCTGATATGGTCTCTCGGCGCGTAATAATTGTGGTCGTGGTCTTTTAGCTCGACGTAGTGGACAGGGAAATTTTCCTTTCGCAGCAGGTCGTGAGTTTTGCGCGCTTTGTCGTAGAGAACTGGCTGCTCGCCGTCGCCGATGCAGATGGCGGCCGGAGTCTTACGCTCGGCTCGCGCGACGATCTAGTCGTAGTCCTCGGAAATTCCTATTCGGTTAGATAGCCGCGGCGGCGAAGTAGTTTGATTGCAGCGGAGCTACGTCATAGCCCCGGTAGAGGCCATGGAGTAGCCTAAAACTAGGGATACGCCGGGGATCGAGTGGCACACAAAAGAGAGGGCACAGCCGTGCTGTGCCCTCTAACGTCAACGGCCGGTTAGGCTTTTTGGGCTTGGCGGCGGAGGAATGTCGGGACGTCGAGGTCGTCCGCGGGGACTTCGTGGGTTGCTTCGCGGATGTTTTGTTGGACTTGGTGGACCACGTTGGGCAGCGTTTGTTGTTGGGGAACCGGCTCTTGGATTTCGCGTCCGGCTTTCCATGTCTTGGGCAGGAACGACGGTTTTTGCGGGATGTTTTTCTTGTTGGCTTCCTTGAAGCCTGCGGCGATTACCGTGATTTTCACGGCGTCCTTCATCGAGTCGTCCATGACGGCGCCGAAGATGATGTTGGCATTTTCATGCGCGGCTTTTTGGATGACCGAAGATGCTTCGTGGACTTCGTGCAGCGTTAGGCTTGAGCTGCCGGAGATGTTGATCAGGATGCCCTGCGCTCCTTGAATGGAATTGTCTTCGAGGAGTGGGCTGGAGATGGCGCGGTTGGCGGCGTCAATGGCGCGATTCGTTCCAGTGGCGATGGCCGTGCCCATCACTGCGTAGCCTTGTCCATGCATGATGGCTTTCACGTCGGCGAAGTCGCGGTTGATGATGCCTGGCACGGTGATGATGTCGGAGATGCCTTGTACTGCTTGGCGCAGGATGTCGTCGGCGATGCGGAAGGCGTCGAAGAAACTGGTTCCGCGTTCGACGGTGTCCATCAAGCGCTCATTAGGAATCACGATGACTGTGTCCACGCAGCTGATCAGCTCCTGCAACGCTTGTTCGGCCTGGAGCATGCGGCGCTTGCCTTCGAATGCGAATGGTTTGGTTACGACCGCGACGCTCAACGCGCCGAGTTCACTGGCTAGCGAAGCGACTACGGGCGCGGCGCCGCTGCCGGTGCCTCCGCCGAGGCCGGAAGTGATGAAAATCATGTCCGAGCCTTCGAGGGCTTCGATGATTTTGTCGGTGTCTTCTAAGGCGGCTTTGCGGCCGATCTCTGGATTGGCGCCGGCGCCGAGGCCTTTGGTGAGCTTCGCGCCTAGCTGCAGCTTGATCGGAGCTTGCGAGAGCTTGAGGGCCTGCAAGTCCGTGTTGGCAGTGATGAACTCCACGCCCTCAACTTTCGCGCGGATCATGCGGTTGATGGCGTTGCATCCCCCGCCGCCTACGCCGATGACTTTAATCTTTGCGGGCTGCAGCTCTTCGCTGAAGCTCATGCGAATTGCTGCGTCTTTTGTTGTCATACGTCCCTCAGCCTTCTCCAGGTTCGCGGTGCTGCGCTCGGGCAGGTTCACGAGGCACCGGCGAACATGGACTTCAATTTGGAAACCAGATTCCCGGCGCGTTGCGGTGCGTTGCGCCGCGTCTTCGCGCCGTACATCACCAGACCAACGACCGTTGCATATTCCGGCTGCGCTACCTGTTCCGGCAGATCAGCCAAACCTTTAGGCTCCGCGATACGTACGGGCAGATGGA
>Ga0210410_10001014_pt1 | contig 27219 bp, 17 predicted proteins | sample IncBWC4MmetaG_FD_161058 | JGI IMG/M metagenome (GOLD analysis project Ga0210410, IMG submission 161058) | Forest soil microbial communities from Barre Woods Harvard Forest LTER site, Petersham, Massachusetts, United States - Inc-BW-C-4-M | ecosystem: Environmental > Terrestrial > Soil >... | reverse complement strand
CGTTTGCTCTGCGGCACTGGCAGTGGCTGCAGGGGTGGCTTTTTCGGACTCGAGCGTTGCGTCCAACGGAATGCTGTCGCCGGCGGCTACAGTAACGCCCGGCGCCTGGAACGCTTTAAAACCGGGGGCTGACGCGGAAACATCATACGTTCCCGGAGGCAAGCCGTTCACTACATAGTTGCCTTTTGCATCCGCGACCGCAGTCTGGTGGAAGCCTGAAGCATTCGCAATCGAAACGTTAGCGCCGGGGATTGCGGTTCCCGCCATGTCCGTAACCATTCCGTTCATCGAGGCGGGCTTCCTGGCTTTGGCGGCGGCAGGTCCTGCCGTGCCCTTGGTTGCGTTGCTAGCAGTTGCCGGAGTCGGCTCAACCTTCCCGGGCTCCAGAACCACATCGAGCGGTACCACGTCGCCGGCTACCAAGGCGACATCTGCAACTTCAAAAGGCTTGAATCCTTTGGCGGTGACGGAGATCTTGTACGCTCCTCCTGGCAAACCGTCCAACGAATATTTCCCCTGCCTATCCGCTATGGCGGTCTGACTGAAACCGGAAACATTGCTTACCGAAACGGTGGCTCCCACGACAGCCTTGCCCGACGCGTCGGTCACGGTGCCGCTTACGGAAGCAACATTGTCGTTCGCCATCGAGGCTGCAACCACCGGGTCAAGTCCAGGGTTGCGATCGGCGGCTCGCAGTGCCGGAGGTGCAATGCCGACAACAACTGCCAAAAGACAGAAAATGCTCCTGGGAAATCTCACGATTCCTACACCCCTCCGGGCAAGCCAATTTCTTTGCTTATTCAAAACTGAAACTGCGACGAGTTGAGCAGTTAAAGCTACAGTGCGATTGTGACAGAACGATTAACATCAGATTAATTTCCGGTGACGTGCGTGCGGTTCGCTTTCAATCTTCGCGGTTTAATTGCAGAGCTGACCGCCAGCGCGAGTTTGGAGAAGTTGAAGTCACTCAGCCCCGTTCCGTGTTTCCGCTCTGACTTCTGGTCATTTGGTCATTGATGATTCCTTCTGATTCCTCGCGGGAGAATTCTTGCAAATTTAACAATTGCGTCATTTTTGCGTAACACGGTCCCTAGATAGTTGCTTGCGACGGATGCTGCCCTATGCGGCGTTTGTCATTCCAAGTGAAATGTCTAAAGACACCTTTGAGGAGCTCCATGTTCTGGCGCTCGAAATATTTTCTGTGCGGCACCGGTGTGGCTCCCAGCACCTTCACGCTTTGCAACTTTTTCTTAGGAGACCAAGCAAATGACACGAATTAAATCCCTCCTCGCGGGCCTGGTAGTCACCGCGATCACAGCCGTGGTTCCGGCCGCCAATGCGCAAAATGTGCACGTGGTTGGCGTCGGCTCTTCGGCGCAGTTCTTGGGCACAATGATTGGCATGAGCCAACTCGCCATTAACAACTTGGCCAGCGGACAGTGCATTTACCATTGGACCAAGAAGAGCGCCCTCAACGCCCACGACAACCGTGACTCGCTCGGCCGCATCCTGGATGAAACTGGCAACGTTGGTTTCGTTTGGGACGCCGCCTGCAGCGACGGAACCGGCAACACGAATATCACCGACATCTGGCTGGATGGCCAGTACGACTCCACTCTTGGTGTGCGTCTGTTTTCCGCTCAGCAAAAGGCGCCGACCGCCGGCGCTGGTGCGACCGTTTACCTCACAGGGGTAACGGGAGGAACGGTTAGCGATAACTTGGTCTCGCCCAACAACCTGTGGGCCGACAACAAAGCCGACGTAGCCATCCCCGCTAATCTCGTCACAGCTATTGGTGCTGCCTCGCCAGGAACCTTTCACGTCAACGTGGGCCTGACAGACATCCGTCCGGAAGATGCACTGGCCGCTACCACGCGTGCGAAGGCAGCTCTCAACACGACCACCTGGTCAGGCCTGGGTTACCAGGGGCCGACCGGGCAGATCGGCGCTCCAATCTTCACCGCGCAGAGCGGCAGCTCGTCGAACTTCACACCGATCGGCTTCGCTCTCTCCGGTGGCAACGACCCGATAAACGCTGGCGTTCCCGTTCCTGCCTACACCACCATCCCGGTTGGCGCGGCTCCGATCGTGTTCGCTTACAATAACAACGGTGCCTTCAGCGCCTCGGTGGCCAACCTGGTTAGCGGCGTTAAGGGTGACGGGACCGCGAACACGGCGGGCAGCTATAAGCTGGCCAACCTGTTTGACGGAACCACATCGTGCGATACCGACAGCGCGGCCTTTGGCGGCGGCGGCAGCGGCGGCGGAACGGCGGTCACGCTCTTCCTGCGCGAACCGCTCTCCGGCACCATGAACACCACTGAATACACCTTGTTCCGCACTACCGGAAACACCAAGGATTCACAGGAAGTCGGCATCGTTAACCCGACGCGTTCTCCCTACAATCCCCTGAACCTGAATTGCCCCAACAAAGGCAATCGCCAGCGCCGCATTGGTACCGGACAGGTACTCACTGCTATCAACGGCACCGCTAACGGTCTCGGCTACTTCTTCTTCAGCTTCGCCAACTCGTCTTCGGTAATCGGAAAGAATCCCCAGGCGAACTACAACTACTTCACACTCGATGGCGTAGATCCGCTTAGTCTTCCCGGCACCGTCAATCAGCAGCTACCTCTTTGCGTTGCTGTTCTCTGCCCGTCGAGCCTGTGGACGAACAGCATCAGCTTCCCGACCCTGCGGAATGGCACTTACAAGGCTTGGTCCTTGTACCGCTGGACCGTCTATAACTCCAATAGCGATCCTCTTGGACCGGCGGCACTGGCCGAAAGCATGCAGGACAACATCGACGGCACGGTCGCTGATTTCGTACCCTTCATCACTTCCAACAATTCGGACGGGCTGGAAGTGTACCGTTCGCACTTCACGCAGTCGGGTAAAGTGGGCAACAACGGTCCCGCTTCTCCGACCGAGACGCTTACCAATGGCAACTCCCTGGGCGGCGGCACCGAAGCAGGTGGCGACGAGGGCGGTGTAATCCTCGGCCACGACTTCGGTACGGTCAACACCGCTGCTGGTGTGGGCACGGGCGCTGGAAAATGCAAGGTCTCGTGGAAGACGGGACGCAAGTTCGGCTTCCCGGCAACCACCGCGACCGCCTGGATTGGCACGACCATCGACGTTAACGGCGTGGCCTGCACCGTTGCAGCCACTCCGGCGCCGACCACCACGACTCTGTACTGCACACCGACCTGCGGCACGCAGACCGGCGTCGGCTACTCAGAGTACACGGCCCCGACCGCTCCTGGCACGCTCAACAAGAAGCAGTAGCCTTGCTTAAGTTGTCAGGATCGAAGTCGGTTCGCAAGTAAGTGCGAGGCAGGCTCGCTTTTTCAGCGGCCTGCCTCAGTTTTGCTTTCGGGTAGAATGAGCGATTATTTGAGGGATCGATGAAACAGAGTTTTCGTGCGCCCGCTGGTTTTCGAATCGTTATCTCTATCTTCGCCGTGATAGGTTTGTTCACTCTTCTGGGGCGTGGGCAGCAGTCCGGAAAGCAAGCGCCGCCCTCGCAATCCGAGAAGACGCCATCACCCGACACGAGGTCTAATTTGTCCAGCGCCGAGCTGACGCCGAAGGTGCTGGAAGATTTCTCTACCCCGGCGCTTACGCCGACCACCGCGCTGGGAAGTATCGAATCGTTGCAGCTGGAACTCGATAACGACGACCCTGCGTTTACGCGCGAAGTCATGCGCGTGCTGTGGCGCCCCGGAGATCCGATCGATCTGTACATCGTGAAACCAGTGGGGGTGAAGAAGCCGCCCGTGATCGTTTATCTTTACGACTATCCCACGGAAACCGATCATTACCGCAGCCGCGAATTTTGCCGTCTTCTGACCAAGGAAGGGTTCGCTGCGGTTGGTTTCGTGCCGGCCTTGACGGGGCAACGGTACCATGATCGGCCAATGAAGGAATGGTTCGTGAGCGAGCTTCGTGAATCGCTCGCCACTTCCGCCCACGATGTGCAGATGGTTCTCAACTATCTTGCGACGCGCGACGATGTAGATATGGATCGCGTGGGAATGTTTGGTGACGGCTCGGGCGCGACCATCGCAATCCTGGCGGCGGCAGTCGATCCACGAATCAAAACGCTGGATCTGCTGGACCCGTGGGGTGATTGGCCTGACTGGATTGCGAAGTCGACGCGAGTCCCCGAGAAGGAGCGCCCGGATTACCTCAAGCCTGCCTGGCTGGCCGGTGTGGCGCCTCTGGACCCAGTGAAGTGGCTGCCGGAACTCAAAAAGTCGAAGCTTAGGATTCAACTTGTCAAGAGCGTCGCAATTACACCGGCGGAAGCGCAACAGAAGATCGAGGCGGCCGCCCCCGGTAATGCGCACATGGTTCACTATGACGACTCGGCGGCATTCGCCAGTTCCATCGCGGGCGGCAAGGGCTTTGACTGGATCAAACAACAGATGCAGGCGGGAACGGCGCAGCAGTATCGCGCGGCTGGCGAGAAGAAAAATTTGCAGCAGTAGGCATTGCCGCCGGCTAACCCGGCTGCTACTGCTCACACTTAGGAGAATCGATGCAGACGTCGGGAAAGGATCCTGTTAATTCAAGATCGAGAAGACTTGGCGAGATTCTGGTGTTTGCGGCAGTGGCCGCGGCAACCTGTTTGCTGGAAAGTTGCGGTGGCGCCGGAATGCATCCTCCGGTTGCGTCGCTTCAGGCGATTCAGATTAGTCCTTCGACTTCGTTGATCTTGTTGGCCGGAAGCCGTCAACTCCTGGCAATCGGCACGTACAGTGATGGCACCCAGCAGGACCTTACTTCGCAGGTAACGTGGAAGGCTTCCTCTTCACCAAGTACTACGAACTATGTGTCGGTCAATGGGACCGGAGTTGCCACCGGCATGTCGCTGGGCACAAGTGTGGTCACCGCGAGCCTTGGACCGGTGGTGGGATTGCTCCAACTCACGGTCAACACCAACGGTTATTCGTCGGGAACGACCGCCATTCTATCCGTTCCGCTTAAGACGACGGAAGTTGACGCCGCCTATCTGCCGCAGCCGCAAAGTTTGATCCAGGGAGCCTACGCCGTGCAGGAAGTGAATCTGGATGCCGACCAGTTTTCCAGCGTCCTGCCAGTGCCGGTGGCGCTGCTGGCATCGATTCCCATGCCGGCCGGCTTCGTGCCCAATGCCACTGCCTCCAGCCAAGCCAGCATGAAGGTAGCGGTGATCAGCTACAACTCACCAAACGTGCAGATAATTGATGCCAGCAACGACCCAACTGACCTGACCAGCAACACCGTGGTTGCCACATTCACCGCCCCAGTAACCAAAAGGGCGACGTTTGGCGGAATCACGTGCGTGATTTGTGCGGCCGTGGTCAATCCCTTGAGCGATCAACTTGTATTGAGTACAGCCCAAGGCTATTACACGATGGATCTCAATGCAGGCACATTCACGGCTCTGCCTTTCACTCCCACTGCCTTTCCCGCGCAGAATTTCTCCATCAATCCGGTTGGTGCGGACCCGTATATCCTGAGTCCGACTTACGGCCAGGACCCAAAAGTTCCTGGCGAGTTGCAAGTCCTGAATCTGACCACGAACGCGGTCAGCACCAACACCAGTCTTGGCCTTTCAGCTCCCAACGCCGCCGCCCTCGACCTGTTCACCAATTATTCCGCGGTAGTTGATGCGAGCATCAACGATCAGGCGCTGGTGAATCTGGCGGATCCGCAGCATCCTGTATCGAGCCTGGTGTCAAATGTCGGTGTGTGTGCTGGACAGCCGGTCCGTTTGAATATGGTTGCAATGGGAGTCAGCGTGAGCAGCGGGACGAACGCGGCGCACACGCTGTTTTCAAGCCAGACCTCGGGGAATTGCGTCGGTTTTCAGGTGTGGCCGACCTCGGCTTCTCAACTGGATGCCGCGCAGATTCTTTATGGTTACGGCTCGATGCCTGACACCCCCGATGGGAAGCCGTTTGTGAATGGCAACGATCCGAACGCCATCGCGACTTTCACCAGCGTGGTTGACAAGAAAAACTATGGGATGTTGGTGGATGCGAACCAGAATTGGATCGCCAAAATCAATTTCGCAACGGTGTTTAATCTTGGGAACATCTCAACCGGCAGTCCGACGCTACCCGTGGGCCAACAGATAGGCGCAACCGCTTTGAACGCCGGAGTCGGAGGAGACTCGATCGTATTCCTGCCATCGCCGAGCTCGCTGGTTACGCTCTCAGCCACCAGCATCAACTTTGGGAATCCAAATGTCGGAACGCCGACTCCCCCGGTTCCGGTCACTTTGGCCAACATCGGCGCCAGCAACCTCACCATTTCGAAGATTGCGATCCAAGGGGCGAACGCAGGAGACTTCTCGGAGACAGACAACTGCGTTTCTCCGCTATTGCCCCAGACCAGTTGTGCCATCAGCGTTACCTTCACTCCCGGCGCAATCGGTCCTCGCGCTGCGGTACTGAGCATCACTGACGACGGCGGGTCCAGTCCGCAGACCGTCTCGCTATCTGGGACGGGCACCTAGGCATCCCACCATCGATAGCTTGACTCAGCGAGAGAGATCGGTGCAGCGGGCAAACGCACCACCGGCGTCGTAGGTGCAGGCTCTCCCGGATTACGGTCTCGAACGCTGCGAAATTCATGCTTGCCTGATCTTCCCCCACATTTCCGCAACTGCGGAAGTCTGAGATCCACTAGGGTGCGCGCTTGTTTATAACCGGAGATTTGGAAACATCGTTCACACAGTAAAACACTATAATGTCTATTATTTTACTTGACATTGGAAATAAAACAAGCTACATTCCCTTTCGCAAAGGAAAGCCAGCCCCGGCTTTTCGGTAGGAACACTTAGAACCCAGTTACAAAACCCCACGGACGAGCGGATGCTCTCGACCGCTTGGGCGAGCGGGAACGACCATAAACCCAAAACAGATTTCACGATCCCAAAGGAGATACAACAATGAAAAAGAACAGACTCATGATTTTTTTGCTGGCCGCGATAGTCGCCGTAGTTCCGGCCGCCAATGGGCAGACCATCCACGTTGCTGGCGCCAGCGGTTCGTCCCAATTCCTTACAGCGGCGCTCGGCGCCGACCAACTTGCCCTCACGGAGATCGCCGCTAACGTTGCCAAGGGCATTTGGACTCAAGGCCAGAAAAGCACGTTTCACTGGACCGCGAAAAACTCTGCCAACATCATTGACACTCGCGACCCTGCGGGGCGAATCCTGCCCGAGATAGGGAACGTCTTTGTGGTCTGGATTGCGGACAGCAGCAATAGCACGGGCAACACGAATGTTACCGACATCTGGACGGCGGTAAGCGTTGACGCCACAGTAGCCGTGCGGGCCTTCTCAGCCCAGGAAACCAGCGGCAGTGGTGCTCAGTTGCAAGTCATCCCGGCGGTTCAAGGCAACCTTATCTTCCCCACTTCACTCTGGGCAGACGGCAGAGCGGATGTCAGCCTGATCGGTGTGACCAATGTCTCGAATGCCATCGGCACCTCTTCCACGGTCACCGGTTACTTGCACATCAACGTCGCCTTGACCGATCTCCGTCCGGAAGACGCGCTGTATGCGACTACCCGCGCTCTCGGGACGCTTAACACCACCACTTGGTCGGGTCTTGGCTACAAGGGGCCGACGCCGAATATCGGGGCGCCGATCTTCTCTGCGCAAGGCACCGGTGCCTCATCGACTCCGATTAAGTTCGCGCTCAGCGGCGGAACCGATCCCATAACGCACCTCGCCGTTCCCGCCTACACGACCATTCCGGTCGGGGCGTCTCCTTTCATATTCGTTCTGAATAACGGCGGCGCCTACTCCTCCTCAACGGCTAATTTCATTACCGGAGTTGGCACCAAGGGTCCCTTCCCGCTGGCTCATCTTTTCGACGGCACAACCACGGCCGATACTCACAATCCGGCATTCGGTGGAAGCGGCGACGGTGCCGGGACTCCGCTCACTCTGATCTTGCGCGAGCCCATTTCGGCGGCTGCGAACGTCGTTGAATTCAACGAATTCCGCACCACTGGCAATACCAGCGATTCGCAAGAAGTCGGCGTCGTTAATCCCACCCGCGCGCCCTACAACCCGCTGAACCTGCCCACGGCAATCCATGGCTCACGGCAACGCGCCAACAGCACCAGTGAGGTTGTGTCCGCACTCAAGAATCCGAACACCCTCGGCTACATCGCCTTCGGCTTCGGCAATGCCGCAAAACTTTCGGGAGCGAGTTGGAACTACTTAACGCTGGACGGCGTCGACCCACTCGCTATTCCGGGCACCATCAATCAGGAATTGCCGAATGGAAGCGTGACCAGTGCGGCCTCCGTATGGCCGTCCACTCCTTCGTTCCCGAACCTTCGCAACGGGACCTACAAAGCGTGGTCCGTGGAACGCTATCTGGTGGCCAACTCTGTGATCGGCACCGATCCTTACGGACCGGACGTTCTGGCTCAGTCTGAGCAGGACAGCGTCGACAACACGGTGTCTGACTTCGTTCCCTTCCACACCTCTAACGGCAGCGACGGCCTGGATGTTTACCGCTCGCACTTCACCCAGTCCGGACATATTGGCAATAATGGAGTCGCCACTCCTCCGAACCTGCTTGATGGTGGTAACACGTTAGGCGGCGCTACCGAAGCTGGTGGCGACGTAGGCGGTGCGATCGAAGGGCCCTTCGGCGTGCCTGTCAGGTACTCCGGCACGGTGACGACCACGAAGATTCTGACTGCAGGCAAGGGCTACAAAGTGACGTGGACGGCGGGTGAGAAATTCACCGCTGGTAGTGCCTGGGAGGGCCTCACGATCACCGTCAACGGCTCTAACTACACGGTCGCCAATGTAGCGGTAACGTCTACCGCCCTGTATGTGACCACAAACCCGAACACCCAAACCCATGTTGCCTATGACCTGACCGCCACCACGGCTCTGGCACTAGCTCCCGGCGTGCTCAATAAAAAACAGTAGCTTGGTTTCCGGTTTAATCGAACACACTTCTGAGGCAGACTGGATCAGTCTGCCTCATTTTCGATCGCGATACCTGACTGTGCGTCCCGGAATTCTCGTGATGCAGGCGAACAAAGAAGGCGGAGCTTCACCGCCACAGGAGGAACACCCTTCAACCTCGGAAGCTACAGGGTCAAGCTCACCTTGCCACCATCACCATCAACGCAGGGTGGCGTGCCCCCAGGGCCTTGGGGGATGACATGGTAGGTTCCGGTCACTGAGGTGCCATCGAGTGTACTTGTCCCTGTGACTTGTGCGATTTCCGCTCCGCTCGGGTTTACAAGGTTGATCACCACGGCGGTTCCGCTTACAACACCTGAAATGTTCGCGCTCGCGAAGCAGTAGCCGGTGATGTTGAGGTTTCCGGAAAGAGTGGTGTTGCTAATACCGATGTTTTGCCCTTGGCTGATTTGACCGGTTACAGGTAAAGCCGTGCCGAGCCGCGTCGACGTAAATGTACCCTGAAAAGTCCCGCTCAACGGTTTCACTAACTCTGCCTTCCAGGCGCCGCTTTCGGTACTGCCGCACCCGGAAGACAACAACGTGTAATTGCCGCTCATCGAAGTTTGGTCAGAGCTTACCGTACCTATGAGATTTAGTGTGATCCCGACCGGATCCACGACCAGTGAGATGCTCGCTCCAGTTACAGATCCAGTGACGCTTCCAACCCCAGAACACGGGATGCTCGTAAAAAGCAAGCCGCCCGTGACCGCATCGCTATTCTGCACAAGGAATCCGGATTGCGTCTTAGGCTTCAACTTGCTCTGATTTTTTTGCAGGCTCATTTGCCAATTGCCGGAAATGGACCCGGGCGACGAACCGGCGCCGCTGCTGCCACCACCGCACGCCGTCATAAGCAATGGCAATGCCAACAAAAGCGCGATTCTGCGTCGCATAAATTCTGGTCCCTTCTGGTGCATATCGTATTGATCCCGTGCCCTATTCTTCATCCTGCCAGGGAAAACCCAGGACCCATTCGGGGAGGTTTTGACCACACTTCTCGCCGGATTCTCCCGCGAGAAGCCTCTAAGGTTAGTTCCTCTGGTATTACGCGAAAGCTACTGGAAGGTTAATGTTTCGTGAATTTCGCGTTGTCACGGGGATGATTTCCAGCAATTTGTCGAGCCTGCAAACTAGAATGGATGGTCTTCCATTCCTCGTAGAGGCAGAGTGATGAGCGTAACCGGAAAAAAATCGTGGCTCGAAAACGTGATGGTGTTGGTGCTGGTTTCCGTTCTTGCCGGTGCCGCCGGAGGCCTGGCGGTGGGTTTCATCACCGGACGGGCCACGTCGTCTGTTTCCTCGACTCGCTGATAACCCACTTCGTTCGCGGCGAGTTGCTCGATTGCCCGCGATCGCGCATGTAGCAACTCTTCACACCCAACCAGTCGCGACGGCCTGCGATTGCGCTCCCAACGCGCTCCCTTTCGTCCCCAAGGCAAACCATCTTAGACAAATCTGGACATTAGGAATGTGGTCGTGGATGGTGAAAAACCTGCCGGGAGCCTATTTCCCCGAAAAGCGTGGTGCAGCCAAGAAAAGTGGATGCGCGTGTCCATTTTTGCCGGGCAGTGTCGCTTATGAAAGTGAGCGGGCGAAATCGAATCGCAAATCGCGATCGGTCGCGCCCGCAATCTCACGAACTTAGAAAGTTCGAGAACACATAAATAAGGAGAACCACGATGAAAGCACTAAAATTGACGTTCGCTCGCGCTGTCGCATCCGTGCTGATGAGCCTGTTCCTTTTCGCAGCTGTCAGCGTCGCCGCCACCCAACCCCTGGCTGAACCCTTCGGGCTCGCTCTGGACGCAAAAGGCAACCTGTACGTCGCCAACTTCCAGGTCGGACAGGTCCTCGCCTATAACCCGAGTTACCAGCAGATTCCTGCGAAGACCATCACCAACTCACTCCGGGCTCCCACCGGCGTGGCGTTCGACATCAATGGCAACGTGTATGTTTCGGACGAAAGCTACAACACCGTTAACGAATATTCGCCCGCGCACAAACTTCTGCAGCAACTCACCAGCGCCAACGGCATCGGCGGCCCGGTCGCGATCGCGATTGATGGCGTCGGCGATTTGTTTGTCAACAACAGTTTCCAGAATGTCACTTTGATTTCGCTCCCGCTCGATAACCAGCTTATCCAGAGCGTGAATGCCAGCTCGCTCGGGGTAAACACCGTGTCCGGAATCGCGACCCGCGGGGCAATCTGGGCGCTTGGAACCGACCAGGGGTTTGAGCCGTCGCGTCTTGACATCTTCTTCCTGGTCGGCAACACTGAAAATCCAGTCTCCGGCACCACAGGATCAGCCGTGGCATTTGACGGGTCTGGGAACATTTACTGCGCCAACCTCGACGGTACGGTCGACTATTACAACTCCACCACCAAAACGTCGACGCTCTTCAAGAACGTGGGTTTCATCTCCAGGGGAATGGTGGTCGACAACGCACGCGGTCGCGTCTACATCGCTAATTTTCAGGGTAACGAGATCCAGGTCTACAACACCAAGGGAGTCCTTCTAACCACGATCAAGTAGTCGGTAAGTCTCTTCCAGCGGCGGGTGCAGCCTACCCGCCGCTTTTTTCCTTTCTAGAATCGATTTCCCAGAAATCTTTTGTCCAGTTTCGCCGCGCAACGTCGCTAATGAAAGTGAGCGGGCGAAAACGATCCAGCAGATCAGCAACCCCGCAACTACAGAAACTAAGATTAAGGAGAAATATTATGACTCGTTCATTGAGTGTTATAGCGGCTGTGCTGCTGACGGTCTCGGCTTATGCCCAAAGCGGCGACGGGCAAGTTACGCCCACAACGAACTTGACGGTAACTACACTGGGAGGAACGGCAAACACCATCTCGCTCTTCTCCGGCAAGAAGACGATTGCAAACTCGGCTATTTTTCAGAATGGAGGCAACATTGGGATCGGTACCACGACTCCATCCTCACTATTGACCGTGAATGGAACCATCCAGAGTTTAGCGGGAGGGTTTACGTTTCCGGACAAAAGCGTGCAGAGCACAGCAGGACTTGCCGCAGTCAGCCATGACGGCAACTTTAACGGCGCCGGCACCGCGGCCTCGCCACTAACGTTGGCAGTTCCTCTCACCCTACCAACACCACCTTACACAGAAAACGGGCTCGTTGCCACGTCCAATGGGGGAACGGCCCTCTACGCGACCGACATCAGTCAGTACGGCACCGGAGTCTCAGGCAGTGTCAACGACGGCTATGGAGTGACCGGTGGCGCTGGTTCCGACTATGGTATCGGAGTCGGTGGATTCGCAAATGGGCAGTATGGCATCGGCGTCTATGGATGGGAGCAGCAGACCGGGGGCGTGGCGGTCTACGGCTTCGGCTACAGCGGGTATGCCTGGGCTGGCTGGTTTGAAGGTGATGTCAATGTCACCGGTAACGTCTCGAAATCCGGCGGATCGTTCAAGATTGACGATCCGGTGGACCCGGCCAACAAGTATCTGTATCACTCGTTCGTTGAGTCGCCCGACATGAAAGATATGTACGACGGAACCATTACCACCGATGCGGCGGGCGACGCCACGATCCGGTTGCCTCACTGGTTTCAGGCTTTGAATAGCACGTTCCGCTACCAGTTGACCCCGATTGGACAGTTTGCTCAAGCCATTATCGCTACGGAGGTGCAGAACAACCAATTCACCATCAAGACCGATAAACCTTACGTGAAAGTCTCGTGGCAAGTTACAGGCACGCGGCAGGATGCCTGGGCGAAAGCGCACCGCATTCCGGTGGAAGTCGACAAACCGGAAGACGAACGCGGCTACTACATCCATCCCGAGCTATTCGGTGAGGGTCGGGAAAAGAGCATAATGGCTGCGCATCGGCCTAATGACTTTAGGCCCGGCGCATTGCCTCCTCGGCGCTAGATGTATACCCAGCGGGCAGGTCTACCCTGCCCGCCTATTCTTTCCATTCCTCTTTCTCTTTGACGCTTCCCGGGCTGTCGATCTCGCTCTCCTTCAGATTCCAGTCTGACGATTCTCCCTCCTGCGGTACAATCTGTGCACGAAAAGCGGCCACACTGCCGTTTTCGAGAAGTGAGGGCGAATCAACCTATGTCCTCGCCGGTACCGGTCACGATTCTTCTCCAGCAATGGAGCGAGGGGAACAAGGACGCGCTCGACCAGTTGATGCCGATCGTGTATGCACAACTGCGCAAGCTCGCCGCTCACTCCTTGAGAGGGGAGCGTCCGAACCACACCCTGCGTGCGACCGAGTTAGTTCACGAAGCCTACCTCAAGTTAGTCGGTTCAGAAACCCCTTGGCAGAACCGAGTCCATTTCTACGCCGTTGCGGCCACCGTGCTTCGACACATCCTGGTTGACCACGCGAAGACAAACCGGCGGCAGAAACGCGGCGGAGACGCGGAGAAGATTCCGCTCGATGAAGCCGTTGTAATAAGCCCGCAGGCATCTTCGGAGGTTATGAGCCTCGACGAGGCTTTGAAGCGACTGGCTTTGAGCGATGCACGGAAGAGCCAGATCGTCGAACTCACATTCTTCGGTGGAATGACGCTCGAGGAGATCGCGGCGGTTCTCAATATCTCTGATAAAACAGTTCACCGCGAACTGAGAGTGGCCAAGGCCTGGCTGCACCGTGAACTTCGTCCCGAGGGCACAGGGTCAGCATGAGCACGCCGGCCTTTGATTCGTGGAGGCGTGTCGAGTCCATTCTGAATGACGCTCTTGATCTTCGTGCCGAGGAAAGGCCAGCGTTCCTCGACGGTGCGTGCGCCGGCGATCCGGATCTACGTCGCGAAGTTGAGTCGCTGCTGGCATCGGTGGACAAGAGCGTGGGCTTCATCGAGCAACCGCTGCACCAGGTTGCGCAGCAACTCGCCGAAGACAGCGAGGGCCCGGGAAGCCGCATCCAGGCCTATCAACTGCTCAAGGTAATCGGCGAAGGTGGCATGGGCAAGGTGTATCTCGCGGCCCGGGCCGACGATCAATACAGCAAGCAAGTCGCAATCAAACTGCTGCAAGCGGGATTCGCTCAAACTACCACGATGCTGTTGCGCTTCCGCAGCGAGCGCCAAATTCTAGCCGATCTCGACCATCCCAACATCGCTCGCCTTCTCGACGGAGGAGTGACTCCGAGCGGATTGCCCTTCCTGGCGATGGAATTCGTCGACGGAATACCGATTCACGAATACTGCCGTCGGAACAAACTGACTATCGAGCAGCGCCTGCGCTTGTTTATGACGGTATGCGTCGCCGTGGAATATGCGCATAAGCATCTTGTGGTGCATCGCGACATCAAGCCCGCCAATATTCTGGTCACAAAGGAGGGCGAGCCGAAATTGTTGGATTTCGGCATTGCCAAATTGGTTGACCCGGAGCAGGGAACTGCGGCACAGACCCGGACCGCAGAACGGCTGATGACGCCGGAGTACGCCAGCCCCGAGCAAATCACCGGCGGCGTTGTGACTACTGCGACCGATGTCTATGCGCTCGGTGTGCTGCTCTATGAGCTGCTGGCCGGGTCGCGGCCCTTTAGCCTGGAAACAACCACTCCGGTTGAGCTGTATCGCGTCATTTGCGAGCGCGATCCGGAAGCTCCAAGTACGCGAGCCTCGAAGTCGGAAGGGCCGGCTTCTTCCGACGCGGAGAAGATCAGCAATGAACTCGACAACGTTGTCCTCATGGCGATGCGTAAGGAACCGGCACAACGCTACCGGTCGGTGCGCGAGTTTGCGGACGACATCAATGCCTACCTGAAGGGATATCCAGTGCGCGCGAAGACCGCGACGCTGGGCTACCGCTCGAGCAAATTCATCCGGCGCAACCGAGCCGCTGTCGGCTTTGCCGCGCTGGCGGTGGTGGTTGTGGTTGGATTTGTCATCGGCATGGCCTTCCTGACAAAACGTGCCCGCGGGCAACAAGCAATTGCCGAGACCGAGTCCAAGTTTTTGTCCAGTATTTTTGAAGCTTCCACTCCATTACAAGCCCGCGGAAAGCAAGTCACGGCGCGTGATCTGCTGGATACCGGACTGCAACGTGTGGATCGCGAACTGTCCGGTCAACCCGAAGCTCAGGCCGCGATGCTCGCAAGCATCGGCCGCTCCTACTACTTTCTCGGCCTCTTTGATCAGGCGAAGCCCCTGCTGCAACGGGCCTACGACCTGCGCAAGGGCTCATTCGGCGACGATGATTTGCGAACCGCCGAAGTGGCAGAAGATCTGGCGTCGGCACATCGTATGAAGTCAGAGTATAGCGACGCGGAGAAGTTGTTGCGCTTTACGCTGGCCGTGCGCGAAAAAAAGCTCGGTCCCGACAATCCCGCTGTCGCAGAAACCCTGACCGACTTGGGCGACTGTTTGATTCGGGAAAATCGAGAGCACGATGCCGAACCCGTGCTCCGGCGTGCACTCGCCATTTTCCGCAAGGCGAGCGATCCCCGCGGGGCGACGACGCGTGGCTATCTCGCCGAGATCGCACAGCGCGCCGGCAACTACGCAGAAGCGGCCGCTCTCCTGCAAGAATCAGCGGAGATTTATCGTCAAACCCAAGGCTCTGACACTCCCGACTATCTCATGACGATGCACAATCTCGCCGCTTCCCTGATCGACAGCGGCGACTTGTTGGATGCTGAAAGGGGTGAACGTCAAGTGCTTGAACTGCGACGCAAAATCGATCCCGGTCATCCCGACATCGGATATTCGTTGAACAATCTCGGCTGGATTCTTCTGGAGGAAGGAAACTGGGAGGAGGCTGGACCCTTTCTTCGCGAGAACCTGGAACTCACCAGCAAGCTAGGCAGCAAGAGCGATCGCATTGCCACCGCAACAAACAACTGGGGACATTACTTGCAGGAGAAACATGACTACGCCGGCGCTTCTGCATTTTACGGCGAGGCCCTGAAGAAGATGTTGGAACTTCGCGGCCCCGAAAGCTGGCAAGCTGCAAAAGTACGTATGAACCTTGGTCAGCTCAAGTTCGACGAGCGCGACTACGCGGGAGCGGATGCCGAATTCGCCGATGTGCTAGCCCTGACGCGAAAGCTCGGAGGGGACAATCACCCGCAAGTGGCCTCTTCTTTGATCGCACTTGCCGAAGCCAAGATGTTTGAAGGTCACAGCACCGATGCAGAACCATTGCTGCGGCAAGCCCTGAGCATCCGCGAGAAGAGACTGAACCCAGGCCATCCCGCAATCATGATTGCGCAAGTGCGTCTGGGCGAATCGCTTACCGCACAAGGCCGCGCCGCGGAGGCCGAGCCCATTCTGCGGCAGGCGCTTAAGTCCGCACTCGGGAGCCCGTTCCCACTATTGCGCTGGCAGGTGGGTGAAGCGGAAGGAGCGCTCGGCGAATGCTTGTCCGCACTCGGGCGCGAACCCGAGGCTGATCAACTATTGCGGCAAAGCAAGACCGACCTGGAACATCATCCTCGACCAGCGTTCGTAAATGCGCACATCCTCTTTCGCGCTGCCTCCTGACCACTACCGTGTCACTGCCATTGTCGATGTGCCACTGAATTCCGGAATCCTCGACGGTAGTTTCCATGTGGCTGCTAACTAAGCCCCCGCCAACTTCTTCCTCGCCACCGGACGTGCAAACGCATTCGCTGGACCGTGCCCGTTATTCGCCATCACTTTGCCGTAATATTCCTTCGCGCGCGCGGCATTGCCCTCTTTTTCATATGACTGCGCGAGAAGCATCAAGATGAACGGATCTTCCTGGCTCGCTTTTTCGAGTTCCGTGATTGCGGTTTTGTAGTCGCCGCTATAGAACGCTACGTATCCGGTCAGATAGGGAAAGAACTGTGCCTGGTTCGGATTGTTCGCTTTCTCGAGCGCCACTTTGGCCGCGGCAACCCGCTTCTGTGCTTCGTCACGCTGTCCGCGGCGCGCGGCAATACGGGCCTGCGCGTGCGCCCAGCGGAACGCCCACAGGTTCTTGTCGGCGTCCTTCATTTCCGTTTTCCGCATCGCGGTGTCATAGCCGAGCTTGTACCACTTCGCAGCGCCGTCGATATCGCCGGACTCGAGATCGATGCGCGCCAGTTCATTGGCCACTCCGGCCGCAGCCTCGAAGTCCGGCTTCGCGATCAGCGTGTCAAACGCCTGCTTCTCGTATTTCTCCGCCTCGGCCGAATTGCTCTCGAATGCGTACGAAATCGCCATCATTCGCAGCGCGCGGTTCTTTTGATCGGCGGGAGCCACCTCGATCGCTTTCTTCAGGTGAACCCGCGCGGCCACGTAGTCGCTCTTCAGGTCGAGTGCCACACCCGACTCCAGGTGCGCCTCGTACGAATTCGGAGAGATCTGGATCGCCTGGCTGTACAGCTTGAGTGCCTCATCCTGGTTGCCTTCGCTATTCAGTTGTTGGCCCTGTTTCACCAGCGCCTGCGCATTATCGGATGCCTGCGGCGCCTGCACCCCCGCCGCTCGCCCCGTGCAAGTCACACCCGCCAAAAACATTGCTAAGAGAATCGGAAGTTTACGATGAGAAGAATTCATGCGCGCGATTATAGCCCCAAACTTAGATGGGGACGCGAGAAAGAGCTATGGCATTTCCGGATATGCAATCTGGTCCAGGAACCGGATTGTATGGACTAAAGAATTTAGACGACCGTGACTTGAACCCCGGATTTCTTCAGTGCGTTCAGGTCTGCCTTGGGGATTCCGGCGTCAGTGATGACATGGTGGAGAGAGGAAGTCGAAGCAATCAACGAGAGGCTGCGTTTCCCGAATTTGCTGGAATCGCAGACAGCGACCGCCACTTTGGAAATCTCGATCATGGCGCGATTTACTTTCGCTTCCAGAAGATTGGGTGTGCTCAGCCCATACTGAACATCGAATCCGTCGACTCCAAGAAAAAGGATGTCGGCGTGCAACTTATGGAGGGTCTCCTCGGCGAGCGGCCCGACTAAAGAAAAAGAGTTTTTCCTCAGACTGCCCCCGGTCAAAATCACTTCCAGCACCGATCCGGAGAGTTCAGCCGCGATATTCGCGGCGTTGGTTATGACTGTCAGGTTCCGAAAATTCCGCAGCGCGCGGGCGATGGCAGTAGTGGTAGTTCCGGAGTCAAGGACGACCACTTGCCCTTCCGATACCATTCGCGCTGCAGCCGACGCAATCTGCAGCTTCTCCTTGCGATGCAGCTTCTCTTTTTCTCGCAAGGAGGGATCTTCGAGGGCGCCGTCGTGCGCTGGAAGGGCACCGCCGTGGGTGCGGTGAATCTGGCCTTTGCCATGCAAAATCTCAAGGTCCTTGCGGATGGTGACCTGGGAAGTGCGGAACTGTCTGGCCAGGTCCACGACCAAGACCCGGCCATCCCGACGCAGCAGATCGAGGATTGCTCTTTGCCGCTCTTCGTTTAGCATTTCAGAAATTTCGATCCGGGTTACGCGTAAACCCGCCAACAGGAAGACTCTCTTGGCACTTCTCTTTTATCCCGCATAACATTCCGTTGTCTAGAGAAATGTTCAGGTGGCGCCAATGACGGTTGCCGACGCAAAAACGGGACTAGGATTTGCGATCTTCGGCCAAACCGCGCGACGATACGATTCCAAGGAAGAATATTCCGGTTGACAAGGCGGCAAAACGGAAGTAAAAGTAATCGTTCGTAACATTACGAAACTGCGCACTTCGAAGTGAGAGTCCAGCACTTCCTGGGCGCAACTTATGGAGGCTTGCCATGCCCGTCTCTTTTCACGCCCGACAAAACCTTGTAGCGGTGTTTCTTTTTGTAGCCATTGGCTTGGCTACACCGTTGTGGGCGCAAAAGGATGCAGGGACCATTGTCGGAGTGGTTCGCGACCCGAGCGGTGCGGTGGTTCAGGGCGCTAAGGTCGCGGTCGAGGATGTGGATCGCGGCGTCCAAATGACTCTCTCCACCAACGACCAAGGAGAGTATGTCGCGAGTCCACTGCGCATCGGACGCTATAAGATCTCGGTGGAGAAGACGGGGTTCAAGAAGACGGTGTCAGAGGTTGTGGAGTTGAACGTGCAAGGACGCCTCGCCATCAACATGACCCTGCAGGTCGGGCAAATATCCGAAGTGGTGGTGGTCACAGGAGCGGCGCCGCTGCTCGAAACCGAAACTTCGGAGTTGGGACAGGTCGTCGACCAGAAGCGGGTGAGCAACCTGCCACTTAACGGGCGAAACTTCGCCCAGTTGGCGCTGCTCAGCCCCGGCACTTCGCCGAGCGAGCCGGGCGCGCGCGACGAAGGCGGATACGGTTTCAGCGCCAATGGAGCACGATCACTGCAGAACAATTTCTTGCTTGACGGCGTGGACAACAACTCGAACCTGCCCGACCTGCTCAATGAAACGAACTTCGTGATTCAGCCTCCGGTCGAAGCTCTGCAAGAATTCAAGGTACAAACCAACGCCTACAGCGCCGAATTCGGACGCGGCAATGGAGCCATCGTGAACGCCGTCATCAAATCAGGAACCAACCAGCTTCACGGCTCGGCGTGGGAATTCCTGCGCAACAACAAGCTGGACGGACGGAACTATTTTGATGCTGTGGGACCCGTACCTCAATACCAGCAGAACCAGTTTGGAGCAACATTCGGAGGGCCGGTGTTGCTGCCTCACTTGTACGATGGAAGGAATCGCACGTTCTTCTTTGTCGATTACGAGGGATTCCGCGTGCGCCAGGCGCAGACCCAGACCGCATTCGTGCCGCCGACGGCGTGGCGCACGGGAGATTTTTCAAGCCTGATTGATTACACCACGCAGGAGTTCAACCCGAACGGTTCACCGATACTGGATTGCAACAATCGACCGACGTATGCGGGCGAGATTTTCGACTCTAAGTTGGCGAAAGCGAATTGCGGAGTGCCCTTCCAATACGACGGGACCGGGAAACCTCTGAACATCATCCCAGCCACGCCAGTCGTGGCAGGCGGTGGTTCCTTGGATCCATTGGCGCTCAGGCTGGCAGCGTTGTATCCGGCGGCGGGGCCGGTCAACTCGAGTGGGAACAACTTCCTCGCTAATCCTGTGCGCAAAGAAACGCGCAACAACTTTGACGCTCGGGTGGACCAGAAATTCTCCGACAGAGACAACACCTTCTTCCGCTTCAGCTTCGAAAATCAGCCCAGCTTCATTCCCGGAACCTTCGGCGGCTTGGCCGACGGCGGTGGATTCTTCAGCGGCGAAGAGGATTTCTCCTACCGTAGTTTTGCCGCCAGTTGGACGCACATTTTCAAGCCCGAGTTGATCAACGAATTCCGGCTGGGCTACAACCGGGTGAACGCGCATCGCCTGCAACTTAACGCGAACACCAACGTATCGGCCCAGCCCAATGTCGATTTTCCCGGAGTTCCTTTTTCACCCGGCATTGGCGGGCTTCCGCAACTGACGTTTAGCGACGTTGCTACCCTGGGCAGTCCCACATTCCTGCCTTCGGTGGAGCTCCAGAATTCTTACACTCTCTCGGAAAACCTGACCTGGGTGCGTGGGCGCAATGTCTGGAAGTTTGGCACCGAGATACGTCGCGAAGAATTCACGATTTTTCAACCGGCTGCAGCGCGCGGGACGCTGAGTTTCAACCCCACACTGACGGATAATCCCGCGGCGATCGGGACAGGCGGGACCGGGTTCGCCTCCTTCATGGCAGGGCTTGCCAGCGGCGGCAGCATCAATAACCTTCACAATGTGGACTATTTCCGGAACACCTATGCGTTTTACGCGCAGGATGACTGGAAGCTAACGCCAACACTGGTTTTGAACCTGGGATTGCGCTACGAATTATTTGGCACCGTCTCGGATCGCTTCAACGATGTGGGGAACTTTGACCTCAGCAATCCCGCCAATCCCACTATCTTTGTGCCGAGCGGACAATCCGCGAAGCTCACGCCCTACATCGCGCAGTACGTCAAGATCAGCGCCACCGGCAGCCGTGGGCTGGTCAACTCCGACCTGACTAACTTCGCGCCGCGGATCGGCATGGCATGGCAGTTCACTCCCAAGACGGTGTTGCGCACAGGCTATGGCATTTTCTACGGCGGCCAGGAGAACGGGCCGTACTCGAATCCCAGTCCCGGATTCAATCCTCCGTTCTTCGTGAACCAATCGTTCATTTCACCCTGTGGCGCGCCGACGGCGAACACATCGGCTGGAGACTGCCGCTTGTCGCTGATTCCCGCTCTAGCTGGCGGCTTCCCCGCCAACTCGCTGGTCGATCCCAACACTCCCATTTTTTTCGCGGTCGATAAGAACCTGCGTACGCCCTACATGCAGCAGTGGCATTTAAGCTTTCAACGTGAATTACCCGCGAACAGTGTGTTCACGCTGACCTATGCGGGTTCCAAGGGGACGAAGTTGTATACCTTCTTTAACGGCAACCAGGCAGCGCCGGACCCGAATCCGAATGACGCGACTGCGCCACGACGGCCGGTGTTCGCGACCTTAATCGGAGCCCCCGGCCCTTGTGCTCTGGCGACACCTCAGTACTGCGCCCCGGTTTTCGACACGGGCATTGATTGGTTCCGCTCCACTGGAACTTCCAATTACAACTCGCTGCAGGCAAGTTTCGAAAAGCGCTTCGCGAAGGGTCTGCAGTTCCAGGCGTCCTACACTTACGCGCATTCCCTGGATATCGCCTCCAACGCGAACCTTGGTCCTACGCAGAACAACAGCGACTTCCGCTACTTCCGAAATCCACAGGCAGAATACGGCAATTCCGATTTCGACGTGCGCAACCGCTTCGTGTTTAGTTCGATCTACGAACTACCCTTCGGTCACGGCAAACACTTCATGGGGGATGCGACCGGGTTTGCGAACCAGGTGGTTGGAGGCTGGCAGATTGCCAACATCGTTTCGCTGTCCAGCGGCAACTGGTTTACGGTGCTCGACGCGAATGGCAACTTCGCCAATGCTGACGGTGGCGCCGGTGGGGTGTCACAGCGCCCTGACCAGGTCGGGGATCCGAACCGGGCGGGCATGGTGCCGGGCAATCCGACCTGTGTTGCTCCCACCAAGATTCACACGCCGACCGCGTTTTTCAACACTTGCGCGTTTGTCGATCCCCCTCTCGGATCCTTCGGCGACGTCGGTCGTAACACCATTCAGGGGCCGGGATACAAGACCTGGGACTTCTCCGTATTCAAGTTCTTCCATACTTCGGAGAAGACGAGTCTGGAATTTCGTGCGGAGTTTTTTAATATTCTGAATCACACAAACTTCTTATTTGCGAATAGCGGTCCGCAAAACGGCAACAACGCAACCACTCTTGGAACATCGCAATACGGCAGCTTGACGGCTGCTCGGCCGCCGCGACAGATACAGTTTGCGCTGAAGTTCTCTTTCTGATGCACCGAAAACTCATGACCGAAGCACAGTGTCCGATCCGAAAGCCGGCAATTGCACGGCGTGCGATCGAAACCGTGCGAAAGAACCTTGCAGTCTTGCGGTGCGGCGTGATGGGCTCGACTATAGCCGCCTTGACGCTCGGTGCGGTGCCGTGTCTCGCGCAGCAACTGACTAATAGCACTCTGTCCGTGACGGTGAATCGTCAGGATGGATCGTATCAATTTGGAGCCGTTGGTAGTCCGTCTGTGCTGCACGCAGGCGTAAGCGCACTGGTTGATCACGCCTGGCTGCGTTCCGGGAGCTACCCCTCGCATTCGGTTTCCGAATCGTCATTCAGCGACTCTCTTGGTTCCGGTAGACAGTTGACGGTTACATACAGCGGATTGCACGATAGTCCTGATCTTGTTTATGTAGTTCAGCTTTACACCCAAAACCCCTACGGCACCGTGCAAGTGCGGGTCAGGAACGAAACGCACAAGGCGATGTCTGTACAGGCAATCCGCAGCCTTGAGGCCACGGGAGACTCGATCATCAACTTGGGTGGGCAACCCGCGGATGAGCGAATTCTCTCCGATAGCTTTAGCGAAGATTGGCCCGACTTGGTGATCTACGATCTCGGGGACGCTCCTGGCGGAATGCATCGCGGTGTTGGAAGCCAGCTTATCTACAACCGAAAGACCAAGCAGAGCTTGTTTCTTGGTGCACTCACATCGGATCGTTTCTTGACTCTCTTGCGACTGAAGACCGAAGGCAAAGGCGCCGGAGCTAAGATCGCATCGTATACTGTCGAATCCACCGGAACTACTGCGATTCAGAAAGATTACAGTGAAGCAGATACTCTGAAAGTGAAGTCTCTGCAAAGCGATCGGATTGAACTTAGTCTTCCACTCAATCCGGGTGAAGAGATGGTCTCCGAACGATTGATGTTCGCGGCGGGGCCGGACTATCTCGGGCAACTACGCGCCTATGGTTCCGCCATTCGCCTGCTGCATCACTCCCGCGTTTCAAGTGAGATTCCGATGGGATGGTGGAGTTGGACCGCGTACTATGGCGCGATCAACGAAGGCGAGACGCTGACAACTGCCGATTGGATGTCGCAGCATTTGAAATCGCTCGGTTACAAATATCTCCAGATTGACGATGGCTATCAGTACGCTCGCGGAGAGTACGGCACCACCAATGCAACCCAATTCCCAGACGGCATGCGGGTTGTGGCTCATCGTATTTTGAGAGATGGCCTCACCGTCGGCCTGTGGACGGCGCCGTTCGAGGTCAGCAGCCGGGCGTGGGTTTACGAACATCACAAAGATTGGTTGGTCCACAATGCTGGCGGCCAACCGATTCCCCTTGAGGATTTGTGGAAGCAGGATTTTGACACGCTTTACGCGCTGGATACGACGCATCCCGGGGCGCAGGAATACCTGCGCCAAACCTATAAGACCTTGGTTCATGAATGGGGAGTTCGCTTCATCAAATTGGACTTCATGGATACGACCGCAATCGAAGGCTACTACTACCGCCCAAATACCACTGCACTCGAAGCCGAGCGGATCGGCTTGCAGGTCATCCGCGACGCTGTCGGCGACGAGGTGATTCTGGACAAGGACGGAAGTCCGATGCTTAATCCCGTCGGGATCGTAGACACAGGTCGCGTCTCCGCCGATACGGGACACAGTTTTCTACGATCGAAGACCGCCGCTCCCGGAATCGCAGCGCGCTTCTACATGAACGGCAACTTCTTCATCAATGACCCCGACGCTTTCAACGTCACCGATACGTATTTAGTGGAGCATGCGGGCGAGCATTCCTCACATTCGCTGGCGGAAGCACAGGCTTCGATCGCACTCTCGGCGGTCGCCGGTGGCATGTATGAAATCGGGGATGACCTGCTCACACTCAACAGTGAAAAAGATCGACTGGCCTTGGTGGAAAACCGGGACTTGCTGAACATGTCCAAAGCTGGGCGAGCCTCAACGCCCGTAGATCTGATGAGTTATGACGCGGAGGATGGACAACCGGGTATTTTCCTGCTGCGGCAAAGCCCCCGCCAAAGCATCTTGACGATTTTCAACTGGACCGACCGGCCGCGCTCGCGCTCGATCAGCCTCAAAGACCTTGGACTCCCAGTCAGCTCCACGATGGTAGCAACAGCAGTCATGGATTCAAGCGCCACCTTCGCGCTCGACGGTGGCTTGATCCGGATTGACAATCAATCGCCGCAATCGGCGATTGTGCTCAAGTTGGTCGACAATGCTATCGCGAAGACCGCTCCAACGGTTGCGGCCCTAGTCCCTTCCCATTCTAAGGTTGGGGAGACGATAAACTTCTCGGCTCAGGCCGACCCTGACGGCGTTCCGGCTCTCGCCTATCACTGGGACTTCGGCGACGGCACAATCTCGGAAGGGTCCAAGGTTTCGCATTGCTACACAAAAGCGGCGGACTTCACAGTGCGGCTCACGGTCGACGGGCCGGACGACGCGCCCTATGAACAGAGCTTTTCCATCGGAGTAACGGGCGAATTGAAACCGACTCCCGAACTCCGCGCGAATCGGCGTTTTGAGGAGCCGGCCGACAAATGATGTACCTACTGCCCGGCCTTGCGGCCGCTGGCGGCCACATGCCCCTCTACGCGTAGATCAATCACTACTCTCCCGGCACGTGAACCGCGTTCAGTAAGGAGAGCGACCCATTCGGGCGCAGCTCTGAAGTACTCCGGCCATCGCGTGAATCCCCTGGAAGGCGGCAAGCCGAAAGCAATCGCTTACCTCCCTCAAGTGTTTCCGAATTGCCGGTCGTCCAGGACTTTAGAGAGGGGCAAAGCCTGATCGGTGACGCTCGATCGGGTTGTCAGCTCCGGTCAGACTTGCTCAGCCACTCGCATGCTTCGCGTCCGCCTGCGACGCCGTATATAGCGAACCAGTATTATCACAAACGCAATCAGTACGACTCCTGCACAAACCGCAAAGGTAATGAGCATGCGCATCGAATTGATCAGGATGAACTTGCCGTTTGTCGTGTAGAAGCCGTTGAAGCTGCTGACGGCGGCCGGCAGCGCGAGCAAATCATCTTTCGTCATTTGCAGGACATGTTCGTTGGGATGATATTGGGATTGCCAGGGAAATGTCTCCCCATCGGCATCGAGTTCGACATGGCCGCCGAGGACGAAGCTGATCGGGCGATCCTTGCCGAAGGCGGCGACTCGTTTCGCGCTGGCAAGGTCGGCGTTGGCGTCGTCAATGAGAAGGCGTCCTGGCATCAGAAAGTCGCCGGAAAAAAATAGCCCCGTATTCCGGTCGTAAAACGAGACCTCAGTCTCGTTGTGGCCGGGCGTCGGGATCACGTCGACGGTTCGATCGCCGAGATCGATCTGGGCAAGACCGTTCGGCCAGTCGGTAAAGTTGTAGAACTGCCGAACGCTGTCGATATCAAACCCAACCACCTGGACATTGGGCAGGTGCGCGAACTGTCCATCACCCCCGCGATGGTCAAGATGCCGATGAGTGTGGACCACAAGCAAGGGAAGCTTTGCCGATCCGTCTCCGGGCAGCAAATGCATCACCGTCTGCGCCAGCGGCATTTGAATCGGATCTGCGAGGTCGCCGCTGTCGATCAGCAACGCCTTCGTCGATCCAAGAAGGAGGTACATGAAAGGCGCTTCGAACGTGGCGCAAAGATTCTGCCGGAGAATGAACGTCCCCGGGTTATATGCGTGTACCTCAATAGGCGCTTGCGGGCTGGCCTTGCAGTCCTTTGCACCTTCATTCCAGTGAACGTTCATTGATCCGGGCACGAGTTGGGACCTGGCGGGCGATGTCGCCAGTAGCATCCCGAGAGCCAGCAAGGGGTAGAACGTCACTCGCCGGTAGATCGCGCGGCCAACAAGAGTCGGTGAGTTTGGGTGATTTCCTCGGGCCATACGTTACTGAGCCTCCTTACGATCAGGCAGAATTGAGTCCAGGGTGCGAAGCCATAAACCTACCGCGTGGTCCAGGCGCTTGCGGTCGCGAGTCGAGCAGTAATCAAGCATGAAGCCTCGCAAGCCCGCCAGGATGATGGTGGCCAAGGCGCGCGCTTCCTTGCGACGGTATCCTTGGCGACAGAGCGGATCGGCTACAAACCGCAGCCAGTCCTCGATGGCGTCGCGCAGGAAAGCTTTATAGCGTTGCGGATGACGCATGGCTATCCCGTACGCCTCGAAGAAGAGGCGGAACAGTGGTTCGGAATCGGGCGCGCTCATGTGTTTCCAAATGGTCTGGCAAGCCTCGGCGAAGCTGGCCGCCTGGATCTGGCCATAGTTGTCGCGCTGTCGTTCTCGGAGCCCCGCCAGAACCTTGACCACCATTTTTTCCTTCGAGCCGAAATAGTAAAGCAGAACGCGAGGACTGGATCCGAGTGCTTTGGCCAAGGGCCTGAGCGAGAGGTCAGCGAGACCATGCTTGACCAGATATTGGACGATCGCGTCCAGCAATTCCTCCGGCCGCTTTTCATTTACGGGGCGACTCATAATTCGATATTATCATTAATGAAACAGTCGTTTCATTAAAAAATCAACAGCATCCTGAACTTGAAAAAACACACTCCTGACCCAAGCGGGATTGACAATGCGAGTTAACGAGTGGCGACAGAGCGCCAGTCGGCGAAATAAGAAACGATGACCTAATCCTCCGTGACCGAGATCGCCGGGACCGTCCCGTCGATTGTTGAGGTCTGGCAGTGGTACCGGTCGACGATGGAGACGCGGTCGGGAGCGCCGGTTTTGCGCAAAATGCGATGCACGTGGTTTTTCACCGTGTGCTCGGAGAGATGCAAGCGGCCGGCAATTTCCTTGTTGGTGAGTCCCCAACAAATCAGTTCGACCAATTGGCGTTCGCGGAGGCTCAGTTCGGAGCGGCCGCGCGTCCGCAGGTTCTGGCGAATCGCGAGTTGCTGT
>Ga0210410_10001013_pt1 | contig 27220 bp, 23 predicted proteins | sample IncBWC4MmetaG_FD_161058 | JGI IMG/M metagenome (GOLD analysis project Ga0210410, IMG submission 161058) | Forest soil microbial communities from Barre Woods Harvard Forest LTER site, Petersham, Massachusetts, United States - Inc-BW-C-4-M | ecosystem: Environmental > Terrestrial > Soil >... | reverse complement strand
TCCAAATGCGTTCGTATTCCCCGCGCTGAAACCAAGCGCATAAGTCGGATAGAACCCAAACCTGCTGTCCGTAGCGATTGTTATCCTCGAGACCGAACCGCCAAATTTGATGGTGTGATTTCCCTTCGTGAAGCTCGCGTTGTCCAAACCTGTCCATGTGCGCGTATTGCGTCCTTGGGGCAGAAAATTGGGATTAGGATCCGTGAACGGCAAGGTGGTGTCGTCCAGAACATAACTGCCGAATTTTTGACCCGTAGTGAAAAATCCGGGCGCCAGGTTAAAACCAAATCGCGCTTCGTTCGTGATCGTTCCCGTGGGGCTCCACCGCCACCCGATCGAGAGGAACTTCTCCTTACCGTTATTGCTGACCAGTGGCACGGTGTTATAGGAGGTGTCGATGTCCGGCCGGTCGACGATGTCCCGGTTCCATGCCCACGTCCCGTTGATCGTATTGTGTGAGTTCAGGTTGTAGTCCACGCGGAAACCATAGTTATCTCTCGTGTCGTTGCTTCTCGCGTTCAATTGATAGCCCAGCAGGTTGATACCGTCGCCCACGCGCGTGTTATTCGTCTTTGAAGCGGGAATCTGCTGGATCAACGCCAGCATCGTTGGATCGACTGTATACGCAAAGTTTTGTCCGCTATTGTTGGTGAAATTGAGAAGATTTATGGTTCGGGCTCCCGCCGGATCCGGGTTTCCGTTCGAATCCACGGGCGTGTAGGTAAACGGCAGCGTCGGACTCGCGCTCGTCAGCGCATTAAAAATCGTAGGGCTGATCACTGTCGTGTTGTTGACAGCTTGCTGCCGCAATCTCAACAGCTCGTACCAGCCGTAAATGAACAGTTTGTCCTTCAGGATCGGCCCACCAAGATTGCCGCCGCCCTGATTCCGCAAGAGATTCGGGTTCGGAGTTCCGCTGGCATCGTTAAACCAGTCGTTGGCTGCCCAGGCATTTGTGCGGTAGTTCCAGAAGCCTTGGCCGTGCCAGTTGTTCGTTCCCTTAGGAGTGATGATGCTGACTTGGGACGATCCTCCGCCGTTGTCAACCCCCGCGTTTTGATTGATGATCGTGAACTCTTGCGCCTGGCTGCTGAACGGCTGATTCGGGCTGAAATCCAGCGCGTTTTCACGAATGAAATTGTCCTGGATGTTGATGCCGTCCAGCGTGAGATTTGAAAAGGTCGTTCGTTGTCCGCCTATCACCGTGTCGGTCGGCCCGCTCCCGTTCGACGGCCCACTGGAATTCACTCCCGCTTGCAGCGACAATAGGTTTAATGGGTTCCGGTCGAGGATAGGCAACGCCTCAATCTGCCTCTTCTCCACCGTGCTGGACACCTCGGTATCCGTAGTGTTGACCACTTCGGCGCCCGCTTCCACCGTAATGCTCTCTTTTGTTGAGCCTACTTCCAGTTTGATTGGCGGTACCGAGTACTTCGAGGCCGCGTCCAGCAGGATGTTTGCGACCACGGACTCCCGAAAACTTGGCGTCGTCACCGTCACGCGGTACATTCCGCTGTCAATGCTCGAAAATTGGAACGCCCCCGTCGAACTCGTCGTCGTGTTGTACGTGTAGTTCGTCCCCTGGTTCGTCAGCGTCACGTTCGCGCCTTCCACCGGCAATCCTTGCGGATCGAGCACCGTTCCCACGATCGAGGCGGTTGGTGTCTGGCCCGACGCTGTGCCGTTAAAGGCCAACCCGCCAAGCAACGCCACCACCGCCCAAACCACCCAATACACCCTCGTCATCCTGCGGAAGTCCATGCTTCCTCCTTGGACCATCTGAGATTTTTCTCGTGGCCTGATTGCTTAAGGGGCGGAACCATATTCAGTCCGTTTCCGAATCGCCAGACTGAGTTTTGGGAGAATTTTGTATTACTCGGTATCATTCCCCACCCGCGGGGAACTCACCGGCAATATAAAGTACTGTGGGAGGGGAGGTGCAATCAATTTTCCAATCACAAATTCTTTTCGCTTTGTGTTTCCAATGTAACTATCTGCTTTTCAACGTATTAAGATTTACCCTAAATGGGGCGCAGCACTTTTGCCCTAAATTGCCTACGTTAATCCGTATCTCCTCCGCAATTGCGGATATTCTGAGCCAACATCATCACCCCCGACCCGCCGCCATTTTGGAGAATGAGTCCGTACTTACGGAAAAAAAAAGAGGCCGACCTTGCGGTCGGCTTCTTCGGTTTAGAGATTGTCTTTAAGCCTTCTAGGCCTAGAACACAAATTTCGCGCCCAACTGAATGAGTCGAGAGTTCGTGAAATTTCGAATGCCACGAACTCGCCCGAAAGTCCCGGCGGCCACATCGGCAGACGGGTTTGCAAAATTGGTGTGGTTGAAGAGATTGTAAAATTCCCCTCGCAGTTGCAGTGTCTTTCCTTCCGTAATGGTGGTGTTCTTTTGCAGGGAGAAGTCCACGTTTGAATAGGTGGGCCCAGTCAGGAAACCTCTGCCGACAGTCCCAAGAGTTCCAACGGCGTTATCTGTAAAGGCCGATGGGTTGAAGTAGTAATGCTTCGCGGACGCCCTAGGATCCATGATGACCGGATTGGATACCAGATCCGGTCTATCCGGGCAACCGTAGTAAGAGTAGTTTCCCGAACACGTCAGCGACAAGGTGTTGCTATCCTGAAGGTTGATGGGGAATCCGGATTGCCAGGTAGCTATCCCGCTAACCTGCCAACCCTTCACCGCACGGCTCAGTAACGCCGAGGAAACCCTTGGACCCGGGATGTCATAAATCAATGCTGTTACCCAGCGATGCCGGGCATCGAAGGCCGAGCTTCCATAGTCGCGCCGGAAATTCCCATAGGGGTCGACGCCGCCGGCGGCCTGAAATGCCGTATCTTCGAAGCTCGAACTCACGTCTGTGGCGTGTGAATAGGTGTAGGAGCTATTGAACTGAAGTCCGTAGCTGTAATGCTTTTCCACCGTGAGTTGCATGGAGTTGTACTTGGAATAGCCACCGTTGGTCTGCCATCCCCCGTTGCCCCAGATATTCCCCGGATACTTGTAGTAGTCTGGGTGATCTATGGGCAAGGTGATGCCCCCGGTTTTTACGCAAGCGGGGCTTGCAAGGCATTGTTGAACGCCCGCTGGAGTTGTCGGGTTAAACGTGTACGAAGTAATCAGTTTGCGTCCCTGGGCCCCGACATATCCGATGCGCAGGATCGTGTTGCCGGGCAATTCGCGCTCAACCGTCAGGTTATAGTTCATCGAGTAAGGACTCGTAAGACTCTTCTGATTCACACTCAGGTTGAACCCAAACGGTTCGAATTGCGTGAAGTCGATATTTTTCGCTCCCGGCGCCGGTGCGACATACGGGAACTTGTTGTTGATCGAAAAACCGCTCGCGATGTCTTGGAATGGGTTCGGGAACGAGGGAACATACGAGTTCGTGGCAGTCGACACATCCGTTACGCCCGCGCTTGTCAAGCCGAACGGAGCGATGCTCAGGTCTTGCAGGTTCAACTCTTCTTCCCCGCGGTTAAAATAGACACCGAAGCCGCCTCGGATGGACATCTTGCCCGGCCCGCCGGACAAGGCTCCCCAGTTCGGAGAATAAGCAAAGCCGGCCCGAGGCCCGACGTGGCCATACTTCGTAGTGGGGCCCCCGTACTTATTGCAACCGGGATCGCCCGGAAGCGTGTAACCGACGGGAGCGGTGGGGAAGACCGTGGACTGCACTCCGGGTTGGAAGCAGACACGCGAAAGCCCGTTGTTCTGATACTCCGCGACCGGCGTGTCGATCTGGTATCCGACTCCTATGGTGAACGTCAAATTTTGCCGGAAGTGCCACTGATCCTGCCCGTAAATGTAATTTTCGTACGCGTAAGCCTTGATGATCGATCCAGATCCCTGCGTGTAGTTATTAGGAACACCTAGCAGGAAGTCCAGGCCTGGATCGCCGGTTGAATAAAGGCCTGCTGTATTGAAAGAAAACACGCCATCGTTATTGGCTGCAAAGGGGTTGAAGACTTCAAACTTCCGACCGTCGTAGCCAAACTTCAGGCTGTGCTTTCCCTTCACCCAGCTGAAGTTGTCGGTCGCCTCATAGGTCTGGTCAATGCGCGGCTGGGGACCGTTGTTCGTGCCGCCGAGTACAAAGTAGCCGTTTATATTCATTTGCGGGTAGTCCGCGCTCCCGGGGAGTTGCGGGATGATATTGGGGAACCCGACACTGGAAGGCAGGCGGACAGTGTTCGGCTGCCCAGACTTGAAGTTGAGGCGCGAGTACCCAAACCGCAATTCGTTGAGCAGGTCCGCGGTGAACACGTGATTCCACGCGGCCGTAAACTGCTTTGTGAATGGCGTGCTGTTATCGCCGAATCCGGGCAGAGTCGCGCCCGTGAATGGTAGCGTATTGATCGAGGACTGGTCGTTGGCAAAAGCGTAGAACCAGATCGAGTCTTTATTGTTGAATGTATAGTCCGCGCGCCCAAGGAACTGGTTCGCTTTGACCTGCTGCACCGGGTTGAAGGAATACTGAGTGCCTGAGTTCGCGGCCGGAACGAATTGCGAAACCAGTTTCGTTGATAACGAATTGTAATCCGCCGTCGGAACCACGCCTCCGACAAAGCACGCCTTCCACGTCATGCCTTGCGGGCAGTTGCCACCCGGCCCCTGAATGCCGCCAGCGAATGGAATTGGTTTGGTGCTGAGCACTGTCGGATCCCAGTTCCCGCTCAGCTGAGCGCTGCTGAAAACCGTGGGAAATTGCCCATTAAAGTTGGTATCCGGCTGCCGCGCCACCGTCCTCTGAAAGCCGAAGAATAAGAAGAATTTGTTCTTCAGAACAGGCCCGCCGATCACGCCACCAAACTGATTTTGGTGGAAGATCGAGGGATGCTTCTGGAAGTAATTATGAGTATTGAGAGAAGTGTCTCGGAAGAACTCAAAAGCGGATCCATGAAAACTGTTCGTCCCGGACTTGGTGACCGCGTTAATGATCGCGCCAGAGTTACGACCGTATTCCGGGTTGATGGTGTTGGTCACCATCTTGACTTCATCCAGGCTGTCCGGGATCGGCTGCACCAGCGGCGAGTTCAGCGGCAGATCGTTGTGATCTGTTCCATTCACCAGGTAGCTGTTTTGCTGCGCTTGGCTGCCGTTTGTCGAATAGTTGGTGCTAAAGCGCGTATCCGGCGTCACCACCCCGGGCAACGTTTGTTGCAGCGTAATTACGTTGCGCCCGATCAGCGGCAAGTCGACAAGGCTCCGCGTGTTGAGATTGGAAGTGAGCTGCATACTCGATTGCTCGACCTGCGCGGTGTTGGCTTCGACGGTCACCGTCTCCGAGACAGTTCCCAATTCCAGATTGATGTTCAGCACATAAATCTGGGATACATCCAGATGTATCTTCTCTGCACGGAAAGTTCTGAATCCGGAGCGTTGCACCGAGACATCGTAAGTTCCCGGCGCGGCCAACTGAATGAATTCGTACTCACCGTTTGTGCCGGACTTGGTTACTTTCTTAATCCCGGTTTGGGTATTTGTTGCTGTGACTTCTACGCCGGCTACCGCGCCGCCCGCAGCGTCTACAACTGTGCCCCTAATCTTTGCGTAAACATCATCGGCCTGGATCTTTGACACCACCAGCAAGCTCAAGCTGAATGCCAGGACCAATCCGGCAAAGGCCTTGAGCGATGCAAGCGGAGAGATACACTCGCACACACGATTCCTCATGGAACCCCCATTTTTTCGGTTTCAGAGAGTAGTGTTACGTAGGACCACCACAGTCCTGCTAAATTTGCAGCAAGATTGTTTCCATCCCATCAAATACTTTAATTGTCTAAAGAGTTAAGTTAAGTCTTGATTTTTCAACGCGGACGGCCTGATGCCCTTCCACCCATCGCTCGATCATGTATTCTGAAAAGCATATATCCCGCCCGTTTCTTCCAAATTCTGAAGCTGCCTCAATACTTCCCCTTGAATCCTCCAGGCACTTCAGTCCATCCAAGACCTGTGTTAGCTTTAGGGTTGAATTGCAGTTCGCTCAAGCTGAGGTGAGTCAAAATGCTTTCAAGGATCGTTGTCTCCGCACTCTTGGGGGTCCTTTTGCTCGATTTTGGTGGCTGCGGAAATGTGGGGAAACCGTCGGACGACGCCGTCACCACCAGCATCAAGGCCAAGCTCTATTCCGAGCCGCTGCTGAAATCCGCGTCCGTCGATGTCGTCGCCAAGGACGGCATCGTCACCCTCACCGGCCAGGTGCCCGATGACGCGGCGCGCCTCACCGCACAGCACATCGCCGCGACCACCCCCGGCGTGAAGACAGTAGTGGATCAGACCACGATGGCTCCGCCAATGGCAACGACCGCAGAGAACCTCGCGCCACCTGCTCCTCCTCGGCCTCCCGTGCGTCCTGCACGACCTGCGCGAACTCACAGCAAGCCTGCTCCGCCCGCGCCGGCTGCAGCTCCCGCCCCAGCCCCCGCGCCTGCTCAAGACGCAGCGCCCAATCCGGGTCCTCTGCATGATCCAGCGCCAGAAAAGCCTTCCGCTCCAGCGCCGCCGCCTCCACCTCCGCCGCCGCAGCCCATCACTGTCACCATTCCCGAAGGAACCATCGTGACTGTGCGCACCATCGATTCCATCGACTCCAAAGTCAACAGCGCCGGCCAGACCTTTCGTGCTTCTCTCGACGCACCCATTGTCGTTGGCGATCGAGTTGTTGTCCCAAAGGGGCTTAACGTAAATCTCAAACTCATTGACGCCAGCTCCGCCGGAAAATTCAAAGGACGCAGCGAACTCACCGTCTCGCTCGACAGCTTCACTTATCAAGGCAGGACCTATCAGGTCGCCACCAGCGACGTGCAGGAAAAAGGCGGCTCACGAGGAAAGCGCTCCGCCGAAGTCATCGGTGGAGGCGCCGTGCTCGGCGCCATCATCGGAGGCCTTGCCGGAGGCGGCAAAGGTGCCGCCATTGGCGCAGGCGCAGGCGCTGCCGGGGGCACCGCCGTGCAAGCTCTCACTCACGGCCAGCAGGTGAAAATCCCATCCGAAACTCGCCTCGACTTCACGCTGCATGATCCGGTCAACGTAACCTATTTCCCCAAGAAATCTTCCTACGCAAGCCAGTCCGCGCCCCCGCAGCAACAGTCAGATCCTGCAGCGGATGCTCCACAATCTCAGCCACCCAACTCTGACCCGCCACCCCAACAATAATTTCTGCTTTCAGTCCGCAGCGTTCTTCCAAAAGCCCCGAGGCCAGAACCTCGGGGCTTTTTTTTGGAGTGCGGCAGCAACGCTGCCGCTTTTACGCAGTAAACCCAACCACCCAATTTTCAAATAGAGCGCACTGCTTCGCATCCCTCCCTCTTTACTTCTCTTCGCTCTTCTCTCATCCTCTTACTCCATGACTCCCATCTCTCGCCGTAACTTCCTCCAATCGACCGCCGCCGCATCCGCGGTAGCTTTCACTCCGACTCTTCCGCAGACACAAACTCCCCCTGCTTTCTCCACCCTCAAACCGCTCGGCGACCGCGTCCATCCAATCACCGCCGACGAATTCCGCGCACGGCTTCTCCGCGCGCAATCTCTCATCGCGCAATCCAATCCCGCCTTTGACGCGCTCCTCATCGGCCCTGGCACTTCTCTCTACTATTTCTCCGGCATCCGCTGGTGGCTCAGCGAGCGCCTTCTCGCCCTGATCATCCCGCGCACCGGCCAGCCCATTCTCATCTCTCCCGCGTTCGAAGAATCCCGCATGCGCGAATCGCTTCTCTATCCCGCCGAAGTCCGCGCATGGCAGGAAGACGAAAGCCCCTCCCAACTCATCGCTTCCTCCCTCGCCGACCGCGGCCTCCGCACTGGCCGTATCGGCATCGAAGAGCGTCTCCCCTTCACCTTCTACGATCATTTCCGCGCCGTTGCGCCCGCTTACGATTTGGTCTCCGCCGATCCCATCACCATCGGCTGCCGAGCTGTCAAATCCGCGCACGAACTCGAACTGATGCGCCTCGCCTGCGAAGCCACCTGCGACGTCTACCGCGCCGTTTTTGCCAGTTTGAAAGAAGGAATGACGCAGGATCAGGTCAGCGATTTGGTCGTCGCCGGCTATGCAAGGATGCATCTGCGAGGAGACGCGCTCGTTCTCTTCGGCCCTTCCGCCGCCCTACCTCACGGCAGCAAGCAACCACGCATGCTAAAGGAAGGCGACGTCGTATTGATTGATGATGGCTGCACCGTCGAAGGCTACTGCTCCGACGTGACACGCACCGGCGTCTTCGGCAAGCCCAGCGAAAAAATCCAGAGCGCTTTCGAAACCGTCCGCAAAGCCCAGGACGCCGCTCTCGACGCCGCCCGCTCCGGAAAATTCTCCGGTTCCGTGGACGATGCCGCCCGCTCCGTCATTACATCCGCCGGCTACGGCCCCGGCTATAAATTCTTTGCGCATCGCCTCGGCCACGGCATCGGCCTCGACATCCACGAGCATCCTTATCTCGTCCACGCCAGCAAAACCCTCCTCCAACCCGGCACGACCTTTTCTAACGAACCCGGCATCTACGTCCCCGGCGAATTCGGCGTCCGCTGCGAAGACGTAATGGCCATCACCGCCGACGGCCCCGCCCAACTGCTGACTCCCGGCTTCCAAGTCTCATTGGAAAGGCCGTTAGGCTAATCTTCCCGCGCCAATTTCGCCACAAACTCCGCCACTCTCTCCTCCGCCCAAAACCTCTCCGCCCCCTCCCACCGCGAAATGAACCCGCAATGTCCCCCATGCTCCGGCGCAACAAACTTCACCCGCGCGTTCTTCTCCACATCCGTCTTCAAAAACGCCTCATACGGCACAAACGGATCATCCTTCGCCGTAATCATCAGCGTGGGCACGCTCACCTGTCGGACGACGCTCTTCGCCCCCGCGTGCTCGTAATAATCCTCTGCATCCTTGTACCCGAACTGCGGCGCCGTAATCGCATCATCGAACTCCCGCACCGTCCGGATCGCCCCAAAGCCGTTCTGGGAATATCTCTCCGGAAAAAGCTCCGCCTTCCTCCGGTACCGCGTCATCAGCCCCTTCACAAAATGCCGCTGGTACAGATAATTCTCCGTCTCCTCCAGCGCATCCGCGCAAGCCGACAAATTGAGCGCCGGGCAAACCGCGCACACGCCGCGCAATTCCCGGGGCGGCGCCGCGCCCCACTCTCCCGCCATCTTGGTCACCAGGTTCCCGCCCATCGAATACCCGGCAAAAAAAATCTGCGTAAATCCCTCCGCCATCAATTCCAAAAGAATCGCGCGATAATCCCCGCTCAATCCGCTGTTATACAATGTCGGCGTCAGCCGCTCCGTCCCGCCGCAATTTCTCTGATTCATCCGCACCGAATGAAATCCCCGCGCCCAGGCCTTGTCCGCAATCCCCCGCACATAATTCGAATCGCACGACCCTTCAAGCCCATGCACAATCACAATCACGGGCAGGTCGCGGTGCTTCCCAGCCTGCCAGTGGCAAACGCCCTTCAACTGCGTCTCCGCATCCACGCGGAACAACCGCTCCTCGCCCTCCGGAAGCGCAAACCTCCTCCGCAAGAACGCTCCCGCCATCGTCTGCAGGTGCCCGTTCCGCAACCACCCATGCGGCTCAAACTCTAGGAATTGGCTCGTGCGGCTAACGGACGTGGAAGGTGGATACAACTTCGCGACCTTTCACAAGTTCGACTTTGCGCCAGGCGCTGCGATCATTGAGCGACACCCATCGGCGCTCTTCTGCGCGGTAGTGCCAGTCCTTATCGATCTGATACAAAATCTGCAGATCCCGTCCCTCAAGGATATTCAGAATGCTGTTATCGTGCGAATTTCGCTCATCGAAATCAACTGAGGCCTTCTGCCCCATCTCTGAATAAAGTTCGTTTAATTCCAAGAGCAACCGGTTTACCCCTTCGCCCAAAGCTTCTACATTCAAACCAATCCTCTTCGCTTCTCTCAGGGTAATCGGATAGCTATGCGAGGGGTAAGAGGAATTAAGCGCATGGCTGATTCGGTGCGCCTTTTTCGTGTCCCTCATGTGATAGGACAAAATCTCAACGCACAACTTTGTGGATAACGCGCTTGAACGGTCCACGGCCCCAATCACTAAAGGATGAACATACTGAAAAAGGGCACCGTATGGATTCGAAGCTTTTTTGTCCGACTCCTTCTGCCACAAACTCACGACGCGATGCAACTCATCTTGGCTAACGCTGACCCTGTCGTTGTCCCGGTCAATAGGGGAAAGGTCGTGGGTCAGAGAGGTGTCAACTGCCGACAGATGGGCAAGCGGGCCCATTAGAATCTTGTCAGCACCCAGCGCAAGCATGGTTGCAGCTGACTCGCATTCAAGTGGCACCAACATCGTTGTCCTTTGCGCAAACTGGCGTAAAACATTGACCATTCGCAGCGATGCCTGGCCAGATCCACCATCCGATTTGATGAAGACAGAGAGATCCTTGGTCTTGCCTATACTCTTTAGGATTCCGTACAGCCCGATTACATCGTTGTTGCAGATCGATCCGTTGTTAGAGTTCCAATAGGTTAGGAGTCGATGGCCGAGCAAGTTTTCAACTTGTTTTAGTACCTCCTGCGTCTTCTTGAAAAGGAGTGGTGGATTCTTCTGCGTTGGCCTAGCCTTTGTTTCTTGCCGCTGTGTCATTTTTGCCATGGTTGATATTCCAACACTTGTTCACCCTATAGGCAACTTCGCGAGGTGACCGCGTGCGTGCTCCACGTAACGCCCGAATCTTTGTTCATCCAACATCCTCCCGACCTCGGAACTTTTTAACCTGCTGCAAACAAGCGCTCTGCGGAGTATTGTTAACACTCAGCCGGCTCCCCGCGTCTACCCGATGAGACGCTTCTCATCTCGATGGACCTAATGTGGCCGCACTCTCTGAAATCCGCTCTTCCCGCTCCGGTCCGCCGGCCGTGAATCCTCCCAGCGAACCCGGCGGTAGTCCAGACGACGCCCTCGTCCGCGCTGCCCGGCGCGGCGACCGTTCCGCCTTCGGCCTTCTCTACGCTCGCTACTCCCGAATGGTTCACGGCATTCTCCTCGCCCGCGTTCCCTTCTCCGACGTCGACGATCTCGTCCAAGACGTCTTCCTTCAAGCTTTGCCGCGCCTCAACTCTCTCCGCGAAGTCTCCCGCTTCCCCGGGTGGCTCGCCTCCATCGCGCGCAATCGCGCCACCGATTTTCACCGCCGCTTCAAACCCAACGAAGAATTCGACGAAGAATCCGCCTCCGCACAAACCGAAACGCTCACTCCTTCCGCGAATCATTCCTCTCACTCCAGCGCCGAGGCCCACGCCGTCCTAGACGCCATCCGCTCGCTCCCCGACGCTTACCGCGAACCCCTCATCTTTCGCCTCGTCGAAGGCATGACCGGCCCGGAAATCGCCGCCCGCACGGGCCTCACCCACGGCTCCGTGCGCGTCAATCTTTATCGCGGCATGCAGCAACTCCGCGAAATTCTTGGCCGCAAGACTTCGCCACCCACTGGGGGTGGGCTATGACTACCTATCAAACCGATCCTGAAAAAGAAAAAATGATGCAAGAAGACTATCTGTGGGACGCCGCGGGCGCGCCCGATCCCGAAATCCAGCGCCTCGAATCGCTCCTCGCCGATTTTCGCCAAGCCGACCGCGCGCTCGTTCTCCCCGCCGAGATTCCCCCCACCCCTCGCAAATTTCCTACCGTGCTAGTTCACATGCTCTCGCTGCCGCGTCTCGCGGCCGCTACTGCAATCCTTCTCGCGCTGGGCGTTACACTCTTTTTCATGCGCCCGAGACTCGCGCCCGAGACTGACCCCGCGTGGAACGTCGCCAATCTTCAGGGCGCGCCGCAAATCGGCACAAAGGCGATCGCTGCCAATCAAGCACCCGCGAAACTCCATGTCGGCCAAATGATTGTCACCAACGGCGATTCCCGCGCTTCCCTTTCTCAGTCAGATCTCGGCGAAATCCGCATCGATCCAAACTCGCGTGTGCGCCTCCTGCAAACCGATGCAACTCGCAAGCGCATTCAACTCGACGTTGGCACCATTCACGCCGCCATCTGGGCTCCTCCCGGCACTTTTGTCGTAGACACGCCTTCCGCCGTTGCCATCGACCTCGGTTGCGCCTACACGCTTCAGGTCGCCCCTGATGGTTCCGGCACCATTCGCACCACACTCGGCTGGGTCGGTTTCCATCTCAACGGTCGAGACTCTTTCATCCCCGCTGGCGCCATGTGCTCCACGCGCCCCGAACTCGGCCCCGGCATCCCCTATTTCGAGGACGCCACGCCTGCCTTCCGCGAAGCGATCGTCCAATTCGATTCCACTTCAGCAGACTCGCCCTCCCACAGCGCCGTGCTCGCCACGCTTCTCTCCGAAGCGCGCGCGCATGATGCCTTGTCCCTCTGGCATCTTCTCTCCCGCACCACAGGCCCCGAGCGCACCCAGGTGTACACACGCTTCGCCGCCCTCGTGCCTCCTCCCAAAGGCGTTACTCGCAGCGGGGTTCTGAATCTCGATCAATCCGTGCTCGACCTCTGGTGGAACTCTCTGGGCCTCGGCGAAATTTCCACCTGGCGTTTCTGGGAACAATCCGCCTCGCCGCAACCCTCCTCCAACTCCCAACAAATGCTCGAGAAGAAACAGTCTCTACGCAAGCAAGCACCCTAGCCCGAATCAACTTTCAAATCCCCCGTGTTCCCTGTGGACCTCATTCTTCCTCTGTGATGAGATCTTCGCCTTCTTAGTCGTTAACACTCGATCCTGCTCTAGCGTCTCCCACTCTGAACGCGCATTTCACCCGCCAGGAGGCTCCACCATGAAACTCAATCGCTCTTCCCGCCCCGTTCTCACCGTCGCCCTTTTCTTCGCAATCTCTTTCTCTCTCTTCCTCGCAAACGCAAAGCCGCTCCCCGAAACCGACCTAACCGTCCACGAATGGGGCACCTTCACCTCCATCGCCGGCCCTGATGGCCAATCCATAGACTGGCATCCTCTGACCGGTTCCACCGACCTGCCTTCCTTCATCGAGCATTTCCGCGAAGTTGCCTTCAAGGGCGGCCTGCGCGGCACTACCCGCATGGAAACTCCGGTCCTCTATTTCTATTCCCCACGCGAGACAACCGTCTCCGTCAACGTCTCCTTTGCCAAAGGCCTCATCACCGAGTGGTATCCGCACGCAGACTCCGCGAATCCTGCCCTCACTCCTCGCGATTATTCGCTCTACAACAAAAAATCTCCTGGTGCCGTCTCCTGGAACTCCGTCCACATCGAACCGCAAGGCTCAACCGATTTCCCGGCCGACAATTCCGGTAATCACTACTTCGCCGCTCGCAACACCTCCTCCGCCTCCATCTCCGTCGAAACTCCCCCCGGCCCGCAGCGCGAAAAATTCCTTTTCTATCGCGGTGTCTCCGCACTCTCCGTTCCCATAGACGCCACCGTTGCCGCCGATTCCACGATCCACCTGCAAAATCAAATGTCCGAAGAAATTCCCGCCGCCATTCTCTTCGAACGCCGTGGCGCGCAGCTCGGCTACCGCATGCTCGGCCCGCTCCGCGACCAGGCCGCCTACGCGCCGCCGGAACTCTCCGCCTCGCTCGGTTCCCTTTCCACCGATCTCGAAGGCATCCTGATTTCCCAAGGACTTTTTCCTGACGAGGCCCATGCCATGCTCGAAACCTGGAAAAATGCCTGGTTCGAGGAAGGCTCGCGTCTTATCTACATCGTTCCTCGCCACTTCATCGACTCCGTTTTGCCGCTCCGCATTGCCCCTGCGCCAACAGCAACCACCCGGGTGTTCGTCGGCCGCCTTGAACTCGTCACTCCCGCCACCGAACGCGCCGTCGAATCCGCTTTCGCCTCCAACGATCAGCTCACTCTCGCCAAGTACAACCGCTTCCTCGAGCCCATCCTCTGCTCCATGATCCAAAAATCCACTGACCCGGCCCGCGGCGAACAACTCGGACGCTATTTCGAGAGCGTCTCAGCCAGGCTGTACGCTCCACCTAAATATTGAACGGAGATCCGCGGCATTCGGTGGCAGTGGGTCAGTTGGAGATCCATCCCGCTTTGACGAGCATTTCGAGCGCAACATCGGTCAACGAGCGATTCTCGTTGGTAACAGCGAAGTTCTCCAATCGCGCACGGTCAAGGATGACATTCAGATTCGCAACCCGAACGACATATTCCCGCTCGGACACCCCTAAATCACGCAACTGTACGCGTCGCTTCATCGTTTCCACGGTCGCAGTGAGACGACAGACGACCGAATTGGCGGCTGGAATAATGTCGCGACAGAGGTTTAGTTGAGCACGGTCTTCAATTGCGCGCGCCACTAAGAATCGCTGCACGCCCAAGGCGACATAGTTCCTGCAGATAGACCGGAGGTTGTCGTACATCACGCCATCGCTAGGGACTGCGGACGGAAGATGAGCAAGACCGAGCGCATCCAGGTCAATTGCTGCATGGACAATCTGGCGTTCAGCAAGAATGTCCGAAGCTTCGCCGAGGACAGCCGTTTTGCCGGCGCCCATCGTGCCCGTGATGATTAGCAAAGATTCCGTAAGCTCCATTGTTCTTTAATCTTTTCATGCTTTTACAGCCGGCGCGACGGAGAAGCAGTCAAGCTGACCCACCACGCATTCGGACCTTACCTTGACCCAAACTCTCTCCACCCCTAAAATAGAAGTTTCACCGTGATGCAATTTTTCGATCTGTTGAACTCATCCTTCAGCCCAGTGGCCACCCGCTGGGCTGCGCTGTTTCTGGCCGCTTGCTCAGTTGCTCCGATGCGCTGGCCGTCCCGCAACAAATTCAAATACAAGAGGCTCCCATGATTGATGGTCCCATCCCCGAAGCTCTTACGTTTGACGACGTCCTCCTCCTCCCCGGCAAATCCTCCATCCTGCCGACTGAAGTCGACCCCACCACAAAATTCACCCGCAAGCTCGCGCTCAATATTCCTCTCGCCTCCGCCGCCATGGACACGGTCACCGAATCGCGCCTCGCCATTGGCATCGCCCGCCAGGGCGGCATCGGCATCATCCACCGCAATTTCCCCATCGACCGGCAGTTCGAGGAAGTCGACCGCGTCAAGCGCTCCGAATCCGGCATGATCGTCGATCCAGTCACCATCTCTCCTGACATCACACTCCGCCAGGCTCTGGAAATCATGACCAAGTACCGCATCTCCGGCCTGCCGGTCACGCGCGGCACTCGCCTTACCGGCATCCTCACCAACCGCGATCTCCGCTTTGAGAAAAATCACGCGCAGCTCGTCGGCCAGGTGATGACCAAGGACAATCTCGTCACTGTTCCCGTTGGCACCACTCTCGACGAAGCCGAAAAAATTCTCCAGAAACACCGCATCGAGAAGCTTCTCGTCGTGGACCAGGATTTCAACCTCAAGGGCCTCATCACCGTAAAAGACATCCAGAAAAAACTCGAATATCCCCGCGCCGCGAAAGACGATCACGGCCGCCTCACCGTGGGAGCGGCCGTCGGCGCCACCGGGGATTTCCTCGAACGCGCCGTCGAAATGGCCAAAGCTAAAGCCGACGTCCTCGCCATTGACACCGCGCACGGCCACACCGAGCGCGTCATGGAAGCCATCAAGGCCATCCGCCGCCGCCTTCCCGAAATGCAAATCGTCGCCGGCAACGTCGCCACCTACGAGGCCGCCAAAGATCTGATCGCCCTCGGCATTGACGGCCTGAAAGTCGGTATCGGCCCCGGCTCCATCTGCACCACGCGCATCGTCACCGGCGCCGGCGTTCCGCAAATCACCGCCATCGTGGAAGCATCCAGAGCCGCGAAAGGCACCGACGTTCCCATCATCGCCGACGGCGGCATCAAATATTCCGGAGACATCACCAAGGCCCTCGCCGCCGGCGCCTCCTGCGTCATGATCGGCAGCCTCTTCGCCGGCACCGAAGAAGCCCCCGGAGAAACAATTCTTTATCAGGGCCGCACTTTCAAGTCCTATCGTGGCATGGGCTCCACCGGCGCCATGAACGCGGGCTCGGACCGCTACTCCGTCGTTCAGGACTCCCCTGAGAGCGGCAAGTCCGTCCCGGAAGGTGTTGAAGGACGCGTCGCCTACAAAGGCCCGCTTAGCGGCCTCACCGATCAGCTCGTCGGCGGCCTGAAAAGCGGCATGGGCTACGTCGGCGCGCGCACGCTCAGGGAACTCACCGAAAAAAGCAAATTCGTCCGCATCACTGCCGCCGGCCTCCGCGAATCCCACGTCCACGACGTAGTCATCACCAAGGAAGCCCCCAACTATCGCATGGAGTAACCCGTGGCACAGGCATTCCTGCCTGTGCTCTCGGATTTCCCTTGCTCTTATAGGTCCCGGCCCTATTTGATGAATCTTTCGAATTGTTCGAACGACTCGCTCCACACTTCTCCGCAAGTCCGGACTAATATTTCTCTCGACTCACGAATCGGAGGCCACTATTTCTCTCCAGGTCCTGCCTGTCACCAACCACATCTGGTGTGTCCGCCGGCCTTCCTATCTGGCCTGTTCCTATCTCGTAAAAACCGACCAGGGCATCGTAGCCATTGACGCTGGGATGGATTCTGGCGCTCGAGACATCTTCACAGCCTTCGAAAAACTCGGTCTATCACCCACTCAACTAACCGCCGTACTTCTGACCCATTGGCACAACGACCACGCCGCAGGTGCCGCCGAACTAAAAGCTCGTCTCGGCGTCGCCATTCACTACGCAACCGAGGATGCTGCGTTTTTCACTCGTGAAACTGCTGCCCAAGGTTTCCGCGCGTGGCTCGGCGAAAAAATTCCCGAACTCGGCCCGCTCGTTTTGCTCCGCGGACTCCTCGAAGAAGCTCCTCCCCGTGCAGTCGCCGCTGATTCGTTCGTCCGAAATGGCGACCTCGTCGCCGGCGCATTTCGCGTGCTCGCCACGCCCGGGCACACCCCGGGCCACGTCGCCTATTTGCACGAAAATTCCCGCACCCTGTTCTGTGGTGATGCTCTTGCCGTCGTTGGCAATCAGTTGCGGCTCATGGCCCGCCCGGTCACTCCTGATCTTCCGACTGCCCGCCAATCCGCCTTAAGCTGTCTCGACCTGAATCCCCAATTCATCTGTCCCGGCCATCGTGCCCCACTGATCCAAAACGTACCCGTCGAAATCGCACGCCTCCGCGCCTTCCTCAACTCCGCCCAACCCTGGCCCCTCCTCGGCTAAGGGGCGGGTACCAACTGCATGCGCCCACGTACCAAACTCGCCCATCAACACATCCAATAACTATATGCTGGCAACCATCCTGCCGGCAGGGAGTCCGCGCTTGATTTCTCGAATCGCCGTAGCCATTTCCATAATCCAATCGATACTTCTACTCGTCCATTTCTTCATCTACGAAACCTGGATCGCCCTCGCCGGCGTGCCTCGCCAACCGTGGCTGCTCCTTCTCCAAATCTCGTTCGCCATTCTCTCCGTCAGCTTCCTCGCCAGCTCATTGCTTGCCCATCGCTTCTTCAATCGTCCGGTCCGCACCTACTATCGCCTCGCCAGCATCTGGCTCGGCTTCGTGAATTTCGCGTTCGCCGCGGCATGCCTGGCGTGGATCGCGGTCGCCAGTATGATTGTTCTGAATCTGCCCTTCAGCCAATCGGGGATCGCGGTCTTTTTCGTCGGCCTCGCCGTTTTCGCCACGCTCTACGGCCTCGCCAACGCCGCCACCCTCCGCATCAAGCGCGTCACGGTGAAACTCCCCGGCCTTCCCGCCTCCTGGCGAGGACGCGTCGCCGCCCTCGTCACCGACACGCATCTCGGCCACATCAAGGGCCGCTACTTCGTCTCCCGCATCGTCACTATGCTCCGCCAGCTTCGCGCCGACGTGGTCTTCATCAGCGGCGACATGTTCGACGGCACCCACGTCGATGCGCCTCGCCTCGTCTCTCCCTGGCGTCAGCTCACTCCAAAATTCGGCTCCTACTTCGTCACCGGCAATCACGACGAATTCTCGGACTCCAACGGCTACCTCAGTGCCATCCGCAATTCCGGCATCCGCGTCCTCAACAACGAAACGGTCAATCTCGATGGCCTCCAAGTCCTCGGCGTCCCCTATCACGACTCCGCGAATCCGGAACGCTTCCGATACATCCTCGCCAACGCTGATCTCGATCGATCGCGCGCCAGCGTCCTGCTCACCCACGTGCCGCACAGCCTGCCCATTCCGGAACAGCAGGGCATCTCGCTTCAGCTTTCCGGCCACACGCACGGCGGCCAGATCTTCCCCTTCACCTGGTTTACCTCGCGCATCTTCGGTGCCTACACCTACGGCCTCAGGCGCTTCGGCGATCTCCTCGTCTACACCTCCAGCGGCGCCGGCACCTGGGGCCCGCCCCTCCGCGTCTGCACCGCCCCCGAAATCGTCCTGATCCACTTCGAGTAGCACCGTTATTCGTCCGGGTGCGCCACACGCCGTACTTGCGTGTGGGTTCCTTCTTTAAGTTTGTAGGGGCGGAGCTCGCTCCGCCCTCTTCTCTTCCTAGCCCAGCGATCTCTCGCTGTGCTCTTCTCCGCTCCTACCTCGCCGTCCACCCGCCATCAATCAAAATGGTCTCCCCCGTAATCAACGACGCCGCCGGCGACGCCAGAAATACCACCGCTCCCGCCACCTCCATCGGCTCCCCAATCCGATGCAACCCGGCAATCCGCTCGATGGTGTCCGCGCGAAACGCTGAATCCGCCAACGCCGCCTCCGTCCCCGGCGTGCGAATAAACGTCGGCGCCACCGCATTCACCGTGATGCCGTGCTTGCCCCACTCGACCGCCAGGCATTTCGTCAAATGCGCGATCGCCGCCTTCGTCATGCAATAAATCGATTCCGTCGGCAGTGCCGCGAATCCCGCCTGCGAACTCATGTTGATGATTTTTCCGCTTCCCTGCCGGATCATCATGCGCCCCGCCGCCTGGCTCGCAAAAAACGTCCCCTTCAAATTCACCGCCACCGTCAAATCAAAGTCTTCCTCACGCACATTCTCCGCCGGATTCTCCGGCCCCAGCCCGGCGTTGTTCACCAGAATGTCCAGCCGCCCGAATTCCCGCGCTGCGTCTTCCACCGCGCGCCGAACCTGCTCCAGTTTGGTCATGTCCATTTGCAGCGGCAGCGCCCGCCGCCCCATCCCGCGTATCTCTGCCGTCAATCCACTGTCCGCCTTCACGTCGCGTAATCCCAGCGCCAAATCCGCACCCGCATGCGCCAGCGCCAGCGAAATCGCGCGCCCCAATCCCCTCGCCGCTCCGGTCACCAGCGCCACCTGCCCCGTCAAATCAAAGCTAGGAAATTCCATCGTCGCCTCTCAATTCGCGCCACGCTGTGCCGCGCGCGCCTGATCCTTATTGCAGCGGAGAGTATATCCCGGCCGCGGCCGCCGTCCCCGCCCTCCCCGTTGCATTCTTCCCGCGAATGAACTAGAAACATCTCTCAGCTCTCAAATCAAAAACAAATTCCATGGATCTCACTCAATGAAAATTTCTCGCAAAATATTTTGCTTCGCGCTTCTTCTCCTCCCGGCAATCTCTCTCGCGCAATCCCCCGCTCCTCCCAAATCCGTGAAAGCTGTCAAATTCGGCAAGCTCTGGGACGCTCACGGCAAGCTCTGGACCAACGCCATCGTCCTCATCGAAGACGACAAAATCAAATCCGTCACCGCCAATCCCTCCGACATTCCTCCTCATGCGCAAATCATCGACCTCTCCAAATTCACCGGCCTCCCCGGCCTCATCGACGTCCACACCCACATGACTCAGTACACCGACGAAACTCCCGGCCAGCCCATGCTCAAGCAGCTCACCGCCAATCCTCCCGCCGTCGAAGTATTCCTCGCCCGAAAGGGCGCGCTCCGCACTCTGGAAGCCGGCGTTACCACCGTCCGCGATCTCGGCTCCGATCAGTACATGGACATCGCCATGCGCGACCTCATCAATCACGGCGAGATGCTCGGCCCGCGCATGTTCGTCTGCGGCTACGGACTCACCGTCACCAGCACGCCCTACAAGCCCGGCCTCAATCCTCCCGCGGGCGGCATCGCCGATGGCGTCCCCGAAGTTCTCCGCGCCGTCCGTCAACAGGTCGCCGCTGGCGCCGACGTGATCAAGCTCTTCGCCTCCACCGGCACGGACGACGACGTCACCGGCTTCGAGACTTATTCCTACGACGAAATCAAAGCCGCCGTCGACGCCGCTCACCAGTTCGGCAAGAAAATCGCTATCCACTCTTACGGACCCGATGGCGCGCGCGACGCCGTCCGCGCCGGCACCGACTCGCTCGAACACGCCACCGACATGGACGACGCCACCATCCAGGAAATGGTGCGGCGCGGCACCTTCTATGTCCCAACCATCGACCACAATCGCTACTACCTGGACAACTGGCAGAAGATTGGTTACGCGAATGGATTTCAGGAAAAGACGAAGGCGTTCATCGAACGTAATCTCGAAACCGCGCGCAAAGCATTCAAAGCCGGCGTGAAATTCGCCATGGGCTCCGACGCCATCTACACCATGTATGGGGAAAACACGCGCGAACTCGGCTGGTTCGTCAAAGCAGGCATGACTCCCGAGCAAGCCCTGCGCACCGCCACCACCAACGCCGCCGAACTCCTCGGCAAGCCCACCGAACTCGGCGCCGTCGCTCCCGGCTATTTCGCCGATCTCGTCGCCGTCGAAGGTGACCCGCTTTCCAACATCGACGCAGCCATCAAAAACGTCCGCTGGGTCATGAAATCCGGCGCGGTCGTGGTCGACAAAACTTCTTCCACTTCCTCTCACTAAACGATTTTTAGGAGGCCGGGGCAGGTGCCGCACACGTCGTTTTTGTGTGTGGGGTCCTTTTTTACTCTCGTGTGTGTGGCGCGAGCCACTCGCGTTTGGGGGATAGCTCGGAACTAGGCGAACGACTTTAGCAGTTTCGGATGAAACCGAACCGCGAAAATACACAGAATTCCAAACAATAGCAGCAGCGCCGACGCGGGTTCCGGCGTCACAATCGCATTTACCGTGCCGCTGAATGTGCCGGTCGCGTCCTGATTGTTACAGGTTGTGCAGTGGAACAGAGTGAACTGGCCACCGGTAAAATCAAATGAGGTTGGGATCAACGTCGGAGAATTCTCCATGCCCGAATACAGAAGCCCTCCCGGCACCTCCCACTGATATTCCAAGCCAGTTAGACAGCTCGGACCGTCGGCACAAAAGTCCACAAAAAGCCCGCCAGGTTGCGAGGCCGAGGTGAGGGAATAAAAACTTAGATAGACTTTCCCACTCGCTGTGCCCCCGTTGCTTGCTGAAAAGGAAAACGGGATCGCCGCATCAACAGAGAAGTCGTCTCCCAAGAGAAAGTCAGTGGTCACTGGCTGTGTGGGAACTGTGAAACTCATCAGGAAGGTGTCCGAGGGACCGCTGAGTTGAGAGCTGGTCGTAGTAGCCGAGTACTTTCCGGAAATGTTATAGGTCACGCCGGAATCCGCCTGAATCGCCCGGGGACCAACGATCAGAGTCAGAAGAACACCGCAAACTACAAAGGCCGTTCTAAACACGACAGGTCTCCATTTCGCCTTGCGGGCTCCCTAGGAGGCGGGTGGAAGTCTGAAGGGAGTTCTATTACCTCACACAAGCTGGGAGCACTCTAAGGTCCAAATCTGCTCCCCGACAGCCTGCAGTAAGTTATACATGTTAATAGACTTATGACTATGACGGGAGCGGCCCGCAGGGGTCAGACTCATGGAATCGAAAGTAAAGTTCCCTCTTGTGGCCAAAAGTTGGGCCAACCCACGCCCCACACGCTTTCTCTGCGCGCTCCTGCCTCGCATTTCCTCTTCGTGGCACAGGCCCGATGGAGCGCCCGGCATCGGCAACCTGACGCTAAAAATCCCGCCACGGCCTCCAAAACGGAACGCTCGTATAACTCACCCGGCCAGACGGCCCATCCTCATGCGCATTCCATTTCCTGACCCTCTCGAACAATCCTCTAAGCTTGTTGAGCAGTTGTTTCAGCACGGCAAACCTCCAAATTCGCAGGACCTGACTACTGCGGCTGGACCGAGAAGGACGTAGTCGTCATTATCGCTAATTGACAGCTGTTTGACAGTCGTCACACAAGAAAACGTCACACCCGCCATTTTTCATCCCGCTTGTTTGTCTTTAGCCGCAAAAAGCTGAAAACGCTTGAGATAAGTTCGGGTCGCTATCCCATGTATTTGGCACATCTTTTGCTCCATCCTTCGCATGGGTTGGGGTCCTTTCGACGTGGAATTTTCGCTCGGGATTCGCAGTGCAGGCTGCTTCTCGGCGACCGGTCGAAGGAGGCAAAAATATGCGAGCGGAATTTTTGGTATTTCTTACGCTTGCCGCCAGCTCAATCATCTCAACCCCGATCTCCGCCCAATCATCGGCGCTCATGCCCAGTCCGCGTTCGGAGCACATCAGTATCGAGCGACTTACGAAACAAGCAAACGATGGAAACATGGACGCCCAATTTCGACTGGGCCTCGCCTACGAACTCGGACGAGGGGTGGACAAGAGCATCGGCTACGCGATGGCGTGGTACCAGAAGGCTGCAGACCGCGGCGGCCTGGGGGCAGAAAACAATCTGGGTCATTTGTACGAGACCGGGCCGGACGGAGTCAGGGATCTTCGCGAAGCCGTTAAGTGGTACACGCGGGCCGCTTTGTACGGGAACCCGGAAGCGCAGTACAACCTCGGACGGGTGTATCTTCAAGGCCGCGGCGTGCAGCAGGATAAGGCCGAAGGAGTTCGCTGGATCCGCAAGGCCGTAGAAGCAGGTTGTCTGAGTGCGACTACCGGTCTTGGCTGGATGTATGCGACGGGATTTGGCGTGCCCAGAGACGGGCGGGAAGCCCTGCGTTTGACGCGCAAGGCTGCCAAGAAGGGCGATCTGGACGCGACCACCAATCTCGGAGCGTTCTATGCGCTGGGTATCGGTGTTTCCCGGAATGCGCAAGAGGCAAGGAAGTGGTTTGAGAAAGCGGCAAAGGCCGGCGCGGCCGAAGCGGAATTTGATCTCGCGGTCCTTTATGAAAAGGGGCAGGGAGGGGAAAAGAACCCTAAAGAAGCTGTCCGGCTCTTCCGGTTAGCAGCCGGGCAGGGAATGACCAAAGCCGAAGCCGTGTTGGGAGAAATTTTCGAGAAGGCCGACGGAGTGGAAGCCGACTACACCGAGGCGGTCAAGTGGTATCGCCAAGCCGCCCGGGATGGGGACGTGGATTCGGCAAACAGGTTGGCGGTGATTTTATATTCTGGAAAGGGCGTGGTCCGGGACGTGCCGGAAGCCGCCGGGTTGTGGAGTTGGGCCGCTGACAAAGGAAATGCTTATGCGCAATTCAATCTTGCGCAACTCTATGCGGCCGGCATCGGTGTCCCGCGGGATTTGAGCAAGGCACGCGAGCTGTTCGTTCTCGCCGGCAAGAAAATGGATGTATCCAGGCAATTGGACGCTCTTAGGTCGCAAGAGCCCGTCACGGAAGCGTTGGAGACCGAACGGGACACTGTGCAATGAGGAGGATTGTTGTATGTGGGGGCGTTGCATTCTTTTTGCATCGCTGATTCTGCTGCTGGCAATGCTGGCAGTGCGCGCTCTCGTTCTCAGGGACAGACTGAGCTGAAAAACTCTCTTCACCCTGGATTTCAAGGGTGCGGGTTTTGACTTTTTCCTGGTCACTCCTTCCTGTGTCTATCTCACTGCCGCATGCAGAGCGTTTTCCGCTTTTCCCCTCTTCCATTCCCGATTACTGACCCAACTTCTGATCTCCTCCGCCATTCAACTTTCAACTTTTGACTGTCCACGCCTTGCCGTGGCGGAGGCCCCGGCCACCCGCCAACCGCCCCTTCGGCTACGCTCAGGGCAGGCAGGCCGTGTTACCATCTGCGCATGATTCTCCCTCTCACCGAGCCGGGCTATTACGTCGGCTGGGGAACCCTGAGCCTGATCAACGCGGGGCTGGCGCAAACGAAGCATCGCAGCGGCCTTCTTTGGTTCGCCGTTTCCCTGCTCCTCTGCCCGATCGCCACCTTCCTTATCGTAATCCTCGACCCCGCAACCCCCGCGAAGTAGCTCTCCTCCTTTTTCGAACTGTCTGCTGTAGGCTGTCGACTGTCGGCTCTTCTAACCACTTCCTACTTACAATTTCCTAATGGACTCCTCAGGACTTTTCAAAGCCCGGTGCCCGATTCTGTTTCGAGTGGAGGCAGGACCTCACGCGTCCTGGCGTCGAAACGATGTCCCTCACCGTATTTCTGGCCCTTTGCGTTCTTGGCCTCGACTTCATGATTTATGTGCTCTTCAAGCTGCTCTATGGCGACCGCCGCAGCGTCATCGCCCGCCGCGTGGCCGAGCAGAGGAAGATCGCTCAAGCGGAAGCCGCCGGGCTGTTCCTCGTCCCTGCGAAAAAAACCGTTCCGGTCCGCCAGGAGTCGGACCGCTCCGCCGGTCAGCGCGTCTCCCGCACCGAACCACGAAAACTCTTCGCGCGCAACACTTACACCACGCGCATCGCGTAACCGCACCGCCAGCCGCCAAAGCTGAATTTCCCCAAAACAAGTTGCAATTCACGGGTTCGACGGAGAAGATGTGGCCAACCCTTCATGCCCACTTGCCGGCCAGCCGAGCGCACGCGCATCCCCGGCGCGCTTCTGATTGTCATCATCCTGCTTTCGATTTCCGTGTTCATCAACTACATCGATCGCGGCAATCTTTCCATCGCTGCGCCGATGCTGAAAGACGAGCTGGGCATTTCCGCCGCGCAGCTCGGCATGCTGCTCTCCGCATTCTTCTGGACCTACGCGTGTCTGCATCTTTTCTACGGCTGGTTGGTCGATCACCTGAACGTCAACTGGGTGTTTGCCGGAGCCTTCTTTCTGTGGTCGGCGGCGACGGCCGCGACCGGGTTTGTGAACACCTTCGCGGCGCTGTTTGTGCTGCGGCTGCTGCTCGGCATGGGAGAGGCGGCGAGCTATCCCTCCTACAACAAGATCATCGCGCTGAACTTCGAGGAAGAGCATCGTGGCGTGGCAAACTCGGTGCTGGCTTCGGGACTGCTGTTGGGGCCGGGATTCGGGATGCTCTTTGGCGGGCTGCTGATGGCGCGGTTCGGGTGGCGTCCGTTCTTCATTGTCCTTGGACTCGCAAGCATGCTCTGGATTTTGCCGTGGCTAAAGTGGATGCCAAAGAAACAGTACGCCGCACAGACGGAAACCGGGGGCGCGCCGAATCTGCTGGAGTTTCTGCTCTTGCGCTCGGCCTGGGGAACGTGCATCGGCCTTTTCTGCGGAAACTATGTGAACTATTTCCTGATTACCTGGCTGCCGTTTTATCTGGTGCGCGAACGGCACTTTTCCATGGACAAGATGGCCAAGATCGGCGGAATCGCGTACCTGCTGGCGGCGCTGGCCTGCACGCTTTCCGGCTGGCTCGCCGACCGGTGGATTGCGGCAGGAGCGACGCCGTCGTTGGTGCGCAAGACGTTTACGGGCGGCGGAGTCGGGATGAGCGGAATTTTCCTGGGGCTGGCCGTGATCAGCGGGCCACGGCTTTCAGTCGCGCTGGTGATCCTCGGTGTGGTGGCGTTTGGCGTGTCGGCTTCCAACATCTGGGCCATCACGCAGACGCTTGCCGGGCAACGGGCCACCGGGCGCTGGGTGGGATTCCAGAGTTTCTTCGGCAACATGTCGGGAATGGTTGCGCCGGCCGTGACCGGATATGTTCTCGAGCGAACCGGGCAATTTTATTGGGCGTTCGTGATCGTGGCGGGCGTGGCCTTCGCGAGCGCCGCTTCGTGGATCTTCCTTGTCGGCCGGGTCGAACCGGTTAGCTGGGAGTTGAACGCGTGCCGCAGACCGGATGTTTCTCGAGAAGTCGCTTAGATCTTGACGCCCCAGAACCCGGCGTCGGGTTCGGCGAGAGCGATGCCGACTTCCCAGGCTTCGTGGCCGCGCCAGACGACTTCGCCCTGCGCGCTGCGGCCTGTTTCGGGGAGCACCAGACGGACTTGCCGGCGGAGCGGCACGTCGGCGCCGACAACAGCCATACAGCCGGAGTGGCTGACATCCACGGTCAGACCGTTGGCGGTGCGGCGAGCTTCGCCTTCGTCCCATTCGAGGCGCAAGCGGAGGCTGGCGGTCGCGCGCGGGTGAGAGCGCATGCTGGCCCAGCGATCTTCCATCATTTTGAGCTGCGAAAGCGTTTGTTCCGGGGTAAGCAAAGCCATGAGGTACCTCACGGGGAGAATTACTGCCTGGGGGGCCGTCTAAAAAGCTAAACCCATGCCGGCCCGACGTCAATGGTACTCTTTCAAAAAAGTATCCCGACCGGTACCTCCCTGGGGTACCCCTCGGAACCCTCTAGGTCTTGGCCGGCTCCCGCTTTTCGGCGAGCAGGGGTTCAATCTTTTGGGAGAGGTCCTGGACCGTGAAGGGCTTCCGGATGAAGGCCCTGGCCCCCGCCTCCATCGCGCGCAGCACCGCTCTTGCGAAGTGTTCTTTGTGATGATGACCACAGGGGTGCCCTGGGCGCTCCGGACACGGCAGGCGCGTGGGTGGAAAAGAAAAAGCCCGCGCCGATTTCCCGGAGCGGGCTTTGGAATCGTTGCGGAGGCGAGCTTAGCTCTTGGCTTCGACGGCTTCTGCGACCTTGCTCTTTTCCTTCTTTTCCTTTTTCTTGAACTCGTAGCCAACGAGTTCGAGAATGGCCACCTTTGCGCCATCGCCCACGCGGATGCCGGCGGGGATGATGCGGGTGTAGCCGCCGGCGCGGTCGGCGAACTTCGGCGCGATTTCGCTGAAGAGCTTTTGCGTGGTGGCGGGCGTCATCAGGTAAGCCGCGGCCTGGCGGCGAGCCTGCAGAGTGTCGCGTTTGCCGAGGGTGATGATCTTTTCAGCGACGGGGCGAGTGGCCTTGGCGCGCGTCAGCGTGGTGGTGATGCGGCCGTGTTCAAAAAGATTGGTAACCAGGTTGCGCAGGGTCGCGCGGCGATGCCACGGATTGCGTCCCAGTTTGGATCCCGACTTCAGATGTCGCATAGCTTCTCTTTCCCTTTAGTTGTTGCGAACTTCCCGCTTGCTTATTTTATGAGGAGGCCGGGGCGTTTGCCCCGGCGTTCCCGTCGTTAATGTTTACAGGCCGATGGTTTCGTCGGTGGTTGGCGGGGCGGTCTGGCTCGGGAGCGGTGGCCAGATGATGCGGCCGTGCTCGTCTAACT
>Ga0210410_10001012_pt1 | contig 27238 bp, 19 predicted proteins | sample IncBWC4MmetaG_FD_161058 | JGI IMG/M metagenome (GOLD analysis project Ga0210410, IMG submission 161058) | Forest soil microbial communities from Barre Woods Harvard Forest LTER site, Petersham, Massachusetts, United States - Inc-BW-C-4-M | ecosystem: Environmental > Terrestrial > Soil >... | reverse complement strand
TTGGTCGGCGTCCCCGAGGTCGAGCGGGCGCAGCAAAAGCCGAGGTGTTTCGAGAGGCGGTGTCATCGGGTTTGCTTGGGCGATAGTAATCCAGAAAACCGTGTTTTCGTTGCGATCCAAAGAAGAAGTGTCAGTTCATCTAACGGCAGCCCAACTCAAAGACGAAGCCAAAGGGCTTAGGAAATACGGAAATGACGCAAACCATGGTACGTAACCACAAAAATCACACCGGGAGCCCGTGCCAGGGACGATGCGAGCCGCGGCAATCGACCATTATGGCTGTCCAGAAGTGCTTACCCTGCACGAATTGGACGGCATCAGTGTCGGCCCGCTCCTTTTTGCAAAATTTTCCGATGATTCAGAACGCAATTCATAGGGGCACGGCTTGCCCGCGAGCGCTTGCCAAGCACAAATACCTCCTCATGTCCGAGAAGCGGATACCGGGAAACCGCAGACCATAACCTCGCCCTTAGGTTTGCATTTGGGCTGCTTCCTGTTGACTGAAAGCATAAAGCACCAAGCCCACCCTATTAGAGACACCCGTCTTTTCAAAGATGCTGAAAATGTAGTTCTTTACCGTGTGTTCGCTCAGATGCAATTTTTGCGCTATCTCCCGATTAGTAAGGCCCTCAGCCACAAGGCGAGCCACTTCCTCCTCGCGATGCGTCAGGGTAGAGTTTCGATCCCGGTCAAATAAATGCAACGGGCTAACGTGGGAAAATGCCTCAAGAATGTAATTCATTTCCCTGGTATCCGCCCAGATCTGACCTTGGTGAACGGTTCGAAGGCACTTGCGAAGCTGCTCGATGGGTTGAGCTCGAAAGAAGACACCACGCGCACCATTCCGGAAGGCAGCGACCACTAAGTTGCGATCGGATCGATCCAGCAGGACGACGCATTGTGTGCGCCGGCACTTAGCATGAGTCTCGGCCAGGACACTCAGACCTGTTCGGGGTCCGTCTTGCAAGTCAACGCTAAGGACGGCGATGCTGGGTTCGCATTCGTTGATGCAGCGAAACAGCTGCTTGGAATCAGCAGCCGTCGCAAGGACGTTAAACTCGCGGTCTCTTTTTAGGGCATTCGCCAATAGTTCGCATTGCATCGGAGTAGCATCACCAAGAACGATTCGCGGCAACTGAGTAGAACGGCCCATGGAAGGTACTCGGCTTTCTGGTCAACGGAGGGCTTGGCCCGAAGCGATGATGAAGATGTAACATCTTTGTGATAACGCTATTGTGTCATCTCTGTCAAGTAGGTAACGACTGAGGACCAACGACTCCTGCTGGGGAGTAATAATTCTCCCTCGCCAAATATCTCTGAAAGGTCTGTAGACGGGCGTCCGAACTTCCCGGGGAGCCCAGGACCGCGCGTCCCGATGACTTTCGTTCTCTTGCTCGGCCGTGCTCGTACGCGTAATGTGCGACGGTCGCCGGTAATTGTGCACTATGTCGAATGTCTTTCAGCGCCGCCACATGCCTTACACCCCGAGTAGGAGAGTCGTAGTGGAGCAACGAAAGGTATTTCGATACGCAATAGTTGCAACAGCCACTTTCGCGTGGCAGGACGAGGGTGGAATCCAGCAGAGGTCCGAAGGCATTACACGTGACATAAGCAGCGGCGGCGCTTTCGTGTATGCGGCCGTCGGTCCTACCGCACAGGTTCCTGTCCGCATGAAGTTCGAGTTGCCGCCGCTTGAAGAGGGAAAAGCACCACTTCAGGTGCGCGTCAAAGCGCACGTTGTGCGCGTGGAGAGAGAGCCGACCGATCCGGTGCATAGCGGGTTTGCGGTTAGTTACGAAGGTGCCGTCCTGCGCGGTGGCGAAGAAGAAAACACCGACGCACCACACCGCTGAGGGTCCTAAGGCCACCGGGAATGCCAGGGTGATCCGGGGCCCTCAGAGAGCAGAGCCAGATACCAGAGCCGATTTGGAGGCGAAGGGGCGGTAGCCTGCGTGGATTCTTATTACTTGAGAAAGCACCAACGGAAAGGCTTGGTTGTCACCGTGAATACGTTCACGCTAGAGCGGGCAGTAGCTGAAGTGCAGGGATTCTGCAGAGCGCCGTGGTTTGCAATCCGAGTCAAGTCGAACTTTGAGAAAAAGGTGGCCAATGGCCTCCGCAACAAAGGCTTGGAAGAGTTCTTGCCTCTCTATCAGAGCCGGCGGCGTCTGTCGGATCGCTACAAGACAGTGGACGTTCCTCTTTTTCCCGGTTATCTATTCTGCCGGCTCGATCTGGATCACCGCCTGCCTCTCCTCACCACAGAAGGATTTCTCTACATCGTCAGCGTGGGAAACAAACCCGTGCCTGTTGATGAAGGCGAAATAGCTGCGGTCCAGTTCGTCGTTCGTTCGGGCGTCCCCGCAATGCCCTGGCCGTCGCTAGCTGTCGGTCAAAGAGTGCGACTGGAAGGCGGACCTCTTTGCGGATTAGAGGGGGCTGTGACTCAAGTAGGAACGCGCGATCGAATCTGCGTATCCGTGACACTTCTCCAGCGAGGAGTCTCGATCGAGGTGGACCGTGATTGGATTCGGCCCCTCGATCCAACCCGGATTACTCCAACCCATAACTCGATTGCATTTCCGAAGCCCGGGATTTTGCCGGCGCCGGCTTGAGGATTTCGACGTGGAGAGAAAAATGTGGAGCATCCGTTCAGAGCTGCGGTGGCGGCTAGTGTTGGTTGCAGTGATAGGCACAGGCTTGCTTGGTGGTGCGGAGCGAGTGGCAAGCCAGAACTCGCTTCCGACGATACATGTCCCTTCGACTTATACCCTGGGACCGAACGACCAAATCTCGTTTTGGGGAATTGATGCCGACGAACTTATGAACAAACAATTTCGCATCGACCCGGAAGGAGACGTCAGCTTGCCCATGGTTGGGCGCCTACACGCTGCAGGCCTAACTATTCGACAGTTTGAGGAGGTTTTGAATAAGCAGCTGAGCGCTTACATCCGCGACCCCCACATCGTGGTTACCATTGCGGAGTTTCGTAGTCAGCCGGTCTCGGTCGTGGGCGCGGTCAAGGCGCCCGGCATATATCAGCTCCAAGGCCAAAAAACTGTGGTCGAGGTGATTTCGCTCGCAGGAGGATTTCGAGAAGATGCGGGAAATACCATCAAAATCACTCGGGAACTCGAGTGGGGAAAGATTCCACTCGGGAATGCCAGCATTGATCCGGGCGACAAATTCAGTGTGGCGGAGGTTCGCATCAACGAAATTCTGGAGGCTAGGAATCCACAGGAAAACATCTTTATGATGCCGCACGATGTAATTACTGTGCCGCGCGGCGAGCTGGTCTACGTGATTGGCGACGTCAAGAAAGCAGGTGGATTCATTCTGACCGAGCGGTCCAATATATCCGTGCTGCAAGCTCTTTCTATGGCTGAAGGGTTGGGGAGCACCGCCAATACGAGTCACTCGAAGATTTTGCGCTTGGAATCGGGGCAAGAACGACGAACAGAAATCGCGGTGAACCTCAAGAAAATCTTGGATGGCACATCCAACGACGTTCCACTGCAAGCGGGAGATATCCTGTTTGTGCCGGGGAGCACCGCAAAGAAAGCCGGCGCGCGCACCCTTGAAGCCGTAGTTCAAGCCGCAGTAGGCGTCGCGATTTGGAGACCCTGAAGAGAGAAGCTCATATGAATAACGGACAACCGGAATTCGAAGACCGCTTTGGCGGGCGGTCGATCGAGAGAACGCGTGGCAGCGCGGATTTGCACCCAAGGTACAACGTTTCACCCGAGGGGACGCGGACCGAATTGAGTGACCTGCCGGCTTCTCAAGATCTGCTGGAGTACTGGCGCATTCTCAGCTTCCACAAGTTCTTGATCCTGCGCTGTGTCGTGGTGGGTCTCCTGGCTGCGCTAGCACTCAGTGTATTTGAGCGACCCGTCTATCGGGCGCATACTTCGATCACCATCCAAGACTTGAACGAGAATTTCATGAACTTGAAAGAGGATCCGACGTCGTTCAATCCGGTCGGGCCGACCGACGCCTATTTTCAGACGCAGGTCCAGATTCTTCGAAGTGAATCATTATTGGAACGTGTATTAAACAAACCTGTGATAGCGAAGGTTCTCGCCGAGCGCGAGACGCAGAGCCGACGCCGCGATTGGCGAAGATATCTCGGACTCCGTGAGGTTCCGCCGCGCCAAAGTCGCCAGCAATTGATCGAGGAGATCGGCTCCAAACTCACCGTGAGTTCCTCTGGCCAGACGCGTCTGGTCCAAGTGTACTTCGAAGACCGGGATCCCCGGTTGGCCGCGGACTTTGCCAATACCCTGGTTGACGAATTCGTCGAAGAGAGCCACCAAATGCGCTGGGAGTCGACTCAGAAAACTGGAGAATGGCTGGCCGGACACTTGGACGGAATGAAAGCGAATCTTGAAAACTCAGAGGCTCAGCTTCAAGCTTACGCTCGCGCTACGGGCCTACTGTTCTCTGAAAAGGGAAATGTCGCCGAGGAGAAGCTTCGCCAAATTCAGGGAGACTACGCCAAGACGCAGGCCGACTGTGCAGAGAAGCAGGCAAAATATGAGACGGCCATAACCAAGCCGATGGAGTCCCTCCCTGAAATCCTGGACGATCCCACGCTGCGTGAGTATGGCTTGAAAATTTCCGCGTTGCGGCAGGAGAGGGCACAACTTACATCGGCACTGACTCCGGCACACTACAGGGTCCAGCAAGTTCAGGCGCAAATCGACGAGTTGAGGTCAGCGCTGGAAGCGCACCGTTCAAACATCGTTCGGCGGGCAGCAATTGAATACCAAAGCGCGCGCCGTCGCGAAGAACTGCTGGCGCGGGCATACCGGGAACAGGTGCAACTTGTCTCCACGCAGGCGGAAAAAATCGTTCACTACGACGCTCTCAAGCACGAAGTCGATACCTCCCGGCAACTCTACGATGCCCTCTTGCAAAGAGTAAAACAGGCCGGTTTAGCCGCCGCTATGCGTGCCAGCAACATTCTCGTAGTGGACGCTGCGAATCCTCCTTTGCTGCCCTATCGTCCCAACTATCTGTTGAATTCCGCTCTTGGACTGTTAATCGGGATGTTCCTGGGGATGGGCCTGAGTGTTCTTTGCGAGCGCTTCAACGGGAGCATCGCAGCCCCCGGCGTTGCGCCTGCTTACTTGAGGCTGCCCGAACTCGGTGCGATTCCCTTAGCTGAGAGCTCTTCCCATGTGCGTGGATTATTCTCAGCCCGGAATAAATCTCAAGTAGCCACCTTGCACTTGAACGGAAGAGCAAACGGCCAGAACGAAGTATGTAAGGCAATTCTCAGCAAAGGAGCAACAGAGCGCTCAGAGTTGGTTATGATGGCAGAGGCATTTCGCGCCACGCTCACCTCCATCCTGCTGCCAAGTCACGGAGTCCGGCCGCCTCACGTTATTGTGCTCACTAGTCCGAGGCCGGGCGCCGGGAAGACCACCGTCACGAGCAACCTAGGCATTGTCATGGCCGAGATCGGGCGACGCGTATTGCTCGTCGATGGCGACCTTCGCAGTCCCAAGCTCCACGATGTCTTTCAGATGTCGAATAGCTGGGGCCTGTGCGACGTGCTGCGCTCCAGCAACCCGATCGACAACTGCGGGCTGTTGCAACTCGTGCGCCACACCGATATCCCGGGCCTGGACCTGCTTCCAAGTGGCCCTTGCCGGGAAAGTCCATCACATCTGCTTTATTCCCCGCGGGTCGCCGAGCTATTTCGCCGAGTCCAAGAAGAATACGATCTGGTACTGGTTGACTCGCCTCCCATGATGCAACTGGCAGATGCCCGCGTGCTCGGACGCATTGCAGATGGAGTAGTGCTCGTGCTCCGATCGGGACAGACCACTCTCGCACTAGCACAGCTAGCCGTACAACGTTTCGCTGAAGACGGCACCCGCGTGCTCGGTACGGTTTTGAATAGTTGGGATCCAAGATCCAGCGAAGGCACCGATTACACGTACAGCTATCGCGAGTACGCTCACCAGTATCACGGCCGACCATCCTAGGGTCTGAGAGTCAGAGTGTCCCGACTGAGTTTTCCCCAGCAATTACACTCATCGCTACCAGAACCACTCCCAGCAATGCGGTAGCTAACGAGAGCGAGCTTAGCAAAGGCTCGCTAATCCAGATCACCGTTTTCAATCCAAAGTCAATCGAGGAAAGGCCATGCGATCAACTTATGATCCAGCTCTGGCGAGTGTACCCGCGGTTTATGGGGGCCGCCCCGTTTTCCAGGAACGATTCCGCTTCTGTCGGCCTCTGCTCCCTTCACTGGATAAAGCTATGAAGTTCTACCAGGCGGCTTATGCGAACGGCACAATTACGAACGCCAGCTTGGTCGAGCACCTGGAGGCTGCGGTTGCGGAGCGACTCCAAACAAAGTACTGCGTTGCAGTCTCCAGTTGCACGAGTGGGCTGATGATGGTTATGCGGGCTCTTGGCCTCACGGGTGAGGTCATCGTCCCGAGTTTTACATTCTTTGCCACGGGCCACGCCGCGCTCTGGAACGGTTTGCGGCCGGTATTTGCGGACTGCAACGATGAAACGTGGAACGTGGATCCGGTCGACGTCGAGCGGAATATTACCGAGCGCACCTCCGCAATTCTGGTCGTCCACCTCTATGGCAATCCGTGTGACGTCGAAGTACTCGAGCGGCTGGCCTCACGCCATCGCCTAAAGCTGATTTTCGACGCTGCCCACGCATTCGGCAGTCGCTATCGAGATCGCTCCGTCGGAGGCTTTGGCGACGCAGAAGTCTTCTCGCTCTCACCGACGAAGTTGCTCGTTGCTGGTGAGGGCGGATTGGTCACGACAAACGACGCGACGCTTGCCCGCATAATTCGTAGCATGCGGAACTATGGCGATTCAGGCGCTTACGATCCGGAGTGGCTCGGCATGAACGCTCGGATGTCGGAATTCAATGCCGCCCTTGCATTGGCAGGGCTCTCTCTAATGGAAGCAAAAGTCGCTCGTCGCAATGGGATTGCGAAGATGTATACGAGCTTGCTTGCCCAGCTGCCAGGAGTGCGTTTCCAGAAAGTTTTCCCTGGGGACCTGAGCACCTACAAAGATTATTCCATTCACGTCTCGTCGGACGCGTTCGGAATGACCCGCGACGCCTTGGCGGATGCTCTGCTGGCAGAGAAAATTGAAACTAAGAAGTACTTCTTTCCTCCGTTGCATCGACAGCAGTTATACAGCTCTTTCCAGAACACGGCCTTGGTCCATACCGACCACGTCACTGATGGCATCGTGAGCCTGCCCATTTACGAGTCGCTGCCGGATGCCACAGTGGAACAAGTTGCATATGCCATCGTGCGTCTTGCGCGATTTACGACTTCGGAAAAACAGGCCATCGCCAATAATAAGAGGTACCAACATGCGGCCGCCGGTTAGTAACTTCAAGTCTTCGCAAGCGCTGCCCCGCATGTTGGCCGATTTCATTAATGTCCATGTCTGTATGATGGCGGCCCTCGCGACCCCCGTGTTCTATTTCGCTCTCCGACATCAGAATGACAAAGCTACGACCAGGCTTACCGAAGCGATGGCTTACTACTCTTTTTCGTTCGTCCTCCTTTCTCTGCTGTTTCCGCTCGTCTTTCTGCTAAACGGTTTCTACACCCATTCCAGGGGATACATTGGTCGGCACAAGAAGCTCGTGATCCTCCGTGGTGTCGGGCTCAGCGTGCTGCTGTTCCTGGCGGCAAACTTCATTCTCTTTCGGAGCACGCTGGTGCCCCGGAGTGTGCTTCTCGTTTTCTCCGGTCTAGCCCTGTTGTCGTTGGCACTTTCTCGGCTCGCCAAGGGAGCGTTGTCGGACCGGTTCGAGATTCGACCGAAGAATGGCAAGCCAGATTCACCCTCAGAACGTTTGGTCCTCGTTCTCGGTGGAGCTGGATACATCGGCTCGATCCTAGTGCGAAAGCTGCTGGAGACCGGAAGAAAGGTGCGTGTTCTGGATAGTCTGGTCTACGGTGATAGCGCCCTCCGCGATATCCTTCGCCACCCCGATTTGGAATTAAAGGTGGGGGATTGTCGGAAAATTCAGGACGTCGTTGGCGCAGTGAAAGGCGCCGAGTCTATCGTTCACCTGGCAGCCATCGTAGGAGACCCGGCTTGCGAAGTGGATCGTCAGACGAGCCTGCAAATCAATTATGCCGCGACACGGATGTTGATCGAAGTCGCCAAGGGGAATGGGATCAGGCGCTTTGTCTTTGCGTCCAGCTGTAGCGTATACGGAGCAACCGACCTGTTGATGGATGAAAACTCCTACGTGCAGCCGGTTTCGCTCTACGGTCAAACGAAGGTCGATTCGGAAGAAGCTCTTTTGGATGCACACTCGGATAGCTTCTACCCTGTAATTCTCCGTCTGGCGACCGTGTTCGGCCTGTCCTATCGACCTCGCTTTGATCTCGTGGTCAATCTGCTCACTGCGAAGGCTTGTAAGGAGGGAGCGATTACGGTCTTCAACGGCACACAATGGCGGCCGTTCATCCATGTGCTAGATGTAGTCCTCGGGATCATGCAGACTCTCGAAGCCCCGCTTTCACTCATCCGTGGGGAAATCTTCAATCTGGGTGGAACGCGCATGAACTACCAACTCTCTGAAGTGGCGGAGAAGATCCTCGCCGTATTTCCGAACACTAAGGTTAAGCACACGGAGAATTCAGATCGCCGGAACTATCGGGTGTCATTCGACAAGATTCGTGATCAGTTAGGATTTGAGTGCTCGCTAGATCTGGATGATGGCATTCAGGAACTCCGTCGAGCCTTCGAAGAAGAGCGGGTTTTGGATTATCGAGATGCGTTGTACTACAACCAGGAGTTCCTGAAAGTATTGGGAAGCCCGTCCTGCAAAGACGAGCTGGACAAGCAAGTGATGGCCGCGTTTGCTCAGGCGCCGGTTCCGAGCCGCAAGTCTGTGTCTTTAGCCGTGGCGGCGGCAGGGGGCAGGCGGTGAACAAGAAGCTTTCCACGTCTTGCACCCCTGCTTTCCACGACAGCTTGAGAGCTAACGAACGGCGAGAGGACCGGCCATTTCAGTCTTGTTGCCTATCTCTCGTGGGGTCGCGGTAACAAACACATGTGCGGTTTTGCAGGCCTCATTGACCTTGAGCGTCGGACCACTGAGCAGGCCCTGTGGGGTGTCGTAGCTCGAATGGCCAGTGCACTTCGCCACCGTGGCCCAGACGATGCGGGCATCTGGGTAGACGCAGCAGCGGGCGTCGCCTTGGGCCATCGGAGACTGTCCATTCTCGATCTTTCCTCCGCGGGTCACCAGCCGATGGTGTCGGCGAGCGGACGTCACGTGCTCGTCTTCAACGGTGAAATCTACAATTTTCAGCAATTGCGCCGTGAGCTCGACCGGGTCACGCTTGGCTCGCTTTATTTTCATGGACATTCCGATACGGAGGTCATGTTGGCGGCCCTGGAGCACTGGGGTGTTCAAACGGCCATTTCTCGCATGAACGGAATGTTTGCGTTTGCACTTTGGGACCGACGTGAGCGCGTTCTGTACCTGGGCCGGGATCGTTTGGGTGAGAAACCCGTCTACTACGGCTGGACCGGCAAGACATTTCTGTTCGGGTCCGAACTAAAAGCCCTGCGATGCTATCCTGACTTCCCCGTCGAAATTAATCGCCAGGCTCTTACACTCTATTTGCGTCACAACTGTATCCCCGCGCCTCACACAATTTACGAAGGCATCTACAAACTACCGCCCGCCACGATTCTTACCCTGTCAGGTGACGCCGCAACGACAGCGGCCCCGGCACCTTATTGGTCCCTCAAAGAGGTCGTCGAGCGCGGGCTTGCTGATCCTTTTTCGGGATCGGAACAGGATGCTATCGAAGAACTCGAGGTGCTGCTACGCGACGCCGTCAAAATCCGCATGCTGACGAATGTCCCATTGGGAGCATTCCTGTCTGGTGGAGTCGATTCGTCAACCGTGGTGGCGCTGATGCAGGCCCAGAGCGAGCATCCTGTTAAGACCTTCACCATCGGATCTTGCGAACCTGATTACGACGAAGCCGCGAACGCCAGGGCCGTGGCGCGACTTCTGGGCACTGAGCATGCGGAGCTATACGTGACGCCAGCCGAAGCGATGGCCGTGATTCCCCGCCTGCCAGAGATTTACGACGAACCGTTTGCGGATTCTTCGCAAATCGTGACCTTTCTTGTCGCTCAATTGGCGCGTCATTATGTGACCGTTGGTCTCTCTGGCGATGGAGGGGATGAGGTTTTCGGGGGATACAACCGTCACGTCTGGAATGGTCGAATCTGGAATTCCATCAAGTGGGTGCCGCGAAGTGCCCGGCGGGCGGCAGCCGAGGCAATCCGCCAGGTCTCGCCCAACAAATGGCAGACACTATTCCAAACGCTCAGCCCTGCTCTGCCGCGCAGCCTCATGCAGCGGCAGTTCGGCTACAAGTTTCATAAGCTCGCAGGAGTCCTACCAGTATCTAGCCCCCAAGCCATGTACCTTACTCTCGCGTCCCATTGGCTGGAACCACAGTCGGTTGTACTAGGCGGCAAAGAACCTGAGACGCTCCTGACTCGTACTGACGCATGGCCTCAATTGCTTGATTTGGCCCAAGAGATGATGTTTCTCGATGCTGTCACATACCTCCCCGATGACATTCTGACGAAAGTGGACCGCGCCACAATGGCCGTCAGTCTTGAAGCACGCGTTCCATTGCTCGATCACCGCGTCGTGGAATTTGCTTGGCGTCTTCCAAAGCATCTGAAAGTCCACGATGGACACGGAAAGGTGATTCTTCGTCGCTTGCTCAAGCGATATGTTCCATCGGAATTGATCGATCGGCCGAAGTCAGGCTTTGGCATCCCGCTTGATACGTGGCTACGAGGCCCCCTGCGCGATTGGGTGGAATCTTTATTGGACGAGAACCGATTAAGAAATGAGGGTTTCTTCAATCCCCGGCCCATCCGGGAACACTGGACCCAACATCTCGCGGGAAATTGCGACTGGCAGTATCTCCTCTGGGATGTCCTCATGTTTCAAGCCTGGTTTTCAGCGCAGGGGCAAGCAACACCGGAAACAGAAACCATACGAGCGGCTACGCCGTGCGCCTCCGTCACAACTTGGAATTGAGCGCCGGAGGCAACCGCCCAAAGAAGCACCGGCGTCAACCGGTCTCTTTACGACTTTAGAGACCAAGGACCGAATTAACCTCATCACATTGATTCTTTCCATCGCGGCACCCCGCATGAGAATTTTGCACGTTATTGGAGGGCTGAACAGAGGCGGCGTTGAAACGTGGCTTCTGCAGGTCCTTCGGCACATTGATAGGAGGAAGTACCAATTCGACTTTCTTGTGCACACGAAGCACCCGTGTGCCTACGACCACGAGGTGCGCTCACTTGGCGCTCGCGTCATACCTTGTCTCTCGCCTTCACACCTAGCTCGATACGCTCGTAACCTCTTGCACATTCTGCGAGCACTAGGCCCTTATGATTGCGTCCACAGCCATGTGCACCACTTTAGCGGATACGTCCTTACAGTGGCTCGGTGGGCCGGAGTGCCGATGCGAATATCGCATTCACACCTTGATACACAGAGAGATAACGGACGTAAGTTTTATCGATTTGTCGCGACGACCATGCTGAAGACAAGTGCAACTGCGGGGCTAGCCGTGAGTTACCCAGCGGCGAAGTCGTTGTTCGGGGACAACTGGGAAACGGATCCAAGGTGGCGCGTGTCTCATTTAGGAATTGATCTTGAACCGTTTTCAGTTCCGGTGAACTCTTCCAAGGCGCGCGCCGAGTTGGGCATCCCTGAACATGCATTTGTCGTCGGCCATGTTGGGCGCTTTTCCCCGCAGAAGAATCATACTTTTCTCTTGGAAATCGCGAAGGAGATCTGCGTTAGGACCGCGCACGCAGTCTTTGTCTTGGTGGGTGACGGGCCGTTCCGCAGCGCGATGGAAGTCAAAGCCGAGAATCTTGGGATTTCTCGAAACATCATATTTGCAGGTATTCGAGATGACATCGTCCGCCTCATGAATGGCGTCATGGATGTCTTCTTGCTCCCCTCGCTTTATGAAGGATTTCCTTTAGTCTTGATAGAGGCCCAGGCTGCAGGTCTGCCGTGTTTCATAGCGGATACGATTTCATCCGAGACCGATATTGTCCCCCAACTAATAACACGCCTTTCTCTCGCAGATAGCGCACAGACCTGGGCTGAGTCCGTGGCTAAGGCAGCATTTCGCTGCAAGAGAATTAATCTCCTAGGTTCTATGTGCGACTTCAGTATCGACGCAGCGGTGCGCCGTTTATGCCGTGTCTATGACGAGCAGCATTATTCAAACACAGTTGCGTAGTCATGCGCGCCTCAGCCGCGACGGCAAACGTAGGCTATCTCTGGTTGCCTGTGTTTTCTTCGCTTCTGGTCTGATGTGCTGGAGTGTGATGTTTCAAGGCCCAAAGCTAACCCTCGCCATCGCTGTCGTTCCGTTGGTTCTCCCGTTCATGGTTGCTTACGCAGCGGCGATGGAAAGCGGGATCATGGACCCTACGGCTCTGTTTCCGGCGTTCTTTGGTATGTATAACGGAGTCCTTTTGATTAGGTTTTTATCTTACGACGCTAGAGATCATCTTAGTTACCCAGTGACGTTTAGTCCGGAGGTTTTCTTTCGGGCAGGAGTCTTCTCGGCGCTGGGTGCGATCTTCATTGCGATCACCTGGAGTGTCTGGAAACCGCCTGTTCATAAGAAAAACCAAGTCCGTTCGCTACCCGGTTGGTTCGCCGTAGGCACATTATTCTACGCAATTGGCGTGGCGCTGTACTTCCTTCAGTATCTCCAACTTGGCGGTTATTTGGCTGCCCTTGTTATGGATCGCGTTGCACGATACCAACGGATGACCGAAACGTTGTCTTTGCCCTACACCCCATTCGTATTGGTCGGGCTGGCAATGATGGCGGCTTCTAGCAGAAACAGAGGGCTAAGGCGAACAGCGACTCTCCTGATGATGGCGTTCTGGTGCGTAATCGTAATGGCGCAGGGCGAGCGCAGGATGGTGCTCCAGGCAGTTTTTGCGGTCGCGTGTGCCATGTTCGTCGCGCCCAGATCCGACAGAATGAAAGTAAAGCACCTCTTGCTTGCGATCATCGCTTACGCCGCATTTTCGATCGCCGGTGAGCTCCGGCTTCTAATTCCTTCCCTCGCGGGAGGAAAGGAAGTCTATTCAGTTGTCTCTGACTCTCTCCCACATCACAGAGTAGCGGACTTCAGTGACACGGATTTTTTGCTCGACAGTATCAAACCCGAATACACCGAGCTTGCGGGACCCTATTTATCCGTCCTTTACAACGCAGAACATGTAAGAGACTACATTTTCGGAAGCTCCTACGCCGGGACCATCTTTACCTTCCTTCCCCGTTTCCTGTACCCCGGAACAAAGCCGCTATCCGCCACCGAGCAGCTTGACATGGAAATGCATCGAGGCATCGGCCCCGTCAGTGGCTGGGGTTACAGCCCAATTGCCGAGGCTTTTCTAAATTTCGGACTTGCAGGCGTGTGCGTCATATCCGCCCTTTGGATGGGGGCGTTTATCGTTTTGAGTCGATTGCGGAATTTTGATTGGGGATTGGTTACCGCTGCAGTCCTGTCATCTGAAAGCGTTAACGTGAATCGTATCGATTTTAGGACGGTTTATCTGGAATCGTTCTTCTGTATCGTGGGCGTCCTATTAGCGTTGCTCGTCGTGAAAACCTTGTGCCCAAGAACCCACAGACCTGTCCAGGCGCAAATGGTGCAGTTCGCAAGATGAAACTACTCGTTTCTATAGACCAGCATTATGTTTGGGATGGCGCGCACATTTACAGTGCGGAAGGGACAGCGCCATACAAATTCTTCCGGCGCGCGTACCTGGAGGTTTTCGACCACGTGATCGTTTTGGCCCGGCTTCGCCGGGACCAACAATTCAATGGACACCCTGAAGCCATATTGGACGGTCCGAACGTTGAATTCTTTCCTTTGCCCGAGTTTCGCGGACCTTTTCAATATGTACCCGTTCGCAATCGCGTCGTGGCTTGCATGCGTGAAGCCATACCAACGGCCGATGCTTATCTCCTCCGCGGGCCCGGCACCATTGGGGGCCCCCTTGCCAGTGAGCTTGAGCGTTGCACACGGCCCTATGCAGTGCAGGTGCTCGGTGATCCCTGGACAATGTACGGCCCGGGCTGCGCCGGCGGATCTCTCCGTGTCTTCTACCGGCAGTTGATGACGGGAAGGCTGAAACGGATTTGCTGGAACGCAAGCGCGGTATCCTACGTCACCCGGTCAAGTCTGCAGCGCCGCTATCCTGCATCTCCAGATGCCTTCGCTACTTCGTGGTCGGACGTGCAAATCGAAGGCGCCATTGCAAGTGACGAAGAGCTTGAAAGCAGAATCGAGTCGATGTCAGACCTTGCGAACCGTCCTGCGGTGCTTGGTTTCATCGGCACCCTGGAAGTGCCGTATAAGGGGGCTGACGTTTTGCTGCGCGCTGTGGCGGCTTGTCGGGCGCAAGGGCTCGAGGTGGTGGCTCACCTGGTCGGGACCGGAAAGCTTCTGAAGAAATATCAATGTCTCGCAGAAAAATTAGGAATTAGCGGCCATGTCAGATTTTTGGGACAGTTGGGTGCCGGTCGTCCCATATTCCAGTTCCTTGATTCTGTTGACCTGTTTGTGATGCCATCTCTCGGAGGTGAGGGACTGCCGCGCGCCATGATTGAGGCAATGGCTCGTGGCTGTCCATGCATCGGCAGCAACGTAGGCGGAATTCCAGAGCTCCTGCGACCGGTCGATCTGGTTGAGCCAGGCGAACCTTTGGCGCTGGCAAACGAGATCAAGCGGAAGCGGGCGTGTTTGCAGGATCTGGCTCAAATGGCGCGCCGCAATCGAACGATCGCCAGAGATTACCAGCCCGAATATACCCGGCCGACTGAGCTTGCGTTTCTTAAGGCCGTCCGCGATCAAGCTATTACAGGAACCAGCCGAGCGCTTGCGACCGGCATCAACCCGGTCCGGACCCACGACTCATTTCACCACGCTGAATCTTGAGACACGTCGAGAAGCGCTCATCTCTTCCCAAGGACATGGCCAGATGCTGGTATCGCGAGTCACCGATATTCGCGAGCGACCTACACGGAATCTACTAGTGTTGGGAACTGTCTTGGGCGGTTTGGTCGCATTCCTCTTCAACGGCATGTCTGGCGAGATCCTCCGCTGGTATGGGAAGCACTCGGCAAATACGGTCATCTATGGGCCCGCAGGGCCGCAGTTCTATGTCGCGACCACCGGCAATGACGTCAACAGAGGAACGAGCACATCGGCGCCCTGGCGGACGATTCAGAAGGCAATGAACAGCGCTAGGCCTGGCTCGACGGTGAACATCATGGCCGGCACATATCACGAGCGGCTCACCATGGGTGTTTCCGGCACGTCGGGCAACTACATCACCTTCCAACCTTATAATTTCAGTGTCCCAGACGCCGGCTGCGGAGGCTACACCGGCGTCCCATGTGGAGGCGATCAAGTCATCCTCGATTATGCGTACTTGGGAACCGTCAGCGATGGCACTCCGTTCCTGCGGATGGCCGGCAAATCATATATCCGGGTCCAGGGCCTCACCTTCCAGAACTTCACGACAAAGGAAGTCAACTATGTGTTGAATCAGGGCGTTCGTGTCGATGGAAGGTCCAACTACATCGAGTTCAAGTACAACAAGATGCTGAACAACAAGGAGACTGGCCCCAACACCGGCTGCTGCGCGCTCGCGCACATCCGGATCTGGGGCCCGGCAAGCCACGTTTGGTTCTACGGCAACGAGTTAGGAAATCTCGTGACTGTCTCCAGCGAAGCGTTGACGGGTGACGCGGGTGCTCGGTATTTCACCGTCGAGAACAACTGGATTCACGACACCGACCAGATTGCCATCGACGCTCACGGCGGAACGAACAACTATACAATCCGCGGCAACAAGCTGGAGTACATCAGCATCAAGCGGGACGGCACGGCCTGGTACAACAATCCGTCAGTCGCTATCTACAACGATGGCGGAAACACGGGCGTTATAGAGCGCAATTTCGTCAGCCACGCGGGTGTCGGCTTCCAAGCGCTATCGGAACCTGGGCAGCCGGCCACGCACGACGTGACGATCCGCAACAACGTCGCCGAATACTGCCAGAAGGGAATCGTGCTCGGCACCTGGTACAGCAATAAGGATGGTTCCAGCATTTACAATCTAACTGCATTCAATAACACCTTCTACGGAAACATTCAGGGCGTCGTCATTCGGCCAATGGTGTCCCTGACCGTGGCGTGGAAGAACAACATCTTCGCGAATAACATCGAGGCATACGTCAACACCTTGAACTGGAACCCCGGCAACGTGGACTACAATCTGTACTCTGGCGACCTGCATTTCGGCCGCGGCAGGGGGCCGGGAGTCCACGTGTTGACGTCCGACCCGCTCTTCGTGAACGCGTCTGCTGGTAACTTCTCCCTTCAACCCACATCTCCAGCCATTAATGCCGGCGACCCCAGCACCTCTTCGTTCGCCGTCGGCGCGGTTGACCTCGCCGGTAATGTACGCATCCTTGGGGGGCGAATCGATATAGGGGCTTACGAGGCTAGGTAACCCGTTCGATCCCCACCAGAGCGGTATCGAGAACTGAGATTCAAAGAATACCGGTCCAATTGATGCAAACGCTTGAATCGCTCGCGTCCGTTGCCGCACCACCCTCAGAGGTGGTGGAGCATGTCTCGTTGCGGAGAAATTTTGCCTGGACCCTGACCGGGAATGCCATCTACGCGGCTTGTCAATGGGGTATGTTGGTCTCTATCGCCAAGCTGGGGACGCCGGCTATGGTTGGCCAATTTGCCCTCGGACTGGCCGTGACTGCACCGATCTTCATGCTGACGGGCCTTAATCTTCGAGTCGTGCTGGCAACCGATACTCGCGGTGAGTATCGTCTCGGGCACTATCTCGCGCCCCGCCTTTTGGGAACCGCGGCCGGGCTGATCCTGATTGCAAGTTTTGTGTCTCTTTCGCACTTTCACCGCGATACCGCTGTCGTGGTTCTTCTCGTCGGCCTCGCGAAGGCGGTGGAGACGTTGAGCGACATCATCTACGGCTTCTGGCAAAAGCACGAGCGTTTTGACAAAATTGCCATTGCTCTTACGTGCCGTGGGATAGGGTCCGTCGCGGCAATGGCCGCAATCCTGTATTTAACGCGGAGCATCGCTTTCGCCACCGCCGCTACGACTCTCTATTGGTTCGCGTGGCTCGCCACATACGAGCGCAAAGGGGCAAAAAATCTGCTGGCGAGCGTCTCTCCTGAGGAATTCCTCCGAGCGGACTGGGATTTGGTGAAATGCAGGCGGCTTGTGGTACTGAGCCTACCGCTGGGAATTGCGATGATCTTGCTGTCGCTGAATGCGAACATTCCGCGCTATTTCGTCGAACACTATTGGGGGGAATCGGCACTCGGTTATTTTGCAGCGATGGCGTACGCGTTCGTGGCCGGTAACACTGTGATGGCTGCGATGGGGCAATCGGCGATGCCTCGCCTGGCTCGTTACTTCGATTCGGACCGTTCCGCCTTTGCGCGGCTGCTAAAGAACATGGTATTGCTGGGCGCGGTTCTGGGGATTCTGGGGATTGGAGTAGCGCTCTTTTTCGGCCCCACGTTCTTGCGGCTGGTATATCGAGCCGATTATGCGCAATACGCGACCGTTTTTACCTGGCTCATGGCTGCGGCTGCCTTTGCGTATGTCTCGTCAATGCTGGGCTACGGCATGACGGCGGCCCGAGCCTTCGGTCCACAGGTTCCCTTATTCCTGGCTACCACCGCCGTCACCGCTCTTGCTTGTTGGTTCTTGATTCCCCGGCTGCGGTTGACGGGGAGCGCGTACGCCGTACTGATTGGCTCAGTTTTTTCTTGCGCGGGCAGTGCTTATCTCGTTTTCGCCTCCTTGCGTTCTCGGCCTCGCAGCATTGGTGTATGAGCGCGATTGTCGTAGGACATTTTGGCGGTCTCGTAGTGCTGAAAATCATTGCTCATAAGCGCCGATGGCGATTTTTCCTCCCTGGATACGCGGATTGCCCGCGAAGTCGACGGTGCCAACGATGCTTGTAGAGGAGTTGGGATCGCCGGCGTTCATCGCAGGTGACGTGGATTGGAGAGAAAAGTTCCCAGTGGAGGCACCAACGAACAATGGATCCAACGTCAGGTTATTGCTCCCCGGACCGTTCCCACCTCCAAAGTACACGTTGTAGGCCGCGGTGCCGGGATTCCAGTTGAGTTGGTTAGCGTAGGTCGTCCCATTGTTGGCGAAGATGTTGTTCTGCCAGGACACGCTCGAGGACACCATCGGCCGAATGGTTACACCCGTAGCATTGGCGTAGAAGGTGTTGTTCCAGACGTTGATGTTAAAAACGCTCGAACCGTCCGTGCTGCTGTACCAGGTGCCGATGACGACGCCTGACGAGTTAGAGTTTTCAACGATGTTGTTGCGAATCGTCACATCATGAGTGGCTGGCATTCCCGGCTCAGAGAGCGCTTGGAAGCCCACCCCCGCGTGATTCACGAAATTGCGCTCCATAACGCCCGTGTTACCGCCGTCGTTGTAGATGGCGACCGATGGATTGTTGAACCAGACTGAGCCGTCCCGCTTGATGCTGATGTACTCCAACTTGTTACCACGGATGGTGTAGTTGTGACTGCCGCTGTGGGCGTCGATGCCAATCTGGTCCACGTCATGGATATAATCATTTTCCTCTAATACGTTGTAGGCTCCGCCTTCGAAAGTCACTACTTGGCTCATGTTCACCCAGATCGTACCCATTTCGTTTCCGTTAAATGTGACGTCATGAGCAGGCCCCCAAACATAGATGGCAAGGAGTGCAGCTGTCCCGTCACGAGTGGGGTAGACGTTCCGGAGATTCAGGAACTTGTTGTGGTTGAACTCGACAAAACTCGAGCCGTTATCGATACGCAGCCCCTGTTGGAAGGCTCCGGTACACGTGAAGTTCTGGAATGTGAGCCCCTGAACGCGGATGTAGTTCTTGCTGCTAATCAGGAAGAACGGGGCAGTATCCGTCACCGTTCCAAGGTACGCGTAGTCGAGAATGACCTGATCACCACCGCAGGCAACACCGGTGTAACCACCGCAGCCGCCACCTGGGACGCTGAAGTTCAAAGGTTGGAAGGTGATGTAATTGCCCGACGTGCCGGAAACACCCATGGTGAGCCGCTCGTGATACGTGCCGGCCATGATGTTCACCGTCGAGCCAGGCGTAGCGCTGTTCATCGCCTTTTGAATCGTCCGCCACGGCGCCGATGTGCTCGTTCCGTTGTTGGCGTCATTGCCGGTTGTCGCGACATAGAACTGCGGCCCCGAAGAAGAAACCGGGGTAGTCACGGTAACGGTGGTAGAAGCGTTCTTGCTCGGATCCGCACTGCTGGTCGCCGTAACTGTAGCCGTCCCGGCCGAAGATGGCGCCGTGAACAGTCCGCTGGGGGTAATGCTTCCCGCAGAGGCTGTCCATGTCACGGATGTATTGGTGGTGGTTCCCTGGACCGTGCCGGTGAATTGAATGGTCTGCCCAGCTTGCACGCTCGGATTCGTCGGGGTGATCGTCACTCCCGTAACGCTGAGCTGCACGCCAGTACCCGTGAGAGCGATCTGCGTCGGCGAATTCGAAGAATTGGCAACCGAGACGCTGCCGCTTGCAGATCCCGCAACCGTGGGGGCAAATTTCACGCTGAACGTCGTGCTTTGTCCGGCCGTCAAGCCCAGCGGAGGTGTCAGCCCGCTAGCCGTGAAGCCCGCACCCGAAACGCTAAGCTGCGAAATGCTAACACTCGAGTTACCCGTATTGGTCAGCGTAACCGTTTTGCTGCCGCTGCTGCCTACGGTCACGTTTCCATAGCTCAAGGTGGTGGGGCTGGCCGTAAGTTGCAGACTCGCAGCCACGCCACTTCCGCTGAGGGCGATCGTCGTCGGCGAATTTGGGGCATTGCTCAGGATGGACACACTGCCCGTCGCGTTGCTTGCCGCTGTGGGGCCGAAACTCACCGTAAACGCTGCAGACTTACCCGGCGCCACCGTCAGCGGCAGCGTGAGCCCGCTCAAACCAAAACCGCTTCCGGAAACCGTAACCTGCGAAACATTCAGGTTAGCGCTCCCAGTATTGCTTAGCGTCACCGTCTGTGTATTGGTGGTCCCCACCGTCACATTGCCGAAACTTGCGCTCGCCGGTACCACCGAAAGCTGCGGCAGCAGTTGTTGTACGCCCGCGCCGGACAGCGTGACTGTCGCCGGAGAATTAGTCGCATTACTGACGATAGCTACTTTTCCCGTGACAGTACCTGTAGCTGTTGGAGCAAATGCCACATTGAGCGAGGCGCTCTGCCCGGCAGCTAAGGTCAATGGCAGGGCGATACCGCTGGCGCTGAAACCTGCTCCCGAAACATTCACTTGTGAAATGCTCACACTGCTGTTGCCCGTGTTGTTGAGCTTAACGCTCTGCGTGCTGCTGCTGCCCGACGTCACGTTCCCAAAACTCATGGCCGTTGTGCTCGGCGAAAGCAAATAGCTCGGGCTGGGCGGGGGCGTGGTAGACGTGCCTGTGCCCGAGACTGGTATGGTTTTCATTCCACCCGAGGTCCGGTTGAGGGCAAAGTTGAGGCTTCCAGAAAAACTGGTTGCAGAATCTGGCCGGAAAGCAACGTTAAACGACGTGGTCTGTCCGGATGCCAAAGTGAGCGGCAATGATGGTCCCGTTAGTACGAATTCCGAGAGGCTGCTGGAAGCTTGAAGGATGCTGAGGCTTTGGTGCCCAGCATTCGTCAGGGTAACTGTAACTGCCGAACTCGCGGTGTTGATCGCGACAGAACCAAAGTTCAACGACGCAGGATTGGAAACAACCCCTGCATCCGCACTTACCGATCCAACAACTCCGGCGCAGCCGGTAAGGTACACAACCATCAGGCTCAACACCAACGAACACACCAATCCCGTCTGGGTTCTTTTCGTCATTTTTCCCTCCGCGGCGGAAATAGCACCGGGACCAGAACAGGAGCCAGAACGGGGTGAGTGAGGTCCGCTGAAAACGATGCTCTACGTTTCGTTTCTCGGGAAGGCTATCCGAGAAGGTTTTCTCTAGCTAGCTGGCGTGAGGGTCAGATTTGGTACAGGTAACTGTCGGTTGCACAGTAACAAATGTAAAACAGCGCCACGCATAACAGCTCGGGCGGAAGTCCACTGCAGCGCAACTATTTACCGGGCGGGACTTATTTTGATGAACGATTCGATACGCGATAGCGGATGGCGGCGGGGTTCACGCATCGCCCGTGCATCGCTCGAACTCCACGGAGGCGAAAAATCGCGCCTCTGAAATCTCAGAGTTCGCCTCGGACGCCATTTGGTGCGCCGGTTCAGATTGACCGAATAGATTCTTCGAAGAGAAAAAGTTTTGCGAAGAGCCTGACTCGGATGTTCGCTGAGTCCAACAGGACCGATATAAATTTCCGGCCGCAGGTCGTTCATGTCGTGACATCGGACCTAGCGGTACAGCTCATGCGCGGTCAGCTGCAGTATCTTCAGCAAAACGGTTTTGATGTCACCCTCATCTGTTCGCCGGGAAAGTGGCTCGACGCAGTGGGTCGAATGGAGGGGGTGCGGATCATCGAACTGCCGATGGCCCGAGAGATTGCTCCCTTGCGGGATCTTATGTCCCTGTGGGGCTTGTGCCGCATCATTCGAACGCTTCGCCCCGCTGTCACCAATGTCGGGACTCCCAAGGCAGGGTTGCTGGCGGGCTTTGCAGCCTGGGTGAACCGCGTCCCTTGCCGGCTTTACACGCTGCGCGGCTTGCGATTTGAGACTGTGAACGGGTTAATGCGGCATCTCTTGGTCTATGCCGAACGCTTGGCCTGTCATTTTGCCCATCGCGTCATATGTGTCAGCCCGAGCCTACGTGAGAAGGCGATCGCGTTCGGACTCATAAGTCGTGAACGAACTGTGGTTTTTGGATCTGGCAGCAGCAACGGAGTGGATGCGTCGCGTTTCGCGCCCACGCCAGAAACGATGAAGCGAGCCTCCGAATTGCGCTGTCAATTGGGCATTCCTCCACAAGCACCCGTCCTAGGCTTCGTTGGGCGTCTCACCCGCGACAAAGGGATTTCTGAGCTGGTGGAATCTTTCCTGAGACTTGGTCACGAATTCCCAGACGTTCGTCTGCTTCTGCTGGGATTTTCCGAGGAAGAAGACCCACTTAGTGTTGAGACTACAAGATATCTAAAGACGCATCCAAATGTGATCCTAACGGGAGAAGTCCTCGATACTGCGCCCTACTACGCATTGATGGATGTCCTGGTTCTGCCGAGCCATCGAGAGGGCTTTCCGAACGTTGTTTTGGAGGCATACGCCGGAGGGAAACCAGTCGTGGCCGCGAGGGCAACCGGCATCGTAGACGCCGTTGTGGATGGCGAGACTGGCCTTCTTTTCCCAGTCGGGGACGTTGCAGCTCTTACGAGCTCCCTACAGATGCTTCTCAGCGACAGAGCCTCGGCCCGCAAGCTTGGATGCGCTGGTCAGGAGTTGATCAAACGCGATTTTCGACAGGAGATGATTTGGGATGCACTGAGTAAAGAATATAGACGGCGCCCGCAAATGGGACGTGCGTCGCTGTCCTTGGCGCTTGTGAAGAAGAGAGCCGCAGACTTGGTCCGGCGCTCCAATAAATAACCCCTTGCTAATAGCCCCTTGGAAAGCAGCCGTCAAACTCGCGGCCCACCGAAATTCCTGAATCCCTTCGGCTGCGCAAAGATCTCAAACGTCGCAACATCAGAACCCCAGTCCAGAAGAACTTAGACCCAAAAAACCACAATGGCCAGCTTCCCAGACGAGTCACGGTTATGCTAAAAGAGTTTATTTATACACTTTATAATAGAAACTCGTGGAATTCAGTTCTGCCCGCGCAAGAGAGCGTGTTCGGCAGCTTCGAATTTGCAAGGATTGTTCAGGAGCATCTATCTTTTGAGGCGCGGCTTTACGTACTGCAGAATGATACCTGCCGAATTGCGTATCCCTTTTTCTGTCGACCGGTTCCTTCACTGCCTCTGGGTGGGGTGGAGAACGATGGTCTACTGGATACCGTCTCTCCAGAGTTTACGGGACCATTGGCGCGAGGCGCACCGGTACAGCAGCTTGCCATTGAATTTCTCAAGAGGTTCTCGATCTTTGCATTCAACCAAAGCGTGGTAGCGGAATTCATTCATCTGCACCCCTGGAAGGCGTTCACCGGAGCACTTGTCGGGAATTGCCTGGAATTCAACAGGGAAATTGTTTACGTGGACTTGACTCGGGCAGACCAGCAGCTCTGGAGTACCTCTTTCACCCGCGCTTGTCGGAAGAATATCAAGCAATCGCAGCGTTCAGGGGTTCGAGTGTTTGAGGCGCAAACGATGGGCGATATCCGCGAGTTCTACCGCGTTTATGTCGAAACTATGAAACGTCGTAACGCGCTCACCCACTACTACTTCTCGCTGGATTACTTCTCGGCGATTTTCGACCATTTGAGAAGTAACTCTCGTTTCGTCCTAGCGGAATACCGAAATCAGGTGATCGCGGGAATTTTATACCTTCACGATCAGGATGATGTTTACTCGTACTTAGGCGGCGCCGATTACAATTTTCAGCACGTTCGTCCGACGAATGCCGTCATTTACGACACGATTCTTTGGGGTAACCGCCAAGGAAAGAAAAGGTTGGTTTTAGGTGGAGGCTACTCACCTGACGACGGTATTTTTCGATTTAAAGCCTCTTTCTCGCCGGAACGTACAAGATTCTTTGTGTACAAGCGCATTCACATTCCAGACAAATACGCTGCGTTGTGCCGGTCTTGGTCCAGTATTTACGGACAAGCGTTGCAATCTACTGCCTATTTCCCGCCATACCGGTCTCAACCGACCTCGGAATTTTCTAATGATTCGTGCGATGCCGCACCTACCATTGCCAAGTAGTCTGGTACAGCTGGATGTATCGTGACCCGTCCGATTCGAGGCGATTGCCTGATGCAGACCGCCTGTCGCATTCCGCGTCGGTATCGCGGCACGGTGCTCTTGCTCCGCTAGATCGCCTACCTCAGGGTTTACCGGAGCTGGTCTACGCACTCGAGCGGGACGAAGAGCGAAGTTTGGTATAGAGAGCAAGCGAGGCTCGACGGTGATGCCCAATTTGGGTCCGGTAATTAAGAGAATTCTTGATCTAGCAGGCGCCATTTTCGGTTTGGTCGTCTTCGGCCTGCCGATGGCAATCATCGCCGGGCTGATTCGCCTCCGCATGGGGTCGCCAGTGCTGTATCGAGTCATTCGTCCAGGCCTGCACGCTGAACCATTTCTCTTGCATAAATTCAGGACGATGAGAGACCTCGTAGATGCCTCGGGGAGATCCCTGTCGGACAAAGAGCGGATCACGCCGCTGGGCCGGATCCTGCGCAAGAGCAGTCTTGACGAGTTGCCGCAGTTGGTCAATGTCCTAAATGGAGACATGAGCCTTGTCGGTCCCCGTCCGCTGAATATCGAATACTTGGGCCTCTACACTCCGCAACAGGCTCGTCGTCATCAGGTAAAGCCTGGGATTACCGGCTTGGCCCAGATCAGAGGGCGTAATACGTTGAGCTGGGACGAGAGGTTTGCTCTCGATGTTTGGTACGTCGATCACGCGAACTTGGTTCTGGATCTGCGAATCTTGTTACAAACGCTTGTAAACGTGCTCAGACGCGACGGTGTCAGCCCAGACGGCGATCTCGACGTGCCCTCGTTCACAGGAAGTCTGTCCGACTAATCACCGCAACAAGAGGCTTAGCATGCTAGTAGTCCCTCTTGGCAAGACTTCTCGATAGACATCAAGTCATGAATGTCATGCTTACATGTGCCGGACGGCGCAACTATCTGGTTAGGTCCTTCCAGGAAGCGCTCAGGGGCCGTGGGCAGGTTTTGGCCGCTGACTCCTGTGCCGACGCTCCGGCCCTAAAGCAAGCCGACATATCCTTCGTAATACCGTCGATAGACCATGCAGCTTACATCGAGACCGTGCTTGCTATATGCCAGCAGCATCGCGTGCTTCTTCTGATCTCGTTGAATGATCTCGAACTGCAAGTTCTCGCAAAACACATCGCGCGCTTTCTCGAGGTGGGAACGATTCCGGTCATCTCGTGTTCAGAGGTCGTTGGCGCGTGCTTCGATAAGTGGAGGACCTTTAACTTTCTGAAGGCTTCCGATCTCGAAACGCCTGATACCTATTTGTCGCTGTCGGACGCCCTCCAATCCGTTGCACGAGGGGAGATTAGTTTCCCTCTGGTGGTCAAACCTCGCTGGGGCACCGCGTCTATTGGGATTGAGTACTCGGACGACGCTGAAGAGCTTGACCTGGACTATACGCGCGTAAAGAAGCGTCTTCGCCGAACAATTTTGCGAGAGATTAGCGCGGCTGATCCCGACAGATGCATCTTGATTCAGAAACGATTGTGCGGCCAGGAATATGGACTGGACATCGTGAATGATCTTCAAGGTCGTTACGTTTGCACGTTTGTCAAACGGAAGCTCGCGATGCGGGCTGGGGAAACGGATCGCGCGACTACGGTCGAAAGTGAGTCGCTCGAAGCGATCGGGGCGGCAATCGGCCGCAAGCTTGGCCACGTTGGAGTTCTCGACTGCGATGCAATCGTCGACCAAGATAAATGTTACGTGCTTGACATGAATCCGCGCTTTGGCGGCGGATATCCCTTCTCGCACATAGCGGGCGCCAACCTGCCGGCAGCCTTGCTCGCGTGGGCCAATCAGGAACAGCCTGATGCCGAATGGCTCAAGGTTCAACCAAACATCACGTCCTCCAAGTGCGACGGCCTCGTGATCGTGGACAACACACCGCGGACATGGCAACAAGCCATGCATCAGTTGGATTCCGTCAAGGACGACAGCGTCGTTCTAGAGCATTGACCCAAATTGCCGAATCGTTTTACACCGAGGAGTTTTCCGATGAGCACGACCTGCCAAGTAGCCATCGTTGGCGCCGGCCCGTATGGCCTGGCGGCCGCCGCGCACCTGCGGTCAGCAAATATCGAACTACGCGTGTTCGGCAAGCCGATGGAGTCCTGGGAGCGTCAAATGCCGGCGGGCATGCTCCTCCGCTCGTACTGGGAGGGTTCCCACATTTCCGATCCCCACGGTGACTTGACCCTCGATCGATATCAACGAACCCTCGGGGCCCCGTTGGCGAGGCCGGTGCGTCGCGACGATTTCATCAACTATGGTCGATGGTTTCAGCGTCAAGCGGTGCTCGACCTGGACGGCCGCCGTGTAACACGAATCGAAGCCGCGTCAAAATGGTTTCGGGTGATATTGGACGATGGTGAATCGATCTCGGTGCAGCGCGTTGTTATTGCAACTGGGATCGCCTCGTTCGCCCGACGGCCGAACGCGTTCAACGCCGTGCCGCCCTCGCTTGCCTCGCACTCCTCCGAGCACGGCGATCTCGGCCGGTTCGCGGGTCAGTCCGTGGTCGTGGTGGGAGGAGGGCAGAGTGCGCTCGAGTCGGCGGCTCTCCTGCACGACTCGGGAGCCACTGTCGAGGTCGTCGTGCGGGCGCCAAAGGTCCACTGGCTCCGATACGGCACCCCGCTGCACACTTGGCTGCATCATAAAGCTAACCCTCTGCGACGAATACTATACCCACCATCCGACGTAGGCCCGCCCGGCCTGAACTGGATCGTCGATACACCCGACTTGTTCCGGCGGCTACCCTCCGCAGTTCACTCCCGCATCGAACGGCGTGCGATCCGGCCGGCTGGCGCAGGCTGGTTACGGCCCCGGATGAGTGGGGTAAGAATCACGACTGGCCGCGTCATCATCTCCGCTAACCTCGTCGGCCAGCGAGTCCGGCTCAAGCTCGATGATGGGACCGAACGCTGTGTCGACCATACCCTCCTTGCCACCGGTTACCATGTCGACATTTCCCGCTGTGCTTTTCTTGCATCAGATTTGGTGCGGTCGCTGTGTCTGGTCGACGGCTACCCTGATCTCTCGAAGGGATTCGAGGCGTCATTGCCCGGGTTGCACTTTCTTGGGGCCGCCGCCGCCGGAACTTTTGGGCCGCTCATGCGCTTCGTGGCAGGCACCAAGTATGCGGCGAGCGCACTCACTCGTTGCATCCTGGGACGGGCGGCCAATCCGGCG
>Ga0210410_10001010_pt1 | contig 27289 bp, 20 predicted proteins | sample IncBWC4MmetaG_FD_161058 | JGI IMG/M metagenome (GOLD analysis project Ga0210410, IMG submission 161058) | Forest soil microbial communities from Barre Woods Harvard Forest LTER site, Petersham, Massachusetts, United States - Inc-BW-C-4-M | ecosystem: Environmental > Terrestrial > Soil >... | reverse complement strand
CACCGTTTTCTCGACCGTCGGCGGCAGATCTGACCGCTTGATTTTCTTTTCCTGTGCCGCAGCCATCACGGAGACCAACAGGGTGATAAAGGTGAGGAGAGTGAAAACGCGGGAAGTGCTCATTTGGTTGTTTCCTTTCTGGATCGCTAGTAGCTGCGACCTACGATCACGCAACCCACCTTAAGGAGAACTGAAGACGCCCGCTGGCCGTTGAAACGCTTTCTGGCTTATCGTCACCATTCCTACAGGCAGCGAAGACTGGATTCCGCTAAAGGATGACCCCATCCAGGTGCGTCACCGGAAGCGGAACTGGCTTGACACGGGCGGTTGGGTTGAACTAACGTCTGTGGCCTACCCTGCTTAAAGGCTTCCCCCGAGGCCAACGTTCATTGAGCCGGTGGCCCATCCAGTGGCTTCCGGCACGGGTGCGCCGTTCAGGCGTCCCGGCGACGATGAATTGGCCATCGGAGGTGATGCAATGCGGCAAAACCAACTCCCTCTGCTGGGTTTACTTCTGGCTCTGTTTGTCAGCGCTCGAGTCGGTATCCCGGGAAGCGCCTCAGAAGGTGGTTCCAGTGCCGGCTCCGCGGAGAAGAGCTACTCATCCTCAAGTCAACTGGCCAAGGTCGGTGCTGGCCGGGCTCCCGCGCGTTCAGCGCAGGCGCCGCCCTCTGTGACGGAAGGCGCAGCCGCCTCGGGTTTAGTGCAGAGCGGCTGCGATGAAGTCACCGCGACTTCGAAAACGAGCACATTCCACATTTCCAAGTCGCTGCGGACATCCGCCGAGTGCCTGCCTGCGCTTCCTCCCATGTACAGGATTCTCTGCCAGTTGAATCCTCTTTACAGCTCCAGCGACAAAGTTAGACACGGCTTCGAACTACAGGAATTGAAGGCGGACAAGCCGGTGCTGCCACAGTGTCTGGCTGATTTGAAGGATAAACTTCGGATCCGTTCGGCAATGGCGTCAGTGCCCGATCCCGAACATACTCATCTGGGTCTGATGACCGACCGCGCCATCGAGGCGATTCAGGTCGCTGCGGGCAAGGCTGGCTATGATCCTTATTCGCATTTTCTGCCCTGGGCATCAGCCGATTCGCAGAAGAACTCAGATGGCGGCCCAGCTGTCGATGGTGGAGCGGATTCGCACCAGGCGGGCGTAATGATTTTCAGAAAGCAGGACTCTTCACCGCGGCAAGCTCTGTCCTCGCCTAGTCAATATTTCGTGGTGTTCCTGATACCAGAGTTGCCTACTACCGGCTTGGATCAGGAGTCTTTCTTTAAAGCGAAGGGTGCCACGGAGGAGATGTTGCGTCAACTCCACCAGGACCGGAACGTCATATACCTCGCGGGGCCGAATTTTTCGGGGTCGTTGGCCTCGCTGGAGGACATCGACGGTCAGCTTGGCCGGACGCAGTGCATCCAGGCGTTCAGCGGACAGGTGACGGCGGCACAGTATGCCAACCCCAAAGCGGTTTGTGATTCGAAGCTGTTCCTAACTCAAACTCCGGATCGCGAAGCGGTACCGCTATTCCTCGATGGCTTGCGGGAGTATGGGTATCGACGGAATGAAATTGCGGTGTTGTCCGAGGGCGGCACGGCGTTCGGAAATGAGGATAAGGATAAAGACGCAGTTGCGAACTGCGGTCCTGCGACGACGACCTGCCGAGTATTGTCCCTGCAGTTCCCGCGCGATATTTCCAAACTGCGAAATGAATATGGGGCGGAGGCGGGTGCGACGACTTCAACAGGGCCCACGAATCAGCAAACCCCTGACGTGCAAATGAGCTGGCAGGATGCGCAGGCCACTCGCGGCGACGATCTGCCGACTTATGGCGGACGACAAACCCCGCTCTCTCAGGAGGCGGTGCTGTCCACGTTGGCGAGTGCTCTGAAGACACGACAGATCAGGGTGCTGGGCATTTTCGCTACGGACCCTATGGATGAGGCCTTTCTGATTCGATCATTCAGGAAGTCATCGCCGGAAGTGCGGTTGTTTCTGCCCGATCCCGACTTGCTTTACCTGCGCACGCCCGACGTGGGTTCGCTCAACGGAACGCTGTTAATAAATAACTTTCCCCTGATTCTGCGTAACCAGGTCTGGAGCAACGATGGTTCAACCAGCCCTGACACTCTGGTCACGTTCCCTAGCGCCGGTCAGGAAGCGCAATACGATTCTTTCCTTCAGTTGATGCAGGCCATCCACATTGAATTCCCCGGAAATCCGCCGTTTGTAGATTGGAACTGGCCGATGGGAAATCCGCGGCCGAAGAAAGATGCAGTGGATCTGCCGTCGGAGCATCCGCTGTGGCTCACCACCATCGGCACCACCGGACACTTTCCGCTGGCGATCCTGAATGCTGATAAAGCAAACGAGTCGCAGCTGCTACCGCGAACTCTCAATGCCGCCGCTCCGCGCCGCACCAGTTCGCTCTTGTGGATGTTCTTCGTGATGCTGGGAATCGCTCAGCTGTGGGGGCTGAGTTGGCCCAATGCGCTGCCGCGGTTGTTTGTCGATGATTTCGATCTTGGGGATGCCAAAGACGCGATCACCGCTTCCCGAGCAGTCTGCCATTTGGCAATTCTTTTGAGCCTGGCTTTGATCCAGCTAGTGTTGGGTTCGAGCTATCTATTCTTTCGTGATTTGACTGGCTATGCCTGGTTCGCTTGGGGCGTCGTCATCGTCGCCGCCGTGGAGGTTGGCACCGCGGGCGTGGTGTTCATGATCAGAGTGGTGTGGCCCTGGTTGCAGTCGAGGCGCGGAGTAGACTTCCGGAACGAGAGTGTATCGGGGATTTTCAGAGCGCTGTGCGGAAGCATTCTCTGCGTCGCAATATTCGCGGCCCTCGGGGCAGTCTGGATCCACGGTGCTTTCCAGCCGACCTTCAAGAACGCTTTCCTGCACTTTCGCGATCTGATTCCGGCCAGCGGAGTGGCGCCTTGTCTGCCGATTGTATCGTTGCTGGTGGTCGCCTATCTGGCGGCATGGGCTTACTTGCGCCGGCTGACCTATTGGAAATATCGAAGACCGCCGTTGCCGACTCTGGCGCTGGACAGCATCTTTCCCAGTGATTTCACGAAAACCGCTCGCTCGATCGACAAGTGTATCCTTGGCTTCCTCGAGAGTTGGGGGTGGGGTATTGCATTCGGCTTGGTTTTCCTGGGCGGCATTCTTGGTTTCCGCCCGTGGACAACCATGGACATGACGGAAGCCTTGTCCGTGCACGCGACTTTGCTGGCTGTCTTTGTGCTGGCTCTCTTCGCTTTGTCACTGAATTGGTTTCGTTTCGTCAACATCTGGCTCCGGTTGCGGAATGTTCTGGATGGTCTGGAGCGGCTTCCGATTCGGCATGCGTTCGAGCGCATGCCTGCCGAGAAATCCATGCCCATCTGGGGATGGGGTCTCTCGGACGATTTATTTCTGTCGACATCCCAGGCGATAGAAAGACTGCGCGCGCTGGTTCTGGCGGATGACACCGCAGTCAGTCCGTTATCGGTACGGGAGCTCAGGTCACGTGTCAGCGTTCTGGGGAAATTCGGAGAGCAGAAAAGGCCAGGCATTTGGAAGTTGTCATTTTTATTGCTTCAGGGCCAGCAAGAACAGTTCGTAGAGTTGCCCCAGGCAGTGGGTGGTCCCCGGATGATGGTGTCCGTGAAAGTGCGGGAGGAGCGGCTGATCGTCAATCCCGACACGCCCACGTTCGGCGACCTTTTGAGTGGCGTAAGGCAAGCCATGACCGAAGTCGTCCACCAACTGATCCTTTTTCTCCGTCCGGGATACTGGCAGCGCGGTTCGGACGGTAGCAAACAAGAAACGCCGCCGCCTGAACTTCGCACGTTCATGCTGGCGGAGGATCTGATTGCGATGCGGTACTACACATATATCCGCTACGTCGTGACCGAACTGCGCAATCTCGTGTTCTTTATTGCCATGGCGTTTTCGTTATTGTTCCTGGCGTTTCACACCTACTCATTCCGAGCGGACCAAACGATTGACTGGTCATTCCTGGTTTTGTTCCTGGTTCTGGGAGGTGGGGTCACCGTGGTGCTGTACCAGATGGAATTGGATCCGATCCTCAGCCACTTTGGAGGAAGGCAGCCGGGAGAGGTGGGCTTGAGTTTTTACCTTAATCTGCTCAAGTACGGCGCCGTGCCGCTTCTGACCGTCATTGGCTCTCAAGTGCCGGCGGTTTCAAATCTGCTCCTGCGATGGGTACAGCCTACGCTGCAATCGTTGCACTAGGAGGGTGAGGTCTCAGTTTGCATGCCGCCGGGTTTCTCGGCGCGCTCTGGCAAGTGGAAATGCGGGAGCGGTCAGCTGGCGTTGGTTGCGCCGAGGCTTTTTTCTACCGGAAGTCCTGACAGGGTCCTCTCCGCCAGTTGGGAACTGTTTGCTAGTTTTTGCAGCGGGACGCGGACCTTGTCCGCCTCCACCTTGGCGCCGCGCTGTTCGGCCAGGGTCACGACCCGTTCGGCGTTTTGGCTTGCGGAACGGCCGATCTCCAGCAGGACGACGAGCGAGTCCGCGTGCAGCCTCCACAGCGACTCCGAATGCTCGGCGCGTTTAAGTTCTTCCAGTTCCGTGGTCATGCGCGCGACCACGGCCACCAGGCGCAGAAGCACGCGCGCGACTCCCGCCCGAACACTTTTCTCTTCCAAATAGTCGGCGCAATAAGCGTCCGCCTCGCCGGGCGTGAGGATGAGATTGAAGAAGCGCATGGGGACGACCTGGCGGAATTTCGGGTCGGCCACGCGCACGAAGATGCGAATCGATTCCTCGATGCGAAGCAGCTTGCTTTCTTCCGCGGAAATCTGCTGCGGAGTCACGGCTGAGCGCATGGCCGGCACATCGAGCACCGGACGCCGGCTGGAGAAGGCGGGCAGTTTAGCTGCCTGGTTTACGCTCGCTTTCACCGGTGGACGAACCAGGCGCGGGCTGCGGCGAACCGGCGGATGCTGGTCCAGAGTTCTTTTAAGTTTGGATACGCGCCGGAACTTGTCCAGGGCAGCGCCGTAGTCGATACGAAGCAGTTCACTTTCCTCTAATGCCGCCACGTGTTCGACGGTGACATCCACGCCGTCCACGTTTCCTAAAATGCTGCCCCCCTGCTCCTCCACCACTTCTGCGAATCCCCTGATTTCGGTCGTCGCCTGATGGAAGACGGCATCAAACTTCTTGCCAAACGCGGTGTTATAAGGAGCGATCGTGGCTAGAACACAGGGATGGTAGAACGATGCATCGAGAGACTGCTTAAGGTCTCGCACCCGGGGAATAATTCCGGATTCAAGCAGCGTATTGAGGTCGCGGAAGCCTTCGGGTTCTTCCCGCAATTGATCGAAGCGCCGCAGGAGTTGCAGGTGGTCTTCGGTCAGGGAAGGCGTGTCGGCATCGGCGAGAATTTCCAGCAGCGCGATTTCGAACGGAGCGAGAGGAAGCGAACCATCCAGACCATAACCGCGGCGCTCCCATTGCCCGGGCACCCGCGGATGACGATAGAGGAAAGTTGTGATCAGATCGGTCTTGTCGCGATGGACTTCGCTAGTCTCTTTGTTGCGAGTGAAATAGCGGAGCATCGCCTCAGCGATTTCGGGGTCGGTATCGGGCGTAAAGGCTCTTCGCAGCATTGCCGGAGTGATTGCCAGGTCGAGCAGGCGAAGCCAGCGGTGCATGCTGGACAAGGTTTCCAGCACGCTGCCATCGCTCTGCAAGGAGATCGCTTCGAGCCCGGCCGGGACGGGAACTTCCCCACCGACAGATTCCTGCAAAAGCTTCTCATAGAAGCCCTGCACCGTCGCCAGAATAGCCAACTCCCACTTCGGATCCTCTACCACAGTCGCTCCAAGCGCACTGATCCCTTTGGATTCAGGGGAGGGCCAACCGTTAGTTAAAACTAAGCCTAACCAGAGCACAAGCGTGTCTTAAGGTGGGGACACCAACTAGATAAGGGGCAATCCCCAAAGTAACCTTGCGTTAAGTCCTTAAGAATGAATGTTATTCCCGGCTTCATATTTTCATCGATGAAATCGGCCGCAAATTGTATACTACGCAGGCAGTTAGTGCGTTTTTAAAGGGGATTGCAAGCATGGAGTGGACCGCACCGAAGTTCGAAGAAGTTGCTTTGAATTGTGAAATCAATTCTTACGCCAGCGCCGCATTGTAAGTTTCGGCAAGGATGCGTATAAAAGTCCTGGGCTCGGCCGCAGGAGGTGGCTTTCCGCAGTGGAATTGCAACTGCCGCCACTGCGAGTCGTTACGTGCCGGGACTTTCGCGGGCAAGAGCCGCACCCAGACCCAGGTGGCAATCAGCGACGATGATGGCACTTGGTTATTGTTAAACACCTCTCCCGATTTGCGTACGCAGATCGAATCGACTCCAGCCCTTCATCCGCGAAATGCGGGGCGGGATTCCTCCATTGTCGGCGTTCTGCTGACCAGCGGCGATATTGACCAAATTGCGGGATTGTTGTCTCTCCGCGAATTGCAGCCCTTCCGCATCTATTGCACGCCTTCGATCCGGCGCATTTTGCAAGAGGACAACAGCGTGTTCAGGATGTTGAATCGTGTGCCTGAACAGGTGGCGTGGACGGAGATCAGTTCCGATGGAAGTTTTCCTTTGCTCGCGGTTGCAGGGAATGACTCGGGAATCAGTTGTACGGTATTTTCGCTCGGGAGTCGTTATCCGGCCTATGTTTCGCAGGAGCGTGCCGCAAGCCTCAAGCCTGAGGAAGCTTTGTTGGGTGCGATACTGATTTCGTCATCAGGCAAACGGTTTGCTTACTTGCCCGCAGTTCCAGCGGTGGACAATTCGCTGCTAGATCGGTTGGAAGAGGCTGATCTGCTTTTGTTCGATGGGACTTTCTGGAGCGATGACGAATTGATTCGGGTGCAGGGAAGCGGCTCGACGGCGCGCCAGATGGGACACATTCCAGTGTCTGGAGCGGAAGGAAGCATGCGCAAGCTGGCCGGATTGCGGCGTCCGCGGAAGGTGTTTGTGCATGTGAACAACACCAATCCCATGCTGGATGAATCTGGTCCCGAGTATCGCGAAGTCCGCGCTGCCGGTTGGGAGGTCGCGGAGGATGGATGGAGTTTCGATCTGTAGAGCGATAACGTCAAATGCGCCAAACTCTGTCACAGACAGGATGACAGGGTAAAGAAAGTACGCGGAGGAAGAGTTTGAAACCGGTGGCGGAAATGTTGAGTGATTCACCTGTGCTCTCAGCTGAAGAGTTGAAAGCTCGGCTGCGGCAAGTTGGTGAAGAGCGCTACCACCATCGGCATCCCTTCCACCTTAAGATGCATGAAGGCCGGTTGAGCCGCGGCCAGTTGCAGGCGTGGGCGCTCAACCGCTACTACTACCAGAGCATCATTCCGATAAAAGATTCGATCATTCTATCGCGCAGCGCCGATCCAGAATTTCGGCGGGTGTGGCGGAAGCGGGTGGTCGACCACGATGGCGATGCGACCCAGGAAGGCGGCATAGAGCGCTGGATCCGGCTGGCGGAAGCCACCGGGCTTAAACGCCAGCGGGTGCTGCGCGGCGATGAGGTGCTACCGGCCACACGGTACGCGGTGGATGCCTACTTGAGTCTGGTCAGGAATCGTAGTTTCTTAGAAGCGGTGGCTTCGTCGCTGACGGAGATGTTCTCGCGCGATCTGATCACGCTGCGCATGGACCGTCTGCGGCAGCATTATCCGTGGCTTTCTGGGGGACTCGACTACTTTGCTGCGCGTCTCGACCAGGCTCCGGAGGACGCGCGCTTTGCCCTCCACTGGGTGACCGAGAACGCCCGGACGCGAGGTGAGCAGGAAATGGCAATCGCTGCCTTGCAGGCGAAATGCGACATTCTGTGGGCGCAGCTGGACGCGCTCTACTTTGCCTACGTGCAACCGGGATGGCCGCCGCCCGGTGCCTTTCGGATTCAGGAGTCCTAGCGTGCCTCGCCCTTCTGATTCCAGCCAGCCCCGCTTCGCCTCCGGTTGCCGGTGGGGCACGGAAGGTGAAGAGCGAGTCGTACTCTTTCCCGAAGGCATGATTCGGGTTCAGGGGACAGGGCAGAGAATCCTGGAACTTTGCGACGGACAACGCACGGTTCAGGAGATCGTGACTGCGCTTTCGGCGACGTATAGCGCGGATCCGGCAAAGATTCGGGAGGACCTGGCCAGTTTTCTGGAAGCACTGAATCAGAAGCGCATTGTCGACTATTAGATCTCAGCGGCTCTCGGCATAAGTGTCGCTGTTCAGTTGAATGGATTTTGCCGCAGTTGTCATGGGCGACGGGCTAGGGAGGCTTGGCAATGGACGGTGTTCTGCCGCTCGACATCTTGGAAGGCGCTACTTTACGAGGGAAGGAGTACGGTTGGACCGTCTCCTCGTTTCCCGATGCCCTTGTGAGGGCAGAGGCTAACGGTTACGCGTGCTTGGGCGGACAATTTCAATTTCGTCTAGACGACGGGACTACTTGTGAGATGTATTGGCTCGATGCCAATTCCAAGGAGCGGGCGCACGGGGAATCTTGGGCGGAGTATTGTCAGCGTTCTTGTTTAGAGGTTCTGAATCGGTTTCGGCATTTAACTTCGGCCACCGACTTCTGCAAAGAGGCGTCAAGTTGGCCCTCGGCTCGAATCGACCCGATAAGAGGCCTAGTATTCGTTGCATATTTCGTCACTGAGGCCGAACTGTCTGCTCTGGGTACTGAATGACTCCGAACCCATTAGCGTTGATTGCCGAGATCACCCACCGCTGTCCCCTGCATTGTGTCTATTGTTCGAATCCACTACAGATGATCGGAGCCAAGTCGGAACTTTCGACCCAGGACTGGGTCCGCGTGTTCCAGGAAGCGCGGGGCCTTGGAATTCTGCATCTCCACTTAACCGGGGGCGAACCAGTTGCACGGCCTGATTTGAAAGAGCTAGTTGACGCGGCGCACGCCGCCGGACTCTATACCAACTTGATCACATCGGGGATCGGCTTGCCTGAGGCTCGACTGGCTGGGTTGGTGGATGCGGGGCTCGACCACATCCAGCTGAGTTTCCAGGATTCACGAGACGAACCCGCGAACTGGATTGCGGGAGCAAAGGCGCACGCCCACAAAGTCTTTCTGTCGGAGGTGATCCGCCGGTTCCGCATCGCGTTCACTGTAAACCTGGTGGTGCATCGTCAGAATCTCGATCATCTCGAGGAGATGATTGAATTTGCGGAGCGGCTAAAGCCGGATCGCCTGGAAATTGCCCACGCGCAGTATTACGGTTGGGCTCTAAAGAATCGGGACACCCTGATTCCTACTCGTGAGCAACTTGAAAACTGCCTGCGTATTGTGGAAGTGGCGCAGGAACGGCTTTCGGGGCGCATGAAAATTGATTGCGTGGTCCCGGATTATTACGCGCGCTACCCCAAGGCTTGCATGGGTGGATGGGGCCGGCGGCTCATCTTGATTGATCCTTCGGGACAGGCGCTTCCTTGTCATGCCGCGGGAGTGATTCCTTCAATGACTTTTGACAATGTGCGCGAGCATTCCCTCGAATGGATTTGGCGAGAGTCCGCCGCCTTCCAGCGCTTTCGCGGAGAGCAATGGATGCCCGAACCGTGTCGAAGCTGCGAGCGCCGAGCTGAAGACTTCGGCGGCTGCCGCTGCCAGGCCTTTCTGCTCACTGGCGAGGCCAGCGCGACCGATCCAGTCTGCACCCTCGCACCCACGCATCACTTGATCGAAAGTGCCCTTACGATGACAACTGTTGGCAAGCAGGATGTCGCATGGTCCTACAGGACAAATCCCGAATAAGGGGGTGTCAAAAGTGTTAATTTGCTGCCCGAGGCGCGGCTGAAACCCTGCAATTGTCTGGAGATTGTAAAAACATTGTCAACAGTTCGTCCGTCCTACTAGTTAGCGCGTCAAGTGGTAGTAAGCTTGGGCAGTATTGACGTCACGAATTGGTAACTCAGGAGTTCTTATGATGCGGGTAGAAACAATTCCAGATGCGAATTTGCAGCGTGCCCCAGGTACTCTGCACCGAGCATTACCGTACCTTAGTCCGGGGGCGAACACGATGGAGCGAATTCTGGTCGTAGAAGATGATCATGCCGTACAGAAAGCTCTGAAGCGGTTGTTTGAGACGGAAGGATTTGAAATCGAAATCAGTCCGGACGGCAAGGCCGCTCTGGAGGCGTTCCGCCGGGCGGCGCCGGCCGCGATCGTGCTGGACTTGCGATTGCCTCTGGTTTCCGGACGCGACGTTTGCCGGGAAATCAAACAACAGGCGCCGACAGTTCCTATTATTGTCCTCAGCGCCGCCAGCGATGTTTCTGACAAAGTGTTGCTTTTGGAGCTGGGCGCGGACGATTATGTGACAAAGCCTTTCAGTCCCCGAGAATTGCTGGCTCGGGTGCGCGCGGCATTGCGGCGCACAGTCAGAGCGGGAATCGGCGACATGGTCACGTTTGACGGCATCTCGGTGGACTTCACCAAGATGGAAGTCAACCGAAATGGCGAGCAGGTTGTGCTTACGGCGCAGGAATTCAAGACCTTGAAGTTCCTAATACAGAATGCGGAGCGCGTGATCTCGCGCGACGAGTTACTGAACGAGGTGTGGGGCTATCAGAATTATCCCTCCACCCGCACAGTGGATAATCATATTCTGAAGCTTCGGCAGAAGCTGGAGAAAGATCCGACCAATCCGATACATTTCCGGACTGTTCATGGCATGGGTTACAAGTTTGTTCGTTAACTCCCAAGGCTGCGAAGGATTTAGGCGCGGGGAGAGGTGAGCTTGATGAAGCTTCGGATGCGGACCAAGTTTCTCCTCTCCATGCTATTGATCTCTGCCGGCCTTACTTGGACCAGCTTGCTGTTGGTGCGTCGCGGTGTGCAAGCCCAGGTCCGGAAAAGCATTTTCGCCGACCTGCAAAACTCTGTCAGCACCTACCAGAATTTCCACCGCGAGCGCGAACTGACGCTGACCCACCTGGCCGAGTTGCTCGCGGATCTCCCCAACTTGCGGGCGCTCATGACCACTCAGCATGAAGCAACGATCCAGGATGCTTCTACCGATTTGTGGCGGCTGGGGGGCAGTGACCTGTTTGTGCTGGCCGACCGGACCGGCAAAGTGGTTGCGCTGCATACAGCGACGCCAGGTTTTTCGCGGCAGATGGCACAGCAGTCGCTGAACCGCCCATTCAATCAAGAAGGCTCGGGCCAGTGGTGGTTCGGCGCCCAACATTTGTACCAGGTCTTTCTTAAGCCAATCTACGCAGGGCCGGCGGCCGAAAACAATCTGCTGGGGCTTCTAGTAATCGGTTACGAAATCGACGATACCGTCGCCTCGCAGGTGAGCCGCATCGCCGCCAGCCAGGTGGCTTTCTATTACGGCGACACAATCGTTCGCAGCACGCTGGACCCCGCCCACGAAGCTGAGCTTTCCCGGCACCCGATCGTGCATTCCGCTCCGGGCATTCCGGAGCCGGAGCAGGTGCAACTAGGCGACGAGCGTTTCCTGGCCACTTCCCTCGAACTGGCCGCCGACAAGGCGCCGTCGGTTCGTTTGAGCGTGCTCAAATCCTACGATCAAGCCACGGCCTTTCTCGACAGCCTGAATCGCTTGCTCCTGGCTCTCGGACTAACCGCCGTCCTTGGCGGGAGCGCGCTCGTGTTTTTCATCTCGCACACCTTCACCCGGCCCCTGGGACACCTGGTCAACGGTGTGCGGGCTTTGGGCAGAGGTGATTTCCATTATCACCTTGACGCCCGGGGCGGCGACGAAGTTGCCGAGGTGACCGGAGCGTTCAACCGCATGCGTGACAGCCTGCTGAAAACGCAGCAGGAGTTGATCGACGCAGAGCGCCTCGCCACAATCGGACGAATGGCCAGTTCGGTCTCGCACGATCTACGACACTCGCTGGCGGCGGTCGTCGCCAATGCCGAATTCCTTTGCGAAAGCCGCTTGTCGACGGATCAACGCGAGGAGCTTTACCAGGAGATTCGCATCGCGGTCAACCAAATGACGGAACTCATCGATTCTTTACTGGAGTTCTCGCGCACCCGCGAATCCCTGCGCCGGACCTATGGCAGCGTGAAAGAGTCGGTCGAGCGCGTGGTGTTGGCGGTGCGGACTCATCCCCGCTTCCACACCGTGCGCATCGCCGTCCGGCAGGAGGGCAGCAGCACCGGATGGTTCGACACCAAGAAGCTGGAGCGGGTGCTTTATAACCTGCTGCTGAATGCCTGCGAGGCGACTGCGGGAGAGGATGGGCAGATCAATGTCGATTTGCGCGAAGTCCCAGGGGGGCTGCAGATTCGGGTTTCGGACAATGGGCGAGGCATCCCCGAGTCGATTCGGGGCAAGCTTTTTGAGCCTTTCATCAGCTATGGCAAGGAAAACGGCACCGGCCTGGGCTTAACCGTAGTGCAAAAGATTGTCCAGGACCACGGCGGGGATGTCATTGTGGAAAAGACGTCCGAGGAAGGAACAGTTTTCCGCATAACCCTTCCCATTGTTTCATCGTCTAGTACAGACAGTGGTGGGGAAGGCAAGCCGGAACTCCCACCGCTGGCCCGAGCAAAAAGGGTGCAGTCGGAGTAAGATTCACGTTCGGGAAGTGCGCGCGCAACTTTAATCCAACACCGTCTCGCGGATTCACTATAGATCGTTCATGGACTTCCACGTTTTTCTTGGGGAGGGCGATTTGTGAAGCAGGGGAATGGTTTGCCTGATTGGATGCGGACACCCGGCTTGGCCGGGTTGCTTCTGCTGCTGGGCTGCATCGTCGGGTGGTCACAAGAATCGAATCCGTCAGCGCCGCCCTCCCAGGGCGATTCGGCAGCGGCGACGATTCACGACCTTCAACAACAAGTTAACGAACTGCGCTCGGCAGTGGCGCAGATGCGCTCGGAAACTCAGCAGTACCGGGCCGAGAACGCCGCGCTACGACACGAAGTGCAGACCATGCGTGGCTCACCGGCATCGGAGGCAAGGCCGGCGTCCGGGGATTCGTACCAGGCAGCGCCACCGGCCAGTGCTAATCTCGAGGCCACGCCCGCTCCGCCGAAGACAAACCCGTCGGGTTCGCTGGAAGAACGGGTGGCCTCGCTAGAAGAGTCATCGCAACTGACGAACAGCAAGCTCAACGATCAGTATCAGGCCAAAGTCGAGAGCGCTTCCAAGTATCGCGTTCGCCTCTCCGGCCTCGTGCTCTTAAACCTCTTTAACACTCACGGGCAGACCCTCAGCCAGGATTTACCGAGCTTCGTGAACGGGCCAAGCACAGGTACGGGAAGCTTCGGAGCAACCCTGCGGCAGTCCGAAATCGGATTGGAAGTGTTCGGACCCACTCTGGCGGGCGCGAAGACCTCCGCCAGTTTGCAGGCCGACTTTGCCGGCGGATTTCCCAGCACCTGGAACGGACTTAACTCAGGCATTTTCCGGTTACGTACGGCCAGCATGCGGCTGGATTGGAAAAACACTTCGATTGTCGCGGGGCAAGATAACTTATTCTTTTCTCCACTCTCGCCAACCTCGTTTGCGTCTCTCGCCGTCCCCGCCTTGAACTATGCTGGGAACCTGTGGGCTTGGACTCCGCAAGTACGGGTGGAACATCGATTCCAAATCTCGGGAGACCAAAATGTCACGATCCAGGGTGGGATCCTCGACAATCTCACGGGGGAATTCCCCTCCGACCCGTTCTTTCGCATGCCGGTTGCTGGAGAGAGCTCTCGCCAGCCGGCTTATGCGGCCAGGACGGCGTGGACCCACACCTTGTTTGGTCAGCCTCTGAGCTTCGGTGCGGCCGGTTACTACAGCCGCCAGAATTGGCTCTCCAACCAATACGTTGACGGCTGGGCGGGCATGGCAGACTGGGAAATTCCGCTGGCTCCACGCGTGGCTTTTACGGGTGAGTTTTATCGCGGCAAGGCAATCGGCGGGATTGGCGGCGGCATTAGCCAGAGCGTGGTGTATGACGGCGATCCCACAGTGAACCTTTATGCGAGGGTGCACGGGCTTGATGCAATTGGTGGATGGTCGCAGCTAAAACTCAAAGCCACTCGCACTCTGGAGTTTAACGCTGCCGTCGGGGTCGACAATCCCACAGCTGCGGAAGTGCGAAGGTCTGTGCAAGCCGGCGGTAGTCCGGTTCTGGTTCAGAATCGCGGGGGGCTGGTGAACTTCGTGTTCCGCCCGCGTTCGAGCTTGCTGTTTTCCGCAGAGTACCGGCACTTACAATCCTTTCAGCTGGACGACGGCAGCAACAGCGCCGACCAATTCAATCTGATGATGGGAATCCTGTTTTGATGAAGATCTCAACCTTCTGTCGTCTTTTCGTGCTGATGACCTACAGCATTTTAGCCTGCGCACAGGATGTTACCGTGACCGCGGATGTAGCGCTGGTGAGCAGCGGAAAGAAAAGCAAGGCCAGTGGCTCTGGCAACGTAGTGCTCTGGCTTACGCCGACTGGGAATGCGGCGCCGTCGTCGAGTTTGCCGGCTTCCAGTCGGCCTCGTTTGGTGCAGAGGAACAAGAGCTTCGAGCCCCACGTACTGGTGGTGCCGGTCGGTTCCGAAGTAGAGTTTCCCAACCGAGACCCATTCTTTCACAACGTGTTTTCGCTTTTTGAGGGCAAGCGTTTTGATCTCGGCCTGTATGAGGCCGGGAGCACCCGCAATGTCGTTTTTGACAAGCCCGGCATTTCTTACATCTTCTGCAACATCCACTCTGAAATGAGCGCTGTGGTAATTGCGCTGAGCACTCCTTACTACGCGATATCAGACCAACGTGGCCGGGTGGCCATTCCGCATGTTCCCCCGGGCCGCTATACCCTTCGGATCTGGTACGAAGAAACGGTTCCCGAGGGGTTAAACAGTTTGACTCGGGAAGTCACGGTTTCGGAGGACGCCTCAAATCTGGGAGCCATGCGTCTGCCAGGGGCGAGTATGCCGAAGAGCCACCTGAACATGTACGGTCACGACTATCCTCCGCCTCTTCCAGCGGATAGTCCGAGTTACGAACGGCACTAAGCGCCACAACCGGGTGGCGGCTCTCGTATGACTGCATACATGTGTGTGACAAGAAAATGACAATTCCTTGATCGTGCTATGACAATTCTCCTCGCGCTGTGCATTAACGTAATTCAAACGCGAACGGGTGATCCGCTGCTGGCCCGTTCCCGGCAGGAGGCCCCGGGGCCTCCCTTGTTTTCTTCCCATCCCGTAACTCAGACCGGTCGATAATCAGATTAGTTTTGTGTGGGCAAGCGAGGCACCTGCCCTAAGCAGCCCGATCACGCGCGTGGGGGCAGGTATCTCGGCTGCGCCACCAAGCGCAGCGCTCGGTCAAGAGCCACAACTCCGTACGCCCAACCAAGGGTTCTCTTTTCGCAGGACCGTTGGTCATACAGGCTTAGCTGGAGGGATCCTGAGCAGCGTCCGCGCTCGCAAAATACAGTTGAATTTCGGGCGGTTATTGAGTACAGTGCCATGACTTGAGGTCAAACTATGAGCGGGATCAGCAGCAGCCTTATCTCTCCGCCGCGCTATCGAAACCTGCCTCCGCGGCCGCGATCGGAGGACAAGCGGGCAAAGATCATCGATGCCGCCATGCGCCATTTTGCCGAGCAGGGCTACCACGCGGCGCGGATGGGGGATATTGCCGCGGGCTTGGGGATCGCCAAGGGCTCAATTTTCCAGCACTTCGGCAGTAAGGACGGCTTGTTCTTTGAGGCCTACAAGAAGGCGGTGTGTTCGTTCTCTCCTTATTTGAACGTGCCCGCTGAAGTCCGGGGGCGTGGTTTTTTCGGAGTCCTCCACTACTGGTTGGTGCGGACCGAGCACATGGTCCGTGAAGACTGGATTCCATACCGCGTCTATCTGCTTGGGCAGTACGGAACCGACTTGGCGTTAAAGCGCGAGATCAATCGCTTCCTGATCGCCGAAGATCCCTACGGACGCGTAGATTTCGTGCGCTTCGGCCTCGAACGCGGTGAACTTCGCCGCGATCTGGATATTGAGATGGTGGTTTCCATTCTCGATTGGGTCGTGGAGCGATTTCAGGACGCTTTATTGATTGAGGAACTCGATCCCGGACTATTCCGGCGACAAGGCGATCCCGTGGAGAAGAAAGAGGCACGGATCGCGCAGTTCTTGGATGTGCTGAAAAGAGCGATCGGGACATAACCGGGAGTTCACCTCGACCGGCGAGGGCGAGACGCCGCTGCTACTCAGACGTCTAATGATCACGTCACATTCGATGGAAAAGATTCTCGCGACTTACGACGCTAACGCGGCGCTGGCGGAGGCTTCGACCATCCCCGCGCCGTGGTACGTGGATTCGCGCATCGCGCAACTGGAAACCTCGGCGGTCTTCAGCAAGACTTGGCAGTTGGTTGGACGCGTGGAGCAGGTAGGCGGGCCGGGGCAGTTCGTTACGACGAATGTCGCCGGAGAACCGATCGTGGTGGTGCGCGGGAACGACGGTGTATTGCGCGGCTTCTACAACGTGTGTCGCCACCATGCCGCGGCGGTAGTCGCTGAACCTTGCGGGCAGGCTTCCATCCTGCATTGTCCTTATCACGGATGGAACTATGGGCTCGATGGTTCGCTGAAGGGAATGCCCGAGTTCGACGGGGTGAAGAACTTCGACCGCCAACGGAATGGTTTGGTGCCGGTGAGAGCCGAGACTTGGGAAAAGTTCGTGTTCGTAAATCTTGATCCCCAAGCTACGCCGCTGGAGGATTTTCTTGGCGGCCTGGTGAAGCGAGTAGCACCGCTCGGCGTGAGCAAGCTGCATTACTTCGAGAGCCGCGTGTATGAGATTCATTGCAATTGGAAGGTGTTCGTCGACAATTTCCTCGACGGCGGATATCACGTGCCCCATCTGCACAAGGGCCTGAATTCGGTGCTCGATTACAAGGAATACACCATCGAGAACGAGGACCGGTATTGTCTCCAGTCAAGCCCCATGGTCGCCTCGAACGAGGATGCCGCTACGGGAGCAACGCGCAAAGGCGATCGCGCCTGGTATTTCTGGCAGTATCCCAATCTGATGATCAATTGCTACGAAGGCTACATGGATACGAATCTGGTGCTGCCCGTGGACGTGGATCACTGCCGCGTGATTTTCGATTTCTACTTTGCCGATGTGAGCGAGGCGCATCGCGCATACAACCAGCAGAGCGTGGCGGTGGGGGCTGGAGTTCAAGAAGAAGACTTGGGAATCTGCGAAGCCGTGCAGCGGGGATTGAAGTCGCGCGCGTATGGCGCGGGAAGGCTTTCGGTAAGACGCGAGGCCGGTGAGCATCTATTCCACCGGCTGCTGGCCGGGGACCTGAAGGCCGGGTTGAAAGAGTCAGCAGCAGCGGACTGAGCTTTGATAGCGTGAGACGCTGTACGTGACCGAGAACGCCATCTTATTGTCATTCCGAGGAGCGAAAGCGACGAGGAATCTGTTGTTTGTCTGGAGTACCAGAACTGCAGATCCCTCGCTTCGCTCGGGATGACAACAAAGGTCAATCGCAGAGTTTGTCCATAACGTGTTTACTGGTGGTCGCGCGGAATCGTTTCCTGCCAGGTTTTCTGCTTCACCATCTGACCATCCTTCAATAGCTCCCGCGTGTACTTGTAGAAGAAGTTTCTCTGATCCGTGGTGACCGACAAATGTCCCTGCCAGGTCAGCACCCGGCCTTTCAATTCAAAAACGCTTTTTGCTTCACCCTGAACTGAAGTCGTCTCGGGATGGGCATCGTCCGCGTCGAACATCAAGTCCTCATAGTCCGTCTCTTTGCCCCAGGGATAATCAGTTTCCGATTTTCCATGCCAGTGAACGTTGGCTTTGTTATGGATGGCATCACGGGTGATAGTCCAGTCGCCGGGAAGAAGCTCGCCGCGAGTGTGAATGTCCGTGCGCTCCTCAGTCGGTTGCGGAGTCTGAAAGGCGGGAGCGGACGCGCCATGCACGGGTACGACGGGAAGAACCAGCCGCGATCCGTTATTCCTGCCGAGCTCGAGCGAAGTGGTCATCGCGAAAGGAGTCGGCACAATCATGGGCCAAAGAGAGTTCGAGATGGACAGGCGGATGCGGTGGCCCTTGAGAAAGACCCACGAGGTCAGGTGCATTTCGATGTCGAGCGGATAAATTTTGCCCGGTTCCAGATCGCGCGGTTCGCTCATGGATTCGCGTTGCGCGCCGTTCAATCCCGCGCCGGTAATTTGCGTGACCGTGCCGTCCGGCGCCACGTCGGAGAGTCTGGCAAACCAATCAGCCAGAGGCGCAGTGGCCGAGGCCCGCAGCAGTGCATGAGTTCGTCCAAGTATTGCGAGTTCTTTTTGTAGCGGCGCCGAATCATACACCAGGCTGTAAGCATCGACCGGGCGCGTGTCGGTCACCAAATCGCCCCACCAGAATCCCGCCTCCACTCCGATAGAGGGAACGTACTTGAGCTGGTGCACATCTTTATCGGCGGCGGTCGCGCGCAGGGTGTGGTTCGGCTGCAGGAACAGCGTCAGGAATTGCAGGTCACGGGGAGGCCAACCCTCCTCACGCCTCCACTCCCCGGGAACCGTCGCCAGATTCCGATCGGGCGGATGCCAATGCTGCATGTAGACGACCAGCTTAGGGTCCTGCGCGACGCCGGTGTTTCGGCCCTTCAGCCAATAGTCCCACCAACGCACGGCTTCGTCACGCCACTCCACCAGAGGACCAAACGTGGCGTCGTTGGGGAAGCTATGGTCCCACGGCCCCACGATCGCCTTGACGGGAGCTTCTGGGTGGCGGAGCATGGCGGGGATGCTGTCGCGGTAGCCGTCCTGCAAGCCGCCGATCAGGAAGCTGGGAATCTTAATTTCTTCATAAGGACGCACAGGACTGCGCCAGAATTCTCCATCACGCTGCTGTTTCAAATAGAGCAGCGACCAGGGCGCGGCTTCAAAGCGTGGTCCAAGGACTTTCTCGTCGAGGGTGTAATCGGGCGCGCCGGTCATGCCCGGCGACATATCCATATTCAGTTCGAACTCGTCGATGTGCGTCATGCCATCGATGAAGTGAATGTCGTCGTGAAAAAGTTCCGCAGTCGCATCCGCGGCGAGAATGGCTTTTAATTCGGGAGGATGAAGCATCGCCATCTGCAGCGCGTTGAACCCACTCCAGGAAATACCCATCATTCCGACATTGCCGTTCGACCACGACTGGCGGGCGAGCCAGGAAATCACTTGCAAACCATCTCTTTGCTCCTGCTCGGAGTATTCGCGATCGGTGGGAACGCCCTCACTCGTGCCGAAACCGCGAATATCCACCCGAGCGCACACGTAGCCGCGGCGGGCGAAGTAGGTGTAGATCCCATAGTCGCGCTCGGCCATGGCATCATCTTTCCGGTAGGGCTGGTATTCGAGTATGGCGGGGAACCTCTCGCCTTTTTTCGCTCCATCCGGCATGTACAACGTAGCGGAAAGGCGAACGCCATCCTGCATGGGGATCCAGGCGTTCTCCATTCGAACTCCGTAGACGGCCGGTGACGGTGCCGCAGCGGCGAAACCGTGCAGTGTGAACCCGGCAGCAAGCAAGAGTGCAAATGCAATGCGTAGGATCATATTTTGATCACGCAATCCCAAAAGGATTTTCCGATGACGGACTCTGCGGGGTGAACAGTTCCGCACCGTTCTCAGTGATGTGCATGTCGTCCTCGAGTCGGATACCGAACTCTCCTCGAATATAGATTCCCGGCTCGTCACTGAAAGTCATGTTCGCCGCTAGCGGAGTGGTGTTCCCTCGCACCAGGTAAGGCCACTCGTGGCCATCCATGCCAATACCGTGCCCCACACGATGAGTGAAATATTTGTAGTCCGGCCCGTAGCCAGCGTCAGCAATGACCTTTCGGGCGGCAGCATCCACAGCCTGGCACTCCAACCCCGGACGCGCGGTCCTCAACGCGGCCGTTTGCGCCCGGTGGACGATGTCGAAAACTTTTTTCATCTTGTCGGATGGCTTGCCGAGAACAAAGGTTCGGGTGATGTCAGATTGGTAGCCTTCGACGGTGCAACCGTCGTCTATTACTACAATCGTGCCCTCGCGAATCACTTGCGGCGTCGCCGACCCGTGAGGAAAGGACGAGTATTCACCGACCTGCACCGTGGCCTCTCCGGGGAAGCCCAATTGGGTATACGCCGCGGCGACCAATGCCTCGACCGAACTCTGCGTCATGCCTTCTTTCAATGCGCGGTATGCGGCCTCGTAGGCAGCAAGCGTAACTTTATTCGCCAGCCGCATCAACTCAATTTCAGCATTGCTTTTTACCATGCGGCAACCGGCGGTGATCGGCGTTCCACTGACGATATTCACATGCGGTGCGGACTTGGCAATGCCGCTGCTAAAAAGAAAACGCACGGTTTCTTCCATGCCCAACGTCCCGGCGGAAATCCCCCGGTCTCTCAAACCTTGCACCACGCGCTGATAGGGGTCGTCATCTTCCTGCCAGATACGCACATCGGCTGGCTCGCCGTCTGGCGCACCTGCGATCTGCTCCCGCGCGCGCCCTTCCTCAAATCCCGGGCACACATAAAACGCCGCGCCTTTGGCGGGCAGCACCATGGCAAACAGCCGCTCCCCGCCCCACCAGTCAATGCCGGTGAAGTAGTTGAGAGAAGTTCCTTCCATCAGCAGGAGCGCATCCATGTGGTTGGATTCCATCAGACGTCGTGCCTTCTCCTGACGTTCGCGCCGTTCCTCCGCCGTAATGGGTTTCGCTTGCCCCTTCATCGACCGCAAACGGGTAATGGATGGAGGCAGGGGAGGGTGCACTTTTTCAGCATCGGCTCGCGCTAGCGAACCTGCACCGAGTGCTGCGCCAACCGCTGTGCTTAGCTGCACGAAACGGCGTCGGGAAATCATGCGGCCTCCGGGGAATCGTGTAAGCCGGATATTATAGTGGTTTCATGATGGAGGCCGCGCATCCCTGCTCCGGGCGAGCGAGGCGCCAGTCCTCCACAGGCAGGCTTGAGACGGGCTGCTTTCGCAGCCCGTCCAGTTTTGCGGCGAGGGTGAAGTGGATGGGATCTAGAAGGGAAGGCCGGGCAGAGTTTCGGTTCCCTCGACCCTCACCGCCTTCAGGCTCTGGGGATCGAGACCCAGTGCGTGCAGAATGCTTGGAGCGATTTGGGAAGTAACCACCGGAGTTTTCACCACGCCGGCTTTCAGCGCTGGGTTGGAAACGATCAGGCCAACGTTAGTGTCACCAAAGCTGAAACCGCCGTGCTCTGCATTCTTCGCGGTCGAGCCAGTGTAGATGGTGCCGTAGACAGGCTGCACGATGATGTCCGGGGTTCGACTGTCCCTGGCTGGGTCGTTGAACTTAAGGGTGAGTTCGGCTCCGCCCATCACCTCATCGGCGAAGAGTGCGGTGGCGTTGGTGTTGAGGTAATCTGCAACTTGCTGGTTGGAAATGTTTTGACCCTGCAACCAGATCAGCGCGATATCGTCGTCTTGAACGAATCCGCAAGGACCGGTCGCGCAATTCGCCGCGTTGGTGATGGCGATCGCTGCCGGGTTGGTTTTGCCGTCCGGCAAAGCCGCAACCAGGTCGGCAAAGTGGCCCGGCTTGTTGACCTTTACCGGGTTGATGGGGGACTGGCCGTGCTTGGCGCTGACGATGATGAGGGTCGAGTCGTAGATGCCCTCATTCTTCAGCGCGACGATCATGCTGGCCAGGGCCTGATCAGTCTGCTGCAAGCCATAGGCCAGAACCACGCTTGGAGTTCCGGCGCCATCCGTATAGCCGCCCGGTTGTTGGTTGATCTTTGGGTCGGTGTCGTCCACGCAGCTGTTGTCGTAGTTATCGATCACGAGTTTCTGTCCGACACTCACGGCCTGGAAGTTCATGCCAAAGATCATGGGCGTGCCAGGAGCCTTCTTCCCATCGTGACTCAGGCCATTGATCTCGTTGATGATCGCCTGAACTTTCTTCTGATCGTTTTCGGCGGTGCAAACCACGCTGTGGGTATTATCAAGTCCGCCGACGTTGGTGACTTCCGGTGTGTAGAGGTCGTCCACGCCTTTGCCGGAAGGACCATTCACAATGTCGTACGCTGGGTGCTTGTCCGCCCAGGCGGTGTGTCCACCCGCGGCTTTGGCTACTTCGAAGATGGTGTTGGCGCGCATCGCGTCGTGAGGAAACATGCGCACACAGTTGCCGTTTACCAGGCGGTTCGGCAGCTTGGTCGGGTCAATCACGTTCTGCGATATGTGCTGTGAGTTGTACAGGTCGATGCTCTCGTCAAAAACCATGGTATTCCCGCCACCGTTGCCCGCGCAGTTTGTGTTGCTGGGATCGAAGATGGTGCGGTCGTAGCTGACGTCGTAGAACAGCCCGTGTGAAATGGACGAGCCGCCGGTCAGTTGGGCCAGAAGGCCTGGGAAGGAATCCGAGTTGGCGGGCGTGCGCGCGCCGCTATACGTGATACCGTGGCGCGAGAGCTCGGCCAAAGCGGAATGTGGGTTGTTGCTGACATAGTTGGCGACGTCGAGGGCATGGAGGCCGTCGACGCTAATCAGAAGTACGCGTTTAAACTTGCCATTGACCGTAGCCGCGGATTGGGCATTGAGAAGTGGCGCCGACACTGCCAGTAGGAAAGCAACCGAGAGAGCGATAGCTTTCAACTTTGTCATGGGTGACATTCATTTCTCCTTAGAAGAGTTAGAAACACTGCTGAGTTGCATGCGAAGGTAAACAGCTTAACGAGATTGACGTGAAGGACAGATGACCGGAGTGTGAACAGTTTGTGAAAAGACGGTTACATGAACGAAGATTGAAGGAACGTCGGCGTGGAGACCAGATTCCAATGCGCGGGATGCGGCGAGTCCAACCGGACCACGGTGGACGAGTCGGCTGGCCGCCGCCAGTCCTATATTGAAGATTGCCAGGTCTGTTGCAAACCGAATCTGCTTCGCATCGAATACGACCCCAGCGCGCAGGAATTTGTGATTGCCGCGGAATTGGAATAGCGTAAGGCGGAAGGGCAGCCACAGCTCAGGGCTGCAGCCTGACATCGGGAAAGCGAGGACAAACTCAATGGGGATCAGCTACAGTGCACCCGGCCGGATGGTCGCCCACAATATGGTAACCACGCAATTTGAACTGGATGGATTTCGCGTGGCTCGCAGCCTGGGAGTGGTGCGCGGCATCGTGGTTCGCTCGCGCTCCATCTTCGGCACCATTGGAGCGGGTCTGCAAACCATCCTGGGAGGAAACATCACGCTGCTGACCAATCTCTGCGAAAAGACTCGCGCCGAGGCTTTCGACCTGATGCTGGCGCACGCCGCCGAACTGGGCGGAAACGCTGTCGTCGGCGCTCGCTACGATGCCACCGAGATCATGCAAGGCGTCACCGAGGTGTTGGCTTATGGGACGGCGGTGGTTGTGGAACCGATGAAGTAGGCAACGTTTCCAGAGGATCCGTCTGTAGATCGTAGCTTGCTGCGTCTCAGGCTGCTGCCAACTGAGGCGGGCCCGTCGCCCGCCTCCACACGAACTTGACCTGCTTATTGCGAGGGAATAGTTCCGAGCAACGCGAAGTATGCTCCTGTCTGTCGGGCAGCGATCTTTGTTTCCAACGAAGATCTGAGCAGTTGGTTGCCCTCATTCTGCCCGGCGGCCCAAAACTGCGAGAGGAAACAGCGGTCGCCATAACACTCAAAGATTGCTCGGCCAATTTTATCCGCTTTTTTCCTGCTGGCTTCATTGGCTAATGTCAAGGCGAGGGTTCTGCCTCGCGAATCGCGAATGACAACCTTACCGCTTTCAGAAGACAGCACATATTCCCCACCGGAAAGCTTGGCTTCCGCAACGTTGAATGCAAAAGGCACTTTCACCTTGAGGTCGCCCCGTTGACCGAATGCTGGAAGCACCGCTATGGCGAGGATCAAGAAAAAATTTGGGAACCACAGCCGCAGAAATCTCATATCCGTCTCCTTTTTCGTGATCGCTTCGAGTCAAGCGCCCAACTTGGGGACTTGCGCCCGCCGCGTGAGGCCTACTCTGCCGCGGGACCGTCAGGCATAACAATGGATGGAGCCTGATCTTGATGAGAAACAATTGTGATCATCTAAGTGACTGAAAGAATTGGGTGGAAATCGACGAGTGATGCGATGTCTGCAAGCCCTGAGCGTGGTGGTTGGTGTAAACTCGGCATGCGCGGAGAAAGTAGATGTCCACACCCGCTGTCGGTCCGAATGTGATTCGGTTTGGAGTTTTCGAACTCGATCTGCAGACTCGCGAACTGCGGAAGTCCGGCGTGCGGATCAGGCTGCAAGAGCAACCCTTTCAGATCCTGGCCATGTTGCTGGAGCAACCGGGTGCGATCATCACCCGCGAGGACCTGCAGAAACGGCTTTGGCCCGGAGACACCTTCGTTGATTTCGACCTCAGCCTGAACAGCGCGGTCAAGAAGCTGCGGCAGGCGTTGGGGGACGATTCCGAAAATCCACGATTCATCGAGACCCTGTACCGGCGGGGCTACCGGTTTATCGGCCCGGTGAATGGCGCAAGTGCTTTACCGCAAACCGCCGGACCGCAGCTAGCCGATCCCGCAACCGGAACCGCTGCGCCGGAAGTACCAGTGACCCAACTGGGATCACCCTCAGGATGGAGATTGCGGAGAGTTTTTTTCTACGGCGCAATCTTGGCCGGTCTGCTGCTGGCAACCACCCTCATTCTGTTGAAACCTTCTCCGCCGCCCCGAGTTTTAGGTTACACCCAGATTACCCATGATGGCCGGCTGAAAGCGGAATTGATTACGGATGGCGAGCGCCTTTACTTTGTGAGCGTTGAAGGCGACCACCTCGCTTTGGGCCAGGCCTCCGTCTCGGGTGGCGAAACTGCAACCCTGCCTACGCCTTTCGCGAACGCGGCGCCTTGCGGAATCGCTCCTGATGGTTCCGCACTCCTGGTGAGTGCATGGGATAGAAGCTTCGGCGATGCCGCGTTGTGGAGTTTGCCCTTGCCGACCGGCCCGCCCCGGCGAGTGGGCGATCTGGTGGTCCACTCCGCTGGCTGGTCGCGGGATGGAAGCCAGATAGCGTTCGGTCGAGGCGCGGCGATTTATCTGGCGAATTCCGACGGAAGTCAATCCCGCAAATTAGCGACCCTGGGCGGCGAGGCGTTCGGAGTGCGTTTCTCTCCCGACGATCGCAAAATCCGCTTTTCGGTACATGATGTGAAAACCGGATCCGATGCCTTGTGGGGATTGAGTCGGGATGGAAGCGGGCTGCAACCCCTGCTTCCAGGCTGGAACCAGTCATCTCACGAGTGCTGCGGAAAGTGGACTCCTGACGGAAAATACTACCTGTTCCAAAGCTTTCAGAATGGCCGGAACGACCTTTGGGCTCTGCCAGAAAACGGAAGTTGGCTCAAGCCAAGTGTCCAGCCCGTACAAATCACGAACGGGCCGCTGGATTTCTCTTCACCGGTGGTAAGCAAAGATGGAAAAAGGATCTTTGCGGTCGGCCAGCAACCCCGCGCAGAGCTACTTCGTTACGATTCCAAATCCAGCAGCTTCACTCCATTTTTGGGAGGGATTTCAGCCAGCGACCTGACCTTCTCCGCCGACGGCCAGTGGGTGGCTTACGTTACCGTCCCACAGCAATCGCTGTGGCGCAGCAAGCTGGATGGCAGTGAACGCATGCAACTGACGTTTTCCGATATCTGGGCGGCCATGCCACGCTGGTCTCCCGACGGAAAGGAGATCGCCTTCATGCGGCAAACTCCTAAAACCGATTGGCGCGCGTATTTAATCTCGCGGGATGGTGGCGAGCCGCGTGATCTGGTACCCGGAGCGGATGCGGGGTTCGATCCCAGTTGGTCCCCGGACGGGAAGTCGATCGCGCTCTCCATTCACGATATCGGGCACACCAGCCAAGGCATACAAGTTCTCGATTTGACCACGAAAAAGCTTTCCGAACTGCCCGGTTCGCAGGATGTGTTCTCACCACGATGGTCGCCGGACGGAAAGTACATCGCGGCTGTGAGCACTGATTCGCAGAAGATCATGCTGTTCGAGCTGTCCACGCAGCGCTGGACGGAGCTCGTCAGCACATCGCTGGTTGGCTATCCCAGTTGGTCGCACGACTCGCAGTACTTGTACTTCGATACCGCTCTCACACAAGACACGTCGCTGTTTCGCGTCCGAATCCTCGATCACAAATTGGAAAGGTTGCGGAGCCTGAACGACGTTCGCCGCTTTTGGGGGGTCTTCGGCCCTTCCTGGTCAGGACTGACGCCTGACGATTCGCCACTCATCCTTCGGGACACCGGAACCCAGGAAATCTACGCCATCGATTGGCAGGCTCCCTAAGCGCCAGACTTGTTCCCGCCAGCGGATGATTTCCACAGGATTTCCAATCCCGTACGGGGAAGGAAGAAGAAAGACTCAGGAAGTAACGGCGCCGGAACCTGGTCTGTAAACCCAACCCCTTGTGGTCATCTAATCAGTTAGCCACAAGGCCTCGCGCTTTCTACATCGCGTCTGATACCCCGCTTATGACCCATAACTTTGTTGTTGACAACAAACAGTTTAGGCGTAGGATGTGGGTGAAAGTGGTACAAAGTGGTCGCAGCAGTAGAGGTCGTGGGCAAGACTGGAAAACTGAGAGGCGCCAGTGGAATTTGAAGCTGACACCCCCAAACCAAGCCCGAACGAACCACAATCGACCAGCATTTTTACCGCTTTTACCTCCCTCGTTCTTGCAGCGATAGCTGCCAAGAGATTGTTGGCCCCGGTAAAGGGCAGAACACATGTTTCGCGGCAATCACCCAACCCGCGTCGACGAAAAGGGACGGCTCAAGGTCCCCTCGGAATTCAAGCGCGTAATCGACGAGAAGTATGGCACACAATTTTACATCACCAGCCTGGATGGCAAGGTCGCTCAAGTGTATCCCTTCGAGGAATGGGAACGGATCGAACAGAAGCTGGCAGCCCTCTCCACGTTCAATCCTACGAAGAAGAAGTTTCTAAGCCGGGTGAACTACTGGGGACAGGTAGTCGAGATGGACGGCCAGGGCCGGCTGCTGATGCCGCAACTGCTGCGCGATGCGGCGCAGATCAAAGGCGAAGTGGCAGTGACGGGAAACTTGACTTATCTGGTAGTGCGCAACCTCGAAGCGTACCGCAAGGAAATCGAGGAGCAAGAGTTCACGCCTGAGGATGAGAAGACGCTCGACGAATTGGGCATCTAGTGGGCGAGGGTTCAACAGACACCCCTCAGGGGGTTGGGCATGGCAGTGGCACGGAAGCTGGCCATGTTCCAGTTCTTTTAAAAGAAGCG
>Ga0210410_10001008_pt1 | contig 27356 bp, 19 predicted proteins | sample IncBWC4MmetaG_FD_161058 | JGI IMG/M metagenome (GOLD analysis project Ga0210410, IMG submission 161058) | Forest soil microbial communities from Barre Woods Harvard Forest LTER site, Petersham, Massachusetts, United States - Inc-BW-C-4-M | ecosystem: Environmental > Terrestrial > Soil >... | reverse complement strand
GGGTTCGGTTGGCGATGATCGTTTGCGGTTTGATGGTAGCGAGCGTGTGCATTGTGGCTGCCAGAACACCGAATGCGCCTGTGAAGGTGACAATTACCGGGCCGCAGTTCGTGGTGGGTGGCAAGCCGCTGCAAATTATTTCCGGAGAGATGCATTATCCGCGCGTGCCGCGCGAATACTGGCGCGATCGCATGAAGAAAGCGCGCGCGATGGGACTGAATACGATTGCAACGTACATTTTTTGGAATTTGCATGAGCCGAAGCCGGGAGTTTTCGATTTTTCCGGACAGAATGACGTGGCGGCTTTTGTGCGGACGGCGCAGGAAGAAGGATTGTATGTGTTATTGCGGCCGGGGCCGTATGTTTGTTCTGAATGGGATTTGGGTGGACTACCCGCCTGGTTGCTGGCCGATCCGAACATTGTGCTGCGCAGCACCGATCCGAAATTTATGTCGCCGGCGGAAAAATTTCTGAAGCGATTGGGAAAGGAGTTGACGCATTTGCAGGCGACGCGGGGCGGACCAATTATTGGCGTGCAGGTGGAAAATGAATATGGATCATTTGGAAAAGACGCGCAGTACATGGGGAAAATTCGCGATGCGATTGTGGCGGCGGGATTAAGTGAAGTGCCGCTTTTCACGGCGGATGGACCAGAGCAACTTCCATTTGGCACTTTGCCCGGAGTTGCGGCGGCGATTAATTTTGGCCCGGGGCGTGCGAAGAAAGCGTTTGAAACAGTGGCGAACTTCCGGCCGGATGGATTGCGGATGAATCAGGAATATTGGGATGGATGGTTTGACGCGTGGGGCAAGCCGCATCAGACGACGAACGGAAAACGCGAAGCGGACGAATTGGATTGGATGCTGTCGCAGGGCTACTCAGTGAATTTGTATATGTTTCATGGCGGCACTTCATTTGGATTTATGAATGGGGCGAATTTTGATAAGGCGTATGCGCCGCAGACCACAAGCTACGATTACAACTCGCCGCTGGATGAGTCGGGCATGCCGACGTCGAAGTACACGGCATTTCGCGATGTGATTGCGAAGCGTCGCGCGGGAGAACAGTTCCCTGCTTTGCCGGCGGCGATTCCTCGGATTGAGATTTCGGATATCACTTTGAACGAGATGAGTCCACTTTGGGCGAATTTGGGAACGGCGGTGGAAACGCAGGCGCCGAGGCCGATGGAAACATTCGGACAATCTTACGGATACATTCTTTATAGGACGCATGTGGAAGGTCCGGCTAGCGGGCCGCTGAATATTCATGAGTTGCGGGATTACGGGCAAATTTATTTGGATGGAAAACTTTTGGGAAGTTCGGATCGGCGAAGCGGTGCAAAACCTGTGAATGTGGAAATCCCGGCGGGCGCTCACAACTTGGATATTTTGGTGGAAAATTTGGGGCGGATTAACTTTGGGCCGCGTCTGCGAGACGATCGCAAAGGAATTACGGAGTCGGTGAGCGTGGGAGAGCGCGTGTTGACCGGGTGGCAGGCTTTCACGCTACCGATGAATGACTTGGGAAAAATTCAGTTCAAGCATCAGATAACAGATGGTCCGGTTTATTACCGCGGCGCGTTTGAAGTGAAAGATGTTGGCGATACATTTCTGGATATGCGGCTATTTGGAAAAGGCGCGGTGTGGGTGAATGGTCGCGCGTTGGGGAGATTTTGGAATATCGGGCCACAACAAACGCTTTATTTGCCGGGCGCGTGGCTGAAGAAAGGCAAGAACGAGGTGATTGTTCTTGAATTGATGCCGGAAGCGGATTCACCAAAACTGCACGGGCTTGCGAGGCCGATTCTGGATTCCCTTTCAACACCGGTTGCGGAGAAATGACGTTGGCTACTTCTGCGCCGGCGCGTGGCGAATGAAGAATTGCTGCTTGTCGACGTTCGCGGGCACGCCAACGTCGAAGAATCCGACCATCATTTCATCGTAAGTTTGATCTCCCCAGCGGACGGCTTTGTTTGGATCCGGATTGTGCGGATTGTTGGGCGAATTATCGAACCACGCGATGGCCTGCAGTTCTGTTCCCGCCTTGAGCGCCAGCGGCTGGGCCAGTTTGTAGCTCAATTGCCAATAAAAATTGTAATTCACGCGGAGAAGAGTTTCTTTGGATTTATCGGCGTGGACGATGTTGTACTCGAAGCGTTTGCCGCGCAGGTGCAGGTGCGGAAAAAAGCTGAGCAGACTGGCGTCATTGGGAAGAGTGCCGTGAACTTCGACGGGAAAATCGTCAGCACCGGGTGGAATCAGAAAGCTGTCGTTGGTAAGTTGTAAGGTGATTACTCGCTGCGCGGGCGGATGCTTCGCGAAAATAATTCCGGCGCTGGTTGCGTCGGCCCCGGGCTTGCCGTTTGTTGTGTAATGCATTTGGAAAATTAAATCGGAGCCCGCGGGAATAAATTTCGCCATCGTGTCGGAGAAATTATCGGGCGAACTTCCCGGCGCGTAAACAAGAAGCATGTCGCTGTCCGTCCAATGCGCTTCGTGGCTGAGTTTTTCGTTGTGGAGGCTGCTGGCCGTGAACGGGACTCCAATGGGCGCATCGCGCAGCCATTTTGAATCCGGCGGACGAATATAGACGACGGCGTGATGGACGAATTGCGGGCCGGACGGAAGTATCTGCGAGGCCTGCACCCATTTATCTACGGTGAATCCTGTGGGAACAATTTCGTAGGTGTACTCGACGTCGCCGCGCGGCGGAATGTTGATCGGCACGGGCATTTTAATGATGGCGTCTGGCTGGGAAATACTCCAGCCACCAGACCAAGTTCTCGCGGGCGGCGCGTCGGTGGGATTACCTTTTGTTTTGTCTGCCCGCAGCCATCCACGAAGAGTCGAGATTTCTTTCGCGGATAGCGAAGGATCGTTCGCAAAATGGCCAACGTGGGAATCGCCAAACCAAGGCGGCATGGTGCGCGCGGCCGTCAAACGCACGATTTCGGACGCGTGACGCGAGACTTGACCGTAAGTTTCGAGCGGAGTTGGGCTGATGCCTTCGGCGCGATGGCATGCTTGGCAATGTTGCTGAAGGATCGGGAGAACGTCGCGATAGAAAGTTGGATGGGCGGGCTGCGCTTGCGTACGCGTGGCATTTTGTTGTGAGCGAAGGTTTGCGCAGACGGCTAGCGCAGCGCAAATCACGCCGAACATAAGAACGATTGCGCGCGCCGGGCTGTGCAACATTCTCATCGCAATTGGATGCAGACAGATTATCCAGCGCCGTATGCTTTCGCGCAAATCGCGCTGCGAATTTATTGCCGCGGCCACCCGAAGTGTGTACGATGGCTGCGAAAACGAGAAGGCGATGGAGTTCGCCTGAACCGCCCGAAAGGGCTGATGACTCCTGACCGCCGCGCGGCGCTCAGGAGCTTTTTTTTGGCGCAGTGGCCGGTGAGAACTGGAGCGACGATGCGCATTACATTATTGATTTTATTTGGCGCGGCTGGAACCCTGGCGCGTTATGGGCTGCAGGGGTTCGTCCAGCACCGCGCTGGATCTTCTTTCCCCACTGGAACGCTCATCGTAAATATTGTCGGATGCTTACTGCTGGGCGGAGTGACGCAATTTGGTCTGCATCACTTGTCGCTTTCTCCGGACTGGCGGATTGGTCTGAGCGTTGGATTTCTTGGCGCGTTCACTACATTTTCCACATTTGGCCTGGAGACGGTGCGGCTATTGGAAGACGGCGAGTGGATGAGAGCAGTGCTCTACGCGAGCGGCAGTATCATCGGCGGAATGCTGGCCATTGTCGGTGGCATGCGAATTGCGGATTTGATTTAGGAGGGTGCGTGGAAAAACATCAGGAAGAACAAAGACGATTTGAAGGCGAGCGCACGTTGATGCGCATACACATTGGGGAATCGGACAAATGGCACGGGAAACTTTTGTACGAGGCGATCGTGCAATTGCTCCGCACGCAAGGATTTTCCGGAGTAACGGTGTTGCGTGGAGTGGGCGGCTACGGCTCGACGAGCGTTTATCATACAGAGAAAATTCTGAGGCTGTCTCAGGATTTGCCGATTGTGCTGGAGTCGGTGGAGTTTTCCGAGCGTATTGAACAGATTTTGCCGAAATTGGACGAGATGATCGGCGGCGGATTGATCACCCTGGAAAAAGTTCGCGTGATATTGTACCGGTCGGTGCCCCGCACAAGGCCATGACGATTTAGCGATTCGCCGATAGGATACTGCGCTTGCAGGAGGAATGATGAAGAACATCGCCGCGTTATTCCTGATGCTGATTGTTGGCGCGCTAGTAGTTGCTGCGCCGCATCCTGCTCTGGCGCAAACAGCAGTGCCGTCATATTCGATTGACGCGATTCGGTATGCGACCGTGCCGAATTTCCCGCTCGCAGGTTTGATCCCCGGCTCACCGGCGGACCAGAAAATCGATATCGCGATGGTGGTGTGGCTGATTCGCGGCGGCGGACACACCATTCTTTTCGATAGCGGATTTCACCGGCAGAAATACATAGACCAGTTTCATCCCACTGAATTTCTTTCTCCTGAAAAAGCGGTGCAGGAGGCGGGCGTGGACCCGGCGTCAGTGACGGACATTATTATCAGCCACGCGCATTGGGATCACATGGACGGAATTGATTTATTTCCGGCCGCCACGATTTGGATTCAGAAAGCGGAATATGAATATTACACGGGCGCGGCATGGCAGCCTGGAGGGCGTCACGGCGGCATCGAGCCTGAGGACGTGCAGGAATTAGTGCGGCGGAATATTGCCGGAAAGGTTCGTGTAGTAGATGGCGACGACAAGGAAATTCTGCCGGGCATTCGCGCCTACACCGGAGCGCGCCACACTTACGCTTCGCAATACATTCGTGTGGAAGGGTCGCCGACATTCGTGCTGGCGTCAGACAATTGCTATTTGTACGAGAATTTGAATTCGCATCGTGCGGGAGCGACATTTCTGCCGACGGACGCGCCCGGAAATATTGCGGCGCAGGCGCGGATGATCGAGTTGGCGGGCTCGGCTGATCGCGTGGTGCCGGGACACGATGCAGAGCAATTTAAACGCTTCCCCACGATTGGGCGAGTGGCGCACATTCGCTAGGTATACGCAATTTCGTTCGGTTTCGCCGCGCCAAAACTCGAAGACGATTCATCTAACACACGAGGTGCGAATTATGGCTGACGCTGCTCGTCCTTTATTAATTCTGGGAATTGCCGGAAGTTTACGCAAAGGTTCATACAATCGCGCGGCGCTGCGCGTCGCACAACAAGTTGCTCCCGTGGGAACAACGATTGAGCTATTTGAGCTGGATGGAATTCCTCCGTTTAACCAGGATCACGAACAGGTACCTCCGGATAGAGTGGCGCAATTCAAAGCGCGCATTCGCGCGGCGGACGCAATTTTATTTTCAACGGCAGAGTACAACTATTCGATTCCCGGCGTACTGAAGAACGCGATTGACTGGGCTTCACGGCCGTACGGCGACAGCGCGTGGAAAGGAAAATCGGCCGCGGTGATGGGCGCGTCGGCAGGAGCGCACGGCACAGCACGCGCGCAATATCATTTGCGACAGGTGTTTGTATTCCTGGACATGATGGCGCTGGTGCAGCCGGAGCTGATGATCGCGAGCGCGCACGAAAAATTCGACGCGGCGGGAAACTTGACGGATGAGAAGACACGCGGCTACATCAAAAGATTTATTGAGGCGCTGGTGGCATGGACGCGTCTACTGGAAAAGGGCAGGACGTAGATATTCCGCCCGAGCGCGAAGGCGGATTCAATTTGCCGGGGCGGTTTCTTTTGCGGCTGGGGCGTTCAACTCAGCGAGCAGCGCTTTTCCTTTTGTGAACCAGGGGCGCTCGATACGCTGCATGTAGTGCGGCAGCGTGCGCTTCTTGTCGAAAAGACGCTGCGTCCATTCGCGCGATTCTTCAGGTCGATTCTGCAATTTCAAAAAAGCTGCGTAGCTATAAAGCATTTCCGGCGTGCTGGAATAATTCATCACATCCGCGAAAAGCGCGGCGGCATCGTCGTTGCGTCCAACCTGCGCGTAGGCTTGAGAGAGAAACATTGCCGCACGATAGGAATCCAGCTTGGGATCGGCGCGCACAGCCACTTCCAGATCAGGAACGGCCGCGGCGGTATCGCCAAGTGTGAGTGCGCAGAAACCGCGACGATAGAAGGAATGCGGCGAATCGCTGCGCGTGGCGATGGCGCGGTCGAACGTCTCGCGCGCTTTCGCGTATTGTTTTTCGTCAAAGTAAAGCTCGCCGAGTTCTTCCAGATTTGCGACGCTGGGATTATCAATGATCATCCCTTCGACGACATGGATTCGCGTCTTGCGTCCACGACTTTGAAACGCTGCGCCGATCAGTCCAAAATCCGGAACGACTTCGACGACCATATAAACCAGCGCGCCCAACGCTCCGCCGAAGAAAATGACGAAGAGCCAGTAATATTCGCCGCGCCGCCGAAAGAAATGAATCAGCGCGAGCGCCTGGAGAATGAATCCCCAAGGATAGAAGAGATGACCGAGCATTCCCATATGTTGGTGCGTATTTTGCGTGGGAGAATTCAGACAGTCAAAGTAAATTTTCCGGCGGTTGCCGAAAAAATGCGTGAACTACAGTGGCTGCGCGCGGCGTGGTATAAATGATGTACGCGGCTGTAGCTCAGATGGATAGAGCGCGTGCCTCCGAAGCACGAGGTCGGGAGTTCGAATCTCCCCAGCCGCGCCATATTCATGATATGTCTCGGCTCGAACGCTCCGAATATGGAAGCGCGGTTGGCATGTAGAATTTAGACAGCGAGCCCACGCATGAATGGGATTGGCCTCCGGTTATTACTTTCCGCGACGATTGGATTGGTTGCACTGCTGGTTTGTCCGACGTTCTTCGCCCAGAACCAGAGTCCTCAACCCGACGGTGAAAACGCCTTTTTCAAAGATTGGTTAGATGGCAAGAACGCGTCCCAGATTCCCTGGACTGTCGTCGTCAAATCGCAAGGGCTATCGGACTACCAGCGAATTCAGGCGAGCGTTGCCGTTTACGTGTTCTTGGACAAGAAGGATATCTCCGACGGTGCCGGGAAATTACTTAGTGTCGTTCGATTTACAAATGCCCAAGGGCGTTCGTTCGAGGCGAACGAATCGCGGGATCTGAAAGTACCGACCGTCAACCAATCAGCCGAGATCGTACTCAACTTCAGTGCTTATTTATTGCCGGGCGATTATAAGGTCGCTGTTGTCGTCTATTCCGCCGCTTCACAAAAACACAGCGTATCGCACCAAACGCTGCACATAGCTCCGATTGCGAACGACCCGCTACCCGCGGCGTGGACCGATCTCCCCGCGGTTGAATTCTTTCCGACGCACGTTCCGCTCGGCTTGGTCAGTGACGGACTTCAACTTCCCCTTCTGACGAAGCGAAGCGTGCGGCTTGACGTTCTTGCAAATGCCACGCCATCTTATGCATTCAAACCGGATGCGGCCATCTATCGCCGTAATTTGGAAGTGTTGTTCCCAGAACTCGATGTGCTTTCACAGATCACCCTGAAGAATGGCTCGCTGAATGTCGCCGCGTTGGAACTCGACAATCACAAAATTACATTTGAGCAGGATGGTCTCGGCAAGCTCGACGCGCTGGCTCTATGGCGCGCGCTCATGGCCCATAGTGCGAACGTGGTCGACGCGGGCACGCTTACCGGCCAAACGCAAAATGCGAGATTCTTTGTTTCTCAAGTAATAGAACGCGCATCGGCACCCACAACAGCGCCCGCGAACTCGACACGAGTCATCGTAGTGCTCAGCAATGAGATGGCATTCCCGAAGGGTGAGGATTTGTCGCCAATCGCGCCGGCAGGAGATTGCGAGTGCCAGATCTTCTACATCCGCACGCACGTGTTGCTGGATCCGCAAACAATGGAAGCGATGAGGAACTTGCCGCAAGTCGGCCCGACGGGGCCCGATACGGGGCTTCCGGATACCGGTCCATCGGCGCCTGCGCGTCTTCCCCGGTTGCGCGACAAATCGACCAGGATTCCTAACACCGATGAGCTTGAGAAGACGCTCGCTCCACTTCACCCGCGCGTTTTTGATGTGAAATCGCCCACAGACTTTCGCAAGGCCGTCGCCGAGATTCTCCGCGAAATCGGTAGGTTGTAAAGCTGGCGGAATTTCGCAGACTGTACCGTTTCCCCAATTCGTCAGCCTTAGTATTGCTAATGCTGATTCTGTGGCTCCGGTGACGGAAGCCTGGATGCGTGCCACGTCAGATTATTGAATCGTTTTGGACGGACAAGGCGCGCTTCGGCAAGCTCGTCGGCGATTATTGCGGGAGAGACACCTCGTTCCAAAGATAAATTTAGGACGTGCTGTGTGCGTTCGTGGATTTTCATCAGACTGGGATGGCTATCGGCGATGCCGAGGAGGAAATATTCCGCGCCACGGATTAGGCCGCCGGCGTTCACCAGATAATCTGGGGCGTAAATGATGTTGCGCTTCGCAATCGCGTCGGCGGCATCGGGGCCGGTGAGTATGTTATTTGCGGAGCCGCAAACGATGCGCGCTTTTATTCGCGCGGCGGATTCGGGCGAAATTACTCCGCCGAGCGCGCACGGGGCTAACACATCGCAATTCACGGAGAGAATTTCATCGGGCGGAATTACTTTTGCGCCCAGTTCGCGTGCGACCGCAGCGGCACGGGATTCGTCCACATCTGCCAAGAGAAGTTCGACGCCTTCAATTCCCTTCACCGAGCCGGCTTCGCGTTTCACGATGCGAGCAAGCACGTGGCCCACGCTGCCGACTCCTTGAATTGCCACACGGATTTTTCCCGAAATTCCAGCGAAAGCGAGGCAGGCGCGCATTCCCTGCCACACGCCGATGGCGGTGTGTTCGCTGATTTCGCCCAGCTCTGGGGAAGGTTCCTTTGCAACGTAGCGCGTGGTAGTGGCGATCGCGGCGAGATCGGCATCGGTGATACCGACATCGCGCGCGCAGAAGTAGCGGCCAGCGAAACTTTCGATCATGCAGCCAAGTCCGGCGAAGGCTTCTTCACGACGCATGCCGTCGTGCAGCATCACGACAGTTTTCGCGCCGCCACAGGGCAAGCCGGCTAGCGACGCTTTATAGGTCATGCCGCGCGAAAGGCGAAGAGCGTCGTTAAGCGCGTCGGCATCCGTGGCGTAACGCCAGATGCGAACTCCGCCGAGCGCGGGGCCGAGAGTGGTGTCGTGAAAGGCGAGAAATCCGCGGAGACCCGTGGCGTTATTGTTGAACGCGATGATTTGTTCGTAGTCGCGCGCGGATAGTTGCTGGAAGAATTCCATGTCGATTCAATTTGCGGGAGGGGTGAGGCAACGTCAACATCCAATGTGGATTGCAAAAAAAACAACCCCGCAGGCCGAAAACCATCGGCCTGCGGGTTAGTCGTGAAAGTGGATTCTTCTGGCTACTGTCTTCCCGGAATTTTCTTCGGCGGATTCTTCGCCAGCTCGGCTTTCAGGACTTCAACCGCTTTTTCGAGCTGCGCGTCGCGTCCAGCCAAATCATCAGGAGGAGTGTTGTCCACCCAGAAGTCAGCGGGCACGCCGTAATTTTCCAGGTTGTAGCCTTCGACGTCCCACAGACCCGTGGCCGGAGTGCGTACCATTTCGCCATCGATCAGGCGGTAGGCGCCGGTGCCAATGACGGAGCTGTTACTGTTGGTGCCGACGATTTTGCCGAGACCGAGGCGGCGAATGCCATCTGGGAAAACTTCGGCGTCGCTGAAGGAGCGTTCATTTTCCATCACGACGATGGGGCCGAAGTAGGCGCGCTCCGGCCGCGTGACGTAAGTGGAATCGCGCAGCCGCGTGTATTGATATTGGTGCTGCTCCAAAATCGCGAGCAGCTCCTGATCAATTCCGCCGCCGCCGTTGAAGCGCTGGTCAATGATGAGCGCTTTCTTGAAGTGATTATCGGCGAGATCGCGTTCAAACTTCGCAAGCGATGGAGCATTCATGGCGCGAATGTGGAGATATCCAATTTCGCCGTTGGACATTTTTTCGACCATCGCCGTTCGGTCGGCCACCCACTTTTCGTACTGCAGAGTGGTGTTGGCTCCGGCGTTGACTGGAGTGATGCGAACTGACCAAGCGCCGTCGGTTGCCGGCTTGGAATTCACCATGAACTCGAACTTTCTTCCGGGCGCCATGGCGTAAAGTTTCCAGTAATTGTCGCCGGATTTCAGCGCAACTCCATTTACTGAAACAATGAAATTGCCCACCGCGATTTTCGCGAAGTCGTGATCCGCGGGCCCACCTTTATAAATTGTGGTGACTTTGTAAAAGCCCGACGCGTCGGGAACAATTTCAAACCCGGGATAACGCGTCTGCATGGCTTCGCGGTTCGCTTCACCGCCGCCACTCATTCCAGTGTGCGATGCGTTCAGCTCGCCGATCATTTGCAGCGTGACGTTCTGCAATTCCTGGCGATCGCCGACATCATCGAGCAGCGACCCATAAACTTGCTTGAAGTGCGTCCAGTCCACGCCGTTCATATTTGCGTCGTAGAAGCGGTACTTCATGGTGCGCCAAGCTTCTTCGAAGATTTGTTTGCGCTCGGCGTGCTCGTCCACTTCCACGCGAATTGTGAAATTCACGCGACGGCGTCCGCCTGCCCCCTCGCCACCTGCTGCGCCTGCGCCACCGGCAGCCGGAGCCACGCGGATGGCCCAGATTCCGTTGCGCTCCATGAAGAAAAGATTTGAGCTGTCGCGCGAAAATTGAAGGCTGGAAATTCCGCCGGCTCCGGCCGCAGCGGCAGGTAGAGCGTTTTCATCTTCAGCGGCAGGCCCGGCTTGATAAAGCCGGCGAAGCTGCGAGCCATCCGCCTGAATCACATAGAGCGTAGAAGCCGATCGGCCGTCCACGTCCACCGTGGAAACGAAAGCGTAACTTCTACTGTCAGGTGCAGGCACTGCAGTGGAAATGTTTTCCGTCAAATGTGTGATTTGGGTGATGCGGTGCTCCATGCCGTCGAAATCTATTTTCGTTTCAGCGTTTGCAGGGGCTGTGCCGGCGCCACCTCCACGCCCACCGCGTCCCGCGGCGGCTGTAGCGGCGATCGCGCGCGCTTGTTCTTCGGTGTCGACGTCGCGGCTCATCGAGTCCGTATCTTCTTTGGAAAGCGCGACGCTATAAATTGCGGCGACGTTGGTGCGAAGTGTTGCAGAACCCGCCTGGACGTAGCCACCCAGGAAAATCAGTTTCTTGCCGTCCGCCGTAAAGCGCGGATCGTAAGTGGCGAATTGCAAATCGTCCGGTAGACGATGCGCGTCCCCTCCGGAAGCTGCGAGGAAATAAATATGCTGGCGGAAATCGCGATCCGCTTTATTGAAGGCGATCCATGCGCCATCCGGCGAAACAGTTACGCCGGTGATGCCACTCGATTCGTTGGTGGCCAGCATGCGCGTTTGGCCGGATTCCACGTTCACCACATTCAGTTTGTGATCTGAAGTCGTGTAAAGCAGCGATTTGGAGTCAGGCATCCAGGTCAGAGTTAATTTCTCGGAGTCCGAATCGGAAAGTTTTTTCGCGCTCTCACCTTCGGGAGTTGCCACCCAAACTTCGGGCCGGCCGGTTTGATCGCTAACATATGCGATCCACTTTCCGTCCGCGGACCAGGCGGGATCCGTTTCACGGAAATAACTGTTCGTTACGCGAGTCACATCGCCGCGATCGGTGGCAATCGTATAAACCTCGCCATGGCTGGAAATTGCGGCGCGCTGCGTGGAAGGAGAAAGATCGAAGCTATCTGTTTCGCCACTCACAGTGAGAACGCGGAAATTATTGGACTTGTCGTCCGCGGAAATATCGATCTTCACTTCGGAGGCACGCCCGCTGGCCACATCCAGCTTCCATAGTCCGAAATTTTCCTCGAATACGATTACTTTGCCGTCCGCAGAAATGGACGGGAAAAAGAGCGAGCCGTCCGTGAAGTGCGTCACCTGAGTTGGCGCACCGCCGGTATCGGAAATCTTGTAAATGTTGTATGTGGATTTCCAAACCTGAGGATCGCCGGCCTTGGCCATAACATTACGGTCCGAGACGAAATAAATTGTGTTATTTGCAGCATATTGCGGCCAGGAATTGTAGGGTTTCATCTGGTCGTCCACTTCCGTATCCAGAATTCGCTTGTAGGTTTTCGCTTTGACGTCCATCACCCATAAATCCGTGGCGCCGCTGCCGCGATAGTGCTTGCGCCACCAGATGGGAACGTGTCGGTTGAAAGCGAATTTCGATCCGTCGGCCGAATAGCTTCCCCAGTAGCCGGCGTCCGTGGCCATCATCAGCTCGAGTCCGCCGTTGATTGAAACTTGATAGAGGTTTGCCTGGCCGGGAAATGAGGTGCCGCGCGGAGAAGAGAAAATTACTTTCTGCGAATCGCGCGTCCATCCAACAACTGTATCCGGCGATGAATTAAAGGTAAGTTGCTTGGCCTCGCCGCCCGTGGCGGGAATCACGAAGACGTCGTTGTTTCCGTAACGATCGGACGAGAATGCAATCCATTTGCCGTCGGGAGAAAAGCGCGGGAATTCGTCATGTGCAGAGTGAACGGTCAGGCGGCGGGGATTGGAGCCGTCCTCGTTTACTACCCAAATGCTGCCCAAGTATCCGAACGCGATTTTGCCATTATTATAATCGGGCGTGCGCGGAATCCGAATCGGTTTCGCGGCACACACCGAAGCTACCAGCAACAAAAGCGAACTGAAAATTATTCCGTGGCGCAATTTCACGTCATCCTCCCGATATGCTATTGAAGATGGGAACTTACCGCAGCATCGTTCTAACTCCGCAAGCGGCTCCACGCAAGACAAAAATATTTGAGGGGCAGATTGCAGGCCAAATGGATGTCTTATGCTTCCAGCGGAAAAACGATTTCTTCAGCTCGCCGCCAACGTGGCGATGTGGTGGGCCAGCTTTTCTATACTTTGCGTTTTCCGCAGCATTTGCAGGGAAAGCACTTTTGTGGAATCTGTTTTCTCGACCTCTTTTTTCAATTCGTCCGCGTATTGCGCCAGCAGCGTGACTTGCTGGCGAATGTCCCGGTCATCGGCCTTCAAATCTTTTTTCGGAGCTGTCGGCGTCACGGGCGTTTTTGCTTCGGGCCCAAGAATTTCATTCTTGGATGGTTTCAATTCTCCGTTCGGCCCAAACGGATAGGGCGGTTGCGCCGGAGGATTTGTTGGAGGATTCTGGCTGCCCACGGCGTAATCCGCGAGAGCGAGGTCATTCCCCCGAGCAGACCACAAAATCAAGAACGCGCCAGGAATGAACTTAATAAGATTGCGGCGAGTCTGCATGGTGACCATTGTGCCCTCCTGCGATGCGTGCTACGGACTTTCCGGCGCGTGTAACTAACCTTTAGCCAGCGCGGCAATGTCGTGCGCCAGCTTTTCGATCTCCTTGGTCTTGCCAACCAGTTCCACATACAATTGCTGCTTCGGACCGACCTGCTCGATGGCCTTCTTCAATTCCTGAGTATCGCGCACAAGCTGTTGCACTTCATTCCGCATACTCTTTTGATCGGCGGCCAAATCCTTCCGGGGTTTGGGCGGCGGCTCGGCATGATTTTTGTCATGCGTCCCGCTTACTTTACCGGACTTAAAATCATCGTCGCGCGCGGCGGGCCCCGGCGCCATTGCTCCACCACCGAAACCCCCTCCGCCGCCAATACCCAGCGGCCTATTCGGATTAGGATTACCCGACTGACCGCCCTGAGGAGGATTCTGCGCAAAAACACCACGCGCCATAAAAAAAGGCGCGACGGCAGCGGGAGCGAATAACAAGAAATTTCTGCGAGAGTGAACCCTACTCATTGCACTTCTCCTGCGAGGGCAGCGCAACCGCCCCGGGACGGGTGGCGGCGCCAACGCGGATACTATAAACTGATTGCGCCGTAACCCCCTAATTCTATGACGAATTTGTTTCCTCAGTGGACAAATTTATTGCTGATCCGAGGTCTGCGGGTCGCCGGCATATTTCTACTGGCCATACTGCTGATCCGCCTATTGCGGTCAGCTACAAGAAAACTGATCCATCATGCCGCCGGAGAATCAGCCACCCGCGCGGCGCGTCAACACGAGCAACAGACACAGACATTCGCTGGAATATTAAATAGCGCAGGCGTCGGAATCATCATCGCGATTTCGATTTTGATGATTCTGCGCGAGGTCGGTTACGACATCACAATTCTGGCGGCGGCCGCCGGGTTGGCGAGCGTAGCGGTTGGATTTGGCGCGCAGAATCTGGTGCGGGACTTGATCAACGGATTCTTCATCGTGTTCGAGGATCAATTTGTGGTGGGCGATACCATCCGCGTCGGCGAAACAACCGGGCGCGTGGAGCACGTCACACTTCGGCGCACGGTGCTGCGCGATCCGCAGGGCGCGCTGGTCACCGTCCTGAATGGACAAATCCAGCAGGTGGCGAATTTAAGCCGGGACTGGGCGCAAGTTTTTATCAATGTAACCGTCGCCGCGGACGCGCCGGTGGAAGCGCCCCTGAAGGCGCTGGATCGAGTTTCCGCGGAATTCCGCGCGGATGCCGCATGGTCGGGCGCGTTGATGGACGGGCCGCGCGTGCTGGGTGTGGATGCGATTAGTCCGCAAGGCGCAAAACTTTTGGTGCAAGTGCGCACCGCGCCGAACCGTCAGGATGACGTAGCGCGCGAATTGCGAAGGCGGTTCTGCGCGCGTTTTGAAGCGGATGGAATTCGCACTATCAGCGTGCAACGTGTGCAAGTTCACCAACCGGAAGAAACGAAACGCGACGCGAACGATGGACCTGGTAACACATGACCTCGCGAATTTGCTAACGTGTGAATCCGCAGACGCAACCACCAAGGCATCATGATGCAAGTCAACAACTAGCCTGCGCTATCCGCTAGACCACATCCGCGGTCGAAGGCGTCAATTCAACGGACTCTGAAACCTGCGCAACTTCCACGCGATCTCGGCCGTTGTGTTTCGCGCGGTAAAGCGCGCGGTCGGCGGCACGAACAAATGATTCAAGCGGGGGCGAGGTCCAACTGGAACTGCACGCCGCGCCCAGGCTGACCCTCACGGGTATCGATAATTCTGGTGCGCCAAAGGGTTTCGCCCGAAACCGTTCCAGGATATTTTCGGCACGCTGACGCAGGCTGGTGGAATCGCATCCGGGCAGAACGATTAAAAACTCCTCGCCGCCGTAACGCCCCACCGCGTCGTACGCGCGGACACCGTCGACAAGCCTCGTTGCCGTCTCACGAAGCACGGTGTCTCCCGCGCCGTGGCCGAGTGTGTCGTTGACTGACTTGAAGTGGTCCAAATCCGCGAGAATCACGCTGCATGCTCCGCCATGGCGCTTCGAGCGTTCCAATTCGCGCCGAAGTAAATCTGCAATCGATGCGCGGTTTAGCAACCCGGTTAACTCGTCATGCGTGGCCTTGTATTGCAGAACGTCCGTCGCCGCTATTAGCTTGTCTTCCAGTTCCAGAATTCGCAGGCCTACGCGAATTCGCGCGCGAAGTTCTTCCGGAAAAAAGGGCTTGGTCAGATAATCGTCCGCGCCGGCTTCCAGGCCTTGTATCACATCTTGCTTATCTTCCTTAGACGTGACCAACAGAATGTACGCATAGGCGGAGGCCACGCGTTTGCGCGCTTCGAGACACACTTCAGGGCCGGACATTCCGGGCATCATCCAGTCCAATATCACCAGCCGCGGCGGATCTTCTTTCTGCAATACTTCCCATGCTTGCGCTCCGTCATGCGCCTGGATAACTTCGTAGCCCCATTTGCTGAGCAGCCGTTCCAGCAACAGGCGTGACACCGAATTATCATCTGCGATTAAGACTTTCAATGCGCTACCTCCGGACAGGCCGCCAGAAGTTCCGGCAGCAGTAAGTCCCATTCGGAACTAAGTTCGGCAAGATCGATTTCCGCCCCGGCGAGTTTTTGATCGCGTCCACGAATTTCAAGTTTTTTTGCGATTGCTGCGAGTGCGTTCGCCCCCAGGCTTGCCGCGCTGCCTTTCAGCGAGTGCGCTGCATTTTCCAATTGCGGCGCCGACTGCTGCTCAAGCGCAACCGCAATCGCTTTCATCTGTGTGGGCGCGTCCCCAATAAACAACTGCACCAGTTCACCCATCAGGTCTTCGTTCCCTTGCAGACGTTCGCGCAACTCGGCCTGATTGAATGAGAGTTCGCGCTGGAATCGCGTTATTACCAGACGGTCTATTTCCGCCATAAGACCAATCAAAGAAATTGGTTTCGCAACGTATCCGTCCATGCCCGACTCGATACAACGTTCGCGGTCGCCTTTCATCGCGTGAGCGGTCATTGCGATGATGGGGATGTGAGCATGGGTATGTTCTTCCATTCGCCGGATTTCCGCGGTAGCTTCCAGGCCGTCCATTTCGGGCATCTGAACATCCATCAAGACTGCATCGAACCCGTGGAAACCAGCTTCAACTAGTTGATTGAGCGCCTCTCTTCCGTTATTCGCGACAACCACACGGTCACCCTGGCGTTCGAGCAGTCGCACCGCGAGCTGCTGATTCACTCGGTTGTCTTCTGCCAGCAGAAATCGCCGAGGAGCTCCGGTGTGTTTAGTCTTTACGGGGATTTCAGTAAGTTGCGGCGCCGGCAGTGCACTACCGCTGAGTGCGAGCGTGCTCAAGATCGCATCCAACAACTCGGATTGTTGAATCGGCTTTACCAATGTCGCCGCGATGCCAAGCTGCCGGCAACGCTCCCGGTCACCGGACGCTAAATCCGACGTGAGCATCATGATGGTCGCTCCGGTCAGACCTGAATCTTCGCGAATTTTTTCAGCAACGGCGAAGCCGTCCATGTCAGGCATGTGCGCGTCCAACAGAATGAGTGAGAAAGGGTGCTTTGCGGCGGACGCCGCTCCTAGCATGGAGAGCGCGGATTCTCCTCCGAAGGCGGCGGCCGGAGTCATCTTCCAATTGTTCAACATCTCCACCAGAATTTTCCGGTTCGTTCCGTTATCGTCCACCACCAGCACTTGCGTGCCTTGCACTTTCTCAAGACTTAACACGCCCGCAAGTTCATGCGCGACTCCAAGCCCAAATGAAGCCGTGAAATGAAATGTGCTTCCCACCCCGGCGACGCTTTCCACCCAGAAGCGGCCTCCCATCAGATCAACTAACTGCTTCGCGATGCTGAGTCCAAGTCCTGTGCCGCCGTAGCGCCGCGTGGTGGAACTATCCGCTTGCGTGAAGGGTTCGAGAATAGTTTTCAGTTTTTCCGCGGGAATGCCAATGCCGGTGTCCTGCACCGTAAAATGCAATAGCGTCGATTCCGGCCGCCGTTTCTCGATTTCCACGCGCACTTTGATTTCGCCCGTCTCCGTGAATTTGATGGAATTCCCAACCAGATTTACGAGAACTTGCCGCAGGCGCGTTGGATCTCCGACGATGTTCTCCGGAACTTCAGCGGGGATATCAACGGTTAACTCGATTCCCTTTTTGTGGGCTCGCATGGCAAGAGCTTTCAAAGTGTCCAGCAAAGAAACGCGAATCTCGAATGGAATGGATTCCAGATCGAGCTTGCCTGCTTCGATCTTCGAGAAATCTAGAATGTCGTTGATCACCACCAACAACCCGTCCGCGGAAGACTTCACCATCTCAAGATATTCGCGCTGCTCGGGTTCAAGATTGGTATCCAGCGCGAGTTCCGCCATGCCCAGAATTCCGTTCATCGGGGTGCGAATTTCGTGGCTCATGTTGGCGAGAAATTCGCTCTTGGCGCGGTTCGCCGATTCCGCGGATTCCTTCGCGGCTTGTAATTGTTCTTCCACACGTTTGCGCGCAATGAACTGGCCAATCTGACTTCCCAGCGAGCGAAAAACGGATAGAAGTTCCGGATCGAGTTTAGATCGCTCGCGCTTGAGAAACGCTACGATGCCGTTCACTTCATTTTCAAACGCAACCGGAAACACAAATCCCGAACGCAAACCGGCGTCGTTCATCAATTTAAGCCGTGGAATTCCTCTTACTTCGAGAAAATCCGGCACCCAAATTGGTTCATTTCGGCCCCACACGCCGCCGATTAAACCATCACCGCGAGTGAGGGAGAGTTTGGCGGTCTGCTCAAGAAACGCCGCGAAACTTTCCCCCGGCATATGAAATGACTCCGTCGGATCGAGTTTCTGCGTTTCGGGATTCACAATCCAGAACACGCCGACAACCCAACCCAGGCTTTCGCATACGAACTGAAGTATCCGCTGCCCGGCGTCGGAGCGCGAAGGCGAATCTGAAAGAATCCGTGCAACTCCGTACTGGATCGATTGCCGCTGTTCAGCCGCCTTTTGATAACTGATATCGCGGATCGTGGCAATGAAACGTGTAGCGGTCTCGGCCTGAACGGCGGTCACTGCGACGTCTGCCGGAAATTCGCTTCCATCGTGGCGAGCCAAAGTGCACTCCGCCTGATGTCCGACAAAATTTGATTTTCCCGTTTCCAGATAGGAGTTCATGTCGGCGCGATAAGCGGCTCGCAGGCGTTTCGGAGTAACTACATCTTGAAATGGTTTGCCCAGCGCGTCATTTCTCGAGATTCCAATCATCCGCTCCATCGCCGGATTGAACTCGGTGATTCCTTGCTCCGCGTCGTGCGCCACGATGCCGTCCAGTGCCGCGTTCTGAAATGCGATTCTGCGCGATTCGCTCAGTTCCAACGCTTCTTGCGCCCTCCGCCGTTCCGTCACGTCGCTGTAAAGGCCAAATGAGCCCACCAGTTCGCCCTTCATGATCAGCGGAACGGCATATATTTCCGCATCAAACATATTTCCGTCTTTGCGGCGACGGCGTCCGATAGTGTGAATGTATTCGCCGGAGACACCTCGCCGGGTTAACTCCAGCGCTTGTTCTTTCTGTTCTTCGCCGCAAATCAGATCGTCTATTTCCTTTCCCACAATGTCGGCCTGCTGATAGCCAAAGAGCCGCTCGAATGCGGGGTTGCAAAGCGTAATTTGCTGGCTCGCGTCCATCGCAACAATGCCCAGCGGCGCCGTGCCGATCAATGCATTGAGATACGCGGTGCGTTCTGCCAGGCTCTCCTCCGCGCTGCGGCGTTCTGCCACTTCCGACTGGAGTTCCGCGGTGCGTTGCGTGACTCGGAGTTCGAGTTCGTCATGAGCCTTGCGCAGATCGGCGTCGCGAACTTCGATCTGAGTGAGCATTTGATTGAAGCCCTCGACGAGATGTCCCAATTCGTCGTCTGATTCTTTCGTAGCGCGAATCGAATAGTTTCGATCCACGGAAATCATTTTCGCGGTCCATGCCAGGTCACGAATGGGGCGTGTAATCGCGTCCTGCAGTCGCGCTGAAATGATGGAAGCGGCCAAGAGGGCGGCGAGCAACACCGCGCAGAGCACCGCGCCATATTGTTCAAGGCGATCGTAGAGTTCGGAAATGTCGGATTCCAAATAGAGGGTGCCGATGGTTTCCCCGTTGTAGCGGACATTGTGAAACATCCGAATGCGCCCGCTTACGTAGCCGTAACCTTCCGGAGCCGCGGCAGGCGCATGAAATTGGTTGGCATGGTCACGGACGTAGACGGCAAGCACAGTTCCATCGGCCGCATACAGGCTCGCCGCAGTGATGCTGGCCTTCGACGAAAAACTGCCGAGAATTTCTTTTGCGGAATCGGGATCATTAAAGACAATAGCTGCTGAGCTATTTGAGCCGACGATGCCGGCTACGGCCTTCAGCGTGTCGATTCGTGTGTGATAAAAAGAATAGGACTCGAATCCGACGAGCACCAGAGCTGCCAACACCAGCGCGATTCCGGTGGTGAGCATGGTGAGAGCTTTTATCTTTTTCGCGAGCGGCAAGTGGTGGATGAATCTCATTTAATTGCCTGCCGGATCGGGAAGATCCACAACGCTTCGTGCCAGCGCCAGGAGTTTGCTGCTCAATTTGATCTTCGTTCGTCCAACTGCTCCCACGTTGACATCAAACCTCATCCGATTGTTTTCTACCTGGAGCCTTATCATTCCGCCGTTGGCGAGAAAGTCGTCCGTAGTGCCAATGGCAAGCTCGTTTCCCTGTCGGGCATACTTCAGAACGTCCAACACGACGGGGCTATTTGGGGAATCCATATAAACCACCTGACAACCGTGGGCGTCGCCCGCCGATTTGACGGCGCGAACTTCTACGAAGCGCCCGCTTACGGCCTTGCCCGCGGAAATTGCTTCGAAAGCTGCGCGGACATCGTCGGCTCCCAGGAAGCAGACCGACAGCGGAGACCCGGAATCTACATATGAAATCGTCGGCCACTCCGCGAACTTCGGGAAATTGAAAACAAGCGCTGCGCGAATCTGCGCTTGCGAGGGCGCCGGAGATGATTGCGGCGAACCCGCGCGCACCGGCAATACCGAAATCACGCCGAGGAATCCGCCGAGGCACGCCAGCGCGAGCGCGCCGGTACGGCGTGCATTGCGAACAGTGCGGCGCGTATTTCGCGGCGAAGCGCTCGTCATTTTTTCGGGCTTCCTCGAAAATGCCAGGTCATCTTTGCGTAGTAGCTTCGGCGGATGCTGGCGGCCGCAAACCAATCCGTCTCGTTCGCCCATTCCGTGTGATTCGCTGAAAGCAGGTTCTGCCCAACGACGGCGAACTCAGCGTGCTCTCCGACATGCCAGCCCAATCGAACGTCCAGCCGGTAGTACCCGGGCGCGCCAGATGCATCCAGTGGACCAACTCGATATAGCGCGCTATCAAGCTCAAACCGGTGAGGAAGATTGACGCTCGAGCGCAGGCTGAACTGGTGATGCGGACTGTTCAATGTATTCGCTGATGTGCCTGGGGGCGCGCCTGTCGAGCCGTCGCGAAAGGTGCCGTTAATCCACGTGTAGCCTCCGCTCAGTTTCCAAACTGACACAGGCTTCCACGTACCGGCAAATTCAATCCCGTGCGTGTCGCCAGAGATCTTGTTGTCGGCGGTCTCCGGAAGCAGCAGAAATGGATCTCCGGCCCCAGTTTCAAGTATTGGCGTACCGGCATCTTCGCCACGCACGTGGGTGTATTTGTTAAAAAACGCAGCCGCATCAATTGAAAAAGTGGACGCAATTTCGGCACGATAGCCTATTTGGAACGCGACTTCCGCCTCTGGACGCAGATTCGGATTTCCGAGAGCTTCCGGTACGATGAGCGGGCCCGAACCACTGGGTATCGGCCCCAACAACGCGGTTACGGATGTATCCGAAGGAGAAACCCCACGAAGCGCCCGGGACGCCGCGAGCCACACGACCTGCCGGTTCGTTGGCGTCCACAGAATTCTAGCGTCAGGTTGGAAATCGAAGCCGGTTGAGTACTCACGTTGCACGCGGCCACCGAGCGTTAAGCGGACCCTCCCCGGCAGAAGTTCGATCTCGTCCTGAAAAAAAATGCTCCCGAGGTTTTGAAGAGTCCTTGGCGGTGTGAAGGACACGGCAGCACTACCGAACGTGACGATTTGAATGGCGCGGTAATCAACGCCCCACACGACATCGTGCCGGTCTCCGATTCCAAAATGATGCTGGAACTCCACGTCAACAGTATTCGAGCTGCCGCTGACAAATCCGGCATCCGCCGACTCATGGTCGAAATACGCCTGTAGACTTACTTCGGAGCGAGCGGAGAAGGTACGCCGCCAGCGCGCCGATAGATCTCCGCCGTGGTTATCGAGTTCGCCGGGAACGGATCCGAAAACAAGAGGAGACAGTGATGTGGTGAAGTTTGTTGTGCCCTCGCCGGAGCTTTGGAACAGATCCCCCTGTACTGTTAGGGAGTCTCGCGAATTCAGTGTCCAGTCTGCGCGAAATCCCCCGTGTTGAACACTCCAACCGTCCAGCGACTCGCCGTCTGCATCGCCCGGATTCGATGCTTTAGAAAACCCCTTGACGAAGACACGATAGAATCCATTGTTGCCGAGTTTGCCTCCGTACTGCACCGCTCCGTAAACGCCCTCTATGTTTCCCGCTCCTGTTGTTAGCGTTGCGCCTTGCGTCTTCGCGGCGGTCTTAGAAACGATATTGATCACGCCGTTGACGGCGTTCGTGCCCCACAGCGCCGCGCCCGGCCCTCGAATCACTTCTATCCGCTCTATGTTCGCCAAGAGCATATCCTGTGCATCCCATAGCACTCCCGTAAATACCGGCGAATAAATTGTTCGGCCATCCACAAGCACTAGAAGCTTGTCCGCGAATATGTCGTTGAATCCTCGCGAACTTATGGACCACGTATTCCCGCTAACTTGCGCTACTTCGAGACCGGGGACCATGCGCAACACATCCGGCAACGTGGTGGCCCCAGAGCGCCGAATATCCTCACTCGTGATAACAAAAATCGCGGCGGCGGTGCGTTGCACTGGTTCTACTTTTTTCGCACCTGAAGTTACTTCCAGATTCATGAGGTCTTCGATGGACATTTGGGCAAGGTCGCCGGTGACTGATTGCGGCGCGGCACTTTGAGTGGGAGTGCGAGATTGCGCGCGCGAGCTCTCGGTATCCACAAATGCGAAGATGAGTAGACACAGGACACACCTGTCCAAGCGCGTACAGCTGCGAATTCTGGTTCTCTTCATATGTCTCCGCGACGCAGACGAAATTCGGCCGGTAAACAGTGGAAATGACACACTGAGCGGAAGGGGAGCTTAATTCATGCTATGCGTTTGAAAACCGCGTGTATACGCAAATAGGCACATCTTTGAATTGTAGCTAACTCGATACGGTGTCACCGAGGCGCCGTTCTTGGGCGGCGTTGCAGCGTAGTCCAGCACAATTTCAGAACCCGGATTCAATTAAATTCCAGGAAAGATTGGCGCGATTTTGACCAGCAAACAGCAGGCAGGTCTGCGCGTTAGAAGCCCAGCAGTCCGGTGGGTTTTACCGAGATTTGGAAACTCGATGTGCCCGCTTCAAGGTGCGAATTCCTCTTTAGCATTTGTCCGCTGGCGCCATCACGAACTTCTACCTTCAAAGTGAGTTTTTTCTTGGCCTGAAAATCAAAGCGAACATTATTGGAATCGCTGACCTGCAGTCCTCCCGCCGAAACAATCACGCGGAATTCATGCATGCCGGGCGGAATGGAATCGTCATCATGCTTCGGATCCTGTTGCCCCTCGGCAAGCGCCTTGCGCTGAAACAATGTCTTCCCGTCCATCATCACTGTAAAACTTACGGAGTTCGGCACGTTGCGATCGTCAACGCGCAGCTTCGCAAAATCTGCGGGGGACACAGTGTCCGGCTTCGCTGCCGCCGGCGGTGAGGCCGCTCCGGAGTTCGCCGGCGCGGAGGCGTTCGTCGTCGAAGTATTCGGCGGCGGAGTTGGAGTCGACGGCGCGGGCGCCGGAGCCTGCACGGGCGGTGTAATCGTAACGGGTTGCGAGGCAGGAGCTGAATTTGATCCGCTTGCCGGACTTACCGGTGAGCTTGGTTTAGCGGCGCCGCGAGTGGCGGGGGGCTTCGGCGCGTTCTTTTTGTCGGTTGATGGATCTGAATTCTTCGCGCTCGGAGCCGACGTGGATTTCGATCCGGGAGTCGAATTCGATGTATCCGGGTTCTTGGCCGAAGTCGGATCAAGAGGTTGCGGCGCACCAGGATTGGCCGCCGACGCGTTTGGATCCGCGGGTGTGAGAGCGGCCTCCGTCTTCAAAGCTGCTTGTCTGGCAATTTCGTCGGCCTTTGCCTGGTCCTGCGTGAGGATCGCTGCTTTCTGCTTCTCGGCTTCTTCCTGCGCGTGAACTCGCCCTCGATGCCGGAAATATTGCACAGAAGCGATGGATCCCATCACGACCACGCCGGCGATCACCGCTACGGCAAGTGCGCTTAGTGTTCCTTTTTTCGCGGGCGGCTTTGCAACCGTGCTCGACGTGACGCCCACCGGGACACTCGCGTCCAAACTAGCAGTAGGTGGCCGTGTGCTGGTGGCGGCCGGTGGGACTCTCTCTGCGGCCATCTGCAATCGAGCATCGGTATCCAATGTGGTGTTCGGATCGCCGTCCAGGTGCGCGACAGGCGCGAGGACCGATCCCGAAGCCGTGCGCTGCGCCGACCCACCCGTCTGCGTAATGTCACGGCCGAAGTGGCCTGCCGCCAGATCCGCCGCCAAAGCTTCGCCGGTTGCATAACGAACTGCTGGATCCTTCTCCAGGCACTTCATGATGACTCGCTCCAGTGCTACCGGCACGGCAGGATTAATGCGGCGCGGCGGAGGAGGTTCGGAGTGAACAATTTTGTAAGAAACGGCGGTGATCGTATCGCCTGCGAAAGGCTTATCGCCCGTCGCCAGCCAATACAAAATAACGCCCAGCGAAAATAAATCGGCGCGGCCGTCAATCGGCACGCCTGTAAATTGCTCCGGCGGCATGAATGCCGGAGTGCCCAGCAGTTGCCCGGTGGTTGTGATTTGCGTCGCCGTTAATTTTGCAACGCCCAGATCGGCGAGCTTGGCGCGCTCCACTTCGCCCGGTCCGGGCGCGGCCAGCAAAATATTGGCAGGCTTCACGTCACGGTGCACCACTCCATTGCGATGAGCGTATCCCAACGCTTCGGCAATCTGTTGGCCCAGTTCATATATCCGGTCGATGCTGAATCGCTCTCCCGCATCCATAGCCGCGGCAAGCGACCTGCCGGAGACAAATTCCATTACCAAATAAGGAGTTCCGTCTTGCTCGCTGACGTCATAGACGGTGACAATTCCTGGATGTGACAGCCGGCCGGCGGCTCGCGCTTCGCGAATGAATCGTTCGCGGTATTCCTGCGCCAGTGGGCCGGAAAGCGCGGCGGCCAGAATCGTTTTGATCGCCACGGTGCGATCCATGGTCGGGTCGTGCGCGCGATAGACCGACCCCATCGCGCCGTGGCCCAGCTCAGAGATAATTTCGTAGCGTCCGATTGTTTGTGGTTGAGTCATGTTTGGCCGCAGGCGGCACTTTAGCACAACGCACGGACGTGTTTGAAGTGCTTCCGTCCGCTCGCAAAAAATAAATCGGGAGCGTCTGGCGATTTTCCAAGCGCTCCCGAATCATTCTTTGGCTTTTGAATCTGGATTTCCCTTTTTATCGCCAGCCAATTTTTAATGCGATGCACCAGCGTATTTCACTGAGCAGCCGTACGGCCGCGTCGAGCCCATGGCCAACGGCTTTCCAGCCATGGCGTCAGTAAGCGATGCCTCCACGTAGTTCTTTGAGCTGGGAATATCGCTCGCATCCGACGTCGGATGATCGTCAATCGCGCCATCGTAAATCATGACGCCCTGCGGATTGATAATCACTATCTGCGGCGTGGTCTTCGCGTCGTAAAGATGCCCGAGATCTCCGGAAGCATCGAGTAGCGCCGCCGTCGGCGCCGCGTTCATCCGGCCGATATAAGTATTTTCCGCGTCGGCGGTCATGTAGCCCTGCGTGCCCGGAGCGGATGAAATCACCGTGAACCACACCACGCCCTTCGCAGTCCATTCTTTCTGAAGACGCTGCATGTTGCCGCTCTCATAATGCTTGCGGGTGTAAGGGCAACCATTGTTGTGCCATTCCAGAACTACAAACTTGCCGCGAAAATCCGCGAGGCGATACGTCTTTCCGTTGCTCGCCGCGGCGGAAAAATCCGGCGCGAGTTCACCAACTTTGGGAGCCGAAAGCAACGGCGTGACTACCAGCAAAAGTGCTACGGAAACCAGCATCATGGCGAGGCGTTTCATTGTTTTTCTCCTGAGACAATGAGATTCACTCCTGCAGCCGGGCCCATTTCCAGAGGATACCAAATATTTTTCGCACAAAACAGCTTTGCGCAATACGCGGCGGTCAGCGCCCCGCCGGCGCGATTGGCACGTTCACCAGATACGCTTCACCGCCCGGAAGTTCTAAAACGCCCGCCAGATTTGTCAGCGGCTTGCTAAGCTCACCGGACTTGCGAATCGTAAGCCGCACACCGGACGGCCGCGATACCGCGAGTTGCGGCGCGGAATTTTCGATTTGCGATTCATGCAATGGGAAAAAATAAGCTTGCGGGATTGGCCGGCCCGCCTGAATCTCAATCACCAACGAATCTTTTTCCGCATGGCCGGAAAATTTCCAACTTGCCGGCGGCGGTTTCGGCAACCGCTCGCGTGCTGCCGCGAAATTCGGAGCGTTCGCCGCAACGGTAGTGTTCGGAGCTTTCACCGGCAACGAGAGCGAAAGTTGCGCCTTGCCCGGCATGCACATCTGCTCGCTGCAAATCAGGAACTTCACGGTGGCCTCAAGCTTATCGGCTGCAGAGGCGGAATAATCCACGCCGGCGCGTATCGGCGCCATCAGCAGGACATCGCCGTCGTACACGTAATTCACGATGGTGGACGCACCCATCTTCTGCGGCGCGGGCCACATGACGTCACCCGCCGTGAGTCCCTTCGGTAATTGCCATGTAACGTGTGGTGGCTCGCCAGAATCGCCGGGATTCACCCAGTAGATGTGCCATCCTCGTTCCATTTTGAATTGCAGTCCGACCGTGAATTCGTGCCCTGCGGAAATACTCGAAGTATCAGAGACCAATTCGAGCGTGCCGTGAGGAATGTGCGTGGGCTGCGCGTACGTCGCCGTGCCAATAAGCAACAAGCAAACTACGAGCCGTACTGTAGACGCTACTGTCATTGCGCGCCTGATAAGTCCGTCTTGATCCGCTGAACCATTATTGAACGATCAGCGTTTCGACCAGCGTATGCGTATCGTTCCCGGCCGCGCCTGTCAACGAAAGGTTATACGTTCCGGGCAGTGTGGTACCTGTGCTGCCGGTCGTGACCACCTGTGCGTTACCGCCGCAGCCGGAGACGAGTCCAGCGGATCCGACCAGAAGCATCATAAACAGCATTGCGCCGGCCCAGCGGGTGCCTCTGCCGGATAACAAATCCGCATGCGCTCGACTCCAGCGGTAAAAGCCGAGAATCGCAAGCAGCACCATCATGTACAACACAATCATCACCCGGACGAGCGGCGATCGAATATTCGGCCATCTGCTCGGTGGCGCAACCGCCGGCTTCGCCGTCGTCGACACAGTGAAACTCACGTTTGCCGAAGTGCCCGGCATAACCGTGACAGTACTTTGCGGCAGCGTGCAGGTGGCGCCCGTCGGCACGGTTCCGCAGGTCAGGGTGACCACGATCGAATCGGTTGTGGCGCTTCCCCCAACAGCATTGATCAGGACTGCGTATGTCGCGCTGGTCCCGGCCGTAACCGTCTGCGAACTTGTCCCCCCGGCAGGAACTACGATCTCAAAATCTATGCCCGTGCCAAGAAGATTGATGCTCTGCGGACTGTCTCCCGCACTATCATTCAGCGTCAGCGCCGCGGTTCGCGATCCTCCCGCCGTGGGCGCGCAT
>Ga0210410_10001007_pt1 | contig 27365 bp, 23 predicted proteins | sample IncBWC4MmetaG_FD_161058 | JGI IMG/M metagenome (GOLD analysis project Ga0210410, IMG submission 161058) | Forest soil microbial communities from Barre Woods Harvard Forest LTER site, Petersham, Massachusetts, United States - Inc-BW-C-4-M | ecosystem: Environmental > Terrestrial > Soil >... | reverse complement strand
ACAGACCTTCTCCAAAATGGGTTTTAGTCGCTGGAGGGCGTCTCCGTCAAACACCTTTCTTCGATATTTCGTGACGAAGACCAAGTGAACATGTAATGCGGACACGCAATGCCTGCCGTGACGAATATCCTTTGACCATTTCATAGACCAAGAGAATAATCGCGTCATGTTGAGACGGCAAGCCTTCCAATTCGAGTTGATGCCGAAGGGCCAGGAAACCCGCCAACTGCGGCAGTTCGCTGGGTCCTGCCGCTTCGTCTACAACAAAGCAGTGGCGATCAACACCCAACGCTATGAGAAAAAGGAAAAACGTTTAGGCTACGCCGAGTTGTGCGCCCTGCTGCCAGGCTGGAAGAAGGATCACCCGTTCTTGTCCGACGTACCAGCGCAAGCATTGCAGCAAGCGTTGAAAAATCTCGAACGGGCGTACACCAACTTCTTTCAAAAGCGAGCCGACTTCCCGAAGTTCAAGAAGAAAGGTCAGCGGGAGAGTTTCCGTATCCCGCAAGGTTGTGCGCTAGACAAACTTGCAAGTCTTCGACGACGACAACGGCGTGGTTTTTGCTGATGTCGTTCGAGACTTTGTGTAGGAAATCCTTCCTGATGTTGGCGACTTTGGCGTACAGCTGGGTGATAGTGATACTGGCTTTCGCCTTTCGCCAGTTCATTGAGAACTTTTTCTTCCGGGCCATGCGGCGCCGCCATTTCGCCAACTTAGGCAGGAACTTTTTGAGCGGCTGAGTCAGCGTGCAAACCGAGCGTGATGTCGAGACACCACAGCACCCATCGACATGGGAATTCCCTCCCTTTAGGGCGGGAAGGATGTCAACGTCTTGCTGTGCTTTAGAGATCCTGGCGGAAAGTCTTTCCAGCTCAAACTTATGATTTGTCCAAAGCCCTTTTATATATTGTGGAATAGCAGGTCGTGGTTTTCGACCAAGTGTGATTCTGGCGAACCCAATCATTTCCCTGCGTTGCGAGCTTTGCGCGCAGACCGGCATCCTCCAGAAGGCGCTGCAATGTTCCTGTAAGAGCAGAAACGTCTCCGGCTCTAAACAGGAGGCCTGTGAATTCGTTCTGGATCAATTCTCGATGGCCTCCGATATCGCTGGCGATTAAGGGTTTGCTCATGGCCATGGCCTCGAGCGGCTTAAGGGGGGTCACGAGTTCAGTCAGCCGCATCGAGTAGCGCGGATAAACAAGAATATCGATCAGCGAATAGATGCGCGGAACGTCCTCGTGCGGGAATCTGCCGGGAATGATTACTTTGTTTTGCAAGGACTTTTTCTCGACTAGCGCCCTTAGTTCCTCCTCCATCTCACCTCCGCCAACGAGCAGCAGGACAAGGTCATCCCTGGTCTCACACAATTTCGCAAACGCCTTCACGAGTAGGTCGAGTCCTTCGTATCTGTAAAAGGAACCGACAAACCCCAATACCTTTTTGCCACCGGTCCCGAAGCTTTCGGCAAACTCTAGGTCAGGATCCAAGGCGCAAAAGTCTTCTGGATTGATTCCGTTGTAGACAACAGTGAGCTTCTCGGGTGGTATTCCTCTTTGGATTAGGTCGTTCTTGATTCCATTGCACAGCACCGCGACTTGGGCTGCTCTCCGGCAGGCCCAGGTCTCCATCCACCGCACTATCTTGTATTTCCAGGAGTTGGGAGAATAGGTTCTATGATCCACCGCGGCGTCCTCCCAGAACGCGCGAATTTCATAGACCACCGGAATGCCCAATCTGCCCCCCGCCCAAAGAGATGCCAGCACATTCAGAACCGGCGAGTGCGCGTGAAGCAAGTCTGGCTTCTCGATTTTAGCCACCTCTTCAATCCGCTTGGCCAGCAGCCTTGTGAGTCGGAATTCAGTCGTAAGTGCTGTCAATCCTGAACGCAATCGCCCGGTGCGGTAAAATCGAAATCCGCCGATTTCCTCCATTTGCTGAGATGGTCCTTCCCAACTCGCTTCGTGCTTGGGGGACGTCAATGCAACCGGCACCCATCCTCTCTTCCTGTGTTCTTCTAGAATGCTCAATGTTCGGAAAGTGTATCCGCTGTGCAGAGGGAGGCTGTGGTCCAGGATGTGCAGGACCTTCAATTGTGCCAAGTCTCTATCGTCCTCACCGTAGGGGCCCATTACTGCGACTTGCTCGGGACCGTTGAAAGGGCTCGAGCCTTTTAATCCGAGAGATGAGCTTGTCATGGTCACCGAAACTAACCCTTATATGAGAGCGAAACTTCAGGCTGGCGCTTAAAGTGAGGCGACGCCTGAGGCTCCGTGAACCTTTCTTGCATCTATCGCAGTGCGGCCGTCTCCGTCTTCGAACTTCTCGTCGAGGATATTTGGTCCCGTGTTATCTGGTCACTTTTCCTCTTTGTTCTCTTTCAGTGCACTTGGCGCCGGCGCCTGGGGACTTCCGACCGCAACCTTTAATGAACCATCAATCGCATCTTGATAGACGATATAAATGTTTCCTCGGCGGTCGATGGCAATGTCCTCATAACGGTGCGCGTTGGTGCCCGCGCCCGATATCACTTGAATTCTCCAATCATTTCCGTCCCGATAGGCATGTTTCACGGCACCGCCACCCTCGTACACAACATGAGGATTCCCCTGCGGATCGAGCGCCTGACGAGTTCGGTAACCAGACCAACCACCGGTTAACGTCACTTGTTCAATCGTGTCGAGCTTCCAGGCGCCATCTTTCTCCCAGGCATACTTAACCGCTTCTCCATTTTCGTAACTGATCTGCGCTTTTCCATCATGGTTCAATAGGAGTGAATTGCCCATTCCCCCGGAAGGTCCATTCGGACTTATGTCCGGAGAGTCGACAACCGAGCGATGCCAGTCTTTGCCGTCCCAATATGCATATTTGATCTCACCCTTTAAGAATGAGTCGTAGGTGACATGTGGATTTCCCTGAGCGTCGAGTACCATGCAGTTCCACTTACCTGTCTGCCCTTCGTAATCGACGGTACGAGCCAGCCACGCCCCCTTGTCCAAGGTAGCGTATTTGAGGTGAAGAAAATACCCGCCTTGGGGCCCCCCGTACTGATACCAAATGACATGGGGTACACCATCCGCAGTGATGGCCAAAGAGCAAGTGTACTCAATCAATCCAGACTGCGGGTCGATCTGTTGGATATTCCACCCATGATTTTCGAAGGACGCGTATTTCAGTACACCGGGCGTATAGCAAATATGTGGATTCCCCGAGTGATCAAGGGCTACTCTGGTCGCTACCTCCGCGTATCCGCCACCTGGCGCCAGCTGCATGGTGAACCACTTAGAAGAATTGGCGGAACGAAATGCGTATTTCAAAGCTCCGGAAAAGTAGCTAATGTGCAAGTTCTGGTCGTTATCTATGGCGATGGAATTCTGCACTCCATAGGTGTCCACTGTCTCGGTCGTCCACTTCCACGACTGCCCGAAACCGGAACCGGGAGTGAAAATCAGAAACATAGAAACAAGCAAGATCTTACTCTTCGAAGAGCCGAGACTTTCGGTCCTGGAAGCTGTCAAACCCATCTCACTACTCCCTCTTCTTGCGTCCAAGAGTGACCCACGGCGGCAAAACCTGGGACGCGAATAGGCAACCGCGCTTACCCAACGGGTGCCTCCACTAAATCCGCTACGGCAGGCTTTTCCACTTGTTCCATCGTGAGGGCGGACATTTCTTGTTTATATAGAATTTTCAGGAGAGCTGCACACGCCACCAACTGAAACCAGAGATCAAAGTAAGCTCTCGGCAGAAACGCTCCGCTGACAATATAGCCCAGCAGGCAAATCTCCAGCATATTCGAATAGTTAACGATCCAGGTGAAGGCTGGCTGCCCACGGGCGCGCCTGCGCATGCTCCACAACCCATAGAAAGTGCCTCCCAGCACGAGCAAGAAGATTCCCAGCCCCACAAATCCTTGTTCACCAAGGGTCTGAAAATAGATGCTGTGCGGTCCTGCAAAGCTGTACTGAGGTGTGAAGCGCGCTTCCAACTGCGGTGTGAAGGTTTCAAATCCTCCGCCCATTATCGGATATTGCGATGCTAATACCCAGGCGAACTCCCAGGCATGCAGACGTCCCTCTGCTGACTGATCCAGCTCCCCGTGCGCAAAGTTGCCCATGCGATCCATCCACGCAAGGGGCGCGAATGTTAGGGTGAGGACTGCTAAAACGACTAAAAGCGCGCTGGCTAGCATCTTATGGTTTGACTTCAGCGAGATTGCTCCCAGGACCACCACCAGACCCATCAGGGCACCTCGCGAATAGCTCAAAATAACCGCAAGAATGCTGCAGTAAAACGCAACCCAGAGCAATTTGCGCACGCGTGGCGACTGTACCTCGCGAGTCAGGTAAAACATCACCGGTAAGGTCATGTTCAGTGCAAGCCCCAAGTCGTTGTTGTCGTAGACAAAGGAATCCGGCGGCCCCCAAATGCGAAAATTGCCGCCCGTCGCAATGCCGAACAGCGTTCCCTTGATCGCCAGGGCGCCAAAACTGAGGGCCGTGACCAGGAAAAGGGTCTCCAATCGTTTCTTCGTAGTGACCACTAGAATGAGGACAAAGGTCATTAGCAGAACTTTGCTCACTATAATCAGCTGAAATTGCGCGTCTTCCACGTGATCGGCAAAAAGCGGGACCTGCGTTGCATTGATATAGGTGATGGTAATCCAAGCCCAGAAAACCAGCAGCATCACCGTCTCTCGCACGAAAATTCCACGATTCACCTTACGAAAGAATAGAATCCCGAGAAGCGTGGGAATCGCAATAACCGTGGAAACTGGGAAATTGTAGGCCACTCCATAGGCGAAGCGGTGAGGATTAAAGTACGCCACCCAAACCCACATCATGGCTCCGAAAAATGGCCTGATGAAGCAGATCGGTATCGAGCCGAGGATTATCGCTAATACTAAGACGTCACGCATTGGTGGCTCTAGGCGTGTGCCCGGATTTGGTGAGCGGCTCACCCAAAACGGGAGCTGCGCCAAGGTATGTGGCTGTCGAATCTTGGGCACCGGAGGAGAGGAACATTTGGGTCAACCTGAAAGCAAACATTGAAAGAGACCGTTCGTTGCCCACTTGGGAGCGCCGCAAGTGATAGCAGCTATCTCCAGGCTCATTGACGCCCTCGACGGTTGTGGCTGCGGAACGATAGCCGTTGCGTACCAGAAACGGAAGGGCCGCAGTTCCGCAGTCTGCTGGCTTACCGAAGGGATACGCAAAATGCACGGCTGGGCTGCCTATGCGATTTTCTAGTACGCGTTTGGACTCACCCAGTTCACTTTCCAATTGAGATTCCGTCAGCTGGCTGACTGCAGGATGGGTCATGGTATGCGATCCGAAAGTTATGCCCTCGCGACCCATAGTCCGAATCTGTTCCCAAGTCAGCATCCTATCTTTAAGTTCGTCCTGCGGCAGGCGGATCTGCTCCTCGAACGCCGCGCAGTATTCCCTGCGCCGACCGTCAGGAAGAGTACGCAAATATTGGATGATTTCCGCCGCCGTCTCCAGCCTCGCCCTGAAAGAGGCGAGCTGGAAGTGCCGGGGGCGATCTAGAACGATTTCTAAATCGTCCTTGGGCAAGATCTTCAGAGCCAAAAAAACTCGGTCATACCAGGGAACTTGGCCCGTCTCGATGGCCACCGAAGGCAGAAAAATAGTCGCTGGAATCTGATATTTTCGGAGGACAGGCAGCGCATGGCTATACAAATCGCGGTACCCATCGTCGAAAGTAACTGCGACGGCGTCCCCTCTTTGGGAGGGTTTCTCCATTTCCTCGCAGAGGTCATCGAGAGATAGAACTCGATACCGCCGTCGAACATATCGCATCTGGGCCTCAAACAAGGCAGGAGGAAGCTCGCTGAACAGCGGGATCCCATTCATCCCGATTCTGTGATAGCACAAGACTAGAAACTTTGGATGCGCTTGCCTGCGTCGGAGCAGCACCCTTCCACGGTTGCTTTCCTTAAGTTCAAAATAGCGAGAAAAAACCTGTAGGATCCGAAACACTCCAGTATGAAAGAGGATCGTGGCCACCGCATCACGCCATCTCGTCCGGTGACTCCTGTCGTCGCTGTCTGTGCTCGGTTGGCTGGTCAAGACAGCACTTGTTTGGGACTTAGCCAACAATGGAAACCTCTCGAACTGGTTTCAGGTGTTCCCGGTGCCACAATTCAAGTGCCACGAGGTACCACACGATTTCACCGTAAAAGCCTGCGTTTCCCTGCTTGTGCAACCCAATCAATTTGTCCAGGAATTCCCGTCGAAAATAACCCCGCTGCTGTGTGCGAGGGTCACCCAATACATCTTGTACAAGGGCCTTCAGTGCGGCGTCGTGCAAGAACCATTCTCCCAGAGGAACTCCAAATCCATGTTTCTTCTTGTATAGGACTTGGTCCGGAAGAATTCCCTTCATCGCTTGCTTGAAAATATAGCGTTTCTCCATCCCTTTCAGCTTAAGGTTGGTTGGAATTCGGCCCGAGAATTCGACGAGGCGCGTATCCAGAAGGGGATAGCGAACACGGATTCCGGCCATTTCTGCCGTTCCGCTTACTTTGCGCAAGTCATTGTCAGCCAGAGTCATCTTTACATCCATGTACAGCAGCCGATTCAATTCGCTCGAGGCGTTAGCGGACCGAAAATGTTCTTCCGCTAGGAACAGAAAATCGGACTCTGAAGACTGTCTCGCGAAATCAGGCTCGAAAACCTCTTGGGCCCCTATGTTCAGAAAGAAATTGTAGGACAGAATTCTTCTCGGGTTGGCGATCTGCGCGCGCCGGATGTAACGTCGCGGCAGGCTCAACTTCCCATCCGTGTCAGGCAGCAGACGCGCTGCCGGTTCAATCAGGGCTCGTCGCATCCACTCCGGCACGGAGTGGTACAGCGCAAATCTCTTGTCGGTGGCGTATCTCGCGTTTCCGCCGAATAATTCATCTCCTCCGTCGCCAGCGAACAAGGTGTCCATTCCATTCTCACGAGCGAGGAGTGCGCAGTGGTAGGAGGCAATCGCAGAGGAGTTGGCAAATGGCTCATCGTAGTAGCGCATTAGCTTCGGAATGGCAGTGACGGCATCTTCGGGAACCAAACAGCGCTCATAGTGACGCGTTTCGAATCGCTCCGCAATCGTGCGCGCAAATTCGATTTCGTTGTAACCCTTGACTGGGAATGATATGGAGAATGTCTTGGCGGGTTTGACGCGCTCGGACATGAACGCCGTTACGCTGCTGCTGTCCGTCCCACCGCTCAGATAGCACCCCGTCTTGTCAGGAGCGCAGTCTTTCAGGTGCCGATGAACGGCAGCGCGCATTTCTTCTCGCAATTCATGCGACCAATATTGCTCGTCACGGCCCATGTCCTCGCTGTAGGCGAGATCCCAGTAACGCTTGGTCCGGACCTCACCGCCCCGGAAGGTCAAGAGAAAACCAGGGCTAAGCCTCGCAATCCCACGGAAAATTGAAAGGGGGGCAGGGACGACACTGAAAAGCAGAAATTGCGTGATGGCTTCGGGATTGATTTCGGCTGGCGAGTCCTGGCCGGCTCTCACTGCTCCGGCGCGTGACGCAAATAGCAAGCGCTCCCCGTCGCGCTTCCAGTAAAGGGTCTTGAATCCGAAACGATCGACAGCAAGCAAGAGCTGCTGCAGTGTTTCGTCCCAGATCGCGACGGCGAAGGAGCCCTGCAGATGTTCTACAAATTTCGGCCCGCGAAGGATGTACAAATTCGCGACCGCTTCGGCAAGCGACATTTGGCCACGGGGCAATCCTTCTCCCTCAAGAAGCGCTGACAGCTCTTCGGAGTTATACAAATCAGCGTCCAAGGCGATTCTTACACCCCGAACCTTGCCAGTTTGTTGATTGGGCCAGCGTCGGCTCACCCCTAGTGCAATGGAATTCTCCAACAGCCTTTCGCAACCCGACTCTTCCGGCAACGAGCATGCCGCCAGCATCTCGTCAAGGTTTGCTCGAGGAAGCTCGACACCAGGCTGGCAGATGCCGCAAATCCCGCTCATCGGAGCGCCCCCGGTGCAAAACCTTTTTGCCACTTGCGGAACATCAGCGCGGACCAAAGATAGGCTGAGCGATCAAAAGTGCCACGCTGGTGCTCTGTCCAAATTCTTTCCAAATACTTTGGATCGAGAATTCCATCCTTGACACCGAAGATAGCCTCACGCGCCATCTCCTTCAATTCATTGCGAAACCAGTGCGCCAGGGGAACCGCGAAACCCTGCTTGCTGCGATAGAGAATGTCACGCGAAAGTTTTGGCTCCATGGCTTTCTTAAAGATGTATTTCCCCTCACGGCCCCGCAGCTTCAGGGATGCGGGCATTCGAGCCGCCATCTCCATCAATCGATGATCGAGTAGCGGAGCCCGCACTTCGAGTGATACGGCCATACTTGCGCGGTCAACTTTCGTCAAGATGTCGTCCGGCAGGTATGTCTTGATGTCCACGTACTGTATTCGCGAAAGGGGATCTTCAGTATCGGCACGGTCGTAGTGATGTCGGAGGACGTCAATGGAATCATAGCCTGCTAACTGATTCTGGAAGTCCTTCTGGAAGAGTTTGGACTTCTCCCCCGGGCGAAAAATGGATATCGAATTGAAATAACCTTCCAGCGGATTTCGCGAAAGACTCTGGAATGTAGCCTTGGCACGAAATATCCGCGGCGCCCAAGCCAACGCGGGATACCAACGGCCTAAAGGTCCAAAGATGCTGGACCGGATTCCTGCAGGCACGCGTGCGCGCACTCGGTTTTCCAGCACATCAAACTGATATCGCCGGTATCCAGCGAAGTTTTCGTCGCCTCCGTCTCCCCCCAGCGCAACCGTTACGTACTTCCGGGCTATGCCGGACACATAATAGGTTGGAATCGCAGAAGAATCTGCAAATGGCTCATCGTAGTGCCACGCCAATTTGTCTACAACAGCCAACGCATCCGGTTGGACGACTTGCTCGTGGTGCTGCGTATGGAACTGTTCGGCAACCTGCCGTGCATACTTGGATTCGTCGAATTGGGGCACATCAAAACCAATCGAACAAGTGGTCACTGGCTGGCTCATCAGGCGCGCCATCGTAGCCACCACCGCAGAGGAATCGAGGCCTCCACTTAGAAAAGCACCCAGCGGCACATCACTCATCAAGCGTATCCGGGTTGCTTCGCACAGCTCATGGCGTAGACGCTCGCACCAATCGTCTTCGCTTAGGTCTTCGGTCTCTCCAAAAGACAATTTCCAGTAGGACTTTTCAGAAACAGAGCCATCCCTCGACACGGTGATGTAGTGCCCGGGGAGAACTTTCCTCACGCTGCGGTATATGGTCTTTGGCGCTGGGATATATCCAAACGAGAAGTAATCGGACAGGGCTTGAGGATCCATGTCGCGCGCGAGGTCATCGCCCGCTAACAAGACCTTCAACTCAGATCCGAAAAGGACGCGCTTGCTATCGGCCGAATAAAATAGCGGCTTCTTTCCGACACGATCGCGCGCCATTAGGAGTTTCCGCTGATGGGAATCCCAGATAATGACTGCAAACATTCCCCGCAGCCTCGCGAAGCAATCCTCGCCATACTCTTCGTAGAGATGCACGATGGTCTCAGTGTCCGACCGTGTCGTCAGCGTGTGCCCCTTCTCGAGCATCTCCTTGCGCAACTCAGGATAGTTGTAGATTTCTCCATTCAGCATCACCCAGATGCTGCCGTCTTCGTTCGAAATAGGCTGGTGGCCGCCCGAAAGGTCGATGATGCTGAGGCGTCGGAACCCCAGCCCAATCCCCGGTCCCACAAAAATGCCTTCATCATCCGGTCCGCGGTGAACGATCGTCTCGTTCATGCGGTGCACCAGATCCTTCGAGATTTCCGTCGACCGCTGGTATTCAAATATCCCGGTAAGTCCACACATGAAGCTTATCCCTGCTGCGCGGCCAAGACACCGCGCTTGCTTGCGAGTTCGACGTAGAGACTACGGTAGGTCTCGATCATGCCTTCCAAGCTGAAATGCTCGACGGCTCGCCGTCGTGCAGCTTGGCCAATCTCCTGACGACGGTTAGCGTCACGACCCGCCCGCTCTAGAATCGCAGCAAGAGCCATCACATCTCGTGGCTCGAAAAGCCATCCGGATCGTTCGTCTTCGACCAGTTCGGGATTTCCACCGACTCGTGTCGCGACCACCGGCAAGCTCGAAGCCATGGCTTCCAAGAGTGTGTTCGACATACCCTCGCTGAGAGATGGCAGCACGAATACATCCATGGCGTTTAGCAATGCCGCGACATCAGAAACCGCCCCCGCGAAGACCACTCGTCCGGCCAGTCTTGGCGATCGAGCAACAAATTCCTTGTGTTTGGCCAGCTCAGGTCCCGAGCCTGCCAGAAGCACGCGAACGGGTATTCCTCGACCAATCAAGATCTCCGCGGCTCGCAGCAGTGTCACGTGATCTTTTATCGGCACCAAGCGGCCGACTGCCCCGATTACCAAGCTTCCGTCGCCTAAGCCGAGCCCTTGGCGAGTCTGTTCGCCCTCCCCGGGGCGCTGGACAAAGCGCGAAGTATCAACACCGTTTGGCAGCACTCGGATTCGTGGCATGGGAAGCCAGGCTTGCCGCGCATGGTAGGTCCGCAGCTCTCGCGTGACGGTGAAAACCGCGTCAGCAAACGCGTAAGCGAAGCGGCGCAAAACCCGTCGCCGCTTTGGCAGGCCTTCCAGCATGTCCACCTCGTAGCCATGCTCACTATGAATCGCCACCGGGACCCGAGACATGCGCGCCGCAGGCATTGCTTCGATCGCACCCCAGTTCCGTGAATGCACTATATCTGGACGGAAATCTTGCATGATGCGTACCAGCCGGCCCAGGAGAAACTGGAAACCTGAATTCAATCGGCCTGCAACATAAATTTGGCCCTCGAATCCCTCGGACCTCGCAAAATTCTCGTCGTATCCACGAATGGTGCAGATTCGATGTTCGAAGCACTCGCGGTCCAGCCCACGTATGACTTTTAGAATCCCGACTTCGGTGCCTCCCATCCCCATCCGATCAATAACATGCAACACGCGCAGGCGCGCTTGGCCGGATTGGCTGCCGGTTCGTGCGTGCGGGGTTCGGCGCGAGTCATCCTCCGGCGCTTGTCGAGGGTTAGCCAGTTCCGGCGGTTCGACAGCACATGGGGGTGCGCTGTTTTCTAAGGAGATTTGGTGTGAAGTGGCCTTTAGTTTGTACATGTTGCTGCTCTACCTGGTAGTCGCCAGGCAGGAACCCGCCGCCTGCAGCAGGAGTTGCTCCAGGTGATTCAGGTTCTCATGCCAACTAAAGTTCTTGCGTACAAAATCAGCGCCGTTGCTGAACCGGCAACAGAGTGCCGGGTCTTCGAGGAGAGCCATAACCGCGGCTGCAAAGTCCTTCGCCGTGTCAGCTACTAATAACGTCTCCCCGTGCTTTGCACCAATAGCCGCCGCAGGTCCTGAAGTGGAAACAATTGGTTTCGACACGGCTAGTGCTTCCAGCAACTTGTTCTGGATACCCTGAGCAATGCGAAACGGCGCAACAACGGCCGTGCAGCTCGCCAAATACACCGCGACGTCGGGCACACTGCCCGTCACAACGACGCCTGGCTTCCTTCCCAGCTTACGTACTCGGTTGCTGGGATTGCGGCCGACAATCAAAAAACTCAGTTCCGGATGACGCTCGCGAATTCGAGGCAGGATCTCCTCCGCGAAATACTCTACGGCATCGATATTTGGAAGATAGTCCATCGTGCCCACAAAAAGGGCGAAGGGCTGCGAGGCTCGAATTGCTTCAGGAACTTTCACGTCTTGCGCAGCGGGAATCTCCACACCGTTGCTCACGACTTCAACCGGTGGTATTCCTTCTCCGCGCAACAGTGCGGCCTCCTGCCGCGTGGTGACCATTGTTGAGGAGCTCACACGCGCCCATCTTTCTTCGTACGCCGCGAGCGTCCTGGCTTCGCGGGCATAAACCCACGATAAAGGAGGCCGTGATCTCTTCGCGTACTGGCTCCATTTCGCGGAATCAATGTCCACAAAGTCCATAACTACCGGCGTGGTCCGGGGCCAGGGAACGTACTGCGCCATGGACGAGCAATAAACAAAGATTACATCGTAGGTTTCTGTGGCAAGGGTGCGAAGCACTTCGGCTTGAAACTTGCTCGAGAAAAAGAAACCACACGAGAGCGGTTCCCTTCTCAAAAAGCTTCGCGCTGCCCCAGCCGCTTTCTTCATTGGAGAACGCGTCTCGACATACATGCGCCGGCAATAGTCTCTCAGCACTGTTTGCTGACCGGCTTCTGCTTCGGAATCCGCGAAGCAATACAGGTCTACCGTGTGACGTGCTCCCAAGAACTTTAGCTCGTGAAAAGCACGTATTTTCTCGCCCTTATCCGGTGGGTACGGAATTCGGTGCGCAAGAAATAAGATCTTCATGGGAACAACCGGACGGCGGATGGCCCCAGCCACTTGGTCACTGAGAAAGGAAGACTTCGCCATATACGAATGGCCAACTCGAACTTCGGATTTACTGGAGAAAAATTGGGAACTGTTTTGCGCTTCACCAGAAAAACTTGGTACGCAAGTTGTTCGGCATTCATGTTCCACTGAGACTTGAACGCAAACGCTCCCGTACCTTTTTTGCTCCGCCCAAAATCAAACGTTTGAAAGCCCTGCTCCCCGGCCCACTTGATCAGTTCCCAATACATGAAGTTATTGGCTGCCAAGCGGGTAGCGTCAGGCGTTGCGCCGGCATAATACGGAAGAATCGTGTCGCGGAAAAAGAAGGAGAGTACTCCCGTCACAGCGCGCGTCCCATCGTAAACCAGCATGAGCTGCGTGTGATCGGGGAATTCCTCAACGATATTCCTGAATAACGCGGGAGGGAAAACTGGCGTGCCTAGCCGGTGCATGCTCTGCGCAAAAAGGTCATAAAATAAAGTCATCTGTTCCACGCCACGCTGTACCCGTAAGCCTCCCTTTTCCGCCTTGCGGATCATGTAGCGAGTGTCTTTAGGCAGGCGTTTCAGATTTGAGGCTGCGTCAGGAAAAAGCGGAGCGTTGAAAGTTACGTAGAGCTCGTTTGCGTGAAAACCTTCAAGAAGCTCCCGTTCTCGATGGCGAAGTTCGAGATATCCGGCCGAAGCCGACTGCGCCAGCCGTTTGGCGTGATCAAGAAGTGCTTGTTCGGATTCTGGATCATCGGCCACGATTCCGCCGTAGCCAGCCAGCGGAATGGAAATGAAGCCTCGTCCTATAAGCCAGTTGGAACATTCGAAAATCGGAGCGATACCGGTGATTTTACCGTCGCGTTCGCAATAGAAGTACCGCGCTTTGTGACCAAAGGTTTTTTCGATGACTCGCTTCCAGCCACTCAAATGAAAGAAACTGGCACGCGGATGTTGTAATACAAAACGATCCCACGGGCTCTCCTGGCCTGACTCGAATGGCTTCACCTTGAGGAGCGTCGTCGACGGAGTTGACACCTCGCATTGTGTATTAGTCTCTATCATTACCTGACCTGGATCCCAGCTCCGTTTTCGCGAGCATCTCAGATGAACCTGAGACCTCAGACTTTTCGAACAGCCACTGTTCGCTCGCCTCGAGGTAGTTCGCAAGCTGTTTCCGTTGCACCTCCGAAGGTTCGCGGAATCCTCGAATGATTTTGCTCAAGATCGTTTCGTCCATGCCGATCGTCCTCGCGAGCTGGTTCTGATGGATCCCTTTACGAAAGATTTGTAGCTTAATGTTTGCGTACATGACCCCTTCCGGCTACCTCCTTCCCTCTTTGTTGCCCCCTGAAACGGACTCTCTTCGCTGGTATATGACCCGAAGACGTAGGCTGCTCGCCCGGACGGGCCGTTGCTCGCGGCTTTAGTTGGAAACCCCGTAATACTCGTAGTCACTCCCAGGACTGCTCGGAAGACCGTTAAACACAATGCCTAGCAATTTTCTCTTGTCGATTCGGCTGACACACTTCTGGGCTATTTCACGAGCTGTTGACAACGCTTTTACAACCATCAAGACGCCGTCGCACCCAGCACTGATTAATTCCGCGTCCGAGAGCGAATGAATCGGCGGCGCATCCACAATGACGATGCCGTATGACTGACTCGCCCAGGCGATAAATTCGGGCCAGAGATGGCTAGCAAAAAGTTCGGAAGGCTGGCCGTTCAGCAATCCTGCTCCAAGGACGAATAGATTTTCGTGCTCCGTAGGCAGCACGGCCTTATCGGCGGAAACCTTCCCCCCTAGAAAATCCGACAATCCCGGACCCTCGGGGATCTTCAGCAACCGGCTCAGCCCTCTCGACCGCAGATCTCCGTCGACCAGAAGAATTCGCAAATTGCGAAGCTTGGCGCACGATACTGCGAGGTTCAGCGAAGTCAACGTCTTCCCCTCGGACGCAACCGAGCTGGTGAGCATGAGCGACCGTATACCCTTCGCTCCCTGCAGCTTCATGACTCGCGTCCGGAGCGATCCATACGCCTCTACCGCCGAAGGGGGCAAGGGAATATCCGTATGGCTAGTCTTGATTAACGCCCGGCCCGGCTTCTCCGCTTGGATCTCCAATTTAGTTTCCGGCTCAGCCTCGCCGGTGGGCGTCACCTCGCTTTGTTTAATCGCGTCGATCACCGACACCACATCTAGCCGCCCGTTTTCGCGAAGTTGAGGAGCCCACTGCTGGGCCTTCTGGGTATCATCAAAGAACTTACTCATTCATTACTCCCAAGTGGATGTCCGCTTCCGTTTCATTGCTCCGATGAGTAGATCCAAAGCCGACTCGACAACTTCCAGATCCGCTTCGCGGTGGGCTGCCTTTGGACGTTCTTCCACGTGCTCGACACTCAACTGCAGTTGCGTTGCTGATTCCTCGATGGCCTCCGGTTGAATGACCTTCTGTTGGGTATTAAATCCAATCACCAGTGCACTATCACAGACCTGATTGATCAGCCGGGGAACCCCATGCGAATACAAATGCAGCAGCTCGATCGACTTCTCGCTGAACGGTGATGGCCCGGCCAATCCGGCGGCTTGGAGACGCTCCGCGACATAGCTGTGAGTTTCGGCCAAGCTCAGTGGCCGCAGCGCACAGTATTGCGTAATCCGTTGCTGTAAGGCCCTTAGTTCGGGTCGCTGCAGGAAGGGAGTCAACTCCGGCTGGCCGCACAGAATCACCTGTAGAAGCTTTTCCCGATAGGTATCGGCATTGCTCAGGAGGCGAATCTCCTCGAGCAGTTCCATGGTCAACAAGTGAGCCTCATCGACAATTAAAATAGAGGTCCCCCCCTGTTTTTGTTTCTGCAAAAACATGTTGTAAAGAGCCGCGAGCCGTGCCGGCTTGCTGCTCGAGGTACAGGTCACTTCAAATTCGGTTACCAAGGTTTCAAGGAATTCCTCGCGGGTGAGCACGGGGTTCAGCACAAACGCCGATGCCAGCGGAGCGTTGTTGCTATTTAGACGCGAAAGTATCTGCATCGCCGCATGCAGCAGCGTAGTCTTGCCCGTCCCAATAGGCCCGTTAACTACCACAAACCCTTTTCTTCGAATGATGGACTGTACCACCGTCTCAAGCGCCACTCGGTATGGTTGGGCTAAATGCAGAAACCGAGGATCCGGAGTCAGGCTAAAGGGCTCTTCGCGCAGACCGTAGTATTTTAGGTACATTAAGTTAAGCCTATCTTCCGTGTGACAACGGAAATCAACAGTCCCAGTCCGCAGGAAAGGGATGCCGTGAAAATTAATGCCAATGCAAATCGAATTCTCCGAGACCGTACCTCAGCTGCCGTGTACATCTGAGGAATTCCCGCCAGCACCGGAATTCCCAGAAGCTCTGTCGCTTCGTGTTCGCTTCTAACCGACAGATCCATCGTTTCGATCGCGATTGCCAACCCAACCCCTCCGAGGAGACCGAGCACCAAGCCTCCCAACCCGAGTAGCACGCGGTTTGGCCCAGAAGGCCGATCCGGAATAGGGGCGGAGTCGAGAATTACAAATCGTTCTCCCTTTTGGCGGATTTCGAGCTCGCTCGCCATTTGGGCGGATAACTTCTTGTCCAAAAGGCTCTGGTAGTGAGACCGCAAGGAGTCATAGTCCCGCATCAAACCGGCTATTTGCTGCTCGAAGATAGGCACTCGCTCAAGCTTTGATACGTGGAAATCAATCTGTTGCTGCAACGGGCCTTGAAGCTTTGTCTGTTCGTCGATTTCCTGGCTTAGTTTCGCCAGTTGTGCTTCGATCACCGGGTTCCTCGTGCTCGGCGATGGCGCGATGACTTCCGTTTGAACCGGAGTTGGTTCCTTCGCTTTGTTGGCAGCTTCTTTCTTTTTCAATCGATCTAAATCCGCTTGTGCCTTGCGAACATCCGGGAAGTTGGGGCCGTATTGCGATCGCAACTCCGCCAGGTGCGCCTCCAATTTTTCAATCTGGCTCTGAAGCGGTGAAGCACTCCTGGTGTTGCCTCCGTCCACCTCAATCGTCGGGTGGTTCGTGTTCATCATGGACTCGAGCATGATCTTGTCCTGCTTGGCCTGGCGAACCCGATCTTCGCTCGCCGCCAACTGCGTCCGCAGGTTGTTTAGAGCTTCCAGGTGAAACTGCTTGGACTCCGGCAGATCCATGACGTTAGTGGTCTTGATGCCCTGAAGTTGCTGCTCTTTGGCCTCTAGCTTACTCTTTGTTTGTTGCAGCTCGTTGTCTAAGAATTCCGCTGTGCCGGAAAATTGCTCCTGCCTTGCCTGCAAGTTTTCGCTGATGAACGTGTCGGCTAGTTGGTTGGCGATCTGGGAGACTTCCTTCGGATTATCACCCTGATAGGCGATCTTGAATGAACTGAAGTGCCCCGCCACGTCAACGGAAGTCGACTTCTGGATTTTCTGGATTAGCTCGTCCTCGCTAACCTTGCCTCGAAGCTCGAGAAAAAGCCCATTCTTCTCGATCATGTTCTTCAGCCGGGTCGGGGACATCACCTGCTGTTGAATCGTTGAGAGTCTGTCCTGGAGACTAGTGCTGACCGTGCTTTGCACATAAGAAGAAGGAACCTGCTGGGCATCAACCAGGATCACAGTTTGGGAGCGGTAGATGTCTGGCAGTCGACGAGCGAACACCGCGGCACAACAGAAGAATCCTATTGCCACCAAAATGACGACAGACTTCCGGCGCCGTAAGATGTCTAGATAATGGCGGAATTCCTCAAATCCCCCGTTCGTGGAGGCGGGAAGAACCGGTTGGGTTGCGCTCACTCTATCTCCTCCAGTCAGCCTCTGTGCAACAATTTGTGTACACCCTATATCCACAGCAATCTGTATACCGAAAAATAGCTATCGAACAGGACTCCGTATCTAGCTCATAACGAACAGTTTACAAGCCATGGGGCGGTAACAGCTCGCTCTTTGCTCCCACTTTCCGCTTTCTCAACGGAAAAACAGTTCCACTTAGCCAATCTGTGCCTTCCTCTACACTTGCAGTTACCATGACTCATCGGAGAGAGCGCTCCTAAGTATCTTATTTTACAGTAACCTGGCCAGCTTAGCTCCAACTGGAGAGGAATGACCCAGGTAAATCAGCAGGCCATGTGCCAAGGTGTTCTTTACACTAAGGCGGAGCAGGAGTCCATGGCCCGTAGAGCTTTAGTGTTGTACCGTGACTGGAGGGGTCCAGGTGATACCTACTGTGGCCAAAGTTGTGTGGCCACTCTGTAAATAAACAGCATCTCCCGTTGCTGTTTGTTTGATGTAGGATATGCCCCCAGTCAAACTTAGAACGCGAGTGAGCCCCAGGCTCACTTGCTCCGTCGCATACGTGCCGGATGGGCCAGGGGTCGAACTACTCGCAGTTCGGAAGTACGCCGCCGATGTGCTAGTCGTAACGCGTGGGCCCCAGCGAATCGTATGGACCAAGTCAGCTCGGTCCGTACTTCCGGACGTAATGTAGCCGTTGAACTGATGCCCGCGGTGGTAGTTGAACGCAAAATCCATTCTTTGAAACGATTTGGTGACTCCGGCACTCGCAGCTAAGCCTGATTGACTGTCGATACCGGTGTTACTCACCAAACCTAAACCTAAGTTTAGCCGCCAACTTGCCCCGATTTGTTTGCCATACGTCACAAGGACGTCCTGGAGCACACTATTGGATTGAGGCCCTGCTGCAGTGGACGTATTCTGGTATGAGGCGTATTGCCCCATGTAAGTTATTCCGACAGTCTGCGTGGCGCTTAGGAGGTGAGAAACGGCCACTTGTCCTCCCCCGTTAAGAGCGTTGAGGTTTTGCGCGTTGTTAACCGCGCCGGTGGAGTTTTGATAGCCAAAAGTGGGCGTAAAACTTACCGTCGTAACTGGGCTCCAAAGGTATGTAAACGTGCCTCCAACGGTGTTGTAGATAACCTTTCCCGGACCGTTGAGAAAGTTATTCTGCGCCACGGTCCCCAGCGAGTAGTCGACGCCGAGCGACAACCCCGAATAATACCGCTGATTACCGTAATAGCTGAATCGGTCCGAAATCTGAAAACTTAACCTCGGACTCAACTGAAAATTGGTATCTAATCCAGCGCTCTGGTTTAGCGCGTTTGTATAAACATGCCCTTCAGAAATGAACAGGCTGGGCGCGTACTGTACCGTCAGTTGAGTTCTCCGGGAAGCTCCAAATGCATGATTCAGCACAATCATGGTCGACAGTTGGCTCCCGCTCAAGTCCTGGCTCGCGGGCTGCGTACCGGGATTGTCCAAGGTGGTGTTGGTGAAGTATTGCAGAAAGGTCGCTGACCGTACCGAGAGCCAACCCCATTGCAGTGGGCCGTTTTCTCGGGCTAACGGACCTGCGCTGTTAAGCGCTTGGGCGAATAAGCCCTGTGTTGCGGCAGGATTCGGCTCGCTCTGCGTTGCGCCAGCTTCGGTCCCCGAAGTTTGCGTCTGCGTGGGTGGGCTAGCTGAACCTGGATCCTGCGTCGAACTCAAATCGCGCGACTGCTGAGAGAACGCGAGCGGGGGAGCCAGCAGGACTACGGCCAGCAACAATTCACTCGCATGCCGACTTCTTTCGCTGACCATGTTCGTTACCTCTTCGTTTCTCGAATGGCTCCCTCGAGCTGCTATGGCACGACGATCACATCTCCGGGCTGGAGTAGGATGTCCTCCTTAACCTTGCCTTTTAGAGCTTTCTTGTACTGAAAGGGAATGCGAACCTGCTTGTTGTTCTCAGTTCGCAGAATATAGATCGAATCGGCCTTGGCGAATAGGCTGACTCCGCCAGAAGCGGCCAAAAGTTGCAGTATAGTCTCCCCACCGTCCAAAGGAACAGCTCCCTGCTTACCCACATTGCCGACTAGGTAGACTTTACGACTTCGAATGCCCTGAACTATTACCGTAACCTGAGGCTCGCTCAGGAAGGGCTTGAACTTGTCGATCAGGAGTTGTTGCAACTCAACTGGTTTCAGACCCACAACATGAAGATCGTTTATGAGTGGCAGCGTGATCACTCCGTCGGGACGCACAACCACGGTCATCGATAACTCCGGCTCCTTCCACACGGAGATCATCAGTTGATCGGCCAATCCGATGCGATAAGCGTCAGAGTCTACTCCTTGGCTGGTCTCTGGCGTGACTGATTTTGCCTCAGCTGGGGCCTGTTTCTTGTCCTGAGAGCCTTCTGTGGTCTTAGAAGAGCCACCGTTAGACGAAGTCGCTTGGGCAACAGCCCTGTGCGCAAAAGCGGCTAGCCCTACGCCAACGACGGCTACTAGAAGAAGTCTTATCCTCAGACCGGTCTTCCAGCCGCTTAATGGGACTCCATTTATCAGCGTCAAGGTCGTTTCCTCCGCTGGGCTATCTTATACTCACTGGCCGTTCTTAACAGTGAGAAAATCCCTCTAAGGGGCGAATCGCGCCACTAAGGACCTTCAGTCGATGGGAGTAATCAGCCCAGAAGCTATTGCGCAACCCTTCTTAGGTCGATCGCGAGCAAATCAGTTAAAAAAACGCCTCGAAATAGTGGGCGAGCAGTGGTAGCGCCCGACCGAACGTCGAAAGTTTCCCGGCCACCTGTTGATACGTCCGGAAATCCAGCGTGGCTCATCTCTTCAGAGAGCCGCGCCCAACCTGCGTCGTCGCGGGTGGCTCCCTATTCTTCCCGTGCAGACGCCTCAGCTCGATTCCAAGTTTGCCCTTTCGATTCGGCCGTCTGGTGCCCCTTCCTGCTTCTGGACAACAGGCTCTCCACAGCCCTGGTCAATCGAAAAACGATAAGCACACCGGCGTAGGCCGTCACCCAGGCTGAAATCAGTAATGTGTCCTTAACGGTCCGCCGATGCTCTCCGCCAGGTTTGCCTACAAGACGCAATTCGGACGTAAGCACTCGTTGTGGTTCACTCATTTGGCTCCGCGTCCATAGATCATTACCTTGGCGGTCTCAAAAAGTATCGCCAAGTCCAAGACTATGGACATATGCTTGATATAGAAAAAATCGTATTCCAGTTTCGTCTTTGATTCTTCCACGCTCGCCCCATATTGATACTTGACCTGAGCCCAGCCCGTGATCCCCGGTCGTACTGTATGTCGCAGCTGAAAAAACGGAATGTTCTCCCCGAGTAATTGGCAGAAATGCGGTCGCTCCGGTCGTGGTCCAACCAAGCTCATCTCTCCGCGTAACACGTTGATGATCTGCGGAAGCTCATCCAGCCGGTACTTGCGAATGAAGCGCCCTACCCGGGTGACGCGTTTGTCGTCACTGGCGGCCCAGACTGGACCGCCTTCCTCTGCGCTGTGGCACATCGAGCGGAATTTCATGATCTTGAATGGGCCGCCCTTAAAGCCCGTACGCTCTTGCCGGAATAACACCGGGCCGCCCGACTCCAGCCAAATGGCAATCGCCACCAGTATCATCAAGGGTAAAGTCAGAACGAAAGCGACAAGAGCAATTACAATGTCGAAACTGCGCTTCACCGCATAAAGGAATTGAGATTTCCGGAATCCGTCCGACAAAATGAGCCAACTTGGCGAGAGGTGCTCCAAGTGAATTCGTCCCGTCACCTTCTCTATAAAGCTGTGAGCATCTTCCACCTCCACACCGCCAAACTTCAGGTGCAGGAGCTCCGACACGGGCATGTTTCCCCGTCGTTCCTTCAAGGAAAGGATGATGCTGTCTATTCGACGGTCGTGCACAATCGATTGGACTTCTCCCACGGCTCCGATAATCCCTGGATTCACCAGCGACTTACCGATGTTTTCTCCCCGCTCATCCAAGAATCCTTCGACCTTCAGGTTTAGTTCTGGCCGCGAGATGATTTCCCTAACTGCGGAGATTCCTGTCGCGCCGGTGCCGACGACGAGCACCCGCTTCGGACCATACAGGAGTAGGCTCGTTTTGCTTAAAATGGCCCTGGATCCAAGCATCAGTGCGAAAACTGCAGGCCCAGACATCGCTGCGATTCCCCGACCCAGGCTGACGTCCTCATCCCAGTAGTAGATCATCGCCAGCACGAGGCATGCGCTTCCCAGTGCTTGCAGTAATCCCATGAACACTGCGATTCCACTATTAAGATTACTGCGCTCGTATAAATCGCTGTAGTAGACGGCGACTCCAAAGACCAAAATAACCAACGCGAACCGCGGGATGATGTGTGGGCCGCTCAGATAATGGGCGATCGCCAGATGGCCACGAAGCCGTAGGCTGATAGCCGCCAAAAGACCTATTACTACCGACGCGGCATCCAGAAACAGCAGTAGGAGCGTGCTTTGCGGAATTCTTTGTGCGCCAAATCTTACCATTGTGGGTTCGCTTGCTTCTTACCAGAGACTTAGGGAGCCGTCGCGTCGCTCTCGTAGCGAAGCTTTTGAATCGACAGTCACGTCTAACCCTGTGATGGTGCTAACCGCTCGGGATCTGAAGTTCAACGCTCCGGTTCCGTGAAAGTTAGGCCAAACACTCGATGAACAGCTCAACCTGAGGCACTTCGACTTCCGACACGCTGACCATGATGCAAACAGAAGGCCGATTACTCTATCTTGTTGAAAAATAACGGATTATCTAAATAAGTGTCCTGCGGAAGGGCTACTTTTGCCCTCCAAACGCCTCAAATGAGGGAAAGGTAGTGCCCACAACCGAAATACTTTTCTCAATTTGGAGACTCCCACGTTCTCGGTCGGTCTCAGCAGCCAGTAACTGGAGTCGCAGCGCGTCTAGAACTTAAGGTATTGATTCGCAAAGCTTTAGTCGAACGGCCCAGACCTTGGCAAGGTAGGCCATCGCAAGCAATTATTGACATGATCCAGGAAGATCTCTAGTTTTTCCTAGGTTCTCGCTATGGCCGCCGACGTGCTACCGAAGTGGTCTTAGTCGGAAGAGAACTTACGGCCACAGCGCATCGTTTGCGCTAAGATTGTCTCCAAGCGCATTTGAGGGGGTGGTGCAAGCTTCGAGTATGCCAGAGCGTATCCGCACCGCAGATCCGGAAGCAGACCGTGGGCTCCTCACCGACTTGCTGTCCCAAAATCTAGGCCCCGCTGCTGGAGACCGCAGATATGAATGGCTTTATCTCCAGAACCCCCACGGACGGGCCCGAGCCTGGCTGGCCACCGAGGGCGACACGGAGCGAGGCCTAGGTGCGGCCGCTGCCTTTCCTCGAACATTACTTGTCGGGGGATCGGTTTGCCATGGTTACGTTCTGGGGGACTTTTGCATCGATCAGCACCATCGGAGTCTGGGCCTAGCGCTTCAATTGCAAAGGGCTTGTCTCGAGCAGATCACCTCCACACCTTTGCTGCTCGCCTATGACTTTCCGAGCGACCGCATGATGGCGATTTACCGGCGGATGCGGATTTCTCCTGCCGGTCACATAGTGCGTTGGGCCAAACCGCTTCGCGTTAACCGCAAAATCGCGAACCTCGTCGGGTCTCCCACCCTAGCGGGATTGCTGGCGGCGCCAGTCAATGAATTACTAGAGTGGAAGGATTTCGCGGCCCTTCCGAGCGGTGGCTGGACGATCGTCGGGCACGATGGGATGTGCATGGAAGAGTTTACGCGCTTGGCGCACTCTGTCGGGTCGCGGTATGGTTCCTGTGTCGAACGTTCGGCCGAGTATTTGAATTGGCGCTACTTGCGGCACCCCATCGTGCATCACGAGGTTTTGGCCGCGCGTCACGGCCAAGAGCTCCGGGGCTACGTTGTTTTTTCGCATACCAACGAGGACGCCAAGATTGTGGATTTGTTCGGTTTCAGTGACACTGCAATGTGGACCGCCCTGGTGAGTCGAGTCGTCTCATTACTTCGCGATCGAGGTGTCGCGACGTTGAGTATCCCTACGCTGGCTTCGAGCCCTTGGGCTGGTCTCCTTAAAGGCTGGGGGTTTCACCCCCGCGAGGCCGCGCCCGTTGTAGTCTATGCTCCTGGGACCGTGGCAGGCTCCGCCCTAGACGCATCGAGTTGGTTTCTAATGGATGGCGATCGAGAAAGCTGACTGGACGAAAATGAATATGGCTGGAAATCACGCAAGCATACAGATCCGGAAGTTCATATTGGATAAATTTCCCCTGGCACGCAAGCAGCAGATCAAAGACTCCGACCCTTTGCTGGAAAGCGGGGTCCTCGATTCTCTCGGGGTGCTGGATCTGGTGAGCTTTGTGGAACAGGAATTCTCCGTGCATGTAACGGACGAAGAACTCGTTCCGGAAAATTTCCAGACGATTGATCGGATCGCGGCGTTTGTCGAAAGCAAGTCTGGTACTTGACAGCTCACATGACGATTTCTGTCCGTCCCGTACACCAAGAATCCGATAACCAGGAGTTCCTAACGATCTTGCAGGCAAATTTGCCATCTCTGCCCCACGCGCGCCGTTTCAAGTGGCTCTATTGCGACAATCCCGACGGTCCGGCTTGGTCTTGGTTTGCGCTCGCGGGGTCGCCCCAACAGGTCATTGGAGTCACCTCTGTGTTCCCGCGTTCCATGTGGGTAGGAGGCGAGCTTCAGATGTGTGGCCAAGTGGGCGATTTTGCCGTCTCCGCCAGCCACCGAACCCTGGGTCCAGCCCTTCTTTTACAACGGGCGACGTTCGATCCGGTAAACAGCGGGGAATTGGCCTTTTGTTACGATTGCCCCCCTCACCAAGCGGGCATGTCCACCTTTCGCCGCCTGGGCATTCAGCCAAATTGTAAAGTGCTGCGGTACGCCTTGCCCCTCCGAGTGGACTCTCAACTGCGGAAGCGCCTCGGTGCCGCGTCTGTTGTACCGGCGGCAGCCGGCAACCTGCTCTTGCGCCTGTACCGGCTCTCTGCTTTGAAAACAGGAGCGAAGAATTTAGAAGTATCCGACCACCGAGGTGCGTTTGGAGAGGAGTTTTCAAAGCTTGATGAAGCGGTAAAGGGACCGAACGCGATCCGCGGGCGTCGCGGTGCAGCCCATCTAAACTGGCGGTATCGCGAAGATCCGCTGAAGCAATATGAAATTTTGACCGTTCGGCGTAAAGGTGAGTTGATCGCCTTCGCCGTACTTCGCACAACCAATGAGGTAGTCACGATTGTGGACCTCTTTGGAATGGAACTCGACCAGGCTGCTTTTTCGTTACTCGCCGCGATTGTGGAGCGATTTCAGAGATCGCATCAAACCGTGGAGGCGTTCCTATCCGAGGGCCACGAGTTAGTCACCTATCTTTTGAAGATGCGTTTTCAGTTGCGCTCCGCGGCTGCCCAAGTCGTCGCGTACGCGAGACCTCAAAGCGCAGTGTCAGGATTCTTAGAAAGGCGTCCGATCTGGTCCTTCAGTCAAGCCGAGGTTGGCGCCTGACGATTTGGAACCTAAGGTCTGGTACTAAGTGAATCTTTTCGTCGAAAGATAACCAGAGGAGGCAAACACCGAGATGGATTTTTTGATTCACCATATGCTGCGCACGAGTGCATACCATTTGGCGGACAAGGAGGCGCTGGTCCATGGAGACCAACGGCTTAGCTATCGTGAGGTGGCACGACGCTCGAACGGACTCGCCAAAGGACTCAGGCGTGCAGGTTTGGTTCGCGGCGACCGTATCGGCATTTATCTGGAACCCTCCGTTGCTCAAGTCATCTCTATTTTCGGCGTTTCCGAGGCTGGCGGTGTTTTCGTGCCGATTAACGCCACGCTATTTCCCGAGCAAGTGGGACACATCGCCAAAGATTGCGGAATGAAGGGTGTGATTACGACTGCAGCTAAGCTTTCCACTTTGACCTCGCTTCTTCACCAGATTCCTTCTCTCGAGTTTGTCGTGTTGACTGGAGCGGGAGACGCTCCCCAGACTGCTCTTCCGTCGCATCGCTTGGAAGATCTGTACGAGCTCTCGGGTCCCCCGGAATGCCGCGAGCAAGCCATCAGCAAAGACCTGGCGGCGATCCTGTACACCTCTGGTTCGACGGGCAAGCCTAAAGGCGTGATGTTGAGCCACGCCAACGTCATGGCAGGTAGCACGATAGTCTCGACCTATTTGGGGACTACCAGCGTGGAGCGCATCCTCGCTGTCCTCCCGTTCAGTTTCGATGCCGGAATGAACCAGCTGATGACCGCGTTTCAACAAGGCGGTACGATTGTGTTGATCAATTTCGTCTTTGCCCGTGAAGTTGTCCAGATGCTTTTGCGGGAACGAATCACTGGCCTCGCTGGCGTCCCGACGCTCTGGAGTTTGCTCGCCCAACCCAACTCCACTCTCGAGAAGCAGCCGCTTACTAATCTGCGGTATATCACCAACACGGGCGGGGCAATGCCCCAAGCCGTACTGAAGGTCTTGCGCCAGGCGCTTCCCACAACCAAGATCTTCTTAATGTATGGCCTGACGGAGGCGTTTCGCTCAACCTACCTTCCGCCAGAAGAGCTCGACCGGCGGCCAACTTCGATGGGCAAGGCCATCCCGGATACGGAAATTCTTGTGCTCAAGGAAGACGGTAAGCTCTGCGGGCCCGGAGAAATCGGTGAACTTGTTCATCGCGGACCGACCGTCTCCCTGGGGTATTGGAATCGCCCGGAGGACACGGCGAGGGCCCTGCGGCCAAATCCAGTCCTGTCACCAGAAATGGGCGATTGTGAGAGGGTCTGCTATTCCGGCGATCTGGTGAAGTCGGATGACGAGGGCTTCCTTTACTTCGTTGGTCGGCGTGACACGATGATCAAATCCTCCGGCTTTCGGATCAGCCCCACGGAGATCGAAGAAGTATTGTTCCAAACGGGCAAGCTTCGGGGGGCAGCCGCGATTGGTATACCCGACGAGGTCCTCGGCCAGGTGGTTAAGGTCTTTGTAGTAGCGAAGGACGGCACCCCACTTGACCCGCAGGAACTCCTATCGATCTGCGCGGAGAACCTGCCCAGGTACATGGTGCCTAAGTTTCTAGAAGTGCTCGACGAGCTGCCCAAAACGTCTAGCGGCAAAGTGGATTATCCAGCTTTGCGGCGTCGCGAAGGATTGTGAGGATGGACCACGCCGCTTTTTTGATAAAGGATTACTTTCCCTCGTCCGAGAGAGAGCTGTTCATCGGCGGGGTCGCGGTATCTGAACTGGCTCATCAGTACCAGACACCCCTGTTCGTCTATGACCGCGGCGTAATGGACAAAAAGTGGAGCCTCCTGCGCGATGCGCTTCCCCCTGCATTCTCGATCTATTATTCGGTGAAGGCCAATCCCAACCAGACCATCCTGAAACACTTTCTCGCAAAAGGTGCAGGCCTCGAGGTGGCCTCTGCCGGCGAATTCTGTCAGGCGTTGGCCGCCGGTTGTTCTCCGGAGAAAATCGTTTTCGCTGGTCCAGGAAAGACCGAACCTGAGCTTGAACTTGTCCTGGGAAAGGGTATTGGAGAGATTCACCTTGAATCGGTGCGAGAAGCGGAGCGTGTCTCTGCCATCGCCGAAAGACAAGGTCTGCGCGCTCGCGTTGCACTGCGCGTGAATCCCAGCGGCGAAGCTGAGGGAGGAGCAATGCGCATGGGCGGGCGCCCAGCGGCTTTCGGTGTCGACGAAGAAAGTCTGGAAGAAGTCCTGGATCGGTTGTTGTCCCTCAAAAACTTGGACTTTCGCGGCATGCACCTCTTCACCGGCACACAGATTTTGGATTTCCAAACTCTCGTCAACCAGTATCGCAAGGGACTTGAAATCGCCCGCCTCGTGGCCGCTCGCTTGAAGAGACCGCTCGATACCCTTGATTTCGGCGGGGGGCTCGGTACACCCTATTTTCCACACGAGGAGCCCCTCGACACAATTCAGCTCAAGACAGCGCTGGACATTCTCTTCAAGCCCCTCTACGACGACCCGCTGTTTGCCGGCACTCAGTTTATGGTCGAACCAGGCCGCTATTTGGTCGGAGAAGCAGGCGTGTATGTGTGTCGCGTCAATGACATCAAGGTCTCTCGAGGCAAGAAGTTCCTCATTCTCGATGGGGGCATGCA
>Ga0210410_10001006_pt1 | contig 27371 bp, 27 predicted proteins | sample IncBWC4MmetaG_FD_161058 | JGI IMG/M metagenome (GOLD analysis project Ga0210410, IMG submission 161058) | Forest soil microbial communities from Barre Woods Harvard Forest LTER site, Petersham, Massachusetts, United States - Inc-BW-C-4-M | ecosystem: Environmental > Terrestrial > Soil >... | reverse complement strand
GGCGAGTTGAATCAATTGAATCTTCTCCTGCGTGACTTCGCGAGGGAACAATTGAGACAACACTTGCTCCGAAGGGTGGAGTTCGTGCAAATGATAGAGTTGCACCGGCAAGAGTACAGGACAAGTGCCGATCCCTAACCATAAACGCGCTTGCCGGCAAAGTGGGAACTGGGGTGCTGTTTTCGAGATCAATGAGAGAATTCCGCCTGAATTGCTCCGAGAGGAATGTTCGATGAGTTCGCATTCATTCTGCAGGGCTGTTCTGTTTGCCTCTATCCTGAGCCTGGTTGGCCTGCCCGCCGTCACCGCTGCTCAGGATGCTCACTCGCCGCACTGGGCATATGAGGGCAAGGAGGGGCCTAAAGATTGGGGCAAGTTGGATTCAAGTTACGCCGCCTGCTCGATTGGTGCCGCACAGTCACCTATCGACATCAAGGATGCAAGAAAGGCGGACTTGCCGGCGCTCAAATTCGATTACCACTCCGTCCCTCTGAGCATCATTGACAATGGTCATACCATACAGATCAATTATGCTCTCGGGAGCACACTCACGGTCGGTGAAAAAATCTACACCCTGAAGCAATTTCATTTTCACCATCCGAGTGAAGAGCACGTGGACGGCAAGGGCTTCCGTCTGGTCGCCCATCTTGTGCATGCAGATGCCGACGGGCACTTGGCCGTCGTTGCCGTCCTCTTCGAGTTGGGAAGCGCCAATCCGCTAATCGATGCTTTGTGGAAGAACATTCCATCAGAGAAAGAGAAGCCTCAGGACATCCCCTCAGCCTCCATCCAGGTGCACGATTTGCTCCCGAACGAGCACGGCTACTTCACTTATGCCGGTTCGCTGACTACTCCCCCTTGCAGTGAAGGGGTATCCTGGTATGTCCTAAAGAGCTACGCGACAGTCTCCCCGCAGCAAGTGGCTGCATTTGCCAAGATTTACCCAATGAATGCACGACCCATCCAGCCAACGAACGGCCGTGAAATTCTACGGTCCAAATAGGGCTTCGCCACCTAGACCACAATAAATCGCCGCTACTGTGGCAGAGTGTCTGCTCCGTCCGTTCGCTTCATCGGCGGTGGGTATTGAAATTCCTGCTGCTATGGCTTCAAATCATTACTCTGACGAAGGCCGCTAATCCTGCCGTAATTCCGGCGATAAGGAAGCGCGGTAGGGGTCATCAGGCCGCCTCGGTTCTTTCGGCCTGTTAACAAGCGAAAACACTTTTCGAGCACCCAGAGGCAGCCAACCAGAAGGAAAAATCCGACGACATTAGCGAGAATAGGGTTCTTCACGTTGGCGTCGAGCAAGAGACCTACCGAAGCAAATCCACAAAGCAGCGTGAACGAACAGAGAACCAGCCCAACGGAGACTTGAACCCATCGGGGGACTTCCTTTTCGCTACGCGATTCATCAGTCATATTCTTTAGCGGCAATCAAAGTATGACCTAAGAGCGCCGAAGTTGAGGAGCGGATAGGAAGTCCTGGTAAACTGCGGAAACCGGAAAAGTCCGGTACGCAAACTTAGCGATGTAACATTAGCGAAGATTTCTACTGAGCAAGAACAGGAAAACCAGGAACGAACTGGAGCTCAAAACGCTTCTGACCGCATGTAATCTGGCCCAGCGATCTAGTAGTCGCCGAGCATCCAGGGATTCCTTGGCAAGGTCCGGGGCAAGAAGTTTTCGATTTGTGGGTAAAATCACAATCAACGTAAAGGGAATCACGAGTCCCAGTAGGATGCCGCCAATCAGCCACAAGCCTCCCGACCCCTGCATCCAAGCGCCCGTAGCGCTCAGAAATCCCACTGCGGCTAGGCTTGCCTGCATTACCGTCGCCCTCTTGTAACTGGGGCCCCACTGGGCAACAGCTAGAGCGGTGCCACATTGGATTCGGGCGGGATGCTCCACCAAATTGATGTAGATCGAGGCGCCACTGAACAGGCCAGCGGCCAAAGTCGCGAGCAGCTCTAGCATCATCACCGCTCCATCCTACCTGTTGCAAACAACGCTTAGCACGAGCTATTTGATCAACTCCTTAACGCTGAAATCGTACAAGATGGGTACTGGAAGGAACTGGTCTAGCATCTAGACATGGCTGAGGCAGTTTAGGGTAGGTCTTGGTGAACGGACCCAGTCGCCTAACTTCCTACGGTCCATTCCCCTCTTCCATGATCAACTTCACAACCACGCTTTTCTTGCCGCCCTCCTCCAACTCGACTTTTTCTCCTTTGCCTTCATACTTCTTCGCAAACTCCGGTGTGCGGTAGTTGCTCTGCATTTCCTCAAACGCCAGCACCATAAATTCTCCCGGATTCATGCCGCGCAAGACGAAGTGTCCACTCTCATCGGTTCTGGCGTATTGGTAAGCATCGGGGCGCCCGAGTTTTCCTGAACCCGGTATGGTCACCACGCTCGCACCGGGCGCAGGTTTACCTTCGTTGCCCACCACCGTTCCTTCAACTCCCGCACCTTTCGCGCTCACCACCACGTCCAGCAACGCCCCGGCAGTCACGGCAAATCCCGTATCCACCACCTCGCGTCCGCCCAGCAGCACTGATTTTGTATAGTAATCGCGAAACTTGTCCGAATTTGCAACCACCGCCAATTGAAAATTCCCTCCCGGCGCGTCTTTGATTTCGAAGGAGCCATCTTCCAGCGCCTGTGAGGGCGATGCGAATGCCAATAATGACCCTTCTGGCTCTTCGTCGGCCTCTGGCACCGGAACCAGAGCGACGGACAACTCTGACCATTTCATTTTCTCGTCGCCTTCCAAGCGAAATCTTCCACTCACATCCCCGCCCGCATCCAACTGCAGTTGCAACCCAACCACGTCCGACCCGTCCACCTCAATCGGTGTGTGGATTTGCCGCATCTTCAGCGAAGGGGTTTGTCCATTCGCGAACGAAAGCATTATTACCTGCACATGGTAGGTACCCGGCAGCACGTTGGCAAAATCAAATTTCCTGCCTTCCGCCAAATTCTGATTTTCTGTCTGTCCGTTTGTTGCTACCAACATGAGTTGAGCTACTCCTGAAGTTATTCCCATGACGGTTCCGCTCACACGATACGCATGGCTTGTCTGCACGCCAAAATTCGCGATTGCGGTTCCTCCCGCGGACACTTCCACCGTGGCGGCCTGGCGCTTGTCTAAGGTTCCGGGAAAATAAGTGTTCACATAGACCAGCCGATTATTGGTCGTGCTCTTTTCGTTTGTGGTAAGCACCTGAGTTTTCCGGGGAGCCGCTTGGACAATATATTTTCCGGGCGACAAATCTGCGATCCGGTATTCTCCTAAATCATTGGTCGCTCCCCTCGCCGGAGCACCTGCACTCTCTGTCGCTACTCTCCCGGTGCTCGCAATCGCCATGACGTCCACGTTCGGGAGAGGATCCCCCTCCAAATCAACAATCTTTCCCAAAATCACCGCAGTCGGGAGCATTTGAAATACCAGGTCCTTCGTGTCCTGCCCCGCAATCAGCTTAATTGTTTTATCTCGCTTCGTCTTCGCATCCGAAGCATATCCCGACCGCTCCAGCCGCACCTCATATTCTCCGGGCTGTACATTATCCACTTTGAACTGGCCCGCCTGGTCCGTGATGGCTTCATACACCGGAGGCGTTTGGCTCACCCTGGCTATGAGCATCACTCTCACCTTGCGGATTCCCTGCCCACCTGGCTCCTGCACCACTTTCCCTTGCACAGTGTTCTTCGTTTCGTTCGCCGCTGTCGTTCCTGCTCCCGCCGGTATCTCCGCCTGCCCTGCACAAACAACCGCGCACAATCCCGCACAAAGCACTCCGATTACAATTGGGCTCACAGGCTTCACGACGACCTCCGCCGGGGTCCCTCCACTATATATGCATCCGTAAAGTCATCTTATAACAACCTAAGTCTGGTTCTGGCAATGACTTTCCGTAAAGATCCTGAGGCCAATCTGGTTTTTGTTTAGTAAAGGTTCCGCTTCTCTGAACCAAGGTTCGAGCACGACTGAAACTTCTACTCACCTCTGGTTGGCAATTTATTCCGCCGGGATTGGCGCTATAAAGATTTTGTGCCGGATAGCATAGTGAATGAGCTCGGCGAGAGAATGCAGGCCAAGCTTGAGCATGATATTCGCCCGGTGGGTCTCGACCGTCCTGATGGTAATTCCCAATTTAGCGGCAATCTCCTTATTCGCTTTCCCTTCCGCCAGAAGTCGAATTATTTCAACCTCGCGGGGATTCGGCCGGGCCGGTGAATGCCCCGTTGGGTCCGATTGATTCCCGGTCGTGAGGAATCCTTTCAGAATGATGTCCGATACTTTGGGGGTCAAAAACAGCTTGCCGGCAGAGACGTTTTTTACCGCCTTTACAAGGTGCGTCGCAAGGTCGGATTTTAAGACGTAGCCAAGGGCTCCTGCATCGAGGACCCGGCGCACCATCTGGTCGGACTCGTGCATGGTAAGAACAACCACTTCAGTAGTTGGGACTACTTCGCGAATCTGGCGCGTGGCCTGAAGCCCGTCTAGATCGGGCATGCTGATGTCAACAATGGCTACGTCCGGTTTCAGCTTGTTTGCTTTTTCTACCGCTTCCCGGCCGTTCCTAGCCTCACCAACGACGGTCCAGCCGCGTCGAGCGCGAAGGAGTCCTCGTATGCCTCGCCGGACGAGCTCGTGGTCGTCCGCCACCAGAATATGAAGTTGCTTTGGCCGTCTAATCATCTGTCGGTATCGTCACCCGCACCGCGGTGCCGCTACTATTGGATTCAATATCAAGCTGGCCGCCGATGAGCTTGACTCGCTCCTGCATGCTCGGGATGCCAACTCCAAGTCTAAAAGATAATTTCCCGTTTTGTCTCCCCAGGTTTCCGGGAATTCCACTGCCTTTGTCGCTGATCTCCAGGGTGATCTTTCCCGGATCGCGCTCAATTCGAATCTTGGCTTGGGAACTTCCCGAATGCCGGTGAATGTTGGTGAGACTTTCTTGAACCACGCGGAACAGAGCCATCTCGACATCTGGCGCCATCCGCCCGAAATGGGGTGATATCGCCAGGGCAACTTTGATTCCGGTTCGCCCTGTGAAGCCGTCCACGTAGTGACAAATGGCATCTTCCAGTCCTGCTTCATCCAACATCGGTGGATGCAATAAATAGGAAAGGGTGCGGACATCGTGGACGCACCGATCCGCCAATGCCTGGCACTCGGAGGCGAGCTTCTGCAATTTCCTGCTGGAAGAAGGGATGGAAGCCTGGAGTTGACTCAAGGTGGTCGCCAGTGCGACGAGGTCTTGGCCGGTGGAGTCGTGCAAGTCCGTGGCAATTCTCCTCCGTTCTTCGTCCTGCAGACGCAAAAGCTGGCCGGACAGACGACGCAGCTCCTCCTCGGCTCGCACAGCTTCAGTAATGTCGCGGCAAGTGCCCGCAACACGAATCGGGTTTCCTTCTTCATCATGAAAAGTTTGCCAGCGTTCCTCGAGAATTTTGACCCGGCCATCCGGCATACAGATCCGATATTCGACCGTGCAAGTCGAGCGCTTGTCGAGGGACGCTACAAAGGCTGCATCCACTTTCGCGCGGTCCTCCGGATGAATGAATTCGCGGAACTTTTGGCGCGTGGGGTGAAAACGAGACGAATCAGTCTCAAAGATGCGGTGGGTTTGTTCTGACCAAATCACGTTCAAGCTCTGCAACTCGGCTTCCCAACTTCCCATTTTCGCCACTTCCTGAGCCTCGACCAAGCGAACGCGCTCTCTTTCCAATTGCGCGGCTATGTGGCGCTGTTCTCTCTCGCCCGATCTGAGGGCTTCTTCGGCCCGCTTGCGGTCTTCAATTTCGATGGATACTCCGTACCACTTAACGACGTTTCCTTGTTCGTCGCGCAAAGGAGCGGTGCGAACCAGGAACCAGCGATATTCTCCGTCAGCATGCCGCAAGCGTATTTCATCCTCGGAGGGCTCTCCAGCCGCCATGTCCACGAGCCACTTTTCCATGACTCTTGGAAGATCTTCGGGATGAACAGGGCGCGTGGGGTCTTCAATTTCCTCCTCCAAAGAGAGGCCCGTATAGTCCAGCCAACGCTGATTGACGAAGTCAACCGTGCCATCAGGCCGAAGGGTCCAGACCATCGTGGGCATCGTGTTGATGATGAGCCGCAAGCGCTCTTCAATGGCGTTCGACGCTCCGTCAGCATCGCCATGGCCCGTGTTCCCTTTGCTTTGGCCCATGATGTCTTCCATCAGACCCGACCCACCGGCTGCGAGGGCACTTGCTCCACTTTTTGGTTGTGAATCTTGCATTTCGATCGGAGGTGACCTTAGGGCACCACAGCTTCACTTCGCCGATAATACTTCAATCCCGAAGAAATGACCCACAGCCTGGCCCAGCCGGGTCGGGTCGTCCCTCACGATTCATATTTCGTATGCTAACGCACAGCAGCGACGAAGTCGCGGGATCAGAAACCAAATGAATTCGGGAAGTCTGTGCGATCCTGAAATCCCGGGGACATTCTGGACAGGAAGGTTTTCTAGGTCGATTCGCTGCCCTTGTCTGTCGAGATTATTGGACTACCAGATCCACTGGCCACATCGTCGACGGTTTTGGCACAAATCACTCCAGCACCCATACCCCCGTCTTTTTGAGAAACCGGAGAGCATACCGGGGATACAAGGTGTCGGTCCACTGAGAGCGCACGACGCTCGCGTCGCCAACCGCCTCTTCCTTCGAACTGGCCATCGACACTTTCAACATCGATCCGATGTCCAGGCTGAAATTGCAGGCAACTAAGAAAGCATTCTTGCTGACGTTTTCCGTGGCCGTTATAAACTCGATTGACTCACCCCGAGAGTCTTTCCCCTGAAGCTTCAAGGGCACTCGCAAGCGAACGCGCGCCCCACTGCGGCGCTCTACCCTTCGATCTCGGAGAGTGGTCGCAATAAATTCATTGAGCGCGTCAAAATCTACCGGCTTTTCGAAGTAGGCCACGGCGCCCAGATCCTTGCAAAACTCCTTAGTCTTCGCACCGGCTTCGCCACTGAGGATAATTACGGGAATCAATTGCGTGGAGCTCAACGAAGTAAATGTTTGGCACAGCTCGAAGCCAGAGTACTTGGGCATGCGGAGGTCCAGAAGTATGGCGTCTGGCTTGTGCTCGAGGGCAAGGGCCAACCCCTCCCCTGGATCGCCAGTGTCCACGATCTCGTGGGAATCCCCGAGAGTAAGCCGCACCAGGCGCCGCAATGCTTCGTCGTCGTCAACAAGAAGTAGCCTGCCCATTTTTGCCTTTCCCCTACATGTACCTTGAATTGTGCTCCGTCGAGACCCGCTCCACACCCACGTCCAAAACGCTTCTAACTCTTTCAATTAATTTTTCTTCCGAAAATGGTTTGTATAGAAGATTCGTGCTCTGATCGAGGACCCCGTGACCGGCAATGAAAGAATCCGTGTATCCCGACATGTAAAGGATTTTCGTGTCTGGCCTCGTTACGAGCAGCCTCTCGGCAAGTACTCTGCCGTTAATTCCTGGCATGACGACGTCGGTAAGCAAGAGGTGGATCCGACCAGGATGCTGTTTGGCCAGACCAAGGGCCTCTTCTCCATTTTGTGCCGCCAATACTTCAAAGCCATGCCCCTCAAGCAGCGACTTTGCGAGTTTCCTCAAAGGGTCTGAATCTTCCGCCAGGAGAATCGTCTCTGAACTTTTGGTCTCTGGGGTAAAGGAAGGAATTTCCGGAACTTGCGTTACAGGTTCGTCCACCCGAGGCAGGAACACTTGAAAGGAAGCACCCTGACCCGGGCTGCTGTCCACGGCGATATAACCACCGCTCTGCTTCACGATTCCATAGACGGTCGCCAGCCCCAAACCTGTACCCTTCCCCAGTTCCTTTGTAGTAAAAAACGGCTCGAAGATATGGCTGATCGTCTCCCGATCCATGCCGACACCTGAATCACGCACGGAGAGCATGATGTGGCGTCCGAGCCTTGCCCCCGGGTGATCGCGCGCATACAGCTCGTCCAACTCACGATTTGCCGTTTGGATAAGAAGAGTGCCGCCAGCAGGCATGGCATCACGGGCGTTAACCGCCAGGTTCATAATCACCTGTTCGACTTGTCCCCGGTCTGCCCGGACCGCCCCCAGCCCGTCGCCGAGCTCGATTCGGACGGCAATATCCTCGCCAATCAGCCGCGGTAACATCTTCTCCATGTCAGAGACCAGTGTGTTCAGGTCCAAAACTGTCGGTGTCATTATTTGCTGGCGGCTGAACGCCAACAATTGTCTGGTGAGGGACGCAGCCCGCTGTCCCGCCTTCTCGATCTCTTCCGCATACTCCAACAGGTTTGGTTCGGACCGCATTTTGCGTTTCAGCAGTTGGCTATAGCCGATCATGACCCCCAAAAGATTGTTGAAGTCGTGTGCGATGCCTCCCGACAGCCGTCCAATGGCCTCCATTTTCCCCGCCATCCTCAATTGGGCCTCGAGAACACGCTTGTCAGTCACGTCTTCAGCAAACACCTCGTGAAATGCAGATTCTCCATTTTCTTCCCTCACCCGACGGCTGCTGCAACGCACAGTGATGGGTGTGCCGTCCTTTTTCCGCCATTCGATCTCCAATCCCTTGAATTCGTCATGGGAATGCAATGTCTCTCGCATTCCTCGAAAATCCTCAAGCCGTCGAAAAATCTCCCTCTCCAGGTTGACGTTCTGCAATTCCTCGGTGGTGGAATAGCCGAGCATCCGTTGGAGTGCGGGATTGACGCGCAAGAAACGCCCCTCATCATCGGCCTGATAGATCCCGTAGGGAGCGTCTTCGACTACGGAGCGAAAACTCGCCTCCGATACGCGCAGGGCCTCCTCGGCTCTTTTCCTCTCCGTAACGTCGCGATTTATGATGACCATTTTTTCGGGTATGGCGCCCACCGACGGGATGACTCTGGCAGTAGATTCGAGCACCCTCCAGGACCCGTTCTTGTGGCGCATTCTGTACTCGAGAGTCTTCCCAGTTCCCGTCCGCCGCGCTTCAAGCGAAGCCTCCTTCACCCGCTCGCGGTCATCTGGATGGATCTGTTCGAAAGCAGATGACTTCTGGAGGTCTTCGGCGGAATATCCCAAAACTCTCTCATAGGATTGGCTGTTGTAGATTCGCCGACCCTCGACATCCACAACGGCAATCATGTCCGCGGCATTCTCGCTGATCAGGCGGAAGACTTGCTGGCTCTCAGAAAGTTGGCGCCGGATGCGGTGGATCTGAAGTTGCTGATAAATGGTATATAAATCAAACAACAAAACGATCGCTAACAGTCCGATCAGCTCCGACTGCAAACTGAGAAGCGAATCTCCAGTTTCCGTCGTCCTTAGCAAAGGCAGTAGAAAGGACACAATCCCAACCGTCAACAGAAGGGTAATCGTTACCGCCGTGCCCCACAGGATCCACTCCTGACGCTCGACCCGGCGAAGGCGCCGTCCGATCTCATCCTGCTTTCCGTCTACCGTCCCTGCAAAATCGACGGGGTTTGCCTCTTTCATGATGCTCCCTTGGTATTTTCCCCTGCGAACTCGTGTTGATTGCCCAGAACGCGAAGAGGAGGAATTTCCGGGTTACGCTACGTCAGTTGAAAACGAACGGCGCCCACGACAATCCCTGGTGCAATCTCCTTCAGATAACCCTCCTTCCAATTTTCGACACGCAAGCATGCTAGACGAGAAGGCCCGAACACGCGGAGCGCACGGAGGCAGCGAGATTGCGTGAAAATTCCGGCTTCAAAACATAACCGCCCTCGCCCGCACCGAGAACGCACCAAACCAACGGACCATCATCCTGAATACTCAGAACAATTATCTTTACGTACGGCTGGGTTTCGAGCATCTTCTTTGCGGCGTCCAACCCTCCGAGGATCGGCCTCGCGATATCCATAATTACGACGTCAGGCGTTAGCTCGTTTGCCTTCGCCAGAAGATCAAGTTCCGCTGCCGCTTCGCCCACGATTCGCCAGCATTGTTGATCGCTAAGGATGGATCGAACACGGCGTCGAACGAACTCGGTATCGTCCGCGATGAGAATCCGAATCTCTTTCATTTGCCCCCCTTTAAACCGCCATGCTCAAGCGAGGTTTTCATTTCGATTTGACCCAGACGATTGCCGGAGAAGCGAAATTGCAACGAATGAGAACCTGAAGAGAACATTCACAAGCAGGACTTGTTCCTTAATCGGAACTTGATTGCTTAATCTGCACCTAAGTGTATGACCACTCAGGTAGATGAAGGTCTGCCCCCTACTCTTGGGGGGCACTCTCGCGAGAACCATGGTAGGCAGTCTTGCAAAAGACTGGGGCTAGTACGTCGCGGAAAATATTTTGCTTCCGATGCGAAGCAAACTCAGCTCCACAGCTCCGTTAGGTTCCTCGGGGTATTCCATCAAATGTCCGCTCTTTGGAGAGTATGGTTATAATGACCTCACGCGCGGCATGCGACAAACAAGTAGGGATCGGCACAGTCGGCCAAGCTTACTTTTGCAACAATCCGCCATATCCGCGACAAATCCGCGCGCTGCGGCCGGATTCCCCTCGAATCGTGACTCGGACCTCGCCTTCTGGCGCCGAGATATACAAGTCCTTTATAACGCGAGAGCCAATGAGAAGTAATTGTTTCCAAGTAGCCACGTGTTTGCATAGATCGAATTCAAGACTCAAACAGAACGCCCGAATCGTTCTGCCGCCCTGCTCGGTGTGCCGCAATTCCCTTGGACTGTCAAAATTGAAGAAATGTCTGCGGACTACCTGCTGCAGGCGGCGATCAGCTTCCGATGAGTTCGATTCCGCGCCTTCCACTCGCTTCGACGGCTGGTGTCTCGATCAACCACACTTCGCGAGGAGCCAAGTTTCATGGATACAATCTTGATTGTCGATGATGATCCGTCCATGCTCAGACTGCTGAGCATCAATTTATCTGATACCTATAGCGTAGTCACGGCGAAGGACCCGGAACAGGTCTTAGGGCTCGCCATAAAACACAAACCTGCGGCAATCCTTCTGGATCTCATGATGCCCAAGTATTCCGGCTTTGAGCTGTGTCAATGTCTCCATTCTTTGAGTTACACCTCACGAACTCCGCTGTTTGTGGTCACAGGAGAATCGTCAGAACGATATAAGGCCCACTGCCTGAATCTTGGGGCTAGGGAGTTCATTGAAAAGCCGGTGGACTTTGACTTGCTCAGGGCAAAACTGGGCGCAGAACTAAAGAAGGAACGCTCCGAACGTCGTGTGTATGTTCGCGTCTCCCTACGCGTCATTTTGGCGCTAAAGGGAGCCAACTTGGGAGGTGGGGTGTTCAACGAAATGACGTTAACCGAAAATGTGAGCGCCGGCGGATTTCTATGTAACAGCCAATTGGTGCTGCCCATTGACTCGGTTGTTGAGGTTAACATTGGAATCGGCGTGGACCGTTTTGCGGGACGCGCGCGTGTCATGCGCTTGGAGTCCCCTCGCACACCATGGCAGAGGTACGCGTTTCAATTTCAGGAAAGTACCCATGAATGGGTCTTGCATCCGGGGTAAGAGCGAATTGCGGAGGGGCGGATGGCGCTCGGACCTTACAGAGGGACCACCCGCCTCCTACAAGACGTGTAATGACAATGCAATTCGAGAGAAGAGTTTGATTGCTACCCCTTGGGCTTCTCAGCTATGGTTACGCGGTCTCGCCCCATTGACTTTGATTGATACAGGCTAGAATCCGCGGCCCGAAGTAGTTCTTCACCGCCAGAGGCATGTTCCGGGTACGTTGCAATGCCTATCGATACGGTAATTGTGTCGAGCATGTTTCCTAGATGCCAGGTTCTTAGTGTTTTGGCCGCCTCCCGCAAAGCCTCAGATCGCTTGGCGGCATCTTCTGCCGTCGTTTCAGGAAGTATGATCACAAATTCCTCTCCACCATAGCGGCAGATTACGTCCTCCCCGCGGAAGTGCACCCGCAGCGTCTCTGCCACCAAGCAAAGAACGGCGTCACCGGCGCCATGGCCAAACGTGTCGTTGAAGCGTTTGAAATGATCGATATCGAGCAGGACAACCGCGAGCGGGCACACTTTCCGCTTGGCGCGCAGCACCTCGCGATCGAGCGATTCCTGCATGAACCGGCGGTTAAAGAGCCCTGTAAGAGGATCGCGAAAGGACTGCTCTCGAAGTGACTCGCGCAGACGCAAACTGGCCAGAGACAAACCCACCTGCCCAGCCACTGCGATGGCCAGCCGTTGCTGGGATTGCTGCAGGGACTCAAAAGCTTCCGTTCCCTTTGCGCTCTGACTGCGATTGTACTGCACGTGCAGTATTCCGAGAGTTTCTCCTTGGGCTGCCATGGGCACGCACAGATAGCTGGCCGCGACAGGATTTTTCAGATGCTGGCAGATCACTCCGCCCCCCGGTTGTTCGCTCCAGTGCGGTTGGCCACGCCGCAGCGCCCAGCACTCGTCCCGCGAAATCACTGACTCAGACGCAAAGCCCTGTCCCCATGACGCCGTCGTTCCGAGGGACTCCCTTGAGGGTTCGAAGACGAAAACCGTGCCGCCCGTTGAGGCTGAAAAAAGTTTCCTTGCGGATTGGGCGACAACTCCAAACGCCTCTTCCATATTCCCGCAACATTGCAACAGGTCTCCCATCTCGGTGAGCAGTGACATCTGCATGGTTCTCACCTGCAGCTCGGTTACGAGGTTGTTCAATGACTTTGCATGTTCCTCCGCTTCCACAGCCGATTTCACTTCCTCCGAGATGTCACGGAAAATCGCGTAAGCACCCGGATGCCGGCTGTCCAAATCGATGGCAACTTCATGTAGTTCCACGTTGAGAATCTTTCCATCCTTCCTAACTCTCCGGACCGCCTTGTGCACAGATCCACCTGGCTTTGAGGGGGTCGAGCGCTTAGAATCCCCCGGCAAGCTTTCCGAAGGGCAAATCAGCTGGTCAAGACGATTTCCGACCAGTTCCTCATGGGAGTATTGGAAAAGATCTGTGAACGCGTCGTTGCAAAAACGCACGCTTCCCTCGCCGTCCTGTACGGCAATTGCCAGAGGATTGTGCTCGATCAGTGAGTTCAGGAATCCAGTCCGGTCCCTCAACTGGCGCGCAGTACGGTGCCTCTCGGTAACCGCCGATCCGACGATTAGCCCCGTGGCTGAGACGGCGAGCATGAGTACACCAACCTTGAGCTGAAAATCGGGGGGCAGCGGAAAGATTCGCAGAGCAACCACAATTCCAAAATTAAGAAGCACCAGCGCCGTGACCACACGCCGTATGCCTTGGCGCATCGCAATCCAGATGATGGGCACGAATGATAAGTAATAAAATTGCTTTGGTCCGAAAGAGGGGCCGAACATGATCCATAAAACCAGGACAATAGCGCTTAGTTGTCCAATCGCCTCCAGAATCTTCCCAGAATGACTCCCCGGGAGTTCGATCCTCCGGCCTTCGATGTGTTGCCGCCCTTCCCGCCGAAAGGTCGACAACTCTCTTTCGATCGGCGGAAACAAATGGATAAGGAGGAATGGCGCAAACCCGATTAGACCAATTGCGTCACCTATGTACCACTGCACCGCCGAGCCCCAAAACTGGCTTGGCACAATCGTGTGGTCTTTTACCAGGGATGCTACTCCCGCGAACGTGGCTGGAACTGCCGCAATCATCGTTACTAAGACATAACGCACAACATCTTTCCGATGCCGCAACGTCGAATCGATCCTCAATGAACCCCGAAGAACGTACGCGGCTACCGCATACGAGCCCGCGCTGATGACCGGTGCGACGGTTTCGCTCCAGGAAAGCAGGGGTTGGTGGTAGATGGTAAAGCCTGCGAGCATGTCAGCCAAGACCAACAGGGGAAAATAACGCGGACTGACGCACAACATGACTGCGAAGACGAGACCCACCGCCGGGTACCATGCCGTAAACCCAAGGTCAGGAGATACCAATATGATCTTCGGTTGGCTTAGGAGAAAGTAGACTAGGACAACGGAAAGAGCGAAGAGCAGATGACGTGCAATTAAACGGTCATTGTGGACAACGGTGGCACGGTCACTGACATGATCGACCCACCTCTCGGCGCTGTTTGATGTTGATGCCATCTGGTCTTTCGGATGCACCTCTTATCTAAACATGCGCGACATTTCGCTGCATCAAAACAGAAAAATAGATTCCCCTTTGAGTAAATATGAGATTAAGCATTTCGAAGGACTTACCGGGTCGTATTTTCGATTCGGATCGCTTCCCAAACTTCCACTGGAATGCGGAGAAAGCTATCACACACCTGGGGATCATATCGAATCCCTGACCACCGTCGAATTTCCTCATACGCCTCTCCAAAGGAAAGGGCAGATCGGTACGGGCGATCTGAGGTCATGGCATCCACCGTGTCCGCAACAGCAAATATCTTGGCTCCGACCGGAATTTCCACGCCTTTGAGCCCGCGAGGGTATCCGGTGCCATCCGATCGTTCATGATGCGCCAAAACGATTTCGGCAGCCTCAGCGAGAAAAGGGATCTCTTTAACAAGGTCATACCCGATTTGAACGTGGCTACGCATGATGTGCCACTCTTGCTCGGATAAAGCTCCCGGTTTTAGGAGAATTGAGTCGGGTATCGCCAATTTTCCAATGTCGTGCAGCGACGCGCCGATGGAGAGAGTCTTTAGTTCTTGCTCGCTAAGACCCAATTCCGCAGCGATTTTGAGAGAGTACAACGCTACGCGATGGGAGTGTCCGGCCGTTGGGCTGTCTCGTAGATCAATGGCGGCACCAAGTACACGAAGTGTGTCTCCATAGTTGCGTTCCAGCTGTCGGAGCGCCGTCTGAAGCTGCTCGGTTCGTTCTTCGACCATTCTCTCAAGTTGCTGTTTGTATTTCTCAAGCTGCTGCTCCAAACGCTTCTTCTCGAGTGCGCGATAGAGGCTCTCCAAAACCACGTCCGGCTGCAAGGGCTTGACGAGATAGTCGTCCGCGCCATTTTTGATCGCCTCGATGCCGACTCTCACGTCGTCCTCACCCGTCACGACCAAGAAGGCCAATCCGGGGTACCGGGGACGAACCTCCCTTAAAAGCTGCATCCCCGAGAGATACGGCATATGCAGGTCCGCAAGGACTGCAGAAACGTCTTCTTTTGCCAAGACCCTTAAAGCCTCCTCGCCACTGGCAGCGGTGCCGCAAGCAATGCCGGAGTCACTGAGCATCGCTGACAAAAGTTTTCGCATTGCAGGTTCGTCGTCCACGACCAGCACCAAACCCGCAGAAGATGCAGTACTCGTGGTTATATTCATGGTTTTTTCCTAGACGCTAACCACAAGTGGAAAGTCCTCTGCGCTACCGGCGCTCAACAACCAATCCATATTGAAAAACTCAATGAGAAGTGGCACGGCATGCTTCACACGCGAAGCAAAACGTCAGCAGATGGACCGTACATTTGCCCCTGGGATTCCAGAGAGAACCGTTTAACCACCCGAGGAGAGCGACGAGAGCCGAATTCAAAGCCCTGCCCTCGGCAGCCCTAACGGGGACCAGACCTCACTCATATCGCCTATGCAGCTTCCGCGTTATAGGCTACGGCTGGAATGTGTCAGGACTTCTCTCACCCACTGAATCGCAAGCTGGCCCTGGGGATATAATGTTATAAGTCCCAGAGCGACTAGCACCGCGCCGCCGATGACCTCCAAGACTTGGGAATTGGTAGGCTGCGACACCGCGTCGTATATCAAGAATCCTCCAAGCCCGAGCATAGTGATCGTGGCAGCAATCATCAATTTCAGGAAATAAAACGCCATTCGACTTTTCTCTCCAAAGTTATGGTTGCTCCTGAATATCAGCTCCCCGTTCGGACACCATTAACCCGCCTCCGATAAAAAGTTTCCGTGAAGGGTCTTCGAGTCCTCTGAATTCCGGATCCTCCAGAATGTCGGTCGGACGTACACTTTTTTCATCTTGGACCCGCAGCAGCACGTTGGGTTCACGCCGCCTTCCGGCTCGCTAGGAACGGTCACAACAAACTGAGATCGGCAAGTGGAATTCGAACAAATCCACTTCTGCCCTTTTAGCATCTTCATTTGCCTCTTCCCCTCCCATCCTTCCCGTTGAGCTTTGGACGCCCAAAGGTTACGCTATTCGGCAGCGAAGGTGGCTGAATCCGCCGTTCTCTCGCCTGCGAATCAAGGGCCTGAGTCATGATGTCGATGGAACATTCTGTCAGCAGCAGATAAGAGTTCCGACAAAAAATGCGCGTTGCTTCGGACGGGAAGCAGAAATAGAAAAGCGACTAAACCCTCAGGATCCTTGGTTAACCGGTACGTAGTTAACGGTACGTAGTTACCGGTATGACTCGATTGTTGGAACTTCTGATATTTTGGGGAGACATTACTATTCGAATCACGAGATCCATGAACTCTGGCAGAACCCTTAAGGACCTGCGGACACGTCTTGGAATTACTGTGCGCGAGGTGGAAGATCAAAGCCAGAGGATTGCGAACGCACAATCAAATCCGGAGTTTTTTGTTTCCAATAATTGGCTCACCCGGCTTGAGAATTCCAGTGCAGTTCCGAGCATCCATAAGCTGTTTAGTCTGAGTGCTGTTTACCGTGTAAAGCTTTCCGATCTCCTCCCCATTTTTGGTATCGACCTCGAATTATTGCAGAAATACCAGATCGCGACTGCCCCTTCCCACACGCACCTCATCAATCTAGAACAGATCGACTCGACCAAAACGGCCACTTTCCCCGTCCGCTTCGACCCAGGCTTCCGGGTCGAAGAGACGAATCTGGTGTCGCGGATGGTACAGGTCTGGGGCGAGGTGCCGATTGCCTTGCTCCAACAGTTGGACATTCGGCATGGTCAATATGGTTTTATAGGGTTACAAGATTACACAATGTACCCGTTGTTGCGGCCGGGAAGTTTCGTGTTCATCGACGACCACCTGCGGGATATTCACGCAAACCACTGGCGGACTGAATTCGACAGGCCGATTTACTTCGTTGAGCTTCGGTCGGGTTATGCGTGCTGCTGGTGTGAGAGGCGTGGGGACCAGCTTCTATTGATCCCTCATCCCCTTTCCTCACGCCCCCATCGCAGCTTTTCCATCCGCGAGGCCGAGATTATCGGCCAGGTCACCGCGGTCGCCATGCGCATTGTGGATCCTAGTGCCGCTGATGCTCCCTACAAGACGCCCTCACAATTGCCAAAGCGACCCTAATGTTTGAAATAAACAGTTGAACTGTTATCGGATCGCCATACTCCGGAGCCAGAATTCGAAAAGGTTCCAGTTCGTGCCATGTTGCCAGAAGTTCACCCGGACTGGCGCATCCAGAACGAATGTATTGCTCAAGCTGAGCTACCAGGATTTTCAGTGGACTGAGCGCCAGACTTACAAACACTTCGCGGTGGGCTTCTGCCAAGACCTGTTCTGCCACAGGCTCCGTAAAGCGAAAGCTCAGCCCGTCATGCGCGTAGCGGCCCGAATTATAGTCGCGCGTCGAAGCGAGATAGATCAACCTGGCAAAATCTCCATCGAGATTGGCTAAAGTCCGATTCTGCAGATCGCGGAGGGCGTGCTCGACCGCAACGGAAGTGGGCTGGTTTGGTCTTTGCTCCATCGGCTGGCCATTCTTTCGCTGATCAGGGGATTCTTGTCTTCTGCGGGAATGCCTGCGGCTTCAACGAGGCTCGAAGCATTCCTCTAAGATTATTGGAAAGACTTTCGGCCTGTCCGGCCATGCCTCGCAGCGCCATCGGACCGCCTAGCAACACAAGCGCAGCAATGAGGCCACACTTTGCCAGGAATGCATAGTAATCGATTGCCAGCCTGAGCTCGGCGAGCGGTTCGAGTTCCTCCGATGCTCTCACGCGGGTCACATGAAAATCCATGCCAGCCCTCGCCTGACTTCGTAGTTGAGAAAGCCAGGATAGCGCAATTCCCTTCCGTTCCTTGAGAAACAATCGCTGAACTGGCCTTGTTGTGCCGTTCCGGATGAAGTCCCAATCTTCACGTCCGAAGATTCGATCCAGTTGCTCCTTCTGTCGATCCTCGAACTCTACGGATGGACGGGCTGAGTTTCCCTCCTGAAGCCACGAACGATCGTCTGCTTCCGCTTCCCGGCGGCGCAATAGATAAACCAACGATGCTACGAGCAAGAAACCGATCGCAAGGAGAATAAGCGCTTCGCTCATGGACGTATGGTTTTACCCAAAAACTCGCGTGCCTGAAGCAGGCCCCTGCTGGTCAGAAGCGCAAGTGACTGGTAGTCTTCCTCGATCTTTGATTGCGATTGCTCCACCGGAGATGGCTCCTCGCTCCAGAGAGAGAAACACCATATGCCCAGGGACGCGGCATAGCAGTGCGGTTGAACGAAAACCCAGACGGCCTGAAACGCCTGACCAATCGAAGCGCGCAAAGTTAAAGTCATCACCATTGTCGCGATAAAGATTCCGTAGCCCGCAAATATACCTTTGGCGTAGCGACCAAGGGGAACCCGGTAATAAGCGATGAGCAGGGCCAGCACAATGAGTGACAGCGCCTGTACCGCACGAAGATTACGTTCAAGCTCAACCATGGTCACTGCCCAAGGAATGTCGCCATTCCAGACGCCAACTAGGCCCTTGGATAAAATCATGAGCAATACAATCGCGAGCACGTTGCGGGCCATCCGACCTGCGCCGGGATAGCGTCCGAGTATCAAGCGAAAAATCTCCCAGGTGACTCCACAACCCATCAGCAAACTGAAAAATTCTGCGTACCAATAGATCGGCTTGTAGTACTTGAATTTGAAACTATAAACGGCCAGGAAAAACACGTCCTGGACAAACACACTGGCCAGATAGCCAAAGAAGAACGGGCACTTTTTAAACCATCCAACAACCAACGCGCGCGCCAAAATAGTGCCTTCCAGTGCGACACCCGCAAGCCAGAAACTCAGCGCATACGAGCTCATATTATTAGGGAAAACCCCCAGTATCCTAGCACGGAAAAAGGGGAAGACTTCCATTGTCTTCCCCTTCTCTGAGAGGACTAGCTCGCGAAGCTCGGGTCAGAAAGCCAAGGAGGTAGCAAGGGCTCTCTGCCAGCCGTCTGAAGCGACTCGCTCTTTCCGAACTTTGGCGGTGGCAATGTCGGCGGTGGCAATGTCGGTGGTGGCGGGTGTACGCCGTCTGCCTGAAGCTGTCCTGTGCTTTCGAGCTTCGGTGGCGGAAGTGTCGGCGGTGGTGGATGCACGCCGTCGACCAAGGTAAGACTTGGGCCGTGCGATCTCAAACGGACCTTGTCTTGTCTGGAATTGAAACTGAAACAAACGCCTAGTGCCAGAGCAACTGTGAAACAGACTTCTCTTTTTGAATACATTTGTATCCTCCACGTCATGAAATTTGGATTGGAAATGGTCCCAAACTGCGGATTCAGGTTAGGGAAAGCGAGGCCCTGCTCATCATATTGGGCCTGCCTGCTTCGCACACGAAGCAACGCCCATTCCGAAAGGCTCTATATACTAATTAGCTGCATACTCATGAAGATAAGACTGCACTGCGAATCGGTCCGCTTGCAATTGGCTAAGAGCGTAGAGGAGACAGTGCATGCGGTCGGACGGCTTCTCGATCGTCGCCCAGTCGGATGTCGAAGGTAGGTTCCCTGTTCCCTCGAACTGTCCAAGAGAAATCTCTCGGCGTGTCCATGCGGAGCGTAAACACCCTTTGTCGATAAGCGTCTCGAATTTGGTCAATTGAGTGAGGCAATCGGGCCGCCGGGTAGGTGCCAGCTGTCTTCGAGCGACCCGTCCTCCCGATAAGGAGAGCTTGCTTGGGAACCCCGCTTCGAGTCCTGTTCATCGAAGACTCCGCCCGCGATCGCGAACTGCAGTTGCGCCTATTACGACAGGCGGACTATGCCGTCGACTCGGAACGAGTGGATACACCTGATGTTCTTAAACAAGCGCTCGAGAAATCGTGGGACCTCATAATTTCTGATTACTGCATGCCCCGTTTCCCGGGTACCGACGCGTTCCGATTGATCAGACAGCTCGGATTGGAAACTCCATTCATTTTTGTATCTGGAACTATCGCAGGCGTCGGAATCGATCGAGACGCTCTCGATCAAATCTTCGAACCATTCTTTACGACCAAACAGGAGGGCAACGCAAACGGGTCAGGCCTCGCGACAGTCTATGGAATCGTCAAGCAACACAATGGTTTCATCGAGGTGGATTCAGTCAAAGGTAGTGGGAGCACTTTTCGAATTCATTTGCCGGCCGCCGAAGGCGCAGATCCGGTTCCTCGCAAAGCGCCCAGGTTCCAGCTACCAAAAGGCACAGAGACAATCCTCATCGCCGAGGATGACGATGACGTCCGGGAAACAATGCGCTTGATTCTCGAAAATCTGGGTTACAAAGTCTTCGCGGCAGGCAATGGATCGGAAGCCGTCGAGCTCTTCGTTCGGGTCAAGTCCTCAGTCGACTTGGTATTGCTCGACGTCATCATGCCAGTTCTCAATGGCCCCGAAGCCGCCGCCAGGATGTCCGCCATCAAACCGCATCTCGCATTCATTTTTATGACCGGCTATGGCATCGACTCGAAACTTCGCGAGCTGCGTACCATTGAAAAAACAGCCATTCTCCAAAAGCCGTTTGACGCCTGGCAACTGGCCAACAAGCTGCGAGAGGTGCTAGACCGCAAGGAGACCTAGCTGAAGTGTGCCTTCCCAACGATTTCCTGTTCTTCGGCTCATCGCACACCCCGAGCTTTCACGCAAATGACAACGTCCAGATCGATTGCCACTTTGGAAAAGCTTTCGTTCAGCTTCCTGCGGGGATTTGGACAAGATCAGGATTAATCAAAGTGTTCGTTATCTAAGTCGGAATTAATTCTAGATGTGTCTCAATCAATCCCCATCCGTATCAGATTGAGACAATTCCATGGGTACACGACGGTGGTGCTGCCGGATTGCGCTACTACCTAGGTTCGTCTCTCGGAAGACTGCACGTTATAAGGCATTTACCTTGACACAATCGTTCTACTTCGCGCCGTCAATGGCGCTCTTCTTGCAACATACCTAATCAGCAAATGTCTCTGGACTGGATATTCGATATTGGCCTCAAGGAGAACTCATTAGGCCGTGGGGCTTGCCCTTCGCGCAGGATGCTGATTCCCTGCTTGCTGTTCGTGTCGCTATTCGGGGCTTCTGCTCTCTGGGGGCAATCCCAAATTCCTGACTGGCAAATACAAGTTCGGAAGTACTCTGACACAAAGGACTGGGAGTCGGCGTTGCGTGTCGTCGATCAGGAGATCTCCCGGGCGCCAGAAGACATGGACATCCGGGCATGGCGTGCACGCGTTCTTGCTTGGTCGGGGCATCTTCTGGAAGCAGAGAAAGTGTATCTGGAAATCCTAAAGGTCTCCCGGAATGATCCGGACAACTGGATGGGCCTCGCCAATGTGTACTTGCGTGAGGGAAGAATCGTTGAAGCCCTGCGCGCAGTGGACATTGCTGTAAAACTCGATCCCACCCGGGCCGACTTGCATGCCGCCCGGGCTCGGGTGTTGCAGGTGGCGGAGGAGCGAAACGAAGCGCGATTGGAATTTCAAAATGCCCTCAATCTTGATCCCACGAGTGAGGAAGCGCGAGCTGGACTGATTTCCCTGCGCCCCCCACTCAAGCATGAACTACGGTTCGGCCAGGACAACGACCTTTTCAATTTTGCTGATGCGAATCATGGCGAATGGATAAGCCTCGCGTCCAAATGGACTCCCCGTTGGGCCACGGCGGTTGCCGGCAGCTTTTATCAACGTGGGGGCGTCGAAGCGGGAAAATTTGTAGGAAGTGTTACCCGGCGCCAGCCCCAATGGGGAGCCATAACAGCGGGCGGCGCAGTCGGGGATGACAACGCGGTGATCCCCAGAAGTGAAGCCTTTTTTGATCTTGACCGCGGGTGGAAGGGTGGCGAAACAACCTTGGTGCGCGCGGTGGAAACCGTCTACGGGCAGCACTGGTATTGGTATCGCACGTCCAGGATCTTGACCCTGACGGGAACCGCAATTGTCTATCTGCCTCGCGAGTGGACGCTATCGCTCGGAGCAACAGGTGCGCGTAGCGTCTTTTCGGGTACGTCCGCCGAATGGCGCCCTTCAGGGATCACGCGCCTGGGATTTCCACTGGCAAACTGGGGCCCAAAACGGCTTTCCGGAAATGTGTTCTTTGCGGCTGGCACGGAAGACTTCGGAGAACTAGACCAAATCGGCCGATTTGCCTCGCAAACCTACGGTGGAGGTTTGCGATTCCAATTCACTGCGCGGCAGGACCTGACGGGTTACGGCTCGTATCAAAAGCGGACGGAAAACAGAACGGACACATCGTTCGGACTAAATTATGGAATCCATTTTTGAAAAGTTTTGGCGGCTAGGCCCCGCGGCATTCGTGCTGAAGGCCATTATCGCGGCCCTCGTGGCCATCGGACTGCTGCTCGCGTTCATTTTTCTGCGGAGAGCGTATCGGAAGTGGTATTTCGCGAAGCGTGATGCGCGCGTCTACGAATTGCGCCAAAGATGGGATGCGCTCATCTCGGGGGAGATCCCATACGAGACGTGGCGCAGGAAACCGTTCGACCGACGAATCGTCGAGACGATCGCCCTTGATGCGTTCGAAGCAGCCGGCCCAGACCAATCGGCCCGATTGCTGAAATTTCTGCGGACCAGCGGGCTGATCGAAAAACGCATCTTTGAAGCCCGGCAACTCAAGGGCTGGCGTAGGATGCGGTCTCTCGTGGCACTTGGACGTACCCGCGCACCGGAAGGCATTCCCGCGTTGGCTGAAGGCTTGCGGGATCGCGATTTGGAAACGCGCATGGCTGCGCTGCGGGGATTAGGGCGGATGGCTTGTCCCCAAGCAGCGGAGGAGATTCTGGGGTGGTTGGGAGAGAAAGGGCTGACTGTACCAGAGCTACCACTGCAGAGCGCACTCATCCAGTGCTGTGCGGAGCGCCCCCAGTTGCTGCTTCCTTATGTTCAAAATATGAATAACGCCCAAAGCCACCTTCGGGAAGTGCTGGGACGGGTGCTCGGCGAGGTGGCGACACCCTCGATGGGACTGGACCTGCTGCAGTTTGTGGAAGATGACCTTGATGAATTGCGAGCGGCAGCGGCGCGGGCCATGTCGCAGACGCAATCAGCACTCGCGCCCGATGTCCTGACCGACCTGGCGGACGACCCCGTTTGGTTCGTGCGCTTACGCGCCATCGTGAGCCTCGGCAAATTATCTGACTCCCGCGTCATTCCGCCGCTGCTGCGAGGACTGACGGATTCCAACCGTCTGGTACGATTGCGCGCGGCGGAAGCGCTTGTGGGACTCAAGACTGAGATGGTTCCCATATTCGAAAAGGTGGTGGCAACGCGCGACCGTTACGGCCTCCATGCCTACTTGACCGCGCTCGAGAATGCAGGCATGCGAGGGAAACTTGAGGCTGAAATTCACGGGAGCATCTGGATAAGCGAAGAGGCGATGAAGGGCCTGAAGATTGTTCTTGAGACGGCGACACTGCCGGCAGAAAAGCCCTCAACCGAGGCAAGCCTCCCCATTGTCACAGCGGAACCCCGATGATTCGGTTCCTCCAGATCTCAAATCACGCACTGTTCTGGTATTACCTGGCCAGCAATGTTGCCTATCTAGCGATGTTAGTCGTGGCGCTAAAGACAAGTTTGGCCCATCAGCGGAGACTCCAAAGTCATCGGCTGAAATGGATCCAGGAAACACCGCTGGCCCCGCCAATCACGATCATTGCGCCTGCGCATAACGAAGAAAGCTCCATTCGTGTGGCAGTCGGAAACCTGCTGGAACTCGATTATCCGCATCTCGAGGTGATCGTGGTCAACGATGGATCACACGACCGCACTTTCGAGGAGTTGCGAGACGAGTTTCGCCTGAGACTCGTCCGGGCGGTGTACGTTCCGGAGGCCAAGAGCGCCCCGGTGCGGGGGCTGTACCGAAGCGAGGTGGACCTAAGACTGCTGGTCGTGGACAAAGAGGCAGGAGGGAGCAAGGCGGATGCCGTAAATGCGGGTTTGAATGCGGCGACCTCGCCCTACATCTGCGTCGTTGATGCCGATTCGATCCTCGAGCGCGACGCGCTACTGCGAATCATGGTGCCCATCCTGGATGACCCCAAGCGCGTCGTAGCGGTCGGCGGTATCATCCGCGTATTGAACGGATCGGAAATCGCACGGGGACAGTTGCGGCGGGTGCGCCTCCCGCGTAAGAGCATTGAAGTGATCCAAGTGGTCGAGTATCTCCGCGCGTTCTTGATTGGGAGGGAGGCGTGGGGTCAGGGAAACATGCTGATGATCATTTCTGGCGCGTTCGGCGTGTTTCGCACGGATTTGGTGCGTGCCGTAGGCGGCTATCGACCGCGGGCGATTGGGGAAGATTTCGATCTGGTGGCACGTTTGCACCGCCACCTGCGCCAGCAAGGGATGGACTATCACATCCAGTTCGTTCCGGATCCGATGTGTTGGACGGAAGTCCCTTCGGACCCCAAATCCCTGGGAAGGCAGCGAGCGCGCTGGCAGAAGGGATTGGTGGACGTGCTTTGGTCCAGCCGAGACATGCTCTTCAAGTGGCGTTACGGCAGGATCGGTACTGTCGCGCTTCCTTACTTGTGGGTGTTTGAACTGTTAGCTCCCATAATCGAGATCGGAGGAATTGCGACCATCGTGCTCGCGGCTTGCTTGGGGGTGTTGAGCCGGGAATTCTTCGCGCAGTTCCTGCTTTTCGGGTATGCGTTTGCCACAATGATTTCAATCGGTTCGGTCTTGCAAGAGGAAATCACCTACAAACGATACAACGACTGGCAGGATGTAGCCCGCCTCGTGAGTTACTGCTTTCTGGAACATTTTCCCTATCGGCAACTGCACATGGTCTGGCGGCTGCAAGGCCTCTGGCAATACCTGCGCCGCGACAATGTTTGGAGACCGCTTACGCGCAAAGGTCTTGAGTCCGCGAATATCCGATAGCTCCTCTGCGCCCTCCCTAAACCAGGGACTGCTTAGTCCCGCTTCACCTCTGTCTCAGTGAGACCCCGGTCATCAAGCCTGTTTAAGGTTGCCAAAGGGGACGGATTGCTCCTGAGTTATCGAGCGTCCGCCTGCCTCGCAATCGCGTGCAGTTCCCGATTCTCATTCGAGCCTCCCCTGACTGGGCGGTAACTCAGGTCGTGCTTCGCTTCCGAAGCAAAAACCAATCTCCTTACGGGGAGCGAACCCCGATGCTCGAGAATCAAATCGACTTAGACAAGCTGACTCTTAACCGGGCAGTAGAGGCCGTCGCGGCTCCCTCTGGGCGTGGCTTAACGAACGCCAGAAGACGGAGATCCATACCTCAGAGATGGACGCGGAAGGGCGGCATGCATCGCACCTCTCGATACCCGACCATTCCATTGCAGCTCTTGCATTTTGCAGCCCAATACAGTTTGTCCGTCATCTCAAGCCTCGCGGCGCGGAAGGCCAGGCGGGGCAGGACAGGGGAATGTTCAGCCCTGAGACCGGAATGGGAATGCCCCACGGGCCTGGTCGGTGGTGGCGAGCCACTGGGTCGACTTGTGATTTCGGGAATGGACGAGCCCAGTCCCTGCCTGAACCGCTCGGCATCCCCCACGCCGCCACTTAATTTTTCCGGCATCTTCCGAAGGATGGTTACCATGATGTTCAAAAAGAAGCGCCGGAGCGGGCGCCTATTTAAATCCGTCCCAATCCTGCTGATCGGCAGTGATTGCCAAGGCCGTGTATTTTCCGAAGCGACACACACGGTGGTGCTGAGTCTGCATGGAGCGGGCGTCGTCTCCTCTTACAAGCTGATAGCCGAACAGGAGCTCATCCTGCGTTTGGTCGAATCCAGCCGGGAAGCGGAAATTCGAATTGTCGGCGAGATCGGGTCGCAAGACGGCCGACACACTTACGGGGTCGCGTTCCTCGACGACGATGTGGATTTCTGGCAGATGGATTTTCCCATGCCGCCCTCGCCCAAGGAACGCCCGTTGGAACTGGTTCTTGAATGCACCGGTTGCGGTCTGGCGGTGACGCTCGTGAACGGTGACTATGAGTTTGATGTGTGCGCGATTCACGGCGGCTTGGTCCGCTATTGCCGGGACTGCGAATTCACGACCGTCTGGAAGCCGCAGGATGTCGGTGGAGTACCCAGCGTGGCGGCGGCCAGACCGGAGCCGGCGGAGAAAGCAGCGGCAGAAAGGGATGCGCAAGTAAAGTTTGGCGAAGGCGAACTGGCGGAGCGCACCGAAAGCTCGGCAGCGCCAAGTCTGGAACAGATTCCACTCGAAACGATGGCGCTCGCCGAAGAGGGTCTGGCTGAGCATGGTTCGCTGGGGGCAGCGAACCGAATGGGACAGCCGCCAGCGAACAAGTTACGGACCGAGACAACGGCACTCAAGGAGCGGCGGCAACGGGTGCGGGCCAAGGTTAGCTATTTTGCGTGCGTACGCAGCGAACGATTTGGGCAAGATGTGGTGGCGTGCATTGATATGTCGCGCGGAGGGTTGGCATTCCGGACGAAGAACGCATATTTGATTTCGACGGAAGTGAACGTTGCTGTGCCGTTTTCACCGCATTCACCGAACGCGCCAGCAATTTACACGACGGCACGGGTGATGAATATCGCGAAATTGCCGGACTTGCAAATGTTCCGGTGTGGAGTGGTGTTTTTGCCTGTTGCGCGAACGCGGGCGCACAGCTGAAGGAAATCGAGGGGGCACGCGGTTATGTTCCACCCAGCATGTGTCCGGCACAGTCCTTCTGCGGTTTTCTTCGTCGCCCGAGGCCGCCCAGCCGCCAGGGCGATCAGTCTTTGGGTGTCCATATGGTTCGTGGACACCAAAAAGGAAGACAATGGCCTTTCCGGTTGCGTTTACCAGGACTTGTCGGGGCTTGCGACAAAGTCTAAGCCGACAAAATGAGTAGCTAGATTAAAACAGATGAGCTGCCTGCTCCTTGCATCGTTAAACATAGCTTCGTTGCTCTGGTGCTTCAGCGATTAGGAGTGGGGGAGGCCGGTGTAGCGGCAGCAGCAGATGCCGCGGCCTGACCCACGACGATGAATTCGAACGACTTTCCGTTGACCTTGAACTTCACTTTATTTTTGTCGAGGGTGAACTGGATCGCTGTGTTTATCGGAATGAGTGTCTGATCGGAGGGCTTTGGCTGACGAATGGTGTAGTCGGTTGTGCCAGAGCGGAGGACATACTGCTGGCATAGGACATCGATATCTTTTTTCTTTGATTTCTTTGCGCCACAAGCGACAGAAGCCTGAGAAAGAATGGTGCCGGGCTGCGGTTGGGGTCCGGCGGAGGTAACCGCTGCACTGAGAAACACAGCGGCGAAGAGAGTTAGAGACTTTT
>Ga0210410_10001005_pt1 | contig 27380 bp, 18 predicted proteins | sample IncBWC4MmetaG_FD_161058 | JGI IMG/M metagenome (GOLD analysis project Ga0210410, IMG submission 161058) | Forest soil microbial communities from Barre Woods Harvard Forest LTER site, Petersham, Massachusetts, United States - Inc-BW-C-4-M | ecosystem: Environmental > Terrestrial > Soil >... | reverse complement strand
CCCAGCGGCCACGGGGACCAATCCCTGCCGCAAGACCAAGGCGAGAACGTCGGCGGAACGGGCGCCGAGAGCGATACGAATTCCGAATTCGCGCCGCCGCTGATCGACCAAATAGGCCAGCACGCCGTAGATGCCGATGGCCGCGAGGAGTCCTGCGAGCGCGGCGAATACAGTCATCAACTGAATCGAGAATCGTTGCCGGGCGAGCGAATCAGCCAGGATCTGATCCATGGTAAGCAGGTCCACCGGCAGATTGGAATCGAGTGCCGCGACTTCGTGACGGACCGCGGAGACGAGCGCGAGCGGATCACGCGCGGTCTTCGTCACGATTGCCAACGAGCCGAATGGGACCTGCGGGCCGAAATAGTAGATGCGCGGCTCGGGGGGAGCAGACAAGCTGCGCGATTTCGTGGCGGCAACTACGCCGACGACAGTGAATGCGCTTCCGGCTAGCGGGACAGTGATTTGCATGCCGATGGGGTCGGCGTTCGGGAACAATTTCTCAGCGGTGATCTCATCGACGATGGCAGCGCCGGGCGAGCCCTGCTCGTCGGAAGCGGCGATGTCACGGCCGCGCAAGAGCGGGATTCCGAGAGTCTCGAAGAAACCGGGCGAAGCGCGCGTTTGCCAGATGATCTGCTGTGGTTCATTTGGATTTCGCGGATGGCCTGCGATCTCGACTCCGCCGCTTCCCGGGCCGCCGTTGTAAGGAAGGAAATCGATCGTTGCGGCGGAGCGCACACCCGGAATCGCGCGTACGCGTTCGAGCACCGAGCGCGAGAAGGCGGCTCTTTGCGAGGGTTCCCGGTATTGTGCGACCGGCAAGGATACAAACGCGGTAAGCACCTTTTGGGATTGGAATCCGGGACTGGTGTGTTCCAAGCGAACAAAGCTTCTCACTAAGAGACCGGCGCCAATCAAAAGCACCAGAGAGGCGCAGACTTCGAAGGCGACCATCGACTCGCGCAACAGCCTGCGTCCTACGGTCGATCCGCGCGATCCTTCTTTGAGCGCTTCCGTAAGATCGATTCGCGAAGTTTCGAGAGCGGGCGCGATGCCGAAGAGCATGCTCGCGGCGATCGAGACGAAAAGGGAAAAGCCCATGACCCAGGCGTTGATGGAAGGGCGGGCTCCGTGAATCAAATCCGCGGGGCCGAACTGCGCGTAAAGACGAAGTCCGTAAAGCGCGAGCAGCGTTCCCGCACCGCCGGCGATGGAGGCAAGCAGCAGACTTTCGGTCAACAGCTGCCGGATTAGTCGGAGGCGAGGCGCGCCAAGCGCCGAGCGGATGCCGATCTCCCTGCGACGCTTCATCGCACGGGCAAGCAGAAGGTTGGAAACGTTGGCGCAGGCGATCAGCATCAACGCGCCCACCGCCACGATCAGTACCAGCAACGGCGTCTTCAAATCGCCCGCCTGCTTTTCCGCGAGCGGCTCCAAGTCGAGAGAAAATCCGCGATCCATCGAAGCCTGATTGGGATACTGTTCGACAATGAAAGCAGCGATGCGGCGAAATTCATCGCGCGCCTCTTGGATACTCCCGCCGGGCTTGAGCCGCCCGATCACGTCGATATTGTGCGGACTACGCGTGCCTGGCGCAGTTTCGGAGGGAACGAAGGCGAGCGGCATCCAGAGGCCGGCGGCAACGCGATAATTCAAAATCGGCCGGATTACGCCGGCCACGCGATAGCTTTCGAGATTGATTTGAATGTTCTTCCCGACAATGGATGGATCGCGGCCGTAGCGGCGCGTCCACAATCCTTCCGAGAGGATGGCGACGTGATCTCGGCCGGGCTGATCGTCGTCGGAGGTGAAGAGGCCGCCGACAACCGGGACGACGCCGAGCATCGGAAACGCGCTGGCGGTGACCCGCAGTGCCGGGACGTCCTCGGGCTGCCCGTCGCCCGTCAAGGTCGCAACCGCGCCGGTTACCGCTGCGACCTGTCTGAAACAGGTGGCTTGGCGCCGGAATTCCGCGTAATCCGGGGCCGTGGGCGCGATGCCGTGCAACGCGTAGCGAGGCAGGGTCTCCTGTACGATGACGAGCCGGTCGGGATCTGGATAGGGCAGCGGATGCAGCAGCACCGCGTCGATCGCAGAAAAAATTGCGGTGTTCGCACCGATCGCCAGTGCGAGCGTTAGGATCGCGACAAGGCTGAAGCCGGGGCTTTTCAGAAGCTGACGGAACGCGAACTGAAGATCGTGCAACATGGTTTACCGACGTGGGACATGAGAAAGCTTATGACCTTCGTGCTCCATTCGAGAACGTTCTCTATTCTAATCGAAATCTTCTCTAGCGCCTTCCCATCTGATAAACGCTTACCGTAGAAGTGGAATCCCGGCGCGAAAGCCGACCGGGGACTTGTCCGGTTATAATCGAACTAATCGGGAGCTAGGCAAATTGGCACGTGTTTCTGGCCAGATGGTAAACTGAAGCAGCGTCTCACTCCGCCTTGAGCACAAAACGTGAAGCTTTTGAGATGCTCGTCGACCGTGATCCTGGCTGCACTCGGCTGCCTTCCCACTGTAATATGTGGCGCTAAGAACAAAACCCCGCGAAGTGACCCATCCTTAGCAGCCCCGCGCCAAACTGAGGATGGCGAGCGCCTACTCTATGAAGCTTGGATTCGCGGTTATCGTGTCGGGCTCAGAGGAGCCCTCGGCATCCAGCAGCGTGAGATCAAGCTTGTAGTCACAGTTGTATAGGGTGATGACGTCGAAACCGACGCCAAAACTGCCGCAATCTTCGGCCCTTCTTACAGCACCGCGTTTCATGGGTGCGCGGTCGCAATCGACGGCACAGTTTCCTCCTTCCGCCGCGGGAACTTCGGTGTGCAAGGTGGCGGCCTCGATCAGCTAACAGAAGACGAACTGGAACGCTTGATCCATTTAATTGGGCAGCTTCCGGACGACAACTCGAAACTACCCCCTGTAGGTCATCGAATCGTTCTGCAAATTGCAGCTGGGAGCGAGATTTTGGCGCGAGTGTACGATCTCGCAAACGCTCCTGAGACGGTTCTTGAAATCCTTCGCGTCAGCCATTCTGGAATTCGACCAATCACGCTGGACTTTCCCCCTCAGAAAAAGTGGCCCCTCGCCGAGTCGAGTAAAACAGGGATTCCAGCCGATGCCCTTCGCTTCCGCGGACCGGATATCGAGGAGACGACTATCCTGGCAATCAGTCCGGACCGTTACCTGACGGTGCGGCAAGTTCTTCATGACACTCCGGCGGTGACCATCACGGATAGCAATCCATCCAACGTGATTTGCATCCTGAGAGTGCCCCAGCCCGGAAATCGCTTCGTTGGAATCACAGATGCAGACTTCTCTCCTGATGGACGTTATCTAATGCTGTTGACCACTCTCCCCGCAATCAGGATTTACAACACAACAGACTGGAAGCAGGTCGGCTCTTTGCCGGATGTGTCGCCCGAAGCGTCGCTTTACTATCCATCTCCGGATTGGAAGCACGGTATCGCCGTGTACGCAAATGGGAACGTCGCGCTGTGGGACGCGCCATCTCGTCGGCAGATTGCAAAAATTGATATCGATGGGGAATTGTCTGCGGCCTCCTTTTCTCTCGACGATTCGATGGTCGCAACAACATCTGGTCACGAAAACAAAGATCACTCCTCAACATTCCACTTGCGCATCTGGAGTGTTTTGACCGGCGAAATGATCGAGGAACTGCTTCCGGTCGAATACACCGCACACGACGACATTGGCGCACCAATATGGTGGCAGGACGGGAGATACCTACTAGCGAAGGTCCGAGATAATCCTTTCCGCACATATTATGAGATCGGAATTTGGGGCATCGCGTCAGGTCGATTTCGGGGAGGATTCTCTGGCTGCAGCTACTCTCCGGACCCACTTTCCATTTGCGCAAGAATTTTCACAGTAAGAACCGTGTCGCACAGGCCCGCTAACTGATATTGGCAGGGCGGCATACCCTTCTCGCGACGGTGGTTTGGTGTCGCAGGGGTCGTCCTCCACAGACAAGCAAGACCAGTCTATAAAAAAACGTGAAGCGCGTCGCGCAAGAACATTTGCTGGGCGCTTATTCCCCTATAACCTTCCATTTGCGAGTAAGGATTGGGAGCGCTGCTCGACATTGGTGCCTCGTTGCCACAGCAGGATTTCGCAATTGAGACGCCTTGCTTAGGATTGCCCTAGCAGTCGGTACACTCCTCGCGACGGACAGCCGGCTGGCTACGAGTTCCAGATAATCGGTAATCCGAAGGATGATCTGCTAGTGCTGCTTGGGCGATCGATCGAAAAAATTCGTCGCGCCTTATCCATCAGGCATCTCATCGACAGTAAGCATGGATGGCAAATCGCGGACAATCGAGTCGTGCGAGGCATGATTGAGTGGGACATGCCCACGATGGGTCGCATATCCCACTTCTCATTGTCGATGGTCGAGAGATCACCTGGGACGAATTTGGGCCAGGAGGGAATCGTCAGCTCGTGAAGCTCATACTGCGGAGCGGTCATGCGGAGGAGAAGAGCTTGGCCATCCACCGTGATTTGGCCCGGGCGGACGTCGCCAAAGAATCTCCGGAGACAAGACGGGTGTTTCCGACTCGCTGAACATCCTTGTTGTGTCCCATTGCAGCGTCCCTTGCGTTGACCCATATAGCTGCCACATGCCGAGCTCAGAAGTAAGGATTTCCATCATCTCTGGTTTTTCGTTGAACTCCCTTACGAGAAACTGGGGTTTTCTTGATCCCCCTCCGCGGAGCCGCTTTGCGTCGGCTGACTCCCAGAGCCTTCTCTAACAACTCCTCCAGCAGTTTCTTTTCCGCTGGCGTCACCATCTTAGTGAACTTCTCCGGTCGTTCCGCCACCAATTGTTGCAGCCTGGAGATCCACCGCAGAGATTCTGCCGCGGGGTATTCGCCAACCTCGCTTACCAGCTTGAGCGCCCCTTCCAGATCAGGGACCGAGCGATAGCAGGTCAAGGCTTCTTTGAGATTTCCTGCAGCCATATGACACTGCGCCGCGCCACGAAAATCGCCCATACCCTCCAGACAAATTGCTTCCAGCTTTGATGGGCGCTCCGCCAGCGTGCCCAGCGCCGCCAGAGCGGGTGCAAACTTCCTCTCTTTGATGAGCATCTGAATCGCGCTCTGCTGTATTCGCTGCACCCGGCCAATTCGATCCGGAAGATCTAGAACTTCATACAAAGGGGGCAATAGATCGAACAGCATCTCTGCGTTATGGCTGCCCAAGAGGCCCGACTCCAGTTCTTCCACCCAGGCGTTGGTTTTTGGGGCGATCTCCATCAAAAGCCAAGGTTCGATCTCGTTCTTGCTCTCGGGAAGAACCTGGGCTAGCTGCACCAGCGTCTGGATCCGACTCTCATAGCCCGCACGATGAACACGCCCGACGGCACTGATGATCGCGGCCAGCCCGTAGCAACGCGCACTATATGCAGCCCGGCATGCTTCGTAGAACGGATCCGGTCTGCCCAATTCAGGCGCGAGCCGTGTATTGCGAATACCCAGAGTAAAGCATATTTCTGCCAGCGTGAGATAAACGGCATCGCGCGTCGCCTCGTCCGTCACCGCGACCGGGGAACTAACCGGTCCAAGCAGGGTAACGGCCTGTTGTGCGCGTGACCAGGCGATTTCAGGCTTCACCTGTAGATATTGCCGGGCATCAGCTTGGCATCGTTGTATGCGCTCTTCCAGATCCAATTCATTTTCCTCGAGGCTCTTAAGCAGCGCCGCGGGGACACAGGATGACACGCCGCTTTCCACGGGCCCGCCATTGAGAAACGCGATACTCTGGCGGACAATTTGGTCGGTCGGATCGACGTCAAGCCAGATTAGCCTTTCCGCGGGACGGCTGACGGCCACGCGTAACTGGTCGATTGCAAGGCGCTTCTGCAGATCTTCGATGTCGGAGTCGGCTCGCTGGCGCCAACCCTGACGCTGAACACGCTCGATATGACGACCGGCATCGAGCACGCACACGGAGTGGAAGTCCAGTCCCTTCACCTCGGAAACCGTAAGTACAGCTTGGCGCGCCGCTTCTGGGACGTAGGTGGGAACCGTGTCTTCCAGAGTGATGAGGGCCATTCCCTCGCGTGTGGAAAGCGAGGTCAGCAACTCGTCCAGATCGGGGCCGGCTGTGGCCGTGCAGTAGAGGATCTGGTCGGTGGCGTCATCTTCTATCTCCGCGTAGCCGGCGCCGCTGGGCCGCTCCTGCTTCTCCACGTGAGAGTAAAGGTCCCAAACACGATTTACCAGCGCCGCGATGCGGCGCGGACTACGTAGGTTTGCGGAGAGCTTGTAGTCGGCCGGAGTACCGACTTGCGCATGCAGTAGATCGCTCAGCCAACCCCATTCGAAGTCAGTGGGACGCACGGTTTGTGCCTCATCGCCTGCCAGCAGCAAGGGTGTGGGGGCGCGACGTTTCCCTCGAGCCCGGGAGGCAATTTCCACTATCAGCCAAGCCTCGATGGGCGTCAGGTCCTGGCATTCATCAACCGCGATGCAGTCGTAATCGAACAGCTCGGGATTAGCGCTTGGCGGGCTTCCGGTGGTGTCATGGCGCAGTTTTTCGACGGCCTGCCAGGCGAGCGCCAGTTCCGGAAAATAGCGTACGGCAAGAGGGACGGAATTCGACTGTTCCAGGCGGCGTGCGGTCTCCAGTGCGGCTGTCACCGCCGCTTGACCAAGTGATCGCGTGCGCCGTTCCCGATACGCTTGGTCCGTGACGCGCGCATACTTACAAGCAGTGAAACGACCGATGGCGACGGGGAGCGCATCCCCGGCCAGATGCGCGTGCAATTCGTCGTACAGAGCTGTCTGGCAATGGGTCCAAGCGCCGAGGATCCTCGTAAATGGTGCCAAGTCGTGCACGAACCGCTGTCGTGCTTCGAATTCGGCCACCACTTGGGCGTCGGACCCAAATATCTGGCGGACCAGATTGGGCAACGTAACCACGACGAAGCGCTTGTGTGAGGAACAGAAGCGGTCGAAGTACTCGCGGGCTAGCGCAGCCAGATCCGGCGAATACGTTACGTAGAGACCGTGCTCCATGGTAGCCGAATCGGTTGCGTGCCAAAGAGCGCTGGTCTTGCCCGAACCGGGATGACCCTTGAGAAGTCGCACCGGTTGGCGGGCCGAAGCAAACCGCTCCTGTGGCTGGGTCCAGGGCAGAGGCGCGTATTCCTCGCGCCGCAGATCTCGGACGGTCACCGGCATGTAGTGGGTATTGAACGACTGCGGCGTCAACAAAGAATGATCATCATGATGGCGGATGTCGCGCAGAAAGAGCGCTCCGTCGGGGGCGTCGGAAAACTCGCCGGACTCCTTCAGCGGAAGTGCAATTTTGGGAGCCCACCAGGCGTAGAAATGACTGCCGTGGCTGCCGCAGAGCCGTGATCGGCGCCAACCGCGGTTGACACCCGAAGTCGCCTTGTAGTGCAGGCGGCGGGCATCGACCGACAGACGTTGCATTAGAAAGGCGGCCCGCCTCCCAAGTGCATCCCTGCCATGCTCAGCCAGCTTTTCCAGAAACTCCTGGTGACAGAAGAGTGGGTTTGGCGGCCGCGAGGTTTCGAATTCCTCGAGGAAGCCGAGCTGTTGGTTAGTACGCATGGAGGCTCTCAGAATAGCCACCCAGCTGTACAGGTGCAACCATCAATCACCGAAGCTGGCAGGACGTTAAACGCCAAGGACATAAATGCGCCGGCGTGCCGGTCGCACGTCGACGATAGCTAGTTTGTCGAATCCGTAGGAAGGATCGATTTAGGCGCATTGCAGTAACTCCGCAGCGGTTGTCATCGATCATCTGAATCCGTTACTCCGTGGGACGCCGAACTTCATTTTTGAATTTTTGCGGCACAACGCTAGAATGTGCTTTCATGCTCACTCTGAACCATTCACCGCTTAGGACTGCTTGGTTGGTACCCATACCAGCAAATCCTTCAGGAATGGAACCTCAAGCAAAGAAAGTTACCCATCGCCGGTATTAAAGCCATGTGAGACTCCCTAAGGCGCGAACAAGTCGCTATGCCGAACATCTTGCTCGAGGATTTATTCGACGGCAAAACTGGCTGCGCGCCAGGCTGTGCTTCTTCCCGCTGAGTCCGTGACCTGCACCTCCAAGCGGTAGGTGCCGTTCGGAAGCCGGTCGATGGGAACCTTCCGTGCGATACGAAACGCGGAACTCCCCGTGCGTTCGTAGGGCGCGGCGTCGGCAAAGAAGCCACGCAAGCAAATTTCGCACTGCAGTACGTTCCTCTGGTAAGCAAAGACATCTGGTTCACCCCCGCCGGAGAGAGGCACTTTGAAAAGGGCGAGACGCTGTTTGCCTATTTTGAGGTGTACGAGCCGCTGCTCTCTCAAAACTCGGCTACCGTGGAGCTGCACTTGAGAATTCTCGAAGGGAAGCAACTGGCGCTGAGCTCGGTGGTATTGTGCAACGCCTCGGCTCGGCCAAACTTCTCTTCACCGCTAAGCACAACCTCGAGATTGTAGTCACCCGGAGGAATGTCCATCTGTGTTTCGTAGCGAGTTGGGAACCAGGCCACGTCGGAGCTGCTCAGAAGCGCCTTGATGGCAGCGTAATCCGGGGCAATTCCCGAAGCCGGCCCCGACAGCAGGATTTTAAGGAGCTGCAACGCCTGCGGATCGTTCCGCATTGCGCCAGGATTTGCCCTGCCATGTTTCCGTTCCCTGATCGCAACTCTAAAATTTTTCTCCGTCCTGTACGAAAGTCGGCCAGTAGGAGCGATACAGAAGGTCGCTGAAGCGTGCCGCAACGGTTCCGTCCTGCTTGCGAACCACACCCATGATGCCGATCCTTGCGTAAATCGCCCACTGCGAGAGGTCCCACGAGCGATGGAGATCGTTCCAAGGAAACTGCGGGCAAATGTCCACTCGGGCTGTGTCTGTGCCAGTGTAGAAAGTGGCTGTCTGCAGCGACATCGGAATCCTTCCGCGCTTTTCCGAAACCAGAATTCGTTCCAGCTCCTTTCCGCGAGTGGTACCGATCAAAGGGTGAGAGGGAGACGGCCCGGTGCAGTATTGGTCCCGCGCGAATACAAGCGCATTCGGGCGATCTACCTCGACCTTGATCCGTTGGCACCCCGCCTTCGCGTCGCGCGGGACATACGCCAAGATATAGAAATCACGGTTGCCGCCTGGGGGCACCAATCTTTGACGGCTAAGGTCGCTGGACCTTCATATCCCGCGCGCCGTGTCCGAAGACTGCATGTACCACCCCAAATTATCCCGGACCGCGGTCCACCATGCAGCGGGCTCTACGCTTGCAATCTTCTGCTCAACACCGCCTGAAATAACCGGAAGTCCTTGGCCGTCAGGCCACGAATTTGCGCCGCGTCGCAATTCCCCGGCAAGTAGGGTTCTGTGGGAAGCAGCCTGTAAAAAGCCTCCACCGCGGAACGAACACACGGTAGCACCTCTTTGGGAGCTTGAGCCATCCACTTCCGACTCCGTGGGAAAGGACGGCTTTTGCTTTTATCCGTCAAAGCGAAGGTGCGTCGGAATCCCGTCAGTTCTTCTCTTTCTCTTCCGTCGGAGTGGAAACGCGCTTGGTCAATCGCGCAAACCCTTCCAGCGCCGACTGCACCGGTCCGACGTACGGTCCGCTCGGCTCCAACTGCAGGTATTTCTGGTACGCTTCGATGGTCCCTGCGGGGATAACGTAAACGACTTTGCCGTCTTTCGATTTCATCGTGACGGTGCTGCTCAGGGCATCGCCCAGAAGCTTCCAGGCCAACGCATCTTGGGGATTGAGTTCTGTAGCCTTCTGGAGCGGTGCAATGGCCTCAGCCAATTTCCCATCATTCATGAGCACGATGCTGATGTTTTTGTAGCAGCCCGCCGGCACCTTTTGAGCCGTGGTGTACACTGTTGGAATCTCGTCGCATGTCGCGGTCGCTTCCTGCATCCTGCCCACCTGCGCCAGGTCTGTCCCGAGTTCCATATATGTACCTGCCGCCGGCTTCAGGATTGCGGCCTGCTGCAGGATGGTTATCGCCTCCTGATATTCTCCCGCGCCACCGTATGCCATGCCGAGATTGCTCAAAATGACCGGCAGATCTTTGTCTTGCACGAGCATCTCCACTGCCTTCTGCTGGCTAACTAACCCATTGCGTATTACGCCGATTAAACCGATCACGCGAACACCGTTTTCATCCCTCACCGTAGTGTCTTCCAACGCCTGCTGATATTCCGTAATTGCGGCCTGATAATCTGCCTTCATCCTGGCAAGCAGCGTGGATTTCTGGTCGTGCGTCACAGTTTGGAGTTGTTGTCGGATCGCTTGAGCATCCTGCATCGCCTGATTGCCGTTCGCGAAATGTGACTTCATCAACTTGGATCTGTCCTTCGCCTCTTCCTGTTTCTCCTTCTCTGTTTCAGTGTTAGCCGCTTGCTTTGCGGTAATCTGCGCGGTTTGCGCCGTGGCACTGGGCGCCAGAAGTGGAAGCAGAGCGAACAGCAGCGACAGACGGCCAGCTTTCTCAAGCAGTCGGTTCATGAAAAATCGCTCCCGTATTCGATAGGAGCGGACATTGTCGCGCAACCGGCAGCTGGCGAGCAATAGGATCCATAGTCATCTGACAACGACGGCGACGCCACTGTACGGAGGTCTCTAAGAAAATTGGTTTCTCTAAGGCAGGGAAGGCTTGGGAATCGCGTTTGCCGACTAACGACCGCGACGGCCGCCTGGATATTTGCGTCACCAAATCCATAGATTTCAATAAGGCATGGAATCTGGTTCGGGACCAACGGTTCGCCTCAATACAGTGAACCGTCTGTTGATTCCGAAGGGGCAATAAGGGGGCACTAAGAATTCCTCATCTTTCCTTTCAATACCTTTGAAGGCCAGGCTACGCCGCAAAACTCCTTTGTTTCCATGTCGTTGGTGGATTCGATCCCCACCGCCCCTACCATCCATCTTCCTGATGGATGGACACTTAACAAAAACGCGCGGGGGCAAAAAGGGGCAGATTGGGCGAATGACCCGGTTCTGTGTTTCTTTTTCAGCGGCACGGGTGACAACCAGACGCGCCAATTGCAGTGTCAAGACGCATATCTCCTCATCCTTACCATGCCCACGCATACGCTTCGACTCGAGGGTCAGCTCCTGCGTTCAGCACGCCGGTCTTCGCATCGATGAGGATGGCCGCGCTGGACGCAAGGGACCAAGGTGGTGCGATACGCAACTTGTGACCGCGTGCGATGAGTTCCTTTCGCGTTGCTTCGGGGATGCGATCTTCTACGGCCATGTCGCCCGGAAGCATGGTGTGCGGAAACGGCGAAGACGGAAAGCTGCGAGTGGACCACCGTGGAGCTTCGATGGCTTGCTGCACGTTCATGTCGAAATCGATCACGTTGACCAAAGTCTGCAGGGTGATCATCACCTGGTCGTCGCCGCCAGGACTTCCAGTGATCATGAACGGCTGGCCGTCCTTCAAGACGAGCGTGCTCTGTAACGTGCTCCGGGGCCGCTTTCCGGGCTCGAGCGCGTTCACTTCACCGCGAACCAACGAATAATAATCGCCACGGCAGTTGAAGATAATTCCCGTGTTTCCCATCACGACTCCCGTCCCGAAGAGGCTGTGAAGGCTGGGCTCGAAGCTGACCATGTTGCGGTCCTTGTCGACGATGGCGATGTAACTCGTGTCGCCGTTGAAGTCCGCGTCACCGTCGAGAACGACATGCCAGGGACGCTCCGCAGCGCCAGCGACAAATTTCTCAGGTGAACCGGGGCGCAATTCCAACGAAGCTTTTGCCGGATCGATCAGCTTTCTGCGTTCCCGTGCGTAGTCTTTCGACAGCAATCCGTCGTAAGGAATCTTGATGAAGTCCATGTCGCCGAGAAATTTCTCCCGATCGGCCATGGCCAGTTTCATAACCTCGACATTGGTGGAGATGAAGTCGGCGCTATTATGGCCGAGCGCTTTCAGATCGTATCCCTCAAGCAGGTTTAAAGCGATCAGCTCGGCCGGTCCCTGGCTGGCGGAGGGATTCTTATAAACCTGATAGCCCCGGTAATCGGTAGAGACCGGAGTTTCCACTTTTGCGGTGTACTCCGCAAAGTCCTCGTAGCGGAACAGGCCGCCGTTGGCTTCTGAGAAGGCCGCCATCTCGCGCGCAATATCGCCTTTATAGAAGCGATCGCGGGCCGCTTTCAGTGCCTCGTGCCGCCCTTTTGCCTTATTCGCTCTTTCTGCTTCGACCAGCTTTTTCAGAGTGCGAGCGAGATCAGGATTCCTGAAGATCTCACCGGCCTTCGGCACCTCACCATTTGGCTTATAGATTTTGATGGTCGAAGGGTACTTGAGTATCTTTTGGGTGCTGGCAATCATGAGAGCCCGCCCTTCGCTCAGCGGAAATCCGTTTTCCGCAAGGTCGATAGCCGGCTGGAGCACTTGCTCGAAGCTCATTGTTCCCCAGCGGTCCAGCAGGATGTACCAAGCGTCCACCACGCCCGGAATTCCACCCGAAAGCAGCCCGTCGCTGACCGGAATCTTGCCGCCGCTGTTCTTCTCGTACCACTCGATGGTCGCCAGCTTCGGAGCGCGCGGTTCCGCGTTGATGGAAAGCACTTTTTTCTCGCGCGCATCGTAAACGAGCACAACGGCGTCACTGCCGACACCATTGAGGGCAAAGTCGGTCACTGCGAGTGCCGCCTGGCCGCCAACGATCGAATCGAACGCGTTGCCGCCCTTCTGCAAGATGCGGGTGGCCACTTCTGTCGCTTCCGCCTTCATCGATGACACTGCTGCCTGTTGGCCTCGAATGACCGGGCGCATCGTGCGGGGTAAAGAGGCGTCTGGACCTTGGGCGACTGCATTAGCGGTAAAGCCCAAACAGATGGACAACGTGATGCTTGTAACAAGCGTTTTCATTGAAACTGTCATGAGTGCCTCCCAGGCTCCTAGCGAATCCCGACCTGTCCACGCACGCTATCAATCAATTTCTTGCTATCGTAGCCGACCCCGGCCTTGAACACCGTCTCAACATTCTCGATATCCTCAATGTTCTTTGCGGGATCGCCTTTGATTACAACAAGGTCTGCCTGTTTGCCAGGGGTGAGGGTGCCAATCCGATCTTGCTGTCCAAGATACGACGCACCATTTTCCGTGGCGACATGAATGGCTTCCACTGGGGTCAGCCCCGCTTCCACCAGCAACTCTATTTCACGTTGATCGCCGAATCCCGGAAGCACTCCGCCATTTCCGGTGGGATCCGGCCCCGCCAGCAGCAAGCCTCCGGCTTTGACGAATGCCACCTCGAAATCCATTTCTTTGCGCAGCAGCGCCGTCATAGGCGAGTCCAATGGCACGTTCGCCCGCGCGGTCAGGTAGCTTTGCGCGGATTCCGCAGACATCGCATTCAAAGTGCGCGACTGCAATTTCGGTCTTCCCGGGACGCTTGCCTCAAACACGGGCAGCGTTGAAGTCACCGCCACGTGGTGTGACACGAGATCGTGGATCATCTTTTGCACTGGCGCTCCATTGACCTCCTGTTTTGCCCAGCTCTCTCCGCCTCCCGCTGGGCACACATCCGGCTTCTTGTCCGCAACGAATTCTGTGTCCGTAAACACGGGGCCATGCTCCAAATCATCGATCCCCAGAGCTACCGCTTCCGGCCAAGTCACCGAACATAGATGCCCTGTCACCTTCAGCTTGTGGGCATGCGTCTGCTGGATCGCTATGCCCAACTCCTCTCGCGTGATGTTCATGTACGCTTTGTAAGACGTCATCCCTTCTATCGCCCAGTAGTCCACCATGCGTTTTGCATCGTCCGGTCCAGTCAGTTCATGCATCTGAGCAAATCGCGTCGGCGCGCCTTCCAGGTACGGTGCCGTAGCATCGATGCTTGGTCCCGGCATCAAGTTCGCATCTATGCGGCTTTTTACCTTCAGGTCGGTGTAAGGTTCCAAGCTCCCGGTCGTGCGCATTGTGGTTACACCAGCTGCAAGGTACAGGCGCGGCGCTGTGTAAGGGATTTCCGCAACGAACAACCCCGGCTCGCCGACTTTTCCGTCTACAACCTGCACGGCAATCGAATCCGTATAGTAGAGATGATCGTGCATTCCAACGAGCCCGGGAATGACGGTATAGCCGATGCGATCTAGAAGTTGTGCACCCTGAGGGATTTGGGCTGACGCAGCCGGACTGATGGACTGAACCTTGCCGTTCACGATCACGATCGCTTGATCTTCCTTCGCTGCTGCACCTGTTCCGTCGATGACTCGGACGTGATTTAGGACGAAGACCGGTGCATCTACACTAACGAAACCCGCGACGTCACTAACCTTCTTGGTTTGGGCAATTGTGACCGCAGCATTGAATAGCAAGCCAAACAAAAGTAGCAGACGCATCCGTTCACCTCGCCCGTCTTTTTAACTTCAGCGGGAGTCTACAATCCTACGCTGGCGGTTCTCTGACTGCGAACTCTTAAACTCAGGATCAAGCCTCCCGCTGCGGCATAAACGAGCGCTATGAACCCGAAGGTCGTCGCAAGTGAGTGCGTCCGATCGTTGAGAGAACCAATCGCATAGTTTCCGCGGTCACGTGCGTGCTATTCACGAACGCCGTCGGCGGCGCCACGCCATTCCACTGGACGGACGACGACGGAATAGAATTTGTTCCGTTCACCGTCAACGTGAATGCCGGACCTCCGGAGGTCGCGTTTGTGGGTGAAATGTTTGAAACAGTTGGGAATGGATTCGCGGCTGCAATAATGTCAAATGCCGTGGACGGGGAAGTGCCTCCCCCTGGCGCCGCATTCGTCACGGTCACTTGAGCTGTTCCCGCCGCCATGATGTCAGTCGCGGAGATCCCCGCAGTGATCTGCGTGGCGCTGACGAACGTGGTCGTTCGGGGGCTGCCGTCCCATTTTACGACCGAGCTGCTGAGGAAATTTGTTCCGTTCACTGTCAGGGTAAATGCCGTGCCGCCCGCCACTGCATTGTTGGGAACCAGGCCGCTGATCGTCGGCGCGGGATTGTTGACTGCAGAAACGTTGAAGGAAACCGCCGCGCTGGTCCCTCCGCCGGGAAGCGGATTGATCGCCGTCACTTGCACCGTGCCCGCTGCAGCGATGTCAGAGGAGGTGATCGCCGCGGTGATCTGCGTGCCGCTCACCAGGGTTGTGGTCCGAGCGCTGCCGTTCCAGTTCACCGTCGTATTCGCACTAAAGTTCGTTCCAGTGGCCTTCAGCGTGAGCGCCGTTCCGCCAGCCGTGGCACTCGTCGGAGAAATCGAACTCAGTGTTGGCACGGGATTCGGCTGGACCGCGCTTCCCCCCTCACAACCGCTGCTCCACGCCGCCAAAAATAAAACGCAGGACGTGACGAATACACTTCCGCACAATCCAGGCAACGACCTCATTTTCCTTCTCCTTCTTTTTTCAGGCATTCATGTCTGCGGACGTTTGATTGTCGGGTGGAACGGAGCGGCTCGCGGTTTCCCGCAAGCCGCTTCTCCACGGCTCACTACAGCGAGCGGAGGAAGTCCAGGATGGCCTGTTTCTCCGATTCCGAGAGCGCGTTGAAGCGCTGGATCACGGTGTTGGCTTCCGAAGAACCGTAGCAGGGCGAGTGACCGGAGTCGTCGCAGTCGCCTGCGGGTGAGTGATGCGCGTGGATGGCATTCAAGAGGTCGTCGGTGCGGCCGTCATGAAGAAAGAATCGCCGCTGGCCGAGGCCCCAGAGGGGAGTTGTGCGGAACATGTCGCCCGTCGCAACACCCTGAGTGATGTCGTCTGCGAGGCCCTTACCCATGTGGTGGATCAGCAAATCCGAATAGGGATGGGCCGTCACATTCTGCAGCGCCTCCGTTTCGCTTTTCGCCGGAGTTACCATCGTGGCGGTGTGGCACCCAACGCAGCCGATGCCTGGGTTGCTCGGCTCGGTGCCGAACAGTTGCTGGCCATGCTGGGCGCTGGCGGAGAACGGCGCGGGCTGCGGTGCGTCGAGGAATCGCATGAAGATGGCGAACATCTGCCAGTCTGGAAGCTCGTGCAGAGGATTGTGGAACGCCTGATTGCGGTCGTCCGAGGGATCGTTGCGGAAGATATCGTTGGGCTCGCTCTTGTCCGCGGTGCAAGCCGGGCTCTCGTCGGTGGCCTGCGGGAATAGATCGTTGGTGACGCCCATTTCCACGTTGTAGGCTTCCCCGGCAAAGATCATGATGGATTTGTTCTGCGCCTTCCAACCGAAGCGCGTGATGGTGCCGTCGTTGCCGCTGCGATTGGGAATGCCGTGGATGCCGAGTTCCTCGCGAATTTCTGCCGTGGCCCGATGGCGTTCCAGGATTTCGCGATCCTGGATGCCGTCAAGAATGCCGAGACCGAACAGTTGCAGCGGAATGCGGAAGCGCGCGTTGCCGTTCTTGAATTCCTTTTCAAAGTCGATGGGGGGTAAGGCTTCGGCGTTGCAAGTGTTCGGCTGACCGGCGGGGAAAACGTCGGAGCGGCCCACGACCGTGAAGAGCTGATGGACGCCGCCGTCCGGAGTTCCGTTTGGTTTTTTTGCGAAACGGACTTCACGGATCGGTCCGTACTGCTGGATGAACGAGGGGACAGAATTCGCGGCGCCTTTGCGTTGCGGGATCAGGCGGAACATCGGATTTTCCGGAGGGCGTTGCTGATTCGGAGGATCCTGAGGGTTGGGCACCAAGAAACCACCCGAGCCACCAAGAGACGGCTGGTTGTGGCAAACGGTGCATTGGTCGCCATTGAAGCGGACGCCGAGGCCCGACGAGTTTGTCTGTGTTACGAGATTGGCCTTCGACTCCTCGATAAATGAACCTAGCGTCAAATCGCTGCAGTCATCACATACGCCTTCGAGTTGAATGGCTCTTTGCAGGCCTTCCTGGAACATGGACAATTCGATGGGCGTGAGTCCCTTGAGCGGGGTGCCCGCTCCTGGCGGCCCCTGGCGGACGCCACGATCTTTTTGGGCAAGACTCGCCGTGCACAGCGTAAGAAAAATCGCCGCCACGCCACATCCGCGTGCCAAAATTTTCCTGCTTGATTTCATAGCCTTCTCTCCCGGGCGCACCCTATCGCGCTCTCCATCCCTGCAAGACATTGACACTAAATAGTTTAGCTGTGCCACATCGAATTCTCGGTCTGCCCCTCTACTACTATCTGCGGAATTCCACCCTCAAAAGGTCCACGTTGGTCTGCGGGGTCTAAAGATCTTCTAAACTGGCTTGCTGTACTATTTCGCTCTCTGCCCGCCTTCCCGCCTCCCCACAAAATTGACTACTTCCAACCGCAGGGCTATCTTTGAACTATTCCGCAGTTCTTGACGGAGCCCTGTGTCTCGATTACCTTCCCAACCCTTCAGCGAGCTGCTTGTGAAATGGCGGGCTGGCGATCAGGAGGCCCTTCAGGCCTTGGTCCCGATGGTTTACACGGAACTTCGCGCCGTCGCCCACGGCTATTTGAAAAGGGAACGTCCGGGCCACACGCTCCAAACCACTGCCCTCGTTCACGAGGCTTACTTGCGCCTCGCCGAGCAGCGACCTTTCGACACGGAGAACCGCGCGCATTTCATTGGCGTGGCCGCCAGGCTAATGCGCCAGATTCTCGTGGATTACGCGCGGAGTCATCGCGCCGCCAAACGCGGTCCTGATCGCAAGGTCGAACTCGACGCTGCCCTCGCCGTGCCACAGATGCCCACGGCAGACGTGGTCGCTCTCGACGACGCTCTCAACGAACTTGCCCAAGTGGACGAGCAGCAAAGCCGGATCGTCGAGCTTCGATTTTTCGGCGGACTTACCATCGAGGAAGCTGCTGAAGTGCTTGGCGTCTCTCGCTCCACCGCAAAACGCGACTGGAATGTAGCGAAGGCCTGGCTAACCAGGCAGATGAAAAGAGGCAGCCGTGGAGAAACCGGAACAGTGGGAAAAAGTTAAGGAGATTGTCGGCGCGGCCCTCGACCGCGAACCCGGCGAACGTCCCGCCTTCCTCAACGCGGCCTGCTCCAACGATGACGCCCTCCGCGCCGAAGTGGATTCGCTCCTCTCCGCTCATGCACAAGCCAGCGGCCTCTCCGAATCCGCTTTGGCCACTCATTTTCCCGACCCTGCTCAGGTTTCAAAATCTTTCGGGCCCTATCAATTGATTCAGAAACTCGGAGAAGGCGGCATGGGCCAGGTTTGGCTCGCCGAGCAGAGCGCTCCCGTTCGCCGAAAAGTTGCCCTGAAACTCATCAAGACAGGCATTTACGACGACTCCGTTCTCCGGCGCTTCCAATCCGAGCGGCAATCCCTCGCCATCATGGATCATCCTGTCATCGCCAAGGTCTTCGACGCTGGCGCCACTCCCGACGGACAACCGTACTTCGTCATGGAATACGTCCCCGGCATTGCCATCACCGAATATTGCGATAAGAAAAAACTCAAAATTCGCGATCGCCTTGAACTCTTCATTCGCGCCTGCGAAGGTGTGCAGCACGCCCACCAGAAAGCCATCGTTCATCGCGATCTGAAGCCCGCGAACATTCTCGTCGTGGAAGTCGACGCCAAGCCCATGCCTCGCATCATCGACTTCGGCCTCGCAAAGCCGGTCACGCCATTCTTCTCCGGCGAATCCCTCAACACTCAAATGGGCAGTTTCGTTGGCACTCCCGGTTACATGAGTCCCGAGCAAGCCGATCCGTGCATGCAGGATGTGGACACGCGCACGGACGTCTATTCTCTTGGCGTCATTTTGTACGAACTACTGACAGGCTTCCTGCCCGTTGACCCGGCGCGCTGGAAGAATCAGCGCTTGGATGAAGTCCTGCGCCAATTGCGGGAAGAAGATCCCCCGCGTCCAAGCACTAAGCTCAGCTCCGATCGAAACACTTCCGCTTCTCGGGCCGAAGCGCGCGGCACGCAGCCCGGCCAACTCATCAGCCTTCTCCGCGGGGATCTCGACTGGATCGCGATGAAGGCGCTCGACAAGGACCGAACCCGGCGGTACGGCACACCGTTCGAGCTCGCCGCCGATCTTGGCCGCTATCTCAAGAACGAGCCTGTCATCGCGCGTCCCGCTAGCACCAGCTATCGCTTGCGCAAATACGTTCACCGCCATCGCATTGCAGCAACCGTGGCCGCTGGCTTTTTCGTCTTGTTGGCTGGCTTCGCTGCAGCACAGGCCGTCCAATTGCGCCGCATCACCCGCGAACGCGACCGCGCCAACCGCATCACCGATTTCATGACCAGCATGTTCAAGGTGTCTGATCCGAGCGAAGCGCGTGGAAACAGCATTACCGCCCGGGAAATCCTGGATAAGGCGTCCAAGGATATTGACACGGGTCTGGCCAAGGACCCCGAACTCCAGGCGCAGATGATGCACGTAATGGGGCATGTGTATTACACACTTGGGTTATACCCTCGTGGGGAGGCACTGCTGACGCGCGCTGTGGACATTCGCCGCCGTGTGCTGGGGCCTGAGCATCGAGACACACTGGCGTCCATGGACGAGCTGGGGATGGTATTCAACATCGAAAACCGCTATCCCGAGGCGGAGAGATTGAACCGGGAAGTGCTCGAGATTCGCCGCCGCGATCTGGGGCCGCAGAATTTGGACACTCTCACGTCGATGTCGCACCTGGCAAAAGCCTTGTACGCCCAAGGGCATTACGGAGAGGCGGAAAAATGGGAACGCGATGTGCTCGACGTCCATCGCCGCGTCCTCGGACCGCACAACCTGGATACTGTGTTAACCATGCAGCTTCTGGCTGCAACTCTGGAACGCGAAGGCCGGTATGCGGAGGCCGAAAAGATGGACTTGCAGGTGGTCGATTTGAAACGCAGTGTGCAGGGGCCCGACCACCCAAGCACTCTGCTGGCGACCAGTAACCTGGGGTGGGTCCTGTACCAGGAAGGTCGCTACGCCGAGTCGGAGAGATATCTGCGAGCGGCAGCGGAAACTGGGCGTCGCGTTCTCGGCCCGGACCATCCGCTGGAGACGGGACTGCTGGGCAGACTAGCCACTGATCTGGACTACGAAGGCCGGTACCCGGAGGCGGAGAAGTTGCAGCGTGAGGTGCTTGTGGCTCGCCGTGCCGCAGGTCCGGAGCGCTATGAAACAGTGACTGCCGCAGAGAACCTCGGTCATACTCTTGAGGATGAAGGTCGCTACGCAGAGGCAGAGAAGTTTCTGCGGGAGGCAAAGGAGACTGGACGCCGGGTTCTGGGTGCCGAACATCCTGAGGTGCTCATCGCCATGAGTGAGTTGGGACAGACCCTAGACGAGGAAGGCCGTTCCGCGGAGGCAGAAAAGCTGGAGCGCGGTACGGTAGAGGCGCAGCGCCGTGTGCTAGGGCCGGAGCACCCAAGTACGTTGGCCTCGATGAGCAGGCTGGCGCGAGTTCTCTCCCACGAGCGTCAGTACGCTGAGGCCGAGAAGCTAGCTGGGGAAGCACGCGATGTCGACCGCCGCGTCCTCGGGCCGGAGCACCCGGATACTGCTCTTTCCACTTACAATCTGGCGATCGTGCAAGAGCACCTGGGTAAACGCGATGAAGCGCTGAAGCTCTTGCTTGAAGCGATCACCCATGGACTGCCGCCCGGTAACGCTCTGGGCATAGAAAAGGACCCCGACTTCAACTCGCTCCACGGCGATCCGCGCTTCGACGCTCTCGTCGCCGAGGCTCATGAGCGCGCTGCCACCACTCAAAAGGCGAAATGACGCCAAAGTCAGGACCGGTGCACAACATGGATTCCAAGCTTCTGATTTAGCTCAGTGAAAACTTGGCAACGGCGGACGAAATCAGGCTCTATCTGCCGATGCTGCGCCCTTCTACGTGCGGGACTTGGCTCCGTGTGTGCGACGGATTGGTCTCGCGCGCTGGAGATACGGATTGAGTTGGCAGTGTGCTCTAGTAGCGGACCACGCTCCATCCAGCCCGCCCCTAAACTCCAACTTTACTGTTGTGCTTTCGAACTCCTAGAACTGAAGTTGGGCCTTCAACTGGATCATGCGGCGGGGCAATTGTTCCCATTTATGCCATTTTCCCAATACTAAAAGCGGAAACTATCAGCGAACGAGGCCAAACGGAACAAAACGGGGATGCTTCGGAACTCATCTTCTCGCAGTGTGCCGTGGCCGGCCAAAACCAGAGAGCGAAAGACAAAGCTAACTCGGCTCAGAACGCTGCTCAGCAAGCAGGGGAGCAGCAGTCTTCTGCTGCTCCAAGCGCGACGCGCAGAGCGAGCAAGCCTCCGAAAGTGCTGTGGCCAAAGGAAAGTCTTCAGGTAACGGTTCGCGGGAAGGCAGAAAAGCTATCTGGACCGTGACAGCCAGTCCGGAGAAACTGTCTAACCTTCAATCTGGCGGCATCTGGTACATCTACCCCCTACAACAGCCTTTCGAAGCGACTGTTTAGGGAAAGACTAGCAAAGATGCAACGATAACCGCAGTTGTTCAATGCCGATTTCAAGCTGTATTCAGTGAACCGGGACAGGGTCAGAGACTTCGCACCCGTCGCGATCCTGTTAACGCTATTCGCGTTCTCGACGTCCTGCATTCTAGCGCGACGCGCGACTCGTGCGAAGGTCGGTGGAATTGCCCGGCTTGGAACGACACATCGCGAGCTTCGAGGATTGCTTATGGTCGAAAGATTCTTGCAGAACATTCGTTTTGCAATCCGGGGACTGCTGAAGAATCCGGGATTTGCGGTCGTGTGCATCGTTACTTCGGCGCTGGGCATCGGTGCAAACACAGCGATTTTCACCGTGATCAATGCAGTGCTGATTCGACCAGTTCCCGGCGTCGTGAATCCGGAGGAGCTCGTCATTTTCGAGCGTTTGCAGAAGAATAATCCTGACTACTCCTTTGGCTATCCCGACTACCTTGATTACCGGGATCACAATCGGTCGTTTGCGGGACTGGCCGCCCGCTCCCGCGCTCCGCTGACGCTGAGTCATGGCACAACCGAGCGAATCACCGGCGAATTGGTATCCGGTAATTACTTCTCGGTGCTGGGTGTGAATCCTGTCAGTGGCCGCTTAATCGATTTGGAGGATGTGCAAGCGGACGATGAGTCCCCTGTCGCGGTGTTGAGTTACGGAATTTGGCAAAGAGTCTTCGGCTCGGATTCACAAATCACTGGGAAAGGTATTTTGCTCAACGGCCACAGTTTCACCGTAGTAGGGGTGGCCGCCGCTCAATTTAAAGGAACGACGGTGGGTTCGCCTACGGATGTCTGGGTGCCACTGACCATGCAGCCGGAAGCTATGCCGCGAATGTCGCATGGGGCGCTTCACAACAGAAACTCCGGATGGATTGAGATCTTCGGCCGGCTGAAGCCCCACGTCAGCCTCCTCGCTGCTCGCAGCGAAATGCAGGCTATCGCGGGGCGGCTTACGGCTGCATACCCGGAATCCAATGAGCATCGCAGCGTGGATTTGATCCCTAATTTCGGGATGTACCCTGACGACCGCGCCACGCTTCAAAAATTCTTTGGGCTGCTAGTCGCTTCTGTAGGACTTCTCTTGCTGACCGCATGCAGCAATGTTGCGAATCTGTTGCTCTCCCGGGCCGACTCCCGGCGAAGAGAGATTGCCATGCGGCTGGCGCTTGGAGCGAGCCGCGGACAACTAGTTCGGCAACTTCTGACAGAAGGTTTGTTGCTTGCTTTCCTGGCGGGAGGACTCGGCCTGCTTCTGGCGCCTTGGTCCGGCAGGTTGATTCTTATTTTCCGACAGCCGCTCTACGCGCTCCGCAACGTGGACACCAGCCCAGACGTTCGCGTGCTGGGATTCACGCTGATGGTGGCCTTGCTGACGGGAGTGTTGTTTTCTCTCGCGCCCGCCTTGCAGGGATCCAAGCCCGACCTTGTCGCTACGCTAAAAGACAACGCGCCGGGATTGGGACGGCGTTCACGCCTGAGAAATTTGCTGGTCTCATCGCAAGTCGCACTCTCTTTAGTTCTGCTCGTGGTGGCTGGCGTGACTGTCCGCAGAATGCAGAAGATTGTGAATCAGGATCCCGGATTCGCTACCGGCAATCTGATGATGATGTCCATCTCCCCAAGCGTCCAGGGATACTCGGAACAGCAGGCGCAACGCTTTTACGAAGAACTCCTGGCGCGAGTCGAGCGGATTCCCGGAATCCAATCCGCAAGCCTTGCCGCTACTGTTCCCCCGGAAGATTGGAGCAGCCGGGTCTCGATCTTTTACGAAGGCCAAGTGCCGCCCTTGGACTATTACCGGGGTCACGAATTCGAGTTGGGCATACGAGTCGATATGAACATTGTGGCTCCGAAGTATTTCCGGACCATGGGGATTCCCATTCAGCAGGGCCGAGATTTTAGTGAAAGTGACGGGCCCGGAGCGCCGCTGGTCGCGATCGTGAGCCAACGGTTGGCGCAGCGCCTTTGGCCGGATCAGAATGCCGTGGGCAAGCGCATCGAGTGGCCCTCCTGGGAGGGTGCGTCTCGGCCGCCCCTCGAGATTATCGGCGTCTCCGCAGACGCCAAGTACCGCTCGCTCGTAGCCGATCCCCCTCTTCTGCTATATTTGCCGGAATTTCAGAACAACAACGGAACACCGACGCTTGTCGTTCGGACTTTGACAAATCCGGCGGGACTACTTTCCGCTGCACGCAGCGCGGTCGCTTCGCTAGACCCGAATTTGCCAATCTTCGCCCTTAAAACGATGTCCGAGCAGATTGGCGATTCTCTTTGGCAACCGCGGATGGCCGCAGGGATATTGGGGTGTTTCAGCTCCCTTGCTCTGGTGCTTGCGGCTGTGGGGCTCTACGCAGTGGTCGCACAGTGGATGGGACAGCGGACGAGGGAGATCGGAATTCGAATGGCACTTGGGGCAAATCCGCGCGACGTGATGCGTTTAGTTTTCGGATACGGAACGGGACTGGCATTCTGGGGAATTGTGGCGGGCATTTTTGTTGCTTCAGGAGTATCGCGCTTCGTGTCCGCGCAGCTCTTCGGCGCGAGCAGCGCCGAGGTCTTAACGATGGTGCTTATCGTTGTTGTGCTCTTGCTCGTGACGCTGGCGGCCTGTTACATCCCGGCCCGGCGTGCGATGCGGGTAGACCCCATGGTGGCATTGCGCCACGAGTAGTTGTTCACCTAACCGGACATCTCTAAGGCGATCCGAGAAACAAGGTCCAAAAGAGCAGGGACGCAATCCGCGGTGGATGAGGCAGAGTTTCCTAGGAAGGTGAACCGTTCTGACTCCAATTGAGTCCAATGGGAACCCGGCAGAAGCTGCAGCGTCATCAGTCGCCGCGAGTTGGGAGTCTATTGTTTGAGTTCGACTCCCACACGCTTCCGCCATATCTATCTGACTTGACAGTAGTTGTAAAAAGAACGAGGCGGTAAAAGGCGGCAGTAAGGATATGCGTCCGGTTTTTGTGAGCAGTTCTCGACGGCACGACTGACAACCGGATCCCAAAATGCCTGAATTGCTCGTGATCCAAAACGTAAATCGAACTGTCTTCAAGACTACAACCTCGGCCGAGATGCGCTTCCGACGACCTGCTTTCCGGGACATTGCGGTTCATTCGCCAGGCCGGTGGCCACTGTGGGCGGCAATGAGAGCTTCACGGGTGGCACCAATGGCCGGAAGAACGAATTCCTGAGGGATCGCGTGTGAGTCGGTGTCTGAGCCTCTCCCTGTTGGAAGTTCCACCACACCTAATGCATTGCTGCCTTCCCCGAATACCAGTAAGGGGCACGTGTCCGAGTACGCGAGTTATCGGGACTTGGCGAAATTCCTTTCAGATAATTGCACGCATGCTGCCCCGCCATGCGGTCTCCCTTGCTATAGTCTCTGCATATGCTTTTGCGCTGCTTTAGAATTGCCGCGTTACTGGGGGCCTTACTAGCAGTAGGACGCCCACAAGACCCTCAAAACACGAAGGACAAAACTGGCATAGGCGCCAATCCGCCCGGTCTGTCATTTGTGCTCGCGACAAAGAACGGCCAGAAGTTATTCCACTTGGGCGAGATGATTGAAATCGAAGAAGACTACTTGTCTCTTGTTCCAGGCGTGTACTCCCTTCTTCTAAATCCGCAGAAAGTTGAAGGCGGATCGGCCTCAAGGCTCACAATCCTGCCTAGCGCGCCAGTAATCGACCGCGTCCACGAGACTGGGGGAGTCAGTGCGGCCGCAATCCTGGATGCTCGTTGCGTGGGCGAAGGAATCGGGTATGGTGTAGGAGGTAGCGTCTGCGCCGATTGTGATGGCGTGTACAAATTGGGGATAGAACCAGTCCATTTTCCATATGTCTTGAACTATCACTTTGCGATTACCGCGCCTGGACACTATACGATTCAAGCGAAAGCGGCGAACGTTGTATCGGCAGGTGATTTCAGCAAACCCATCCCAGTCGCTTCAACTCGACTTGAAATTGAAATCGTCCGCGACGCAAACTGGTCTCACCAACAGGTGCGATTGGCGGTGGATCGCTTCGAGGAAGCCCAACGCAGATATCTTCTGAATCGCTGGGGCGCAGGTGATGCCGGTGCGAGTGAAGTTGCTCAGCAAATGGAGACAGAACTAGAGATAGAAAAAGCTGTGGAGACAATCCGGTTTCTCGATACGGAGGAGTCCCTTCGGGAAGCCGTACGGCTGTTCGACGGCTCGCCCAGAATAGCAAAATATGAAAATGCATTTTTGAAGACAATCCTTGAATCGAGCCATAGGGATTTGGCCGTGCCTCTTTTGGCGAATCGGATGGCAGATGATGACTTTCTCGCTTCGGTGGACTTCATCGACATGCTGACTGCTATGACCATTCAGGTAGAAGAACCAATCGCTTTTGACCGAGACGATCTGTCTTCTCGGCAGCAACTAAATTCAAGAACGCTGGAAATATTGCGGGGCTATGTCCTCGCGCTCGGCCATAGCCTTCCATCAAAACGCACCGGAGTCCGCGAGGTGGGAATAGCGACTTTCGAGCATTATGCTTCCAAGGAATACTGCGCGAGCGAACCGCTGATAGAAAAACGGATGGCCGATCAAATTCGGCTACAGGCCCGATCCAAATTAGAGAATTAGAGACAAAAAGACTTTGGAGCTAGCTTAAGTTGATCCCCAGCGGCCAGTAAACGCCGTACCCGTCCATGTGGATTTCAAGTTTCCGATTACGCTAATCAGATGGAAGATGGAAGGACTCTGCCCAGCAGCCACGTAGCAATTCATTGGTGATGATCCGGGGATTTGTTGCTTGGCACGAGAAAACTGAAACTACTGAGCCTTGTCTGTTACGGCGACCTCGAAGCGTACGGTGTCGACATGCTGGCCGAAGCCAAGCTCAATCGCAAGGGAGTTCGAGGCGTCGCTAACCGGCGGCCAATAAAACGTGTGCCGAAAGCTGACGCTGTTTCCGATTCTTGGATGGAAAACTAACCTGTATCGGCCAGGGGCGAGCTGCGGAAGCGAGAAACTGCCGTCATCCGTGTCGCAGCCAGGTAGCCCTCCCCGACGCATTGCCACTTGAGCTGCTCTTGGATCTGTGGGCTGGAGAGTGACGAAGCCAGGAACGCCCTTGCCGCTAACGTCTACCACCGTACCGGAGATTTGACCATCGGGACGTGAGAAAACGTCAACCTGGCAACCGGCGCCAGCTCCAGTCTTGTCGTCTACCTCGACGTTAAGCGGCTTGCCGGATTTGCTTTGCCAGGTGCTGAGTCCAGCGGGTAGGTCCTGTTCGATACGGTACGTGTCACGCGGAAGCCGCGCGAATGCAAAAGCACCGCGCTCGTCTGTCTTTGTGGAGAAGACTTCACCCTTGCTGCTAGTAACGTGCACTGAGACATTCGGGAGTGGCCGAGTTTCCGCCAAGTCCTCAAAGCCTGCACCCTCCGGGGCCATTCCAATTGTGCCAAACAAGTCATCAACACGCCCACTGTCGCGAATTGCACGCAATTCCCTCAGGACACCAGCGGCCATCACCTCAGGACTGGTTCCGGAGCAAATACTAGTGGATAGTTGGCCGTTATAGCTAGAGGCGTGGACTAAGTAGCTAGTTCCAACAAGGAACGGGTATCCGCAGTCGCCCCCACCTTGGCCGGTATACACCACGATCTCTTGGCCGGGTGGGCCTGCACCCTCAAAATTCTCTGTGGTCGCGAGGTGGATTGCATACCGATTTCCTATTCCCGTGCTGTCGCCACCAGTCGTAGGTTCCTGGACCTCGATTTTGGAGATTACTGTGCCCAGAAAAACCACGCCGCCAGGATTCAAAGCCATGCCACAGCCAGCGGATAGGAACACGCAACTACATGCCTGGATGGTGCCTGGTGCAATAATCAGCAGAAAAAAGACGGGAACGGACAAACGTCGCAGCATCTCGAACCCCGTATCGCATTAACCCTGTTCCAGTATATGACACTCAGACTCCATTCGTTGCTGC